>Ga0247736_10000774_pt1 | contig 10773 bp, 12 predicted proteins | sample UWRJL193509B2_FD_180935 | JGI IMG/M metagenome (GOLD analysis project Ga0247736, IMG submission 180935) | Plant litter microbial communities from Arlington Agricultural Research Station in Wisconsin, United States - UWRJ-L193-509B-2 | ecosystem: Environmental > Terrestrial > Plant litter >...
GCTGACATCCTACAAAGCCTACTCGACTATATTTAAATTGTTTTATAAGCATGCCCTCCGCGCCGGACCATTCTTGGTTGTGGCATTAGTAAGTTTGATTATGGCCTCGCAGGCAATTTACGGAACAGTCGTCGATAATTTCTCGGTTCAATCAGCTGTATTTAACGTCTCGTTAATCTCACTACTATTAGTAATGTACAGCTTAATTATTAGTTATATTTTATTGGGCATCTGGGGCAACTCGAAATTAAAATCAGGCCTGAAGGCGCTCGTTTCTGGCTTAATTATTATTGTTTCTGGCTTTTTCGTGGTCGCAACCTACTTATTCTAAGTAGACAGGGGAGGGGGGATTTGGTAAGATTGCTTAGTTCAGTTACTCACAATTTGGTCCCGTCGTCTAACGGTTAGGACACCAGGTTCTCATCCTGGCAATCGGAGTTCGATTCTCCGCGGGATCACCAGAATTATCTCAAAGCCTCCTTATTGGAGGTTTTTTGTTTGGATCTATTAGATGCTATAACTATAGGATGCCCGAACGACTCTTAGAACCTAAGCCACTTTCCCGACCGCTTAAAGCTGTCGATACCTTACTGCAACCCGTCATGTATACATTGGGAGGTTTTAAGTCTGACTCGATACAAGAAACACACCCGTGGCATATTCAAGAAATTGACCCAGAATTGGTTAATCCCGAGCTTTCCGTAGTGATTAAAGGTAGCGCAGAAGAGAGGATGAATTCTCATAAATTATTCCTTTTCCATGCTCCTATTCTCGGAGGGTGGAGGCACTATACTTTACTCGAAGCAGAAGAAGAGTTTCATATTGGCTGGGTAGCTCGAGTAAGGGGCAAGCTTGCTCAAGCAGCCGTTCATCGTTTGAGAATTGATAATAGTCAGGTTCGTATGTTGAATGGACCAGAAGGCTCGGAAACAGAGTATTTTGCAGTAAGTCCTAATGGCACTCAATCAAACTTGGATATGGCGGGTGCGGGTATTCTCGGTGATCATCAATTTCCTGATATTCGGTTACTTTAGTAACACTTAAGATATTTGACTTTTTATTGTTTTAATGTTAAAATAAAGTGTCCTTTAATAATCAAACGTCTATCTTTAGGAGCGTTATGCGTCTCATTACTAATCTGTCATTCGCACAGATGCAAGTTAACGGCAGTACATTTCGGGTCGATTGCAAAGCTTTGCTTTTCGAAGAATCCCCCGGGTTGCTTAGGGACGATCCGCCACAGCAACGCCTCAGAGGGTTCGGACCCAATTCGGCCTGGCCGGTGTTTAGCCTCTGGCTTGACTGCGGCCATCTTGAATACGAGCTGACCGATGAGTCAAGCGACCATTTTGTGATGATGAGTGACACACACCCTGAAGGCCGGCCAATTTTCAATGGCGCCACCCTGAAGTTCAAGGATGGTAATGAGCTGTTTCTTCAGGTCGCAGATCAAGATCAGCCGCTCGACATCACCGACCTTGACGACCACATTGCCGCCTGGGAAGTTCTGAACCAGAAGACGCTACGGTATCACATCGCGCCGTATTTTCCGCTGCTTCGACACGTCCCGAAAGCACTCCTGTAGACACGGACATCTCACGTCCCACAACCCATCTTTACTAAACGCAAAAGCGCTCAGCATCGATAGGGATGTGGGGCGTTTTTGCTTTCTAGTTTCAGGTTAAATTTGTTACTATAAACATATGGAAAAACCAAACGTTCGTGTCGGAGTCGGGGTATTCGTCTTAAAAGACGGTAAATTCTTAATGCAAAAACGCCAAGGTTCGCATGGCTCAGGAACCTGGTCGCTACCGGGTGGACACCTCGAATTTGGCGAGTCTTTCGAAGATACCGCGCGTCGCGAGGTTAAAGAAGAGACTAATCTTGATATTACCAACATTCGTTTCGCAGCCGTAACCAACGATATCTTTGAAGCAGAAAATAAACACTATGCAACCATCTGGGTACTGAGTGATTGGGCTGATGGTGAGCTCAAAAACGTCGAACCTGAGAAATGTACTGCTCAAGAATGGCACACACTTGATGATTTACCGGAACCATTATTTCTCACATGGAACCAATTATTGAAATCTGAGTTCATCGACAGCATTAGAAGCTTAGTCGAAAAATAGATTCTTAAAAATAACAGGCGACAAATTACCGAAATAATGAGATAATAGTTGCTTGATGACAGACTCCTCACTACCCGCTACCTCAGAAAGTAATTCGTCGCCCGTCCTTGACGTTCGATACCTCAATAGCCTCGAACATTATATTGCTGATGGCAAAAAAGCGGATGTTTTATACGAACACCAAAAAGCCATTATTAAAGATACCGCTGAGTTTTTACGAAGCGGCAACCGTAGGGGATATATTGAAGCACCAACCGGTACTGGTAAGACTGTTTTATTCGTTACTCTTGCCGAAGCATTTAGCTATGAAGCCGAGACACCGCCTAAAATTCTAGTTGTCACCCCAACTAAAGACCTCGTGCGCCAGACCCAAGGTGGAACCCGGGGCGATAAGGGCTTTGCCGGGTTTGCTCCACACATGAGCGTAGGGACCTTCTATAGCGATACCCAAACCAGTATGCGCGGACTCGATGCCCAAGTAACTATTACGACCTACGCCTCGTTGGTTAAATTAGCTGTCGCACCAATTACGACCATCGATGCCGAAGGCGTGCACCACACTAAACTCGTTAACTTGGTCAATGAACGTTTTGATATTATTTTCCTTGATGAAGGGCACCGTGCACTCGGCGCTAGTAGTCGTCGCATCATTAAAGATATCAATCCAGGTACGCTTATTATTGGTTTCACGGCTACCCCCGATTACCATGCCTCACGCAGCCTGGAAAGTTTATTGCCATCGATGATTCACCGCCTGGATTTAAAAGAGGCGATTGAGCTGGATATGCTTTCGTCGGTTATTCCTGTCGCCATTCCAGCCCCAACCACTACCGCTCAGGAATTTTCAATTGGTGCTCTGGGTGAGTACGAGAACAAAAGTTTAAAGCAATTAATTCACAATACTGCCCGTAACCGCATGGTTGTATCTATCGCCAAACAACTTATTCAAGCTGGTAACACCCCAATTATCGCCTGTATTCCCGGCGACACTATGACGCACCCGCACTTAGTGGCCGATATGTTGGCTGAACAATATATTGATGATGAACACGGCATTCCACGACCTATTCGCGTTGCGGCAATTACCAGTTCAATTTCTGCCGCCACTCGCCAAAAAATTTACGCTGAGCTTGAGAAGGGAAGTATTGATGCGTTAACGTACATCGACGTACTTACTGAAGGCTGGGATAGCCAACGCGCCAACGTTATTATTAACGCCCGGCCAACTCGGTCACTAGTGGCCGCTCGCCAACGTACTGGACGAATTTTACGTAACAAAGCCGACAATCGACCAGCCATCGCAATTGATATTGTCGATACGATTGCCTCAAATACCGCTCCACAGGTTTCAATGGCTGATATTTTTACCCTTGAAACGATTGCGAATGGTTCAGCTATTGGTGCTATCGACCCAGCCTACGTTGAACCGACGAAGCAACTTATCGACTCTATGTTTAAACAATACGGTGCCGTTGAAACAATTGTAAATAATTACACCCTATACAATGAACTACTCGAAACCCTGCCGCACTTGACCCGCGGCCAAGCGTCAATCAAACAAGATGGTAAAATTCGTACCTTCGCTTCGGCCGGCCGATTGTTCACTCGTCTGAATGTTGATAGCTTCGCGCTTGAGCACTTAAAAAAGAACAAAGATATTGAAATTCGTATGGTCCGTCGCCATCACGAAGCAATTGAAGCCTACGATGAAGACCAAATTCAAGAATACTTAGCCCAGTTACCAAACGCCGTTCACACCGGCCAAGGTTTGCGAGTAGGCGAGAAGTCATTCATCAGCCTGAATGAAATTGTCACTATCATCCGTCAGAAATATCCATTTGTTGATGCGAACTATCGCATGGTTGAAATGTTCGCCCAAGAAATTGTGAAATCCGACGATGACCTATACTTCACCAAACGCTTCCGCGCCCGCACACACCGCGGCGTTATGCTGTATACCTGCCAAACGATGGTATCAATTGAAGTTGGACAGTCGATCGTGGCGGCTTGTAAAGACGAGTAGGGCGCGTTGACAATAAAATAAACGAGTTATAATAAGTAAATTATGCCAACACAATCCGAAATCCGAAAACGACCCTTACTTATCTCTCCTTTACTTGAAGGTAACAAAACGCTGCTTGTATTCGGTGCTACCATTGCTGCGTACACCATTGCTTTGTTATCAGAAATATACCTACTGTCACTTTATGACATTGGACCGGACATGGTTGAGCTATCGCCATTCACCTTGTTGAATGGAATAATAGGACTCGTCATTGTGTACGTAGTTTTTGAGATATGGACGGAAATTTACTATCAGCTCGTAACTGCCGGCTACAAGCTAAAAGATGAGGGTAAGATTTGGCTGCGACTCCTCAATGAAACTTCACAGGTTGCATATTTATTGTTCACTATATATGGAATCATAATTTTACAATTTGTTTACTCGACAAATGACTTTTCGAGCGCAACAAAGTTCTTAGGGTTCTGGACTATTCCTATTGGCATGCTGGTACTTATCTTATTTATGGCGCTGTCTCCCTTTGTTGGTTCATTTTTTAAAAAGAAGCGGTTGTCATTAACCAAAACCCTAAAAAAACATTACAAAAAGAGGGACGAGCAACTTGCAAAAATAAAAGCAGAAAAAAAGAATACACAGAATATTTATACCGGCTTTATGGATAGTACTATTATAAAAATGTTATTCCTTGGTTTAATTTTATTTACCATTCCTATAAATATTACGAGTCTTTATACTAAAACCGCTCACAGTTATTACGTAACAGAGTCAAAGGAAGACGTGAAAACATTAATTGTTCGCCATTATCCAAATACGCTATTAACAAAAGAATATAACACCAAAACCCATACATTCGTTGATGGATTTAAAGTAGTTAAAATCGACAAAAGCCTTTCGTTTAAAGAATCGTACCAAGTTCCAGCTTGGAAAATTGATCGAAAATAATTAGCGTATTCACCTAACGCTCTATATTTCTTATAATAGTAGTATGCATTTCCTCAAACTCGATAAACTACTCCCAATCGAAACTACCAAAGATCTCTACCTATTTTGGTTGGCCAGTTTAGCGTTTCGAAAGAATCACCGCCACCTTGAAAAGAAGCTGGCGAACTACGTATTTCTCAATTCAAACAAAGCAAAACTAAATGTAAAATTCGATTACACCATGGAAGATATCAACTTCGAATTCAACGCCCTCGAAAGCGTTGGTGAGTCTGATACGGGTGAATTTTATATTGAAGATGAAGCCGATAAGCAGTGGCGAATGCTTGAGACCGTCGTAAACAAAGAATACTTAAAATTTATCGAAAGTTAAGCTCCTGTAACCTGTTATAGTAGGGGGAGTATGCAAACTGTCTCGAAAACCCTAGATACAGCGGTGGCCAAACAACTTGTCGATGAGTACATCAAAAGTTTTTTCCACTATCGTTCAACCGAAGCCATGGAACTCGGTCCGTCGTATGTGCAATTGTGGCAATCAATCGAGAAACTTGTTCTCGCCGGTGGCAAACGCTTGCGACCCTATATGCTCCTCGCAACTTATCAGGCTTATAACCCAGAAGGGGTATTAAAAGACGTCCTACCAGCGGCTGTTGCGCACGAACTCATCCACTCAGCAATGTTAATTCACGATGACATTATTGACCGCGACTCAATCCGATATGGCGTCAAAAATATTAGCGGACAGTATGATGAATACTACGATCAATTCTTCGAAGACAAAGCCGAACTTTCACATATGTCACTGAGCGCTGCACTACTCGCTGGTGACGCCTTAATTGCCGATGCTCACATGCTGATTCGAAAAACTAATCGTGCAGCCGAATTGGTTGACCAAGCCGAAGCTATCTTAAACAAAGAAATTTTCGAAGTTATTGGCGGTGAATTACTTGATGTCGAAGTAGCCTTCCTACCAAAAGATTCAATTAGCCTTGATACCATTGCAAAGTATAAAACAGCTAGCTACTCGTTCGTTGGCCCACTCACAACCGGTGCGATGCTAGCTCAAGCTCCAGAAAAGGATATTAATATCTTGAAAGAATTATCGATAGTAATCGGGATTGGCTACCAGCTGCGCGACGACCTTATTGGCGTGTTCGGAAATCCAGACACTACCGGCAAAAGTAATAGCAGCGACATTCGTGAAGGCAAGCGCACGTATTTAATTGAAAAGTTTGAACAATTGGCTTCACCGGAGCAATCACAAGAATTATTTGCTGTTTTTCATCGGGGCAATGCGAACGACACCGAGCTAGCCAGAGTGCGAGAATTACTCACAGACACTGGCGCTCGTGCTGCTGTTGAACAACTGATTGAAGAAAAGTGTGTCTATGCCGTTGAAAAGGTAAACAGCTTGTCGTTATCAGACGAATCGAAAAAAATATACTTGAAGCTTATCAATCAAAGTTTGAATCGGGACATGTAATGGAACTGTACACAAAAACGAGCTATAAACTTGCTCGCACTGTCACGCTTGAGTACTCGACATCATTCAGCAAAAGCAGTCAGCTTTTTAGTAATGCTATTCGTGACCATATTTACGCTATTTACGGCTTAGTCCGCGTTGCCGATGAAGTAGTCGATACGTATAAGGGCAAAGATAAATTAGAGGTCATTCAAAACCTCGAGGCTGAAACCCTCCAGTCACTTAAAACCGGCTTTAGTCCAAACCCTCTTGTGCACGCTTTTGTGACAACTGCCAAAAAATATAATATTGGCCGCGACTTAATTACGCCGTTCTTTAAAAGCATGCAAATGGATATTACACCTAAAACGTATACATCCGAACTGTACGCTGAATACATTTATGGTTCTGCCGAAGTAATTGGGTTAATGTGTTTGAAAGTTTTTTGTGATGACGAAGCAAATTACCGCAAACTAGAAGCTGGCGCTAAAGCACTCGGTGCGGCGTATCAAAAAGTAAACTTCCTCCGTGATATGAAAGCGGATTACGACGAGCGGGGAAGGGTATATTTTCCTGGTATCGATTTTGCAACGTTTGACGACACGCAAAAAGCAGCAATCGTGAAAGATATTAAAAAAGATTTCAAGAAAGCTCAGCCAGCTGTAGCGAAATTGCCAACCAATGCTCGTGCAGCGGTAACGTTAAGCTTTGCATATTACTCAGAGCTTCTTAGCAAACTTGAAAAAACTTCGGCTGAAAAAATTAAGACTGGGCGAGTACGAGTGAGTGGTGTAAAAAAGCTGCAAATACTCATAAAGCAACGTATTAAAGTAGGTGCAGCGTAATGGCAAAGGTTATTATTATCGGTACAGGTATTGGTGGTTTAGCCACCGCTAACTTGCTCGCTAAAGCTGGCTACGAAGTGCATATGTACGAAAAAGAAGCTGGACCAGGCGGTCGTGCTGGTCAATTTAAAAAAGATGGCTTTACATTCGACACTGGCCCATCTTGGTACTTAATGCCTGATGTATTCGAACACTATTTTGAACTCCTCGATACAACCGTGCAACAACAGCTCGACTTGGTGCAGCTTAAGCCTGCTTATAAAGTGTACTTCGAAGGCAATAACGATGTCACTATCACCGGTGATTTAGAAAAAGATGCCGAAACGTTTGAAGCCATTGAAGCCGGGGCAGGCGAGTCACTAAAAAAGTACGTTGAGAAAAGTGATGAAACTTATCAATTATCGTTAAAGCATTTTCTGTATAGCAACTTCACCAGCCCGTTGGATTTCATGCATACCGACATTATAAAACGGGCCGGAAAAATGCTGGCATTAGCCACAACTTCAATCGATAGCTACGTTAAACGTTTCGTCACTAACCAGCAGCTAAAACAAATTTTAGAATACCCAATGGTATTTCTTGGTACCTCACCATTCAACGCCCCAGCGTTATATAGCCTCATGAGTGCCCTCGATTTTAAAGAAGGTGTCTTTTACCCACGTGGCACTATGTACGCCGTGGTTGAACAACTTGCGAAAATTGGTGAATCACTTGGTGTACATTACCATTACAACCAAGCTGTAAAACGAATCGTAGTTTCGAATGGCACTGCCAGCGGTATCGAACTTGAATCGGGACCGAAAATTGAAGCCGATATTATTATTTCTAACGCTGACCTTCATTTCACCGAAACAAAACTACTGAATGCAGAAGACCAAACCTACCCGCAAAAGTATTGGGATAAACAAGAAGCTAGCCCAAGCGCACTATTGTTATACCTTGGCATCAAGGGCAAAGTACCTGAATTTGAACATCACACATTGTTGTTTGTGGATGATTGGAAAGCCAACTTCGATGCCATCTACCATTCAAAAACAACGCCCGAGAAAGCATCGCTCTATATTTCAAAAACCAGCCATACCGATGCAGGCACTGCGCCAAAAGGTGATGAAAATATATTTGTATTGGTTCCCTTACCAGCTGGTATAAGCCTCGATACTCACGAGACGAAAGAATTAACCGCTCACTACTTACAGCAAATTAAGAACATGACTGGCGTCGACCTCTCCAGTCGCATTATTAGCCAAACCAGTTTTGGGCCAGATGATTTCAAAACCAAATACAACTCGTGGCAAGCTTCAATGCTTGGACCGTCACATAAATTATCGCAAAGTGCCTTTTTCCGCACACCAAATAAAAGTAAGAAAGTTTCAAACTTATATTACGTCGGCAGCGGTACCGTGCCTGGTATTGGTGTCCCAATGTGCCTCATTAGTGCCGAGCTCATTTATAAGCGATTAGCTGGCATTAAACGCGGTGGACGAGTACAGACTATTGAAGTAATTAAGGACCAGTTTTAATGCAGTGGTTTTATTTAATTGGCCTGCTCATCGGGATTAGTGGCTTACTATTAATTGACCGACGTTGGAAATTAGCTTTTTGGCGTGACGGCAAGCGCACCGCTATGACGCTAGTTGTGGCAGTACTGGTATTTGTTTTATGGGATTTCTTTGGGATTTACGCCGGCGTATTCTTCCATGGCGGCAGCGCCTATTCACTCCCATTCCTATTGGCTCCAGAATTTCCTATTGAAGAGCTGGTTTTCTTGTTCCTATTAACTTACAGCACGTTAATTGTGTATCACGGAGTCCAACTATGGCAACGACGTATTTAATAATGAACATTTTTTTCTTGGTGTGTATAGGGGTAATATTCTTGCAACACCTTGTAAAACCAACTAAAAACTGGTGGATTACACTTGCTATACTTATCGCCCTGACTGCTGTATTCGATAGTATTATTATTGGCGCTGGCATTGTGGGATACAACACTGAAAAGATACTTGGATTATATGTTGGACTAGCGCCAATTGAAGATTTCTTCTACGCTATTCTTGCTATTATTATCGTGCCGGCACTTTGGAATATATTCGGTAGTAAGAAGGAAGCGGCGAACAAATAATGAAATTCTTACAAACTATTAAAAAACTTTTTTGGATATCGCGTCCGATTTCTTGGCCGAATACAGCGTATCCGTTTGCTGTCGGTTATTTGTTAACTGGCGGAAATGTTGACCTTACTTTTATTTTAGGAACACTGTATTTCCTTGGTCCATACAACCTATTGATGTACGGAATTAATGATGTGTTCGATTATGAATCGGATATCAAAAACCCACGCAAGGGTGGGGTAGAAGGGATGCGGGAAGAGCGTGCTTTCCATCCAACCGTTGTGAAAGCAGCCATCCTTACGAATGCACCGTTCCTACTGTATTTGCTGATAGTAGGCGATTGGGCAGCCCGTTTGACGTTAGTAATTGTCGCTTTTTCGGTAGTGGCGTATTCACTTAAGGGCCTCCGCTTTAAAGAAAAACCAGTTATCGACTCAGTAACAAGCAGCCTACACTTTGTTGGGCCACTCTTATTTGCCTTAGCCCTGCACGATTTCCCAACCAACGCCTGGGGCTTTGTTATTGCTTTCTTCTTATGGGGAATGGCTTCACATGCCTTTGGGGCCGTTCAAGATATCGTTCCTGATAAAAAAGGTGACATCGCCTCAATCGCTACATTCTTAGGCGCTCAACCAACAATAATCTTCGCCTATCTGCTGTACTGCGCAGCAGCTATCGTTGTCTGCCTGCAATCAAACATCTATATTCTGGTTGGACTTGTGGGTATTTTATATTGCTTTAACATCGCGCCATATTTACGAGTGACCGATAGTACCTCAGCCAGTGTCAACAAAGCTTGGAAGCGATTCCTAAAACTTAATTACTTCGTTGGTTTCGTGATTACCATGGTAATTCTTGTTCCACTTTATATTTAATCGAGCCGAAGCTATGTGTTGTATTCTCGCTTTAAATCCTTCATACTAACCATAAGTATTTAATAGGGTAGGCAACACTTATAATGACTCCTCTTCGACTATCCCATATCTGGCATCGTCGTCTGTACATGGCAATTTTTCTTATCGCATTTTCGCTCGTAACTATTTACGGGCTTGATTACTTTAATGTCTACAGTGTTCGCGAAATGCTACAAGTGAATACGATTACTGCCTTACTTGCGGGAGTGGTAATGCTCGGAAGTATTGTTTTCTTCATTATCGAAAAAAAGCTATCAGGCTTCGGTTATAGTTTTAGCCTTTTCGTGGCGTTAACCCTGGCGCTCGGCTGGCAAATTGCTCAAACCGATGGCATCACTTCGCCCTACCT
>Ga0247736_10000775_pt1 | contig 10756 bp, 9 predicted proteins | sample UWRJL193509B2_FD_180935 | JGI IMG/M metagenome (GOLD analysis project Ga0247736, IMG submission 180935) | Plant litter microbial communities from Arlington Agricultural Research Station in Wisconsin, United States - UWRJ-L193-509B-2 | ecosystem: Environmental > Terrestrial > Plant litter >...
CCGGGAAGCAGTGCATCCTGCTGGGCCTTCGTGAACCGGTGGATCTCGTCGAGGAAGAGCACCGTCGAGACGCCGTAGAGGTCCCGGCGTGAGAGAGCTTCTTCCATGACCTGGCGCACATCGCGTACGCCGGCTGTGACGGCCGAGAGTTCGACAAAATTGCGCCCCGACGACTGGGCGACGACCTTCGCGAGCGTGGTCTTGCCCGTGCCGGGAGGACCCCAGAGGATGATCGAGACCGAACCCTGCTCCCCCGACTTGTCGGTGGCGAGGCTGACCAGCGGAGAACCGGGGGTCAGCAGGTGGCGTTGCCCGGTGACCTCGTCGAGGGACGTCGGTCGCATCCGGACAGCCAGTGGGGTCGCGCCGGTTCGGAGTCCGGGCTGGGCAGTCATGTGAGCAATCGTAGACGCGGCCACCGACAGGCGACCCGACAGCTGCGCGCCCGGTGGGAGCCCCAGCATTTGGTAGCGGTTCGCGCCGCCCCGTAAAGTTCATGCGTGGCAGTCGCCCGCACCGCTCTCTGGAGGAACCGTGGCATCGAATAAGAACCAGGAACGCGAAGCACGCGAGGCGCGCGAGCGCCTGAAGCGGTACAACGCGCGCCAGGCCGTCCATGCCCACCAGGTAAAGCGTCGTGTTCGCGACAACGTGATCGCCGTCATCGCCGTCATCATCGTCGTCGCTGTCGCCGCAGCGGTGCAGATCGCCTTCTTCACCGCGGGTCCCGGAAAGCCGATCCCCTCCCCCAGCGCGAGTGCGAGCGCAAGCCCGAGCGCTGCACCCGCCGCGAATGTCGGCGATGTGCCCGATCCCTCGGCAGCCGAGGACCGCGACTGGACGGGCTCGATGACCCTCAACTCGACCCAGCTCGACTTCACCCTCGACGGCAAGGCCGCGCCGCAGGCCGTCGCGTCGTTCCTGAAGGACGCCGACGACGGATACTTCGTCGACAAGACCTGCCACCGCCTCGTCGACAGCGACGGGGCCGGGCTATTGCAGTGCGGTTCGGTCGACGGTGCCGGCGGATCCGACCCCGATTACTCATTCGGACCGGTCGAGAACGCGCCAGCCGACAACGTCTACAAGACTGGCGTGATCGCCATGGCCCGTATCGCCGACAGCGGCTACAGCCAGGGTCACCAGTTCTTCATCGTCTTCGGTGACATCACGCTCGGCACCGACACCGCGGGCGGCTACACCGTCATCGGCACAGTCACGAAGGGCATCGACGACCTCGAGACCGACATCGTCGCCGGCGGCATCGAGGGCGACGCCACCGACGGCGCCCCGCAGGTCGCGACGACCATCACGGCGCTAACCATCAAGTAACGACCGCGCGCCGCCGGCCCCATCCCTTATAGGCTGGTGGCCGGTCGGCTGCAGCCTATTCGGCACAACAGCCATTCAGCCCAACAGCAAGGTGAATTCACGTGGTATCTAACGATCAGGCTCCCTGGGGGCGCGTCGATGAGACAGGCACTGTCTTCGTACGCGAAGAATCAGGCGAACGCGCGGTCGGCCAGTACCCCGACGGTACTGCCGAAGAAGCGCTCGCCTACTTCGAACGCAAGTACACCGAACTCGTCGGGCAGGTGACCCTGCTCGAACAGCGTGCCAAGCGCGGCGCCCCGGCTGCCGACATCGCGAAGACGGTCAAGACGCTCAGCGCAACGGTCGCAACGGCAAACGCCGTCGGCAACCTGGCGTCGCTCACCGCCCGCCTCGAAGCTCTCAGCGGCACGGTGAACGAACTGACCGAGAAGCAGTCGGTAGAGGCGAAGGCCGCTGTGGACGCCGCTATCGTCGAGCGCACTGCTCTCGTGGTTGAGGCCGAGACCCTCGCCGCCCAGGACCCGGCAAAGGCGCAGTGGAAGCAGGTGACAGCTGCCCTCGACGACATCTTCGCCCGCTGGCAGAAGCACCAGGCCGACGGCCCGCGCCTTCCGAAGAACGAGGGCAACGAGCTGTGGAAGCGTTTCCGCGCCGCCCGCACCACCATCGACACGCACCGCAAGGCATTCTTCTCTGAGCTCGACGGCGCACACCGCGATGCACGCACGCGCAAGCAGGCTCTCGTCGAGGCTGCCGAGGCACTCGTGCCCAAGGGCGCTGACGGAATCCCGGCGTACCGCGCGCTGCTCGACGACTGGAAGCTCGCCGGTCGTGCCGGCAAGAAGATCGACGACTCGCTCTGGGCGAAGTTCAAGGCAGCCGGTGACGAGCTGTACTCGGCGAAGTCCGAGATCGACGCAAAAGACGACGTCGAGTACCAGGCGAACCTCGAACTCAAGCTCGAACTGCTCACCGAGGCCGAGCCGCTCATCGCCGCGACCGACAGGGTGAAGGCCAAAGAGGCCCTGTTCTCGATCCAGCGTCGCTGGGACAAGATCGGGAAGGTCCCGCGCGACAAGGTCAAGGTCATCGAAGACCGCCTGCGCAAGGTCGAGACGGCTGTGCGCAAGCTCGATGAAGACCACTGGCAGAAGTCCGACCCCGAGAAGCAGGCGCGCTCCGAGGGACTGGCCAGCCAGTTGACGGACGCCATCGCCAAGCTCGAGCGTGAGCTCGAGGCGGCCGAGAAGACCGGCGACAAGAAGAAGATCGCGGATGCCAAAGAGGCCCTCGACGCTCGCAAGCTCTGGTTGAACGCCATCAACCGCTAGGCAGCTCTCCAGGGCTGTTCTTCACAGCCCACTCCATCAACAGTGCCCTGCCCTTTCGCTCCCCGGAGCCAGAGGGCAGGGCACTGTTGTTCGATGACCCACCTCGCTCCGGTGCTCGGCACCGGCGATCTTCCCTTCGCCGAACTGCAGGCGGCGCGGCTCGACGGCGAGCTCTACGCGGTCGACGAGTTCTTCAGCCCGGTCGATTCACCCCTCACCACCGACGCGCGCGGGCTCGCGCTCTATCGGGCGCTCTCGCGGTTCCGGGGACTCGAGAAACGGCTCGTCGCCGAGCAGTGGTCGGCGGCGTGGGTCTGGGGCGCCGTGTTCGCTCCTCCGTATCCGCACCAGTTCTGCGCTCCGGTGGCGATCCGCGCGCGGGAGAACGCGCCCCAGCTCGGGCACGTGCGTGAGGTCAAACTCGTCAGGCAGGAGGTTCTCACGGTAAACGGCCTGCGGCTCACCACGCCCCTGCGAACCGCGCTCGACCTCGTTCGCTCGCCGGGTGAGTTCGAGCCGGATGAGCTTGCGGTAGTAGGACGGTTGCTCGACGGGGCCGGCCTTGCGGTCGCCGATTGTGTCGACGCTCTCGACGACCGCCGGAACATACCGCAGAAGAAGCAGGCGCTCGAGCGCCTGGCACGAGTGCCCGAGCGACTGCCTCTACCGGACGACTCGTGGTGATCTGAAAGCTGGTGCCTAGCCGGAATTGACGCGATAGACGTCGTACACGGCATCGATGCGGCGCACGGCACTCAGCACCCGGTCCAGGTGCGTCGTGTCACCCATCTCGAACACGAACCGGCTGATCGCCAGGCGCTGGTTCGAGGTGGAGACGCTCGCCGAGATGATGTTGACGTGATTCTCGCTGAGTACGCGCGTGACATCGGACAACAGCCCGGAACGGTCGAGAGCCTCGACCTGGATCTGCACGAGGAAGATGCTTTTCGACGACGGTGCCCATTCGACATCAATGATGCGTTCCGGCTCGAGCAGCAGTGACTTGACGTTGTTGCAGTCGCCGCGGTGGACCGACACTCCAGCCCCACGGGTGACGAAGCCGACGATCTTGTCCCCCGGTACCGGGGTGCAGCACTTCGCGAGTTTGACCAGGATGTCAGGCGCGCCACGCACGAGCACGCCGGAGTCGCTGTTGCGCAGTTCGCGCTGGCGGCCGCCCTTGGGCGCGAAAGTGAGTTCGGAGTCCTCGTTCTCGGCCTCGGTCGAGATCGACGCGACAACCTTCTCGATCACCGACTGGGTCGAGATGTGCCCCTCACCGACGGCCGCATACAGTGCCGAGACGTCGTCGTAGCGCATCTGGGCAGCGACATCGGCGAACGAGTCCTGGCTCATCAGCTTCTGCAGCGGCAGGTTCTGCTTGCGCATCGCGCGTGCGATCGCGTCGCGGCCCTGCTCGATTGCCTCGTCGCGTCTTTCCTTGGTGAACCAGCCACGGATCTTGTTACGTGCCCGCGGGCTCTTGACGAAGTTCAGCCACCCTTGGCTGGGGCCCGCGTCGGGGTTCTTCGAGGTGAAGACCTCGACCGAGTCACCGCTGTTGAGTTCGCTCTCGAGCGGCACCAACCGGCCGTTGACCTTCGCACCCATGGTTCGGTGGCCGACCTCGGTGTGCACCGCATAGGCGAAGTCGACCGGGGTCGCGCCGGCGGGCAGGCCGATGACCTTGCCCTGCGGCGTGAAGACGTAGACCTCTTTCGCGCCGATCTCGAAGCGGAGGGAATCGAGGAACTCGCCCGGGTCGTCGGTCTCGGCCTGCCAGTCAGAGATATGGGCGAGCCAGGCCATGTCGCCGTCGTCGTGCATCTCGGCGGCAGACGCGCCTTTGCCCCCGTTGACGCGGTCCTTGTACTTCCAGTGTGCGGCGACACCGAATTCGGCGCGCTGGTGCATCTCCTGGGTACGGATCTGGATCTCGACGGCGCGGCCCTGGGGCCCGATGACCGTCGTGTGCAGCGACTGGTAGAGGTTGAACTTGGGGGTGGCGATGTAGTCCTTGAACCGCCCGGGGATCGGATTCCAGCGCGCGTGGATCGACCCGAGCACGGCGTAGCAGTCGCGAACCGAATTCACGAGCACACGGATGCCGACCAGGTCGTAGATCTCGTCGAACTCGCGGCCGCGCACGATCATCTTCTGATAGATCGAGTAGTACTGCTTCGGGCGGCCGGCGACGGCGCCCTTGATCTTCGACGACTTGAGATCGTCGTTGACAGCATCGATCACGTTCTGCACGAACTGCTCTCGCTGCGGAGTGCGCTGCTTCACGAGGTTCTCGATCTCGACGTAGAGCTTGGGGTGCAGCACCGAGAATGAGAGGTCTTCGAGCTCCCACTTGATGGTCTGGATACCCAGCCGGTGTGCGAGCGGCGCGTAGATCTCGAGGGTCTCCTGCGCCTTCCGGTGCGCATTCTCAGTGGGAACGAAACCCCAGGTGCGCGCGTTGTGCAGCCGGTCGGCGAGCTTGATGACGAGGACCCGGATGTCCTTCGACATCGCGACGACCATCTTGCGGACGGTCTCGGCCTGCGCACTGTCGCCGTACTTCAGCTTGTCGAGCTTGGTCACCCCGTCGACGAGCATGGCGATCTCGTCGCCGAAGTCACGGCGCAGCATGTCGAGCGTGTAGTCGGTGTCTTCGACCGTGTCGTGGAGCAGTGCGGCGGCGAGAGTCTTCGAACCGATCCCGAGGTCGGCGAGGATCTGCGCGACGGCGACCGGGTGCGTGATGTACGCCTCGCCGCTCTTGCGCTTCTGGCCGCGGTGGGCGAGCTCTGCGGCGGTATAGGCACGCTCGATCAGCGCGACATCGGCCTTCGGGTGGTGCAGGCGCACGGTCTTGATCAGCCTGTCGACTGCGCCAGCCGGCTGGGCACGCGAGAAGATACGCGGGATAAGGCTGCGAAGCGACGCCGTAGTCGGGGTGGTTTCAGTCATGGTGACGCCTCCAAAACACCAGTCTAAACGTGCGGCACACGTGCGGCCGGGCCACCGTCGTCTGTCGCCACGATTTCGCCGCCGGCAGAAACCCACTCGAGCATGCCGCCGGTCACATTGATCGCCGAGTACCCGGCGTGGTCGAGCCTGCCGGTCACCGAGAGCGAGCGCTGGCCGGTGTGACAGACGATGAGCAAGGTGTCGTCGGGGTCGAGCTCCGGCATCCGCTCTGCCAGTTGCGACATCGGCAGGTTGATCGCCTGGGGTGCGTGCCCGGCGTCGAACTCCCACGACTCACGCACGTCGATGAGCCGGGCACTGCCCGCGCTCAGGGAAATGGCTTCGGCCGCGCTGATCTCTTCGAGACCGGCGCGGCCGAAGCCGAATACCACTGGTGTTACCTGACCGCGCCGCTGGCCTGCTTGGCCTGGGCGACACGGGTCTCACGCTTCTTGAGCTCCGGCTCACCCTCGCGCATCTGCGAGTAGAGCGGGGCCGCGATGAAGATCGTCGAGTAGGTACCGATGAGAATACCGATGAACAACGACAGCGCGATGTCGCGGAGCGTTCCGGCACCGAGCACGTAGGCACCGATGAAGAGGATCGCACCGACCGGCAGGGCCGCGACGATACCGGTGTTGATCGAGCGCACCAGGGTCTGGTTCACCGCGAGGTTCACCGAATCGGCGAAGGTGCGACCCGAGTTCAGGCCGTCCTCCGAGGTGTTCTCGCGGATCTTGTCGAAGACCACCACCGTGTCGTAGAGCGAGTAACCGAGGATCGTGAGGAATCCGATGACAGCCGACGGAGTGACTTCGAAACCGAGGATCCCGTAGACACCGGCGGTGATGATGATGTCGTGGACGAGCGAGACGACGGCAGCGACAGACATCTTCCAGGTACGGAAGTACAGCGCCATGACGATCGCCGCGAGGATCACGAACACGATGAGTGCACGGATCGCCGAACCGGTGATGTCTGCACCCCACGACGGGCCGATGAACGACGCGGTGACGTTCTTGTCTTCGTCGACCTTGTAGGCGGTGGCGAGTGCCGCGCTGACGGCGTCGGACTCCTTGGGCTGGAGCTGGTCGGTCTGCACGCGGATGGCGTTGTCGCCGACCGTCGAGACGCGGGCAGCGGCCTCGGGCACGACACTGGCAACAGCGTCTTCCGCGATCGTCTGGTCGGCGTTCGCTCCGACACCAGACACCTGGAACTCGGATCCACCGGTGAACTCGATACCGAGAACGAACCCGCCGCGAGCGGCCGGGATCACGATCGAAGCGAGGATCATCACTGCCGCGATGATGTACCAGATCTTGCGGCGTCCGACGAAGTTGTACGAGCGCTTGCCCGTGTACAGGTCGTTACCGAACTGGGCGAAACTGAAGCGGGCCATCAGGCGTCCTTCCCGTCGACGGTCGTATCGGTCGACGTGCCGGTGTTGCCGGCAGCCTTCCGCTCAGCAATGGTCTGGCGCTTCGCGGCCTCGCGGCTCGCTCCCGACTTCGCGCCGCTCGGCACGGTGGTTCGGAACTGCGCACGACCGCGGTAGACCGCACCGAGTGCGTTCGGGTCGAGACCGCTCAGCTTGTGACCACTCTGGAAGTACCGTGTGGTCGCGAGCAGTTGCAGGATCGGGTGGGTGAAGAGCACGACGATGATGACGTCGATGACAGTAGTGACACCGAGGGTGAGCGCGAACCCGCGCACGTTGCCGATGGCGAGGATGAAGAGCACGACGGCCGAGAGCAGGTTGACGGCCTTGGCTGCGAAGATCGTGCGCAGCGCGCGCTTCCAGCCGGCTTCGACGGCGGAGACCAGCATCCTTCCGTCTCGCAGTTCGTCACGTATTCGCTCGAAGTACACGATGAACGAGTCGGCGGTGAAGCCGATGGCGACGATGAGTCCCGCCACACCCGCCAGTGACAGGCGGTACCCCTCTCTCCACGACATGATCACGATCACGAAGTAGGTGATAACGGCCGCCACGACGAGCGAGGCGACAGTGACGAGACCGAGAAGGCGGTACTGGAAGAGCGAGTAGATGACGACGAGGATCAGGCCGATGAGACCGGCGATGAGACCGCTCGCAAGCTGCGTCTTACCGAGGGTCGCCGAGATGATCTCTGAGCTCTGCACCTGGAAGCCGATCGGCAGTGCGCCGAATTTGAGCTGATCGGCGAGGGTCTTCGAGCTCTCCTGGTCGAACGAACCGGTGATCTGCGGCTTTCCGTCGGTGATAACGGCGTTAGTCGAAGGGGCGGAGATGACGCGACCGTCGAGCACGATGGCGAAACGGTTGCGCACGTCAGAGGTGCCGTAGCTGAAGAGGCGGGTCGTGACGGCGGCGAACTCTTCGGTTCCCTTGCCGTTGAAGACGATGTTGACTGCCCACTGGCCGGTCGAGGCACCCTGGCTGTTGGTCACCGTGCCGTTGGTGGCGTCGGAGATCGTCGAACCGGCGACCTCTGTCGGGCCGAGGATGTACTTGTACGATCCGTCGGCTTCACAGGTGACGAGGGGCTCGTCATCCGGAGCGACGTTCGAGCCGCTGTCGAGGTCGGCGCAGTCGACATTGAGGTACTTGTCGTACAGGGCCGGGGTGATCCAGTTCTGGTCACTCGCGTCGGTCGGCTCCACGCTCGGCTCGGTCTCGAGCGAGGCGCTCGGGGTCGGCGTGGCGCTCGGCGATGCGCTCGAACCGTCGGTGCCGTCGTCGCCGACTGCACTGGTCGCTGCGACGTCGGTCAGCAGCACGGGGCGGAACTCGAGCTTCGCCGACGACTGGATGCGGTCCTTGGTGGCCTGGTCCGGGGTGCCGGGCAGCGACACGATGACGTTCTTGCCACCCTGCGTCGTGATCTCGGCTTCCGAGACACCACTCGCGTCGACGCGCTGGCGGATGATTCCGACAGCCTGGTTGAGCTGGTCTTCCGTGACGGTCTGGCCGCTCTCGAGCTTCGGCTCGAGGGTGATCTGTGTTCCACCCTCGAGGTCGAGTGCGAGCTTCGGCGCCCAGGTCCAGCCCTGGAAAGCGACACCGAGGCCGGTGATACCGACGAGGCCAATTGTGATCACGAGCAGCCAGGCGAGCGATCGCCAGGCTTTCTTGACCGGAGTCGTTCTTGCCACCTAAGAACTCAGCTTTCTATTTGCGTGCCGTTGTTCGTGGAGCGCAGCTCGCACGGCACGGTTGAGGCTGCCCGGCTGGCGCCGGGCAGTTTCAGTCCCGAATGTTACTTGTCGTCTGACTTCGCCGAAGGCTTGGTCGCCGTCTGGTCGTCAGCCGAGTCGACAACGTCGACCCGCTCGCCGAATTCAGGCTCGCCCTCGGGAAGAGCGCCGTCTTCTTTGAGTGCTGCCTCGCGGTTCGCGCGCTCCATCGCTTCTTCGACCGAACGGGGAGCGTCGGTGTCGTCCTGGGTGACGACCTTGGCGATCGTCTGGCGGTGGACACGCACGATGTTGCCGGGGCTGGTCTCGACCTCGGCGACGTTGCTGACCTCATCGATCGAGACGAGAGTGCCGAAGAGTCCGAAGTTCGTCATGATCTCGACGCCGGGAACGATCTGATCTTTGAGTGCCTCGACTTCAGCCTTGCGCTTACGGCTGTTGCGGAACATGAAGAAGATGAGCACAGCAAGCACTGCGAACATCAGGATGGTGATGACGTTGTCGTTCACGGGGAAAACCTTTCAAAAAAGTCTGGGGGCCGCGTCAGTCTAAGGGAAGCGCATGAAGGACCATTGTGAATTATAGGTCATCCGTGAAGAGGGTCACTGACCCCGCCCGCGACTCCCCCGGCGCGGCTTCGCGCTGGAGGCCGAAGTGGTTCCAGCCGGCCCGGGTCGCGACCCGTCCGCGCGGTGTACGGGTGAGCAGCCCGATGCGCACGAGGAACGGTTCGACGACCGATTCAATGGTCTCCGGCTCTTCGCCGACCGAGACGGCGAGGGTATTGAGCCCCACCGGACCTCCGTCGAACCGGGTGAGGATGATGTCCATGACAGCGCGGTCGAGGCGGTCGAGGCCGAGTTCGTCGACGTCGTAGAGCTCGAGGGCTGCATTAACTGCTTCGATTCCCGCGGTGCCGTGGACCAGCGAGTAGTCGCGCACGCGGCGCAGGAGCCGGTTGGCGATTCGCGGGGTTCCGCGGCTGCGACCCGCGATCTCGGCGAGGGCTCGCCGGTCGATGTCGAGGTCGAGAAGCGCTGCCGCGCGCACGAGCACCGATTCGAGCTCGGACTCGTCATAGAACTCGAGGTGGGCGGTGAAGCCGAACCTGTCGCGAAGCGGGTTCGGAAGCATTCCCGACCTCGTGGTCGCCCCGACGAGGGTGAACGGTGCGAGATCGAGTGGGATCGAGGTCGCACCGGCCCCCTTGCCGACCATGATGTCGATCCGGAAGTCTTCCATCGCGAGGTAGAGCATCTCTTCGGCCGAGCGCGTCATGCGGTGGATCTCGTCGATGAAGAGGACTTCTCCCGGTACGAGGGACGAGAGGATCGCGGCAAGGTCACCGGCATGCTGGATCGCCGGCCCGCTCGACATGCGCAGCGGTCGCTCGGTCTCCTGCGCGATGATCATGGCCAGTGTCGTCTTGCCGAGCCCGGGAGGGCCGGCGAGCAGGATGTGGTCGGGAGTGCGGTTCTGGATGGCCGCAGCCTGCAGCAGAAGCTGCAACTGCCCGCGGACTTTGGCCTGGCCGACGAACTCGGCGAGGGATTTCGGCCGGAGTGCTCCTTCGAAGGCGAGCTCGGCATCCGACTCGGGCACCGGCAGGATCACACTCGACCCCTCGATGCCGTCGACCTCACTGAAACCGCTCACGCGCCTGCTCCCGTCGAGCCGCTGTTCGTCAGCTGCGGGCCGAGACTGGCGAGGGCGAGCCGCAGCAGTACGGGCACCGTCGTCGCGGAGCCTCCGGCGGATGCCACGGCATCGTCGACGGCCTGGATCGCGGTGCGCTCGGGCCAGCCGAGGCCGACCAGCGCGACGATCACGCTCTGGCTCGTCGAGGTCGGTGAACCTGCAGCTGCGCCGGCCGGAGCAACGAAAGCCAGTTTGCCGGCGAGCGAGACCACGATGAGCTTCGCCGTCTTCGGGCCGATTCCCGACACCTTGCG
>Ga0247736_10000779_pt1 | contig 10736 bp, 6 predicted proteins | sample UWRJL193509B2_FD_180935 | JGI IMG/M metagenome (GOLD analysis project Ga0247736, IMG submission 180935) | Plant litter microbial communities from Arlington Agricultural Research Station in Wisconsin, United States - UWRJ-L193-509B-2 | ecosystem: Environmental > Terrestrial > Plant litter >...
CTAGGTCCGTGGGCGCTCCCGGCAGGCCGTATGCCGTGAAGTCTTTCGCGACTGACCAGCCATCGCCAATGATGCTGACCGGTGTGACCTTCGCGTCGTAGGTGCAGCCCTCCTCGAGATCGGCAAAAGTTGCTGTCGTGGACGTGGTCTGGACGTCCGAGATTACCGACCAATCGCAGTGACTCGTAACTTTCACGCCGTAGCGGATGACGGGGCTTCCGCCGTCGTCCAGCGGAGGGCCCCAAGTCGCCACTGCTTCGGTCCCAGAGACGGCTACGTCGAGATTTTGGACAGTATCGGGAACCATCGGATTCAGAGTGAACTGCGAACTAGACTGCGGGCCATCACCAAATTGATTGGTCGCGCGGACGACAACCGTGTGGTCTCCGTTCGTGACGCCAGCGAAATCGGCTGCAAGAGACTGACCGTCAGTCTCTATTTCGAAGTTTCCTGGGTTGAGGGTGACCACGTAGGTTTCCACAGGAGAGAGCGCCAAAGTATCGGCTGGCGCGGCCCACGTGACGTGAACATCCCGTCTGAAGTTGGTCACGGTGATGTTTTGAACCGCAGACGGGACGCCCGACGCTTGGAATTCAGCGAATGACGTCCATTCAGAAGGTCCGTTTCCCGAGACAGAGGCTTGCCAGCGGTATGAACCCTGGGCGGGAAGTGGCTGCGGTGAGAAGGTGGCGATTCCTTCTAGGTCGGGTACGGCCGTTCCTGTTTCGATGACGACCGGTGCGCCCCCTTGCCACCCTGACTCGACGCGGAAATTAACCGTTTGGCCGCGGCCTGGCTTGAAGTCCTGAATTTGTGCTTTTAGTTCAGGGGTTGATGTGGTCAGAGTTCCGTCTTTTGGCGAGAGGAGAGTTGGCTTCGCCTGAGGCGTTGTAACGGCGAACTCAGTCCAGTCGCTCCACGGCCCCTCCGCAGTCGCGCTGTTACCTTGTGAACTTGCGGCAGCGAGGTGGTACCGAAGGGAATAGTGGCCCCCGTCGCTCAATATTCCCCGGACAATAGGGATAGAGCCGGACGAAACTGTGCCGTTTCGTGTGCTGTGGACATAAGTCTCCGGCCAGACGAAGCCGCTGCTCTCATTTCTGACAACGAAATGGAACTGGTAGTTCTGGTACCCCGTGGCGGGGAGCACCTCATCTGTCGCAGTGAAACTTATTCGAGGGGTCTCAGATTGCACATGCATTCCGTCGACGTCCTGATACGTCGGCGCGAGGGCAACGCTCACAGTCGGCCAGACCGTCTGCGCAGGCGGTGAAACGTCGTCGGCGACAACTTGGATCTTCAGAGGCGAGCTCCAATCGCTGACCGTGATCCCATCGCTTACGCTCGCCCGCACCCAGTAGGCCCCATCAGGCAGTTGAATCGGCGAAGCGCACGCTGCCTGAGCGCCGCTAGCAAAGTAGTCAGTCGTACACTGCGTCTTTTTCGAATCTGCATCAGGAACGTTCGAATCATGTACCTCGTAGGTGACCCGGACCGCATCTGCGTCCGGGTCCGAAGCGACTGTGGTGAAAACGGGCGACGGCGACGTCGCGGTGTCGTAGGAACCTCGGTGTTCGAACGGGCTGACGGTAATAGTCGCTGGAGTAGCCGGCGTTGTGTTGTAGGTTACAGATAGCTTCGGCTGGCGGACAGCGGAGTTGCAGGTTGCGTGAGCGGAGCTGAAGTCCATCGAGCAAAAACGCTTGTCGAAGTTGCTGTTTTCGCTGTTGGCGAGGTCGACAGACAGCCTCATACCGTTATTCGCGAGGGCCCCTGAAGCCCATCGTTTTACCATGGCGGTGACGTCGAGTGGTTCCACACCTGCGGCGCACGAGGAACCATTTCCGCGATTGAAATTGCTCGTCGTACTGTTCGTTGAGGTCGCTGCGGGGCGTGTGTTCCAGGTCGTCGTGCTGGAGAACGCTTCAGTTAGCGGTGAAACGCGCATCTGACGCGCGACGCATGATGGTGCGTAGTACTGGTAGAGCTTGAGTGACGCTGAGGTCACAGTTTGATTTGCGCCCTCGATGCCGTTGGTTGAGAACTTCAAGTAGGACTGTGAGGCATGCACATCGTCGTTGCTGCCGACTCGAAGAATCTGGGCTGAAGAGTAGGTCGTCGAGGAGCCGTCGACAGCGTAAGTATCGCGATGCTGAACAAGAGCGTCAATATCGGGATCAAGCGTCACCGGGTACACGGTGTTCGGGTCGTCGAGGAAGCCCGCGGGTGCAGAGAGCGTCAGTTCCTGCCGAGCTGCTGTCGGAGTTGAATAAACGGGTTCCAGCTGAGCATCGAGGGCGACTATCTCAGTGGGGTCTTCTCCCGCATCGCGCGAAGAATCCCATGCTGTCATTGTCTGAGTGCGGGCAACCACGGAACCATCGGCATCTCGGGCCACCAACTGGCCGCGCGATTCTGAAAGTTCGATTTCGCTGGTGCGGATGCCAAGCACAAAAGAATCGATGTCTTCATCGGGCTGCTCGTTCAGCACAATATGGGCTGCGAAACCGGACGCCGTCGCGGTCACGACAAGGTCGACCTCATCGGCGACCGCAAAAATGGCTTTGCCGTCCTCGATCTCAGGTTCGGGAAGGGGCGTTTTCCATGTGACCGCCAGGTAGCTGCCATCGTCGTAAGTAAGGCGAGCCGCCTCAAGAGAGCCCGCTGTGCCAATAGTCAGATCGATCGGGCTTGCTTTGGGGGCGATCTTGTCGGCGGCGACTTTTTCCAAGTCCAAGTCGACGTTTGTCCATCCGTCGATTGTGTCTGACGGGATTCGGATAGGGCTCCCGGAGTACTCAACAGTCTTCGTTCCGTCCGGGTTGACAAAAACTGTCGTCGTTTCAGTGCGAAGGTCCACAAGCTCTATGCGTTTGCCGCTCGTTTTCGCTTTGCGTTGAGCTACACCGCTGACATCGGAACTCGGAACCTCCGGCACCGGCGATCCAGTCTCTGCCAGAGCAATTCCCGGCGTGAGTCCAGTAGCCAGAAGTAAGCCAATAATTACACTTGCCAGACCGGCTAATGCTGGTTTCTTAGCCAGCCCACTGATGAAAGAACCGCGCGACATAGGTATCCCTTGCTTGAGTCGTGCTCAAACGTAGCGGAGCTCGAACGCGTGGGTTTTCGAAATTGAGGGTCAATCGGAAACCATTTCATAACGATTGCTGAGAGCCGGCGAATGATCGTTTCAAATGGCAAATAGCGTCTGATCCATGGGCTTCGGGAGACTGACTTGCGCGCTCGTACTCGGCGGTTTTTCCTATGTGAGGCTAGTAGTCGCCCTCGCCGCGGAGCTCGGCGTCGAGCGTGGTCGCGAGGGTCTCCAAGGCAGCGCGGATTTCTGCCCATTCGCTTTCGGTGAGGGCGATCGGGCTGAGGATGAGTGATCGCAATCGACCGCCGTGGGCTTCGGAGTCGATAGATGCGGAGGAGTCCGGCAGTTCGAAGTACTGGGTGCCTTCGGCAAGTGCGGTGGCGTCGACAGGGACACCATCGGTCGTGCGAAAGCCGAGCTCGTTCAACGCTCGTGCTGCAATTTCTTCGTCAAGCGGGGGAGCGGTCGGGAGATCGTCGAAGTCTGCGCCCCGGCCGACAAGCAGGGTGTCTTCTCCGGCACGAGCCGGCAAGGGAGCTGCGATCGTGCCTCTAGCTTCGGCCTCGGTTTCGAGCGGGGTCACCTTCATCGGGTCATCCCACATGATGGTTGGGAGGTCGAGTAGCGGCGTGAGTATGGATTCACTCTGCGAACCCGAGTCCGAGGAGTTCGAGTCCCGGAGGTAAGACTTCACCTCGTCGAACAAGAAGTTATCCCTGTCATATCGCGCGCCCATGCGGTCAGATCGTCCCTCGCGGGCAGCGCTACCTGAAATCGCCAGGTTATTTGCCAACGCGATAGTCATCCCGTTGCTCAGGCGAAGTCCCGTTTCATGGAGCCCGACATCCTGCACTCGTTTTCGTCGTGGTGGATAGTCCCATCGCACCTCGGGGTCGACTCGTATGGCCACCTCGAACACATAGTGCTCCAACGCTTCCAACGAGGGAGGAAAAGCAAATCTGCCCATTGCGTCAAGCTCAGCCTGAGTCGAAAGGGCGCGTACCCGCGAGGAGAATCCTGGTTCTGTTCCGGCGAATCCATCGCGGGCATACTGAACCCACCATGTCCAAAGCGGAACTAGGCTCCCCAGCGAACCATCCATTTTTTCAATCGGTCCACCGCTGGACCAAAGCGTACGAGCCAGGCTTTGAAGCCGAGCAGGTCCTCGAGCTATCACATGCGCCCTATAAACCGCTGCGCCTGCGTCGGAAACGTCTTTGAACGAGATCATCGCGCCGCTCCAGCCGGTGAGCCCTAGTGGGCGACCGCACTACCGGTCGCCGCGCCCGCTGTTGCGGCCGCGCCCACCTCACCGTTCTTGATCGCCGCCGAGATCGCGCCGGCGTGCGAGATCTTGTCGATCCAGGCCAGAGCGACGGCTGAGACGATGAAGGTTAGGTGGATCATGACCTGCCAGAAGACGCCGTCGCCGGTGTAGGTGTCACCCGTGACGTTCTCGGTGTTCTTCGCGCCGAGGTCGCCGACCTCGATGAAGGTCTTGAGCAGGTGGATTGACGAGATGCCGATGATCGCCATGGCGAGCTTGACCTTGAGCACGTTCGCATTGACGTGCGAGAGCCACTCGGGCTGGTCGGGGTGGCCGTCGATCTTGATCTTCGACACGAAGGTCTCGTAGCCACCGATGATGACCATGATCAGCAGGTTCGCGATCATGACGACGTCGATGAGTCCGAGAACGGCGAGCATGACGCTCGCTTCGGTGACGTCCGAGCCGTGGTTGATGACCTCGTCACCGAGGTGCCAGAGCTCTTTCGCGAAGACCCAGACGTAGATGAGTTGCGCGACGATCAGGCCGAGGTAGAGAGGGGCCTGCAGCCAGCGACTGAAGAAGATGAGGTAGCCGACGCCGGATACCCAGGGGGACTGTTGACGAAACTGGCGCGGGGTCGGCGCGGAAGTAGGGATCTCAGACATTTGTGTAAATCCTAGGGGCCGGATCCTGAGCGTTTGGCTGCGGTGGGAAGCATCTCAGATGCCACCCGATCGACAGGCGCGGAAAGTGAAAAATCTACGCCTTTTCTGTATCAAAAACCACACCCCTGTACTGGGGGCCGAAAACGCCCGGTGGATCGTCTTAGGCTGTGGCCAACTCACCTGGACCCCGTGAGCGGCACTATTCGACCGTAACCGGAGGTAAACCATGGCTGCAGCAGCCCTCGCCCCTCCGTACTTACGCGAACTGTCGACGACAGCGTCTCGTTCGACACCCACGCTCGGTAGACCGGCGCTCGGCGCACCGTCTACCTCCTAGAGGTCCCCCCGGCCCAGGGAGGGCTGCGCGAGTGTCGCAGTCCTCCCGTGCCGGCCTATTCACGGTGTTCGCGCAGGCAGTGATCTGAGCGAACGTATAAAGCCAGCTTGCCCGGTAGACTGGGGATGCGAAGGGGAGTATCCCACCTCGCCGTATTCGTCAGCACGAACCGCTCTGCCGCGGTTCCGGATACGGTGGCATCGTCGATGCGGGAGAGACTTTCGGGTTTTGTCGTACCCGCTACCCTTCCGAACGGACCCTCATGGATCTCGAACTACCCCTCGCCTTTGAAATCGGCTCGTACGTCGTACTGCTGCTGATCATCGTGGCCGACCTCGTGCTCGCCTACCGGCGCCCTCACATCCCTTCGACCAAGGAGTCCGGACTCTGGGTCGGGTTCTACGTGCTTCTCGCGCTGATCTTCGCGGTGATCATGTTCTTCGTCGGAGGGGCGGAGCACGCCGGGCAGTTCGTCGCCGGGTGGCTGACCGAGTACAGCCTGTCGATCGACAACCTCTTCGTCTTCGTCATCATCATGGCGCGCTTCTCGGTACCCCGTAAGTACCAGCAGGAAGTACTCATGGTCGGCATCATCCTGGCGCTGATCTTCCGCGGCATCTTCATCATGATCGGTGCCGTCGTCATCGAGCAGTTCAGCTTCGTTTTCTACATCTTCGGGCTCTTCCTGCTCTACACGGCGTTCAACCAGGCCTTCACGAACCACGACGACGAAGAAGAGACCGAGAACAAGCTCATCGGGTTCCTGCGCAAGCGCATCGCGATCACCGACAGCTTCGACGGCGCCAAGGTGCGCACGGTCATCGACGGCAAGAAGGTCTTCACCCCGATCCTCATCGTCTTCATCGCGATCGGCACGACCGATATCGTCTTCGCTCTCGACTCGATCCCTGCCATCTTCGGAATCACGCAGAGCCCGTTCATCGTCTTCGCGGCCAACATCTTTGCTCTCATGGGCCTGCGCCAGCTGTACTTCTTGCTCGGTGACCTCATCGACAAGCTCGTGTACCTCAAGTACGGCATTGCGTTCATCCTCGCTTTCATCGGTGTGAAGCTGTTCTTCCACGCCCTGCACGAGAACGAGCTGCCGTTCATCAACGGCGGCCAGCACGTCGAGTGGGCTCCGGAGATCTCGACGGTCGCCTCGCTCATCGTCATCCTCGCGTCGATGGCCGTCGCCACCGTCGCGAGCCTGGTCAAGATCCGGATCGATGCCGGTCGAAGCGGTGCTGGACAAAACGACGCCGATCAGCTGCCGAGCGAGCCGCCGGTCGGTCCGGTTGCCCCTCCTGTCGCGGGCCTGCCCGAGAACGGAACCCCGACAGGCGAGCCAGCGGATACCGACGCGGCAAAGCCCACCGGGCCGAGCACGCCGGAGCGCTGACCGCAAGCCTCTGGAATCAGCCGAAACTGACGCTTAACATTCGATCATGGTCGAGCGTGCTGCCGGGTCGGCCAGCGACGAGGAGCTGGCCGACCCGACAGCGCCCGCTGCCGGTGAACCCGGCGACGCGGCGGTAACAGCGAAAGATGCGGTGGTCGGCTGGCTCACCGACTTCGACGCTCCCGCGGTCGGCCGGGTGCGCGAAAAACGCCTCGACCGGCGGGTGATTCCCCGCGTGGCCGTACCGCGCACGCGCATCCGCTGGAGCACGATCGTGGCTGTGCTCGCGGGCATCGGGGCCGCTGGGATCGCGGTGGCGACTGTCGATCCGCGGTGGGAACTCGGGCCGGCGCCGGTCGCGACCTCGCCCCCTCCGTCGGCACCGCCGCCGCCACCGACATCCGCGCCCCCGGCAGCACCGGTCGAGTCGGTGGTCCCCGACGACTGCGCCCGGTTCTTCAGCGCCCGCTTGGAGAAGCGCTTGCGCGCACACGACCTGCGGCTGTTCGACCAGGATTCACTCGCGGATGCCTCGCTCGGCATTCCCCGCGGACGTTCCGTCGGCACTGGCGACGCCCGCCTCGCGCGCATGCTGGCCGGGATCGCCGAGACCGAGTGCTACTGGCTCGACGCTGACGATCCCGGCACCGCTGGCGTGCTCACCGCGGTCGGCGAGGGCCGTGCCCGCCAGCTCCAGCTCGCCCGCGAAAGGCTCGACAAACGCGGCCTGACGCGCCTCGAAGAGGATGGCGGCATCCGCTACTTCCAGGAGACGGTCGGCGCAGACGGTGTTCCCACCGGGGAGTCGCACTTCTTCCGTGGCGGGGTCTGGTTCGCGACCGAGTGGTACGGCTATGGCCCCCGCGGATATTCCGCAGACATGGCGCGGAGCCTGCTCGGAAAGCCCTGACCGCGCTGGGGCGGCATCCGTCACATTCTTCGCGCGAGAGCCGGAGGTGTTAAGCTGTGCACGTGCTATTTGCCCGGCTCCTTCTTAGTTGCCGCGACGAGTCCTAATCTGAAGGCCTCCCTCGTCGCGGTGTTTGTCTTGGGCTAGGCAACAACTTCTGAGGAGAAAGCACGGAATGAACGCAACACCGGATTCGCAGTCCAAGCCACGCACGCTGGCTGAAAAAGTCTGGGACGACCACGTCGTCGTCAAGGGTGAAGACGGTACCCCCGACCTCATCTACATCGACCTGCACCTCGTGCACGAGGTCACCAGCCCGCAGGCCTTCGACGGCCTGCGTCTCGCGAACCGCCCGGTTCGCCGGCTCGACCTCACGATCGCGACCGAGGACCACAACACCCCGACGCTCGCGATCGACAAGCCGATCGCCGATCTGACCAGCCGTACCCAGATCATGACTCTGCGTAAGAACGCCGAGGAGTTCGGTGTGCGCATCCACTCGCTCGGTGACATCGAGCAGGGCATCGTGCACGTCGTCGGCCCGCAGCTCGGACTCACCATGCCGGGCATCACCGTCGTCTGCGGCGACTCGCACACCAGCACGCACGGCGCGTTCGGCGCGATGGCTTTCGGAATCGGCACGAGCGAGGTCGAGCACGTGCTCGCCACGCAGACCCTGCCGCTCAAGCCGTTCAAGACCATGGCGATCACCGTCGAGGGCGAACTGCGCCCCGGCGTGACCGCGAAAGACATCATCCTCGCCGTCATCGCGAAGATCGGCACCGGCGGCGGCCAGGGCTACGTGCTCGAGTACCGCGGCAGCGCCATCCGCTCGCTGTCGATGGATGGCCGCATGACGATCTGCAACATGTCGATCGAGGCGGGCGCACGCGCCGGCATGGTCGCACCCGACCAGACCACCTACGACTACTTGAAAGGTCGCGCCCACGCGCCGAAGGGTGCTGACTGGGATGCCGCTGTCGAGTACTGGGACACCCTCGCGACCGATGACGATGCCGTGTTCGACGCCGAGGTCTTCCTCGACGCGAATGAACTCGAGCCGTTCGTCACCTGGGGAACCAACCCCGGCCAGGGCGTCTTGCTCAGCGAGCCGGTTCCGAACCCCGCCGACATCTCCGACCCGAACGAGCGCGCCGCAGCCGAGCGCGCCCTCGAGTACATGGACATCAGCGCCGGAACCCCGATGAAGGAGATCGCCGTCGACGCGGTCTTCATGGGATCGTGCACCAACAGCCGCATCGAAGACCTGCGGGCCTTCGCCTCGATCATCAAGGGCAAGAAGAAGGCCGACGGCGTTCGTGTCATGGTCGTGCCGGGCTCTGCCCGCGTGCGCATCGAGGCCGAGGCCGAGGGCATCGACAAGATCGTGACCGAGTTCGGTGCGGAGTGGCGTTTCGCCGGCTGCTCGATGTGCCTCGGAATGAACCCCGACCAGCTCGCCCCCGGTGAGCGCTGCGCGTCGACGTCGAACCGCAACTTCGAAGGTCGCCAGGGCAAGGGCGGGCGCACCCATCTGGTTTCTCCGCTCGTGGCCGCGGCCACGGCCATCCGCGGCACTCTCTCGAGCCCGTGGGATATCGAGACGGATGCCGAGATCGAAGAGATCTCGACGAGCGAGGTAGGCGCGTAATGGACAAGATCACCACCATCTCGGGCGTCGCTGTTCCGCTGACCCGCTCGAACGTCGACACCGACCAGATCATCCCCGCCGAGTTCCTCAAGCGCGTCACCAAGACGGGCTTCGACGACGCCCTGTTCTACGGCTGGCGCCAGGACCCGGAATTCGTTCTCAACCAGCCCGCGTTCCAGAACCCGCGTGTTCTCGTCGCCGGTCCGGACTTCGGAACCGGGTCGAGCCGCGAACACGCCGTATGGGCGCTGCGCGACTTCGGCTTTCAGGCAGTTCTCAGCGCGCGATTCGGCGACATCTTCCGGGGCAACTCCGGCAAGCAGGGTCTCGTTGCAGCCCAGCTTCCCGAAGCAGATATCGAGAAGATCTGGTCGCTGATCGAAAAGACGCCGGGAATAGAGGTGACCGTCGATCTGGTTGCCAGAACAGTGAGTGTCGCTGACCTCATCCTGGCTTTCGAGATCGACGATTACACTAGATGGCGTTTACTCGAGGGCCTTGACGACATTGGCCTCACACTGCGCAGTGAAGCGCAGATCACAGAGTTCGAAGCTCGCCGCGAGGCATGGCGACCACTGACTCTTCCCGCACAGCAGGCCTAGATTGCCCACCAGGCATCGACAGAGGAAGGTAAGTGCATGAACTCTCTTGCCCTTAATAACGTGAGCACCGACAGTGTGAGCACTAACACCGGGACAATTGCGGCCCAGAAGGCCGGAGCGCGGGTCGGACTCACGTCAGACAAGATCGTCATCAACGGTGGAAAGCCGCTGAAGGGTCGCATCGAGGTACGTGGCGCCAAGAACCTCGCCACCAAGGCGATGGTCGCGGCACTGCTCGCAGAGTCGCCGTCTACCCTCAAGGACGTTCCGGACATCAGCGACGTCGGCGTCGTCACCGGGATGCTCGAGGCCTACGGTGTCTCGGTCACCAAGACCGCTGAGGGCGAACTGACCTTCGACCCGAGCAACGTCGAACGTGCTCACTTCGCGAAGATCGACGCTCTCGCCGGCTCCAGCCGCATCCCGATCCTGTTCTGCGGCCCGCTGCTGCACCGTCTCGGCGAAGCCCTCATTCCCGACCTGGGCGGATGCCGCATCGGCGACCGTCCGATCGACTTCCACCTCGATGCGCTGCGCGCGTTCGGCGCCATCGTCGACAAGAGCTACGAGGGCATCCGCCTGACGGCTCCCGACGGCCTCAAGGGCGCCATGATCGAGCTGCCGTACCCGAGTGTCGGAGCGACCGAGCAGGTCCTGCTCACGGCCGTTCGCGCCAAGGGCGTCACCGAGCTCAAGAACGCGGCCATCGAGCCCGAGATCATGGACCTCATCGCGATCCTGCAGAAGATGGGCGCGATCATCAACGTCGAGCCCAACCGCGTGATCTTCATCGAGGGTGTCG
>Ga0247736_10000780_pt1 | contig 10717 bp, 8 predicted proteins | sample UWRJL193509B2_FD_180935 | JGI IMG/M metagenome (GOLD analysis project Ga0247736, IMG submission 180935) | Plant litter microbial communities from Arlington Agricultural Research Station in Wisconsin, United States - UWRJ-L193-509B-2 | ecosystem: Environmental > Terrestrial > Plant litter >...
ACACGCGGCTGCAGGCAGACCACACCCACAACTACAGAACGCACCATCCCGGGCCACGATTGCCCGGCGTTGTTTCTCGGTGAAACCACGTTGTCGGTCCCCGTAGGCCTTGATTGCCCCGTTTTTGCCGAAGAACACCGGGTGGCCACCGTCAGAGTCCATGATCCGTTTGACTTCAGCGACCGAAATCCCGCCGCCAAGCCCTTCGACCCAGCCAACCCCGACACCGGTCTCGAGATCTTTGGCGGTGATCGTGACATTCACGGTCGCGAGACTGCGGGCACCCGCATCACCCAAGTCTTTGGCCCGGAGACCGACGTTGAAGTACCCGAACATCAGGTCGTACCAGCGCTGTGAGCGGCTCCGGGGGTCGCGGAACTTCGCGTACTGCTCCCCATGCGGACCCGTCACCATCTCCGGTGCGGCATCCTGCTCCGCCTGCTCCTCTTTCGAGAGGAACCGCGGCTTGGTGGTGAGTTGGTCGGCCTCTGCGAAGGCGGCTTTGATGCGGGCGGCATCGATGGTGGGGGCCATGATGATGATTTCGGTGAGCCCGTTCACTTCGTGCCCGAAGCGCAATGACCGTTTGCGGAAGGCGCGGTTTTCTCTTGGCTCGAGCCCGTCGGGGTCGAGGTAGGAGTGCCAGACATTGATCTGGTCCTTCAGCGCATCGAAGCAGGCGTTAGTGGCGTCCTCGACGAGTGCTTCTTCGGCGATCGCGATCTTTTCCGGCATGACTTTGTTCTTCGCCGACGCCTCCAGCATGCGAATGATCGCCAGAGCCGATTCCGCCGGCACGTCGGCGTTGTCCAGTGCCGTGGCGACTTTCGGGTATTCGGGCTCGAGAACCTGCCCCATGAACTGCCTCGGCTGCGTCTTGTTGCCCAGTGCGATCCGCCGGCGCGCCTCAGCGGAAGAGATGTGGGTGACGTCTTCGAGGAACTCGACCGCGTTCCGGTGCCCGGTAATGAGGGCGAGGTTCTCGTCCTTCGGGAGGTCTCTACGACAGCGCACGGCGAGCTCGTGGGCGAGCTCAATTCCGCGGGAATCGATCACTCGCCGGGAGACCTCGTTGTCACGGATAGCCTGCTCGAGTTCGGCATTCGACAGGGCAGCACCCGGCACGCGCGGTGCCTCAGATAGGGTGCGGTTGTCGTTTGCCATGGGTCTAGTTTGGCAAGAGCCACTGACATTCGTGGCGCACTTTGGATGTGTATGAACAACTTTGGGAAAGGGTGCCTGTGGAGAGACAACTGCGCGAGTTTCGGGTCGTAACCGGGTCTCGATACGCCTGTCCTGAGCAGGCCCGCCAGGGCCGTGTCTAAGGGCGCGCCTCGCTGGCGCTCACCGTGCTACTCGACCAGCGAACAGGGCAAAGGAAAGCGGAAAACTCTAAGTAGTTAGCGGATGACGTTATCGGTAACCGGGATGGGGTCGTCATCGGTGCCGGCGTGACGTGATGCGTCATCCAAGCGCGGCTCGCGGGGTTCTTCGGGAAGAACCGCTGCCGTCGCCGCGAGAGGCCCGTGACGGTACTCCTGCTCGTAGGCAATGGCCCTGACGACGGCACTTCCCGCCCACGATGCGACACCGATGGCCATGAGCAGGAAACCGACGATCATCCAGAAGACGAACCATCCGTCGGCTTGCACCTGTGCAGAGGTGACGAGGGCGAGAACGATGAATTCCAGCAACCCGCCACCGAGCAGCCCGAGCCAGGCCCAGACGGCGAGGTTTCGGCGCGCTGTGTTCCGGTATTGGCTTTCGCGTCCCGACCCACTGCTGAATCCTGCGCCTGCAAAGTAGTTGGTCACTGTCTTGCCTCCGATGATTGAACCTCTGATTTGAGAACTGTCCGGGATGTCGCTGGATGTGCGCTCGGGGCCGGCCCGAGCCGGAACTGCAGGTCATAGGCCACTGAGCGCGCGGCGAGGTAGGCGAACAACGCGCCCATACCGACGAGAAGCAGCATCAGCCCGATAACCAGCCAGGCCACACTGGCCATGGATCGCGTGAGCTGGTCGGCCGCGCCGTGCGCGCCGATCATGGTGCTCACTGTCACTAGCGCGCCGAGCGGCAGCGCGACGAGAGCGAATCCGCCAAGGGTCAGCTTCGCGACGTTGTCGTAGACCGGCGGGCCCGTGGAGGCGTCGGTCTCGGCCAACGGAGGGTTGTAGGCGGCCACAGCAGCTCTCCATCTCTGAACGAGCGTCAATCGCTCTTTGCTGAGCATCCCACAGGTCCGTAAGAGGAGCAAGACGACGCGCTAGCGACGGATGCCGTTAGGGATGCCCGCTGGAGCGTTAGGAAAGCGTTAGGGCCGCTATTGGCGTGCTCGTCCGGGTGTTGCATCAGTCCGTGGCCCCGTTATCCGGGTCATTTCCGCCTGCGCCGGTAGTCCTGAGAGGACGACCGGTGCTCACCCTGCTGGAGGCATTCGTGCTTGATCTTGCTTTCGTACTCGGCATCGTGGCGCTCATCGCGCTGGTTGCCCTCGTCGGACGGGCGGTCGAAAAGCTGTGATCGTCCTCACTGTCGGCTGCCTCGTGCTCGCCGTCGCCGCGATCGTGTACCTCGTGTACGCGCTGATCAGGCCGGAGCGTTTCTGATGACTGGATCGTTCACCGCCTCGGCCTGGTTCGCCGTCGCCATCATCGCGACGATCGTCGGCATCCTCGCCCTCACCTACCGCCCTCTCGGCGCCTACCTCGCCTGGGTCTACACCGCCCGCAAGGATCTCGCCGTCGAGCGTGGCGTCTACCGCGTGGTCGGAGTCAACTCTGCCCAGGAACAGAGCTGGGGCGTCTACCTGCGCAGCGTCATCGCCTTCTCGGCCATCGGCATCCTGCTGGTCTACCTCGTGCAGCGCACGCAGAACCTGCTGCCCTACTCGCTCGGGCTTCCGCCGGTCGAGCCGTCGCTCGCCTTCAACACGGCGATCTCGTTCGTGACGAACACCAACTGGCAGAGCTACTCCCCCGAGCTCACCATGGGCTACACCGTGCAGCTGATCGGCCTCGCGGTACAGAACTTCGTCTCTGCTGCCGTCGGCATCGCCGTCGCCATCACGCTCGTCCGCGCCATCGCCCGGTCCCGCACGAACATCGTCGGCAACTTCTGGGTTGACCTGACCCGCGGCGTCGTGCGTGTCCTGCTGCCGCTCGCTGTCGTATCGGCGATCCTGCTCGTCGCTGGCGGCGTGATCCAGAACCTCTCGGTGTTCCAGGACATCACGACCCTCACCGGCGGCTCCCAGTCGCTACCCGGAGGGCCGGTGGCCTCGCAGGAGGCGATCAAGCTGCTCGGCACGAATGGCGGCGGGTTCTTCAATGCCAACTCGGCGCACCCGTTCGAGAATCCCAACGGATTCACGAACCTGCTGCAGCTGGTTCTCATGTTCCTGATCCCGGTCGCGCTTACCCGTACCTTCGGCATCATGGTCGGCGACAAGCGCCAGGGTTACGCGATCCTCGCCGCAATGGGAATCATCGCCATCACCTCGGTCAGCCTGCTGGTCGTCGCCGAGACCGTCGGATCGGGCAGCGCCCCGACAGCCGCGGGTGCGGCGATGGAGGGCAAGGAGACCCGCTACGGCCCGATCCTCTCGGCGATCTTCGGTGCTTTCTCGACGCTGACCTCGACCGGTGCGGTGAACTCGATGCACGACAGCTTCACCGCTCTCGGCGGCGGCCTGGCCATGGTGAACATGATGCTCGGCGAGCTCGCACCGGGTGGAGTCGGTTCCGGCCTCTACGGCATCCTGATCGTCGCGATCATCGCCGTCTTCGTCGCCGGCCTGATGGTCGGTCGCACACCGGAGTACCTCGGCAAGCGGATCGGCCGGCGCGAGATGACCTTCGCGAGCCTGTACATCCTCACCACACCGGCCCTCGTTCTCGCCGGCGCCGCCCTGAGCTTCGCGATTCCCGCGGTGCGCGAGTCGGTCACCGGCACTTCGATGGCCAACTCCGGCCTGCACGGCTTCTCAGAAGTGCTCTATGCGTTCACGTCGGCCGCGAACAACAACGGCTCAGCCTTCGCCGGTCTCACCGCGAGTACGCCGTGGTTCAACACGGCGCTCGGGGTGGCGATGCTGCTCGGTCGCCTGGTTCCGATCGTCTTTGTGCTCGCCCTGGCCGGCTCGTTCGCCGCGCAAGACAAGGTGCCGGTCACCGCCGGAACCCTGCCCACCCACAAACCCCAATTCGTAGGGCTGCTCATCGGCACGATCGTCATCGTGTCGGCGCTCACCTACTTTCCCGTTCTCGCGCTGGGTCCCCTGGCTGAAGGGCTGCTGTAACCATGACCACAACACTCACCCCCGATTCGCGGACCACGGATGCCGCAGCGCCGGCTTCGTCGCGAACGCCGTCGGCACTCGGCATCCGCCAGCTGCTCGACGCACTGCCCGCGGCCTTCCGCAAGCTCGACCCGCGCCAGTTGTGGCGCAACCCGGTCATGCTCATCGTGGAGGTCGGCGCCGCCGTGTCGACGATCCTCGCAATCGCCACGACCCTCGGGCTGAAGGACGACTCGTCGAGCCCGTCATCCCTACTGTTTGGGTGGTCGATCGCGATCTGGCTCTGGCTGACCGTGATCTTCGGAACCGTGGCCGAGGCCGTGGCAGAGGGCCGCGGCAAAGCGCAGGCCCAGGCCCTGCGCCAGACGCGCGAGAGCACGATGGCCAACCGCCTCACCGACTACGACCCGCAGACGGATGCCGACGGCACCCGGGCACACTCCGAGCCGGTCGCGTCGGCAGACCTGCGCCTCGGCGACACGGTCGTGGTCGTTGCCGGTGAGCTGATCCCCGGGGACGGCGACATCGTCTGGGGCATCGCCTCGGTCGACGAGTCGGCGATCACCGGCGAGTCCGCACCGGTCGTCCGCGAATCCGGCGGCGACCGCAGTGCGGTCACCGGCGGAACCCGCGTGCTCTCCGACCGCATCGTCGTGCGCATCACCTCGAAGCCCGGCGAGACCTTCATCGACCGCATGATCGCCCTGGTCGAAGGGGCAAGCCGGCAAAAGACGCCCAACGAGATCGCCCTCAACATTTTGCTGGCGAGCCTCTCGATCGTCTTCCTGCTCGTGGTCATCACGATCAATCCGATCGCCGACTATTCCGGCGCGGCCCAGTCCCTCCCGGTGCTCATCTCGCTCCTGGTCTGCCTCATCCCGACCACTATCGGAGCGCTGCTCTCGGCCATCGGCATCGCCGGCATGGACCGGCTCGTGCAGCGCAACGTGCTCGCGATGTCGGGCCGCGCCGTCGAAGCGGCCGGTGACGTCACGACGCTGCTGCTCGACAAGACAGGCACGATCACCTACGGAAACCGCAGGGCGAGCGAGTTCGTCGCGCTGGCGGGTATCGACCAGTTCCGCCTGGTGGCTGCGGCTGCGGCCTCGTCGGTGAGCGACCCCACGCCCGAGGGGTCGTCGATAGTCGACCTCGCCGTGCAGAACGGCTACATCCCGTCGAGCGGTTCCCGCGACGACGTGGTGGTGCCGTTCACCGCCCAGACCCGCATGAGCGGCGTCGACTACGCCGACGGCCGCCAGGTGCGCAAGGGCGCCGGGTCGATGGCTATCGCCTGGGTCGAGGATTCGACCCCGATCACCCCAGCCCAGCGCCGGGAACTCGATGACGCGATCACCGCGATCTCGCAGTCGGGAGGCACGCCACTCGTCGTGGCGGAACGCGCCCAGAACGGCAAGGCGAGCGTGCTCGGCGTCGTGCACCTCAAGGACGTCGTGAAAGACGGCCTGAAAGCGCGATTCGCCGAGCTGCGCGCGATGGGAATCCGCACCGTCATGGTCACCGGTGACAACCCGCTCACGGCGAAGGCCATCGCGGCCGAGGCGGGCGTCGACGACTTTCTCGCCGAGGCGACCCCCGAAGACAAGCTCGCGCTGATCAAGCGGGAGCAGGCGGGCGGGAACCTCGTCGCGATGACCGGTGACGGCACCAATGACGCCCCGGCCCTCGCCCAGGCAGATGTCGGCGTCGCCATGAACACCGGAACGTCGGCCGCAAAAGAGGCCGGCAACATGGTCGATCTCGACTCTGACCCGACCAAGCTCATCGACATCGTGGCGATCGGAAAGCAGTTGCTCATCACGCGCGGCTCTCTGACGACGTTCTCGATCGCCAATGACGTGGCGAAGTACTTCGCGATCATCCCGGCGATGTTCGCGGCGAGCTTTCCCGGGCTCGGTGCGCTGAACTTCATGCAGTTGTCATCGCCGGCCTCCGCGATTCTCGCCGCGGTGATCTTCAACGCGATAGTGATCGTCGCGCTGATCCCGCTCGCCCTGCGCGGGGTGCGTTACCGTGCCGTCTCGGCATCGCGCCTGCTCAGCCGCAACCTCTTCATCTACGGGCTCGGCGGACTCGTCGCACCCTTCATCGGGATCAAGCTCATCGACCTCGTCCTGAGCCTCTTCCCCGGCCTCTAACTCGTCACTCGAAGGAACAGCACATGTCTCACACACCATTCAGAAGCGGAACCCTGCGCCAATACGGCGTCGCCGTGCGGATCCTGCTCGTCTTCACCGTCGTTCTCGGCATCGGCTACCCGGCGGTCGTGCTCGGTCTCGGCCAGGCGCTGTCCCCGGCGACGGCGAACGGGTCGCTCATCGAGGCCGACGGCGAGGTTATCGGCTCGAGCCTCATCGGCCAGGGCTGGACGGATGCCGACGGCAACGCCCTGCCGGAGTGGTTCCAGTCCCGCCCTTCGGCAGCCGGAGACGGCTACGACGCCGCCGCGTCGAGCGGCTCGAACCAGGGACCGGAGAGCGACGATCTCGTGGCCGCAATCGCGGAACGCCGTGCTGCGATCGCCGAGCTCGACGGTGTCGACCCGGACAGCGTTCCGGCCGACGCGCTCACGGCATCCGCGTCGGGGCTCGATCCGCAGATCAGCCCGGAGTACGCAAACCAGCAGGTCGGGCGGGTAGCAGCGGCGCGCGGGATCCCGGTCGCCGATGTTGCGGCACTGGTGAAGTCTAAGATTTACCCAGGCGACCTCGGATACCTCTCCGAGCCGACCGTCAACGTGCTCGAACTCAACGTCGCTCTTGCGAAGCTTGGCTAGGAATGACTACTGACCCGGGGCTGGCGCAGTGAGCCGCGGACGCCTGCGCGTCCTGCTCGGCGCCGCCCCCGGTGTCGGCAAGACCTACGCGATGCTCGAAGAGGGTCGACGACTCGCCGAGACCGGCAAAGACGTCGTGGTGGCCGTGGTCGAGACCCACGGTCGCGCCGCCACGCTCGCCCAGGTCGAGGGACTCGATGTGCTCCCCCGTGTGGAAGTCAGCCACCGCGGTGTCGAGTTGAGCGAACTCGACCTCGCCGGCGTGCTCGCCCGTCACCCGGAGTACGCACTCGTCGACGAACTCGCCCACACCAATGCGCCGGGGTCGCCGAACCAGAAGCGCTGGCAGGATGTCGAGGCGATGCTCGTCGCGGGTATCAACGTCTTCTCGACTGTCAACATCCAGCACATCGAGTCGCTCGGCGATGTCGTGCAGCAGATCACGGGTGTGCCGCAGCGCGAGACGATTCCGGATTCCGTGTTGCGCAGCGCCGACCAGATCGAACTCGTCGACCTCGCGCCGCAAGCGCTGCGCGACCGGCTCGGCGAGGGACTCGTCTACCCCACCGCCCGCATCGACGCCGCGCTCTCGAACTTCTTCCGCCTCGGGAACCTGACAGCGCTGCGCGAGCTGGCCCTGCTCTGGCTCGCCGACGAGGTGGACAGCGCCCTGAAGCGCTACCGCGAAGACAAGGGGATCTCGTCGAAGTGGGAGGCCCGCGAGCGCATAGTCGTCGCGGTGACCGGTGGCCCCGAGGGCGAGACCCTGCTGCGGCGGGGAGCACGCATCGCGGCGCGCGCGAGCGGTGGCGAGCTGTTCGCCGTGCACGTGACCGCGGCCGACGGCCTTGCCGGACCCGACCCCACGGCTCTCGCCACGCAACGGTCGCTGGTCGAATCCCTCGGCGGCAGCTTTCACCAGGTCGTGGCCGAACAGGCTCCGGTCGCGCTCGTCGAATTCGCCCGCAGTGTCAACGCCACCCAGCTGGTGATCGGGGCGTCGCGGCGAGGCCGCCTCGCGTCGGTCCTGGGCGGTGCCGGGATCGGGGCCGGCGTCATTCGGCTCGCCGGCGATATCGACGTGCACATCGTCTCGCACGCTCAAGCCGGCACCGTGCGTCTTCCTCGCGTCGGCGGAGCTCTCTCGCTGCGCCGCCGCGTCGCCGGCTTCGCCACGACCCTGCTCGGACTTCCACTGCTCACACTGCTGCTCTCGGCTTTCCGCAGCGACGAATCGATCACGAGTGACGTACTCGCCTACCAACTGTTCGTGGTCGTCGTCGCCCTGGTCGGCGGAATCTGGCCGGCGCTCGTCGCCGCTCTCGGGGCCGGCCTTCTTCTCGACTTCTTCTTCGTCGACCCGCTCTACACGATCACCATCAGCGAGCCATTGCACCTTCTCGCCCTCGTCATCTTCCTCACCGTCGCGACCCTGGTCAGTGTCGTGGTCGACCAGGCAGCACGACGATCCCGCACCGCGGCCAGAGCATCGGCCGAGGCCGAAGTGCTCGTCACCGTCGCGTCGAGCGTGCTGGGCGGTGCCGACGCACTCGACGCGCTGGTCACCCGGCTGCGCGAGGCCTTCGCCATGACCAGCGTCGTCCTGCGTCAGGACGACGTACCCGTATACACGGCGACGGATGCCGCCCTCCTCTCCGACAGCGACGACGAGACGGTCATCGAACTCGGCGAAGGTGCCACCCTCGCCCTGCGCGGACAGCCGCTCGACGCCTCGGACCGCAAGATCCTCGGGGCTTTCGTTTCGCAGATAGGCGCCGCGCTCGTGCAGCGCCGGCTCGCGCGCGAGGCCGACACCATGCGCCCGATCGCCGCCGCCGACAAATTACGGAGTGCACTGCTCGCCGCGCTCGGTCATGACCTGCGCCGTCCGCTCGCCGCAGCGACGGCAGCGGTCACTTCGCTCCGCGCGACTGATGTCGTGCTGTCGGCCGACGACCGCGACGAACTGCTCGAGACCGCCGATGAGAGCCTCACCGGTCTCGCAGCCCTGGTCACCGACCTTCTCGACGCGAGCCGGCTGCAGGCGGGGGTCCTGGGCATCATCCTGGCCCCGGTCGCGATCGAGGACGTCGTGATCAGCGCCCTCGAAGAGCTGGGTGCCGGCCCGGACGAAGTCTCGCTCGAGCTCGCGCCGGTGCCGCTGGTCACAGCCGACGAGGCACTGCTGCAGCGCGTCGTGGTGAACCTGCTCGCCAACGCCCTGCGCTACGCCCCGGCCGGAACGGTGCCGGTCATCGCGACGAGCGAGCACGGTGGCCGGGTGCACCTCAGGGTCATCGACACCGGACCCGGCATTCCCGAGGAACGTCGCGAAGAAGTCTTTCTGCCCTTCCAGCGCCTCGGAGACGTCGACAACACGACAGGAATCGGCCTCGGGCTCGCACTCGCAAAGGGCTTCGTCGAGGGAATGAGCGGCTCCCTCGAAGCCGAAGACACCCCGGGTGGAGGGCTCACCATGGTCGTCGAACTCGCCGTGGCCGATACGATCGCCACGACTGAGACCCCGGTCGATTACACCGCAGCCGACAACACAGGCGCCGATTACACAGGCGCAGAGGAGCCCGCATGAGAATCCTCATCGCCGACGACGACCCGCAGATCCTGCGGGCTTTGCGGATCACTCTCAGCGCCCGCGGCTACGACGTCACGACCGCCGCCGACGGCCGTGCGGCTCTTGCCGCGGCCATCGACACGCACCCCGACCTCATGGTTCTCGACCTCGGCATGCCCGGCCTCACCGGCATCGAGGTGATCGAGGCAGTGCGCGGCTGGAGCCAGCTCCCTATTCTCGTGGTCTCCGGGCGCAGCGATTCGATGGACAAGGTCGATGCACTTGACGCGGGAGCCGACGACTACGTGACCAAGCCGTTCGCCGCCGATGAGCTACTGGCCCGCATCCGGGCGCTGTCCCGACGCACTCCGGCAGCGACCGACGAGCCGGTCGTCTCGTTCGGTGACGTGAGCGTCGACCTCGCGGCTCGCGTGGTGACGCGCGCCGGGAATCCGGTGCGACTCACGCCGACCGAGTGGCGGCTGCTCGAGCTGCTGGTCCGAAATCCCGACCGGCTGGTCACGCGCGAGAAGATCCTCACTGAGGTCTGGGGGCCGCAATACACGACCGACACCGGCTACCTGCGGCTCTACCTCTCGCAATTGCGCAAGAAGCTCGAGCCTGAGCCATCGCATCCGCGATATCTGCTGACCGAGGCCGGCATGGGGTATCGCTTCACACGAGGCTGAGCCTCGTTCCGGCTAGGCCGCGAAGAGCTTCTCGAGCGGCGGAAGTTCCTTGACCTTCGCGGTGCAGCCGAGGCCGACCAGGACGCCGTCTTCGACGCGCAGGAACACGTCTCCGACCTTGGCGACCGGCGTCTCGATCGGAGCGCGCGGTGCCTCGTCGTCGATGGTGATGTCGAACGCCGCCGGCCCGAGGTTCTCACCGTTGTGCTTGCCGCTGTACATTGCCGTGGACAACTGTTCACGCAGCACGGAGGCACCATCCCAGTCGCCCTGCAGCAGGAATTCGAGCACTGAGCGCTCGTGGTCGGTGAGGTTTCGCGTTTCGCTCATACAGGGTGCAACCCCGCTGTGCGCACCCG
>Ga0247736_10000782_pt1 | contig 10711 bp, 8 predicted proteins | sample UWRJL193509B2_FD_180935 | JGI IMG/M metagenome (GOLD analysis project Ga0247736, IMG submission 180935) | Plant litter microbial communities from Arlington Agricultural Research Station in Wisconsin, United States - UWRJ-L193-509B-2 | ecosystem: Environmental > Terrestrial > Plant litter >...
TTACTTTTTAACTAAAAATAAATAAAAAAAAAGATTTTTTTTTAATTTTAAATATAGGATCAACCTAAAATAATACGCTATAAACAAAATTAAAGTATTTTATTTTTATTTAAATAAAAGCTTTATTCTAGTTTTGGTGTAAAAATTGTTATAGGATCATGTTGTTATTAACAATTTGACCTTAATTAACAATTTTATTACACCTTTAGACCAATTTGAAATAAGAAATATTGTGAGTTTGAATTTACCTGTTTTAGCGAATTTAACTCTTTCATTCAATAATATAGCCTTATATATGGTGATCGCTGCTACATCGTTATTAGCTACTAATTATAATACTTTAATAAGTAATAACTGATCTATTGTTAAAGAAACAATCTATTTCACTGTATATAGCATTGTTGTAAATCAAATAAACTCTAAAAATGGACAAATTTATTTCCCATTTATGTATGTTTTATTTATATTTATTTTAATAAATAATTTACTAGGTATGGTACCTTATAGTTTTGCATCTACAAGCCATTTTATATTAACATTTTCATTTAGTTTTACTATAGTTCTTGGAGCTACTATATTAAGTTTCCAAAAACACGGATTGAAATTTTTCTCTCTTTTTGTACCTGCAGGGTGTCCGTTAGGTCTTTTACCTTTATTAGTTATAATTGAATTTATCTCTTATTTAGCTAGAAATGTATCTTTAGGATTAAGACTAGCAGCTAACATATTAAGTGGACACATGTTACTTAATATATTAAGTGGATTTACATTTAATATAATGGCTTCTGGTGTTATATTCTTCTTTGTAGGTCTACTACCTTTAATATTCATTATAGCATTCTGTGGTTTAGAATTAGGTATAGCCTTTATTCAAGCCCAAGTATTTGTGGTATTATCTTGTAGCTATATAAAAGACGGTTTAGATTTACATTAAATCTAAAAACCAAAAAAATTATAAATATTTATAAATCCTTTTACTTCTAAAATATTAAATAAAAAAAAATACTTATGGGAGATATGTAGGCTCATTGATATATTAATTTTTTGATATATCTACTGGAAGATATCTAGACTTTGGAGAGGGCTGGGGCTCTAAGGCAAAGATAAAAATTAATACTTGCTTATCCTTGTATTTAGTTACAGGGGTTGTATACTTGAATAAGTATAAGGATATTTTATATTCTTATTAGTTTTTAAGTATTAATTTTTATTTATTATAACCTTGTCAGGTTATAATTTATTTAATTGTAAATTTTGTCTTAGTGTAAACCTTTTTTATATAATTATCTTTTTTAATGAAAAAAAGACCTGAATTAGCTAAAATAAAAACACAAGCAGAAACAGAACAAGAAAAAGACGATCAAAGATTAGGAAATTGTATGCATCCTGATGAGGAAATAAGAATATTAGAACAAGATGGAACAAACCTTTATTGTGATATGAATCAAGAAAAAAATCTTAAGCATCCGTTATTTGATGATTCAGGTCCTGCTTTACATTGTTGTAAATGTGGTGCACTTATTTGTAGAGATTGTTATAGCGGAACTCCTATACCTAGTCCTACAAGTGAGGAAGAGTATGAGGGGTGAGGAGATAATAATAACGAGTCTTCTGAAAAACCAGGTGACTCTTCTACAAAGCCAGGCAACTCTTCTACAAAGCCAGGAAGTTCTTCTGGTGATGCAGGAAGTTCTTCTGGTAACGTAGGTTCTTCTGGTAACGCAGGAAGTTCTTCTGGTAATGCGGGAGATTCTTCTAATGCAAGCAGCTCTTCTACAAATCAAAGTAATTTTTATAATGAAAATTCCAATATTCAAAATCCATCTTTTTTTGATTATGTATTTGTAGTTATCTCTCAACTAGCGTCTATTTTATCGGAATTAGTTCCTCTTTTCTTTTAACCTTTTTTTGTTCTGATTTAATGTTTTTTATTTTTAGGCTTAATTAATTATAGAACTCATGACGTTATAAGAACGTTTTTAGATCAATTTGAAATAAGAAATATTATGAGTTTGAATTTATATGTTTTAGCGAATTTAACTCTTTCATTCAATAATATAGTCTTATATATGGTGATTGCTGCTATATTACCATTTATTAGACGTTATTAGATATAACATTATTAGTAACTAATAATAATTTTTATCTTACTAATCCTTTTTAATCTAGAAACTTTAAAAATTAATGGTTATTATTTGTTTCAAAAAAAGAGAAACTTAATATTCATTTGTTTGATGCAAAAAGTAAATAATTTACTACTTATTGTGTTAAATAAAAAACGGATTTAATTATCAGTTTATATTTTTTTAGTTTTTATATAAACTTTATTACCAAGAATTTGGCAAATACACGTATTTTGAATAAGAAATTTATGTTAATTAATACTAGGAGTTTATTTCAAGCACATCCTTTTCATTTAGTTTCTCCTTCTCCCTGACCTATTTATACTTGTATTAGTTTATTAACATTAACTACTACAGGAGTTTTAACTATGCATGGTTTTTCTAATGCATATTTATTTGTATTTTTAGCTCTTGCTACATTAATATCATCAATGTCATTCTGATTTAGAGATATAATTTCCGAAGGTACATATTTAGGAAACCATACTTTAGCTGTTCAAAAAGGGTTGAATATGGGTATAGCTTTATTTATAGTATCTGAAGCCCTTTTTTTCTTAGCTATTTTCTGAACATTTTTCCACAGTGCTTTATCTCCTACTATAGAATTAGGTTCTCAGTGACCACCTATGGGTATAGAAGCCATTAATCCTTTTGAATTACCTTTACTTAACACAGTTATTTTATTATCATCAGGTGTAACAGTAACATGAAGTCATCATGCTTTAATACAAGGTAATAGAAGTGGAGCATTATACGGTTTAGTTTGAACAATAATATTAGCTGTAATATTTACAGCTTGCCAAGGTGTAGAATACTCAGTATCTTCTTTTACTCTTTCGGATGGAGTATTTGGATCTTGTTTTTATTTTGGTACAGGTTTTCATGGATTTCACGTTATAATAGGTACGGCTTTTTTATCAGTCGGATTATGACGTCTACTTGCTTATCACTTAACTGAAAATCACCATTTGGGGTTTGAGGGAGGTATTCTTTACTGACACTTTGTAGATGTCGTATGACTTTTTTTATTTATATCTATATATTATTGAGGGTCTTAATATTACTGAGTGCATTAATATTTTTAAATACAACAGTTGATTTTATATCAATATTTAAATTCTTTCCTGAAGCATTAAATTATTGTGATGCTCCTAAAGATTGAGAATTTTATTTTCAATCTGATTCAAATCTCCAAAGAGAAATCTTGATTGAATTATATAGTAATGCAACATATTATTTAAATGTATTACATTATAATATAACATATTATTTAAAAGTATTATATCATAATACACTAAATTATTTATATATATTAGATAATAATCCTATACTTTATGTGGCCCTATTTTTTTCTTTTATATTTTCGTTTGGTCTATTGTTTTTATTTAAAGCATATAAAATGAATATGGAATATCATATATTTAAATTTATATTTATAAAAACAGGTCCAGGTAAAATAATTTTAATTTCTATAGTTTATATATTTTTTAACTTAATAATTATACCTGCGATAGAAAACATAGATGCTTATTTATCTATGCTTTCTATATCAGATCTACTAAATCCAATACCAGGGTGCGCAGACGCAGGTCCAGGTCCAGATACAGTTTCCGGTTCTGGTTCTGGAGCAGGTTCAGGTTCAGGTTCAGCTACAGGTTCAAATGTAGCTACTAGTCAAACTGTTTTAGCTAAAATTGAGGGCCAAGCACAACATAGCGTTCCTAGTGTAAGGAGATCCGTTTATTCTAACCTTTGACCACAACAATTTGTATTAACAGATGCGGATGCTGATATATTACATAGTGATCTATTGAGTAAAGATCGAGGTTATAAGCTCAGACGATTACAAATGACAACTTTTTATAGATCAAATTTGGATGATGGTCCTGTTACAGGGGGCCTACAGAATAGAATGTTTGCTCATGGAAAAGTGGATGCTATATTACCTACCTTACAACTTATACGTGATCTTAGAAGCAATTAAATATTAATAAAAATAAAAATAAAAATAAAAATAGAAATATTTTATCCTTCCTTTTTTATAAAACTTAAAAAAAAATTTTTTTATAATATACATCTTTTAAAAATTATATTGATAATTAATTAAATCAAAAAAAAATACTAACGGTTTGTGATAAACGTTTTATATCTACTATTATATTAATTAATTAATGAATTTATCTATTATATTATTTTTAATAGGAATGCTCGGATTTGTATTAAATAGAAAAAATATAATTTTAATGCTTATTTCTATAGAAATAATGCTATTAGCTATTACATTTTTGATATTAGTAAGTTCATTAAGCTTTGACGATATATTAGGTCAAACATTTGCTATATATATTATATCAATAGCTGGTGCTGAATCAGCTATAGGACTAGGTATATTAGTAGCTTTCTATAGATTAAGAGGAAGTATAGCCATTGACTTTAAATAATGTATTTAGCTATAATAATATTACCTCTTTTTGGATCAATAGTTTCAGGATTTTTGGGTAGAAAAGTAGGAGTTAGCGGGGCACAATTAATAACATGTAGTTCTGTTATACTTACAACCATCTTTGCTACAATCGCTTTTTTTGAGGTAGGATTAAATAATATACCTGTGTCCATTTCACTTTTTAGATGAATTGATTCGGAATCTCTTAATGTATCATGAGGATTTCATTTTGATTCATTAAATGTTTCTATGTTAATACCTGTATTAATAGTTTCTTCTTTAGTACATATATATTCTATAGGGTATATGAGTCATGACCCTCACAATCAAAGATTTTTTAGTTATTTAAGTTTATTCACTTTTATGATGATTATACTTGTAACAGCCAATAATTTCTTACTTATGTTTGTAGGTTGAGAAGGTGTAGGAGTCTGTTCTTACCTTTTAGTAAGTTTTTGATTTACTAGAATAGCAGCGAACCAAAGTTCTATATCAGCTTTTTTAACAAATAGAGTAGGAGATTGTTTTTTAACTATAGGTATGTTTGCTATATTGTGATCTTTTGGTAACATAGATTATGCCACTGTTTTTTCTTTAGCACCTTATATGAGTGAAAATATTATAACAATAATAGGTATATGTTTATTAATTGGAGCTATGGCTAAAAGTTCTCAGATAGGATTACATGTTTGATTACCTATGGCTATGGAAGGACCTACACCTGTATCTGCATTAATACACGCTGCAACAATGGTTACCGCAGGTGTATATTTATTAATGCGTACAAGTCCCTTAATAGAATATAGTTCTACTGTATTAATTTTATGTTTATGAATAGGTGCTATTACTACTGTATTTAGTTCATTAATTGGTTTATTTCAACAAGATATAAAAAAAGTTATAGCTTATTCTACTATGAGTCAATTAGGTATGATGGTTATAGCTGTAGGATTATCATCTTATAATATAGCATTATTTCATTTAATTAATCATGCTTTTTATAAAGGACTTCTTTTCTTAGGTGCAGGTGCAGTAATTCATGCTGTGTCTGATAACCAGGACTTTAGAAAATATGGAGGATTAAGAGTATTTTTACCTTTAACATATTCAGTTATGTTAATAGCTTCTTTAAGTTTAGTTGCTTTTCCTTTTATGACTGGATTTTATTCTAAAGATTTTATACTTGAATCTGCCTATGGTCAATTTTATTTTTCTGGTACTGTTGTTTATTTCATTGCAGCTATAGCTGCAATGTTTACTACGCTGTATTCAGTAAAAGTATTGTATTTAACTTTTTTAACTAATCCTAATGGTTCTATTGTTAATTATAAAAATGCTCATGAAGGTGATATTTTTATGAGTATACCTTTAATAGTATTAGCTATTTTCTCTATATTCTTTGGTTTTATAACTAAAGATATATTTATAGGTTTAGGTTCTAGTTTTTTCTCTGATAATAGTTTATTTATTCATCCTAAACATGAAATTATGTTAAACACGGAGTTTGCTGTACCTACTTTATTTAAATTATTACCTCTTATTTTTACGATATCTCTAACTGTATTATCTTTAATATTATGTGAATTCTTTCCTAATTATTTAATAAGTTTTAAATTGTCTAGGTTAGGATATACCATATTTAGTTTCTTTAATCAAAGATTTTTAATCGAATTACTTTATAATAAATATATAACAGAATTTCTATTAAATTTAGGAGGTCAAACTACTAAAATTTTAGATAAAGGTTCTATAGAATTAATAGGACCTTATGGTTTAGAAAAAGGATTAATAACTTTAAGTAATAATATATCTAGATTAGATACTGGTATCATTACTTCTTATGCGTTATATATACTAATAGGATTAATGTTTTACATATTAATTCCTTATTTTTATATATATGATTTTAATCTACTTATTATTATATTAGTTAATTTATTATTTTTAAATGCTAATAAAAAATAAAAATATTTTATCCCTTTTTTATAAAACTTAAAAAAAAAATAAGTAAAAATAGAAATGAATAAAATAAAACTTTAATGTTTTGGTGAAAAAAATTGTTTTATTCCTATAGTTATTGCATATAAATGAGCTGTTAAAGTATATCTTTCTTTATTACATTAATTACGGCAAGAATACAGCAAAACAGTTTTTTATTTTTCAGATATATTTCGTCATCCTTATCCATATAGCTATCATTAAAAATTTCGGTTAGTGCAAAATGTCAGGTGTAATAAACTATGTTTGTGTTTATATTTATGTTTGTGTTTATGTTTGTGTTTGTGTTTATAGTTACTATATATTTTATTGACTGCTTATAGGTTGAAAAATAGAGCTTAGTGATTAAAATAAAAAGGGTATTATACTAATACCATAGGAAAATCTAGAGCTTTTTAATTAGAAATTAAAAAATAGATTAAAATCTAGGATTTAGCAGAAACTAAAAACCATAAAACTATCTTTATTTTAGTATGATATGGTTATGAGATATTATCCACTATTAAGTCTTTTTTTAGAGTAATATGTAAATACAGAAACTAGGTTAATTTAATCCTACTATTATTAAATAATATTCTTAGTGTTTTGGTGAGTAAGTCAAGTACTAATATTATTAATATTTATTTTTCTAAGTATAAGTAAGTACATAACCTTACACTTACACTTACACCACATATAAAAAGGCATAAGTTTAATTTATGTCACCTAGATGTTTAAGTTACCCTTATTATAAAGTTATTTATAATGTAATATTTATTTATTCACCTACTTATGTCTTTTAGATTGAACGAGGTGTTTAAAATTAGGTATAAAAAATATTTATATCTATATAGTGATAATATGCTCTTTATTAATTTAATGTTACTTTCAAGTTTATTATTAATACCGCTGTTTGGTATATTTATTATTTATACAAGAATATATGATGAATTAACAGTTACAACTACAAAATGAATAAAAGGTACAGCATTAATTACTTCTATAGTAAATTTAGTTTTATCTTTTATCATTTTTATTTTTTTTGATTTTAGTAATAATCAATTCCAATTTGTACAAGAATACTATCAAATAAGTTCTTTTGATATTTATTTAGGAGTAGATGGTTTATCTATATATTTTGTTTTATTAACAACAATAATCATACCTATATCTTTATTATCTAATTGAACTTCTATTTCTGATAATATAAGATCTTATGTAATTATTATATTATTATTAGAAACTCTCCTATTAGCTGTTTTTATGGTATTAGATATTTTATTATTTTACGTATTTTTTGAAAGTATATTACCTCCATTATTTATATTAATTGGATTATTTGGGTCTAGTAACAAAGTAAGAGCCAGTTTTTACTTATTTTTATATACACTACTAGGTTCTTTATTTTTATTATTGTCAATAGTTACAATCTATTCTATAATGGGTACTACTGATTTTGATGCATTATATAAAACAAATTTTAATTACTATACACAATTATTTTTATTTTATGGTATTTTTATAGCATTTGCTGTAAAAACTCCAACTATTTTTTTAAACATTTGACTTTTAAAAGCTCATGTTGAATCACCATTAGGTGGTAGTATTATATTAGCTGGTATAGTATTAAAATTAAGTTTATATGGAATACTTAGATTAATATTACCTTTATTACCTAAAGCTTCATTAGACTATACTTATATAGTTTACTTAATAGGAGTAGTTACTATAATATATGCGAGTCTTAGTACTTTAAGAACAATAGATGTTAAAGAACTTATAGCTTATAGTTCTGTTTCTCATGCTGCTGTGTATCTTTTAGGAGTATTCAGTAATTCTATACAAGGTATAGAAGGAGGTATAACTTTAGGACTAGCTCACGGGTTTGTTTCTTCCGGTTTATTTGTTTGTGCTGGTGGTATATTATATGACAGATCTTCTACTAGATTAATAACTTTTTACAGAGGTATAGCACAGGTAATGCCTATATTTTCTATATTATTTTTTATTCTTTCATTAGGTAATTGTGGAGCACCTTTAACTCTTAATTTTATTGGAGAATTCTTATGTTTATATGGAACATTTGAAAGAATGCCTGTATTAGGTGTATTAGCAAGTTCATCTATAGTATTTTCTGCTGCTTATACTATATACATGTTTAATAGAATAGCATTTGCTGGTTCATATTCTAAATTCTTTTTAGTAAATATACCTGATGTTAATAAACGTGAATTTTTTGTACTATTAACATTAGTGTTATTTACAGTAGTATTAGGTATTTATCCTGCTCCTATATTAGACGGTTTACATTATTCTGTGTCTACTTTAATATATAATAGTTAATTTATATATATATACAGTATATATGTTGTAATTATACTTTAGTACTTTTATTTAAGTAAAAATAGCATTACTGAAAATGTCATTCAAAGAGTCAATAGAAAAACATTAAGTTTTTATTTAAATTAGTAACTCCCTTTATATCTTTTTATATAGAAAATGTATTGTATATTATACAGATATTTCCTGTTAATTTAAAAAATTTTTATCTTAAACACCTTATCTTTTATAAATTATTTTATAAAACAACCAAATTAAAAAAAAAAAGTTCTGCTTAATTTTTAAGTTAAACAAAAAACTATTTATTTGTAATCTATATAACATTAATCTTGTAGTATAAAATATAGATATTTTATATATTGACTAACTAATTTTTTACATTTAACTAGTAGCTAATAAACAATATAAAATATTTTACTCTATAATATTTTACAAAGATATGTATATACTTAACCTAATTTTTTTCTAAAAGATCTAAATAAATAAATATATTTATTAGATACCTTTTACAATAATTAAATTATTTTATTAATTATATGTTATATTCACCAACTATTTTTTCCATTTTAGAAGTAATATTCATAACAGTTCCCGTTTTACTTTCTGTAGCTTATGTTACAATAGCAGAAAGAAAAACTATGGGAAGTATGCAAAGAAGATTAGGTCCTAATATTGTAGGATATTGAGGGTTATTGCAAGCATTTGCTGACGCTCTAAAGTTATTATTAAAAGAATATGTGTCACCTACACAAGCTAATTTAGTTTTATTCTTTCTTGGTCCTATAATAACTTTAATTTTTTCATTACTAGGGTTTGCGATGGTACCATATGGTCCTGGTTTGGCTATATCAGATTTTAATTTGGGAATACTTTATATGTTAGCTGTATCTTCATTATCTACATACGGTATATTATTAGCAGGATGATCTGCTAATTCTAAATATGCTTTTTTAGGATCATTGAGAAGTACAGCACAACTAATTAGTTATGAATTGATTCTAAGTTCAGCCATATTGATAGTTATTCTATTAACAGGTAGCTTAAACCTAACTGTTAATATTGAAGCTCAAAGAGCCATTTGATTTATAGTACCTTTATTTCCTGTATTTGTTATTTTTTTTATAGGGTCCGTAGCAGAAACTAACAGAGCTCCTTTTGATTTAGCTGAGGCTGAATCTGAATTAGTTAGTGGATTTATGACAGAACACGCTGCAGTTATTTTTGTCTTTTTCTTTTTAGCAGAGTATGCTAGTATTGTACTTATTTGTATATTAAATTCTGTTTTATTTCTTGGAGGTTATATATTTAACATTTTACCTTTGTTTAATATTATTGTTGATCTCTTAGATTGACTGCTTCTTGACTTAGAATATTTTGACTTAATCTACTCTAATAGTATATACGAACTTTATTTTGCTAATCCTTTAGTAGAAGGTATACTGTATGGATTAACTTTAGGTATTAAATCTTGTGTAATGATTTTTACTTTTATTTGAGTAAGAGCTTCATTCCCTAGAATACGTTTTGATCAATTAATGTCTTTCTGTTGAACTGTATTATTGCCATTAATTATTGCGTTTGTAATATTGGTACCTAGTATATTATATACTTTTGAAATATTACCTGTTAATTTAAATTTATTTTAAATACATTTAAAACGACCAGATTAACAATAAGTTCTGCTTAATATCTAAGTTAAGCAAAAAAAGAGTATTTTTAGCTATTATGCAAAAACCACAAGAAAAAAAGTAAAAGTATTATTTTTAGTTTATGTTGTTACTGTGATTATATTCTATATTTAGTAATAAATATATAGAATATTTACTAG
>Ga0247736_10000783_pt1 | contig 10702 bp, 10 predicted proteins | sample UWRJL193509B2_FD_180935 | JGI IMG/M metagenome (GOLD analysis project Ga0247736, IMG submission 180935) | Plant litter microbial communities from Arlington Agricultural Research Station in Wisconsin, United States - UWRJ-L193-509B-2 | ecosystem: Environmental > Terrestrial > Plant litter >...
TCGAGGTCGCGGTGGTGCCCGGCGAGGCGTTCGGGCCCTCCGGATACCTGCGCCTCTCGTACGCGCTCGGCGATGCGCCGCTGCTCGAGGGCGTGCAGCGCCTGCAGGGGCTGTTCGGGGTGCGGGGGTAGTTTTTCTCCTTTGTTCTCGTGACTCGCGAGTTTTGGTTGCCTCGACCCGTGAGCAAGCCGCCAAATCATGCGAGTCAAGGGTTCTGAACAGCGGGCAACTGCTCATCACAGTGCACATATCACCGAGATAGGTGAACCTGCGGCCCGTTGCGGAGCGACCATGGCGGCATGGAACCGAGCCCCCTGCCTCCACCTTTCTCCTCACAAATCTTCAGCGTCCGCGAAGCGCGGGAGTGGGGACTTTCCAGGGCGCGCACCCGCGCATCTGATCTTCAGTCGCCGTACCAGGGAGTGCGCGCGCCGGCGGCGGAGCTCACCCTTGTCCAACGATGTCGGGCGTTGCAAACCAAGCTGCCGAATTATGCATTCTTCAGCGGGCCGACTGCAGCAGGGATTCGTGGGGTGCCGCTGCCCTGTGCACTCGAGCGGTCGGAGCGAGTGCACGTCACAGTGCCAGAGTCCAAGAGGGCACCCGTCGGCCGCGGCGTGGCTGGGCATGCCGCCCGCCTGCGCGCAGGAGACGTGCTGCATTGGGGCGACCTGCGCCTGAGTTCGGCGGAGCGCACGTGGTGTGAGCTGGGAGCGTCGCTCGACCTTCCGCAGCTCGTGGCGGCTGGCGACTACCTCATTCACCGCGAGCTTCCGCAGACGTCGACCGAGCGGCTTCGATCCTCGCTACAGAGTTTCCCGGGCCGCCGGGGTCGCCGCCGATTGAGCCTGGCGATCGAGCTCTTGGATGACGGGGCGGAGTCGCCGCGCGAGTCGCTTATCCGGGTGCTTCTGGCGCTCGCGGGTGTGACCGGGTACCGCACGAACGTGAGCATCGACACCAGTTCGGGACACCGCTATCGAGGCGATCTGGTGTTCCTTCGCGAGAAGGTCATCGTGGAATACCACGGCAAGCAGCACGTCGACGTGTGGCTCAACGACACACAGCGTAAATCCCGTCTGCAGGCGGATGGCTGGCTGGTGGTCGAGATCACCGCACTCGATCTCGCGGACCCGCGCGAGTTGGTTGCAAGGGTTCGACGCGCCCTGGCTGGTCGCGCCTGACTCGCACGACTTGGTCGCCTCAACCCGAAGGCACACAGCCAAATCATGCGAGTCGCGATGATGGGAGAGCTCTAGAGCAGCTTGCGCTCGAGCGCCCAGGCCGTGAGCTCGTGGCGCGAGCTGAGCTGCAGCTTGCGCAGCACCGCCGAGACGTGGGTCTCCACGGTCTTCACCGAGATGAACAGCGAGGCGGCGACCTCCTTGTAGGCGAACCCGCGCGCGATGAGTCGCATGACCTCCTGCTCGCGGGCGCTGAGCCTGTCCAGCTCGTCGTCGGTGGCCGCCTGCTCCCCCGTGACGGCACCGAAGGCGTCGAGCACGAACCCGGCGAGCCGGGGCGAGAACACCGCGTCTCCGGATGCCACGGCCGCAACCGCCCGCGACACCTCGAGTCCCGACGAGCCCTTCGTGATGTACCCGCGCGCTCCGGCCCGGATCACCCCGACCACGTCCTCGGCGGAATCGGAGACGGAGAGCGCCAGGAAGCGCACGCGGTCGAACAGGGCTGCGGAGCGGCGCAGCACCTCGGCTCCGCCACCGCCGGCGCCGCCCGGCAGGTGCACGTCGAGCAGCACGACCTCGGGCAGGAGCGCAGCGATCTGCGCCACGGCGTCATCCACCGTCGCAGCCTCGCCGAGCACTTCGAGGGACCCGTCGAGGTCCGCGCGCAGTCCTGAACGGAAGATCGAGTGGTCGTCGACGATGAGCACACTAGTCATGCGGCACCTCCAGGTGCAGGTGGATCTCTGTTCCCGAGCCGTCCGCGCCGGCCCCGATGGTTGCCGAACCGCCGGCCCGCGCCATGCGCCCGATGATCGATTCGCGGATGCCCAAGCGGTCGTCCGGCACTGTCTCGAGGGTAACCCCCGGTCCCCTGTCGCGGATAAAGATGTCGATCGCCGACACCGTCGACTCGAGGTAGACGGAGACCTCGCCACCCGCGTGCCGCGCCGCGTTCAGCATCGCCTCGCGCGCGGCCGCCACGAGGGCCACCGGCGAGGGCCCGAACTCGCCGACCGCGACCACGTCGATGCGCACGGCGTAGTCCAGCTCGATGAGAGCGGCGATCTCGCGCAGCTCGGAGGCGAGATCGGCGTCGACGGGGGCCGAACCGGTGAACAGCCAGTCGCGCAGCTCGCGCTCCTGCGCGCGCGCGATGCGGGCCACTTCCGATGAGGCACCCGCCCGGTTCTGGATCAGCGCCAGCGTCTGCAGCACCGAGTCGTGCAGGTGGGCGGCCATCTCCGCGCGCTGCTCCTCGCGCACGCGCGCCGTCTGCGAGGCCTGCAGCTCCGTCCACAGCGTCACCACCCGCGGCGCGACCACCACCGCGATGCCGAGCACCACCACCCCGACACCGAGCACCGCATTGATGGCGGCCGGTCGCGACAGCAGGGTGACGATTCCGGTCAGCAAGAGGATGACGGCTGCCAGCCCCCGCACCCACAGGGCGTACTCGCGCGAGCGGTCGGGGTCGGTGCGGTCGAGGGTGAGGTTCCAGGCGACGGCACCGCCGAGGCTCAGCACCACGACGATCAGCGCGTTGGTGGCGAGGGTGTCCGCTCCGGCGAGCGCCGTGCTGAGCACGATCGCGGTGGCCGCACCCACGCCGACAAGGATCGCCGCGACGGGGGCGCGGCGGCGCACGGCGGGAGCCGAGTCATCCGGAACCACCGGAACCAGCGCCCACAGCCACAGGTACAGCAGCGCACCCGCACCGCCGAGCACCGAGGACACCACGAACACGGCACGCACGGTGCGCACGCTCCACCCGAGGTGGTCCGCGAGCGCGACGGAGACGCCGCCGAGCAGGGCGGAGCGCTCGCGCAGGAGGGGCGGTCGAGTGGTCACCCTTGAATCCAAGCAGACAAAGCGCGCCCCTCACCCGAAGTCAGGGTGCGATCAGGGTGATACCCGATAGCTGGGGATGCCTCGGCTCGGCCACCATCGGAACATGTCCAGTACAGAACCGCCCACAGCAGGGCCCACGCCGGAGGCATCCCCGGCCACAGAGAACCGTTTCTTCCAGTGGATCCGCTCGCTCGGCATCCGTCGCCAGCAGGGCTGGATCGGCGGGGTCGCCGGGGGGATCGCCCAGCGCAACGGCATCGACCCGCTCATCGTGCGCGGCATCCTCGTCGTCGTCGCCCTGTTCGGCGCACCCGCGCTGCTCATCTACGCGGCGGCCTGGCTGCTGCTGCCCGACGCGGACGACAAGATCCACCTCGAGGAGGCCATCGCCGGCCGGTTCGAGGCGCCGCTCGCCGGCATCGGTGCGCTCGTCGCCCTCTCCTTCATCCCCGTCGCGCCCGGCCTGTGGTTCTTCCCCGGTTTCGGCGGCTGGGACGTGGGATCGAACGTGGGTCGCATCATCTGGACCCTCGCCCTCATCGGCGCGCTCGTCTGGTTCTTCATCTGGATCAGCCAGCGCGGCACGGGCCCTGCTGTGCCCAACCCGACACCCTTCGCCACCCCCGCACCGCCCGCACCGCCGACCGGCGCGCAACCCGAGGACGTGGCGGCCTGGCGAGCGAGCCAGGCCGAGTGGAAGGCGCAGCACAACAACTGGCGCAACCACCAGGCCAGCGAGGCCACGAAGGCGGCCCGCGAGCGAGCCCGTGCGGCCAGCGCCGAGCGAGCACGCCTCTACAACGAGGAGCGTGAACGTTCACGCCCCAACCACCTGGTCTCGTTCATCGTGGTCGGCACGGCCATCCTCGTCGGCGCGATCGTCGCCCTCGCGGTGGGCGGCGGCGAGAGCCTCGACGTCGGAGTGATGCGCGCGGCGCTGGGCTCGGCCCTCGCCGTACTGGGCCTCGGTGTGCTCGCGGCCGGTGCGCTCGGCAAGCGCTCGGGCGGACCCGGCGGGTTCGCTGTTCCGGTGATCGTTGTGCTGGTGATGACCAGTGGCGTGCCTATCGGCGGGAACTTCTCCCCCGTGGCGGCTGACGGCTACTCACCCCGCAACACGACGGATGTGCGCACGACCGACAACTACGTGCTGGGCGGTGGATCGACCACCCTCGACCTGCGCGACTACTACAGCTCGCCCGCCTCCACGACCGGCAGGTCCGATCCGGACGACCGCATCAACTTCGTGATGGGCGGCGGATCGCTGCGAGTGATCGTGCCCGACGACCAGTACGTGGACATGACCGCGACCATGGGCGGCGGACGCCTGTCGGTCGAGCAGAACGACTTCGTGCGAGCCGGCGGCCCGCTGCTGGTGCGGCGCGAAGAGTTCATTCCCGAGGGCTTCGAGCGTGGGGACGACTTCACCCGCACGCTCGAGCTCAACATCTTCATGGGCGGCGGATCGATCTACGTCGTCAGCGCAGCAACAGCCACGGAGGACGAGAACTGATGAGCGACGAGACAACCCCATCCACCACCCGGCCCGGCCCGCGTGCCGGCACGATCACCTTCGGCATCATCCTGCTGCTGATCGCTGGGCTCGCCATCGCGGGAGCACTCGTCGAACCGGCGCTCATCACCGGAACCGTCGTGCTGTGGGCCATCGCGGCCGTGGGCGCGCTGATCGTGATCGGCGCCATCGTCGCGGCCGTCATCCGGGCGGCGGCGAAGAAGTCGTAGGACGCACGAAGATGGGGGCAGCGCGAGCTGCCCCCATCTTCGTGCGACGAGCTAGACGACCTTCCACGGCCCCCACGGGTCGGCGCCGGGCACGTCGCCCTGCGTCCACCAGGCGGCGCGATAGGTCACGCCGTTGTAGAGCACGGTGTCACCGCCGACGTAGACCTGGCTCGAGCTCCAGGTGGTCGCACCCGGGTCGGTGGGCTCTTCCGGGTCCTCCGGCTCGACCGGCGGGGCACCGAGGTGCTGGCCGACGACGTTCGCGAAGTTGTAACCGTTGGACGCATCCCAGTTGATCGACCAGGTCATGGCACCGCGCAGGGTCGGGTATTTCGCGGCGGGCTTGTACGAGCCGCAGTTGACTCCGACGGTGAGGCAGTCGTAGGCCGCGTTGACCACGGTCGGGTTCACGTAGCCGCTGCCGGCGCCGGACGGCGAGGCGGGCAGGCCGAGTCCCACCTGGTCGGCACGAAGGTGACCATCGAGCAGGATGTCCGCGAGCGCCGTCTGGAAGTCGACGGTTCCCGAGCTGTAGGCCTTGCCGTCACGCCCGAGCATCGAGCCCGAGTTGTAGTACTGCGTGTTCACGACGGTGATGAGGTCGGCGACCTCGTCGATGAGCGCGAGGTAGGACCCTCCCGGCTGCACGTAGATCGTCTCCGGCGCCATGGTGAGCACAAGATCCTCCCCGGCGAGACTCGAGAGCTGGCGCAGTGCCGAGGTCATGTTGACCAGGTTCGGGGCGTTCTCCAGATCGATGTCGACACCGTCGAAGCCGTACTCCTGCATCAGCGCGTAGGTGGATGTCGCGAACGCGTGGGCAGCTGCGGCATCCGGCAGCGAGATGGCGCCGTTCTGGCCACCCACCGAGATGACCACCTGGCGACCCTGCGACCTGAGCGTCGCGATGTCGGCGATGAACTGGGCCTTGTCGTAACCGCCGAGGGCGGTCGTCAGGGCCGGATCGAGGGTGAAGGTGATTCCCCCGACCTGGCTCGAGGCATCGGCGAACGCGACGGCGACGATGCCGAACGCGTCGGGGATCTGCGACAGCCTGAGGTTGGTGGCCCCGTTGTCGAAGTTCTGCCAGTAGCCGGTGATGGTGTGCTCTCGCACGTCGGGCGCGGCCTGCGCGGACGGCGGCGCGGCCACCACCGCACCGGCGACGGCGAGTATTGCGCCGAGGATCGCGGCCGACCAGCGCTTCGCTGGATGAGACATGGTGTTCGTCAAAGGGCACCTCCGAGTTTGTTAGTTATCTTTACTAATTCGGGTCGTTTCCACGCTAGCATGTCCCCCGTTCGGGGGGTTCTACGTACGTAGCTCCACCGATCGGTGGAGGCGTGATTCAACCGGCGCACCGCTGGTCGTGTGCTCCGAGCCGGGCCACCATGGGGTTATGACACACTCCGAACCCGTGGTGAGCGTGCGCGACCTGCGCAAGACCTACGGATCCTTTACGGCCCTCGACGGCGTGACCTTCGATATCGAGCGCGGCGAGACCTTCGCCCTCCTCGGTCCGAACGGCGCCGGCAAGAGCACCACCATCGAGATCCTCGAGGGGTACCGCGACCGCTCCGGCGGCGAGGCCGCCGTGCTGGGCGTCGACCCCGGACGGGGCGGCCTCGACTGGAAGGCCCGCCTCGGCATCGTGCTGCAGAGCTCCGGTGAGAGCGGCGCGGTGACGGTGCGCGAACAGCTCAGCCACTTCGCCTCGTTCTACCCGAACCCGCGCACCGTCGACGAGGTGATCGCCGCGGTCGGGCTCGAGAGCAAGCAGAAGACGCTGATCCGCAATCTCTCCGGTGGGCAGCGACGGCGAGTGGATGTCGCCCTCGGCGTCATCGGACGCCCCGAGCTGCTCTTCCTCGACGAACCCACCACCGGCTTCGACCCGGAGGCTCGGCACCGGTTCTGGGACCTCATCCGAAAGCTCAAGGCCGAGGGCACCACGATCCTGCTCACCACGCACTACCTCGACGAGGCGGCCCAACTCGGCGACCGGGCCGGCGTGATCGCCGGTGGGAGACTGATCGACATCGGGGCGATCGACGAGATCGGCGGCACGGAGGCGCGCACGCCGATCGTGCGCTGGATCGAGGGCGGCACACGCGAGCAGCGCACCACCGAGCCCGGTACCTTCATCGCATCGCTCCAGGACCGGCTCGGGCTCGAGGTTCCGGGGCTGGAGATCATCCGGCCCTCGCTCGAGGACGTCTATCTGGGAATGGTCGGTACGACCCTGGTCAGCGAGGACGCATCATGAGGACCCTTGCACTCGGCTCGCGCCGCGTCGGCTACGAGGTGCGCCAGTACTTCCGCCAGGGCGACACGGTGTTCTTCACCTTCCTCTTCCCGCTCGTGATGCTCACGATCTTCTCGACGGCGTTCAGCGAGACGAGTTTCGGCATCGACGACGACGGCAATGACGTGAGCGCCGCCGCCTTCTACCTGCCGGCGATGCTCGCCGCCGGGGTGCTGCTGAGCGGCCTGCAGAACATGGCCGTCGACATCGCGGTGGAGAAGGGTGACGGCACGCTCAAGCGTCTCGCCGGATCCCCCCTGCCCGTCTTCAGCTACTTCATCGGCAAGATCGGCCAGGTGCTCGTCACCGGCACCCTGCAGGCGGCGGCCATCCTCCTGCTCGCGGGTGTGGTGTTCGGGGTGCGGCTTCCGGATGACCCGGCGACCTGGTTCACGTTCGCCTGGGTGTTCCTGCTCGGTGTCGTCACCTCCGCGATTCTCGGCATCGCGCTCAGCGGGCTCCCCCGGAGCGGCAAGAGTGCGACGGCGGTCATCATCCCGATCACTCTGGTGCTGCAGTTCATCTCGGGCGTCTACCTGTCGTTCACCCAGCTGCCGGATTGGCTGCAGAATGTGGCCAGCGTGTTCCCGCTCAAGTGGATGGCGCAGGGCATGCGCGCGGTCTTCCTGCCCGACGGCTACAGCACCCTCGAGCAGGGCGGCACCTGGGACCTGCCGGGCGTGGCGCTCGTCACGGCGATCTGGCTCGTGGTCGGACTGGTCGCGGCGCGCTTCACCTTCCGCTGGATCCGCAAGGATAGCTGAATGGCGACAATGCGATGGTGGCACGCGGCGGTCCTCGCCGTGAGCCTCATCGTGGGCGGCGTGGCCGTGATCGGCGGCTACCGTCCCGAGTGGATGCTGCCGGGTCTCGTGGCCCTAGCCATCTACGTGCTCGCCTGGTTCACGGTCGGCAGGGTATCGGCGGAGACGCCGAGACTGTCCATCGGCTACGCAGTGTTCCTCGTCCTGATGTCGGGGGTGCTCGTCTCCTTCGACCCCAACTACGCGACCATGCAGACGATCACGTACCCGATCCTGTGGACGATCGCCCGCACCACGCGCATCGCGATCGCGAGCAACGTCGCCACGGCGGTCAGCGTCTTCTTCGGCCTGATCGTGAGCCTCGGCACCGACGCGATCGGCGAGGCGGCGATCATCGCCGCGCTTTCGCTCGGATTCGCGATCGGGATGGGCACCTGGATCTCCCGCATCTGGCGACTCAGCGACGAGCGGCTGGCCCTGCTCGAACAGCTGCAGGCGGCGCAGCAGAGCCTCGCGCTGCTCAGTCGCGACGCAGGGGTCACGAGCGAGCGGGAGCGGCTCGCGCGCGAGATCCACGACACGATCGCGCAGGACCTCACCGGGCTGGTGCTGCTCGGCCAGCAGTCGCGCCGCTCGCTCGCCGCCGGTGACCTCGTCGGCGCCGAGCAGCAGCTCGCCCTGCTCGAGGAGAACGCGCGCCTCGCCCTGAGCGAGACGCGGTCCCTGGTCGCCGCCACCTCACCCGCCGCCCTCGACGACGGCGGCATCGGGCCGGCGCTGCAGCGGCTCGCGCAGCGCTTCGAGCGCGAGACGGGCATCGTCATCCCGGTCGAGGTGGATGTCTCGGCGCCCCTCGACCGTTCGACCGAGGTCGTGCTGCTCCGCTGCGCGCAGGAGGGACTCGCAAACGTGCGCAAACACGCGGGCGCGGGCTCCGCGGCTCTTGCACTCTCCTCGGCCGCCCACGGGATCACCCTGACCCTCGAGGACGACGGCTCGGGCTTCGACCCGGCCTCCGTCGGACAGGGCTTCGGCATCAGCGGCATGCGCGACCGGCTCGCCCTCGTGGGCGGCTCGCTCGACTTCGAGACCAGCCCGGCCGGCACCCGGCTCATCGTGACGCTGCCGGGTCGATCGTGATCCGCATCCTGGTCGCCGACGACCACCCGATCGTGCGCGGCGGCATCGTCGCGCTGCTCACCGACACCGACGATCTGCAGGTCGTCGGGCAGGCCGCGACCGGGCTCGAGGCGGTCGCGCTGGCTCTCGAGCTGCAGCCGGACCTCGTGCTCATGGACCTGCGGATGCCGGGCATCGACGGCGATGAGGCGACGGCGCGCATCCTGCGGTCGAGCCCCGGCATCCGGGTCGTGGTGCTCACCACGTACGAGACGGACGCGAGCATCCTGACCGCGATCGAGGCGGGGGCGAGCGGCTACCTGCTCAAGGCCGCGCCGCAGGAGGAGCTGCTCGCCGGCATCCGCTCGGTGGCCCGAGGGGAACTCGCCCTTGCCCCGGCCGTGGCCGCCCTGCTCGTGCAGCGCATGAAGACGCCCGCGGTCTCGCTGACCGCGCGGGAGACCGAGGTGCTGAAGCTCGTGGCGCAAGGACACAGCAACCCGGAGATCGCGGCGCGGCTGTTCCTCGGCGAGGCCACCGTCAAGACGCACCTGCTGCACGCCTTCGAGAAGCTCGAGGTGAGCGACCGCACGCGGGCCGTGACCAAGGCGATGGAGCTGGGCCTGCTCTAGGGCTCTACAGCTCCAGCCCGATGAACACCGGCTCCGGCTGCAGGCGAACACCGAACTCGGAGAACACGCGGGTCTGCACGAAGCGCGCCAGCTCGGAGATCTCGGTCGCCGTCGCTCCCCCGGTGTTGGTGATCGCGAGGGTGTGCTTGCTCGAGATGGCCGCTTGGGATCCGGGCAGCGAGAAGCCCCGGCGGATGCCCGCCCGCTCGATGAGCCAGGCGGCGCTGAGCTTCACGCGGAAATCGCTGCGCTCGGCCGGAGGCGCCGGCTCCTCGCCGAGGGGCACGACCCGGTCGGCGGCCTCGGGCTCCATGAGCCAGCGAGGTGCCGCCTCGGGAAGGGTACGCGCGAAGTTCTCGCCGACGATCGGGTTTGTGAAGAAGGATCCCGCGCTGGCCGAGTCGGGGTCGGCCGGGTCGAGCACCATCCCCTTCGACGCACGCAGCTGCAGCACACTCGCGCGCACGTCGGCGAGCGGGACTCGCGCACCGAGCGGCACACCGAGCGCGGCGGCGAGCTGGTCGTAGGCGATCGGCTCGCTGAGACCATCGCCGGTCTCCGTCAGCACGAGGTCGATCGAGAGCACAACGCCGAGGCGCCCGTGCTTGAGCGCGGAGGTGCGGTAGCCGAGTTCGAGGTCGGCGGCGGTGAGGGTGACCCGCTCGCCGCTCAGGTAGTCGAGGAACTCGACCGAGCCGAGCACCGAGGAGAGCTCCTGGCCGTAGGCTCCGATGTTCTGGATCGGAGCGGCACCACAACTTCCGGGGATACCGGAGAGCCCCTCGATCCCCGCCCAGCCGTGCTGCACGGCGTGGGCGACGAGGCCGTCCCAGGATTCGCCCGCGGCGACTCGGAGCGTGACCGAGTGGGGAGCCGAGGCATCCCGGATCTCTTCGATGCCCCGCGACCGGATGCGCACGACGGTGCCGTCGAAGCCGTCATCGCCGATGACCACATTCGAGCCGCCACCGAGCACCAGCCACGGCTCACCGCTCGCCCAGACCTCGTTCATCGTGTCCACGAGATCGTCAGACCCCTCGATGAGCAGTCGCGCCGGACCGCCCACACGCAGGGTGGTCAGCGCCGAGAGGTCAGAGGGCAACG
>Ga0247736_10000784_pt1 | contig 10695 bp, 10 predicted proteins | sample UWRJL193509B2_FD_180935 | JGI IMG/M metagenome (GOLD analysis project Ga0247736, IMG submission 180935) | Plant litter microbial communities from Arlington Agricultural Research Station in Wisconsin, United States - UWRJ-L193-509B-2 | ecosystem: Environmental > Terrestrial > Plant litter >...
GCCGGCGAGTGCGCCACCGACGAGATCTGTAGCCCGCCCGAAAGCGGCGTCGTCGAGCTCGAGCTGGCGGTGGCGCCCCGCCGCCGCCCGCACGGTGCGTTCGCCGGTGAGCGAGAGGATCCAGCCCAGGTCGTCGGGTGCCACGAAGTGCAGGGTTCCGCGCATGGGCCACGACCTGACGAACTGCCGGTCGGCGATCGCCTGCTCGACGGAGGCATCCGTGGATCCCGGGCTGCGCAGCCCCACCGACCACTTCGCCCCTGGGTAGTCCTGGGCCTGTATGGCGAGCGAGTGCCTGACGACGTCGCCCGGGGTGGCATCCGCCTGCGGGGGAGCGATGCGTTGCGCGGCGAGGCGCCGCGCAGTGATGTCACGTCTTTCTGCGGTGAACGCCCGGGTCATGCTCCCAGTATCCCCGGAACCCCCGATTAACCCGTTTCAAAGAGATTCTGTAATTTCTGGGCCACACCAGCGGCAGGATCGGGCATCCGCACAAAATCTCCGTGAGACGGGTTAAGGCATAATGGGTGGCAGGAGCCCGAGCGCGCGCAGTGTCTCTTCCGGGCGCTCGATGTTGCCGAAGTGCCCGCAGTCGGTCACGATCGTGCGGCGGATCTGCGGAATCACCTCGGCGAGTTGCTCGAGGTCGTAGTCGGCGACAAACGCATCGCGGTCGCCCTTCATCGCCGACACCGGGCAGCCGATGCGCGACCAGTAGGCGTCGGCCCGGTAGTCGCGGGTGACCTCGGTCGCCGCGACGAAAGCGCGCGGGCGCAGTTCACGGCCGAGAGCGGTGATGACCGAACCGTCGACGGCGAACGGATGGCGCAGCAGTGGTGCCGCGAACACCCGCAGCAGCCCGGTGCGACCCAGGAACCGCACGAGGGCGCGCACCGGGGTATCCACCCGGGCGAGGATGCGCATGGCGACGAGCAACCCGTCGAAGGCAGGGATGCGCCGGGGAGCGCGGAACGGATGCGGCACAGCGGCGATCACGGAGTACGCGGTCGGCGACACGAGGGCCGCAGACTCCACCTGCACCCGCGTGCCGGCGAGGTGCAGGGCGATGAAGCCGCCCATCGAGTGCCCGACAAGATCCCAGCTGGTGTAGCCGAGCTGCACCAGCGCGGTGGTGACGAGTTCGCAGATGGTCTCGACTGTCGCGGCCGAGTCCCGCGCGAGCACGGCCTCGCCCCACCCGGGCAGGTCGAACAGCACCGGTTCGGCGATCGGGCTGCCGAGAACGGATGCCTTACGCAGCATCGGGGTCCAGGTCGTCCACGATCCGGCGGCGCCGTGCAAAAAGACAGTTGCACGCCGGGAGCCGCGTCTCGCGGGATGCCTGACGACCACGGAGCTGCCGTCACGGTCGGTGACCGTCGTGACGGTGAATGCCGCAGACAGGGTGCCGCCGAGACCGAGTGGCGCGTAGCCGTCGCCGATCGTCATGCAGTGCCGGTGCGGGCCGCGGCTATCGCGTCCGCCGCCCGCACCAGGGCGAGGTGCGACAGCGCCTGCGGGGTATTGCCGGCCTGGCGTTCGTTCGCGACGTCGTACTGCTCGCTGAGCATGCCCACGTCGTTGCTGAAGCCGACGAGGCGGTCCATCAGGGTGATCGCCTCGTCGAGTCGACCCGAGCGCGCGTACTGCTCCACGAGCCAGAACGAGCAGGCGAGAAAAGGGTTCTCGCCGCTCGGCAGCCCGTCGACTCCCGACTCGGTGCGGTAGCGCAGCAGCAGGCCGCCCTCGAGCAGTTCCTTTTCGATGGCGGCGACCGTGCCCAGCATCCGTGGGTCTGTCGGCTCGAGATACCCGACCTGCGAGAGCTGCAGCAGGGAGGCGTCCACTGCGGTGGTGCCGTAGTGCTGGGTGTAGGTGTTCAGCTCGGCATTGAAGCCGTTGGCCTCGATCTCGGCGGCGACCTCGGCCCGCAGCGAGGTCCAGCGTTCGAGGGGCCCGTCGAGTCCGTAGTCGGTGATGGCCCGGACGCCGCAGTCGAAAGCCGCCCAGAGCATGACCCGGGAGTGGGTGAAGTGCTGCTGCGGCCCGCGGATCTCCCAGATGCCGTTGTCGGCACGCTGCCAGTTGTCTTCGACGTAGCCCATCAGTGCCCGCTGCACCGGCCAGGAGAAGTCATCGTCGTGAACGCCGAAGACCGCGCGGGCACAGTCGAGGGCGACCATGACCTCGCCGAAGACGTCGCCCTGGTACTGCGTGTAGGCGCCATTGCCCACCCGTACCGGTGAAGCGCCCTGGTAGCCGGGAAGGCTCTCGAGCTCCCACTCGGTGAGCCGGCGCTCGCCGGAGAGCCCGTACATGATCTGCACATCGCCCGGGTCGCCCGCGATCGCCCGCAGCAGCCAGCTACGCCAGCTCTCGGCTTCGTCGCGGTATCCGTGGTCGAGAAGGGCATGAAGGGTGAGTGAGGCGTCGCGCAGCCAGACGTAGCGGTAGTCCCAGTTGCGCTCGCCGCCGAAAGCCTCGGGCAGGCTCGTGGTCGCCGCTGCGACTATGCCGCCGGTGTCTTCGTGGGTGAGCGCACGCAGCAGCAGGAGCGACCGCTGCACCGCCGCCGGATACACGGGGGAGGGCGTGCTCGTCGCCGCCCACTCGGTCCACCAGGCGTTGGTGCTCGCGATATCAGCATCGATGTCGAGGGGCGCGGGAGCCTCGCGGTGGGCGGGGAACCAGATCAGGCTAAGGTCGACGGTCTCGCCTTCGCTCACCGTGAAGTCCGAAACGTGACGGTGATCGTCGGCGACCAGCTCCGGGCCGCGCACGACCACGGCATCCGGCCCGGCGATGGCGATGATGCCCGGACCGTGTTCATCGTCGATCTGGCGAATCCAGGGCAGGGCGTCGGAGTAGCCGAAGCGGATGCGCAGTTCCTGGTGCATGCTGACGGTTCCGCTGATGCCGCGGATGCGACGCACGACGTCTGCCCGGCGGCCACCGTGCGGCATGAGCTCGGTGACCTCGACTTCGCCCTCCGCGGTCACCCACCGGGTGACCAGGGTGAAGGTGTTGCCGAGGTAGTCGCGGGTGCTGGTGACAACGGGATCACTCGGCGCAAGCAACCAGCGGCCGTTGTGCTCGTCGCCGAGCAGCGCGCCGAAGGTCGACGCCGAGTCGAAGCGCGGGAGGCACAGCCAGTCGATGCTGCCGTCGGTGCCCACGAGCGCTGCCGTGTGGGTGTCGCCGATCAGCGCGTAGTCCTCGATCGGAAGCGGGCTCACGAGCGGGCACCGGGCGTCGAGACGACGAGGCGCAAGCCGCCGTCGAACTCCGCGAGGTCGCGAAAGAATCCGTACTTCTCGTCCCAGGTGCCCGACTCGAGGTCGCGGGCCAGGTCGTGTTCGAAGCGGGCCACGGCCTCGTCGTCGACAAAGCTCCACGCCGACATCGCGCGGCGCACCGCGGGCTCGAGCATGCGCTCGGGGCGACCGTAGAACGCCTGGCCGAATCCATCGGTGCTGTCGACGGGAATGGGGACCACCTGTATCTCGGTGTCGAAGCTGCCGTCGTTCGACAGCGCAGCACCGATCCGGTCGAGGTCGGGCATGCGCCGGCTCTCGACCTCGAGCACCTCGGGGGAGTAGTCGTTGAGCCACCAGTGGTTCGGCGGAAACGGGTCGAAGGTCAGGATGGCGATCGGGCCGGTCGTCACCCGGCGCATCTCGCCCAACCCGCGCTCGAGGTCGGGCCACTGGTGCACGGTGACACTCGCCATCGCGGCGTCGAAGGTGTTGTCGGGGAAGGGCAGCGAATCGGCGGTTGCATCGATCGCCCGGCTGAGGTGTGGCGGACGCTGGGCACGCATCGACGCCGACGGTTCGATAGCTGTCACCTCGCGGTCGACAGGTTCGTAGGAACCGGCACCGGCGCCGACGTTGAGAACCGTGCGGGCGTCGCCCAGAGCGGCGTGGAACCGCGCGGCGATGCGCGGATCGGGCTGGCGGATGCGCGCGTAGCCCTCGCCGATCGCGCCGTAGTTCGCGTCACCGGCCGAGCCGTCAGAAAACCTGTTCATATCGTTCTCACCCTATTCTTTGGCGTCGGTTATCTGGGGAGAAAGCTCACAGCGTCGGGTAGGTCTCGCGGATGCCGCCCGCCGTTGCCGCGTCGACCCCGGCCGTGCCCGCGAATTCCTCCCACCGGGCGACGGCGGCCTCCACCTCGGCGATGACGGCTTTCGCGCGCGGCACCAGGGCGCGATCGGCCACGGCCAGCAGGTCGTCGGTGGTGATGCCGGCGAACTGCCCGTTGACCGACATCAGGTGCTGGTAGGTCCACTCGCCGTTGGGGTTGTAGGCGTAGGTCACGTCGTACGCGGGCGAGAGCGCCCAGCCCGAGTCCTTGCCCAGGATGAACGAGAGGTTCTTGGTGTGGTCGTCGCAGTTACGGGCCAGTACGTTGAAAACCATCCGCCGGAATGCCTGCTCGCGGGCATCCGGCCCGAGCTCCAGCTCATCGATCACCTGGAAGTACTGCGCGTAGTCGTGGGTGCCGCGCTGGCGGAAGTCGAGGTGCGCCATGCCGCAGAGTGTGAGCGAGTGCACCTTCTCGCCGGTCTGGGTGCGGTCGAAGCGTCGGGTCATGAAGTGGGCGCGGCCGTTCTCTTCGAGGAGCATGCACTCGGTCATGTCGATTCCCGACGCCACTGCCATCAGGTTGTAGGCGTACTCGATGCGGCCGTACTGCCCGCCGGCTCCCAGCTCGGTATCGAGCCCGACACCGTCGAGTTTGATCAGCCAGTATTCGAATCCTTCGTCGGCCGGCAGCTGGCCGGAGCGGATCTCACCGGTCTCGCGGTTCCAGGCGATGACGGCCTTGGCGCGGGCGCCACCCGCCGAGGTTCCGACCTGGATCAGGCTCTGGATGGCTGCTTCGGTCTCGCGGTCGCCCGCGAACTCTCCGCTCAGCATCGACCGGGCCCCGCCGACCAGGTCGCCGAGTTCGACGGCGCTCGAAGTGCGGTGCCGTGGACCGCGGCTCGGCCGGAACTCGAGTGCACCCATTCCCCGGCCGGCCATGTAGGCGAGGCGGTCGAGCGGCGTGATATCGGCGCGGCGGATACCCTGCCGGGCCAGCCACGCGTCGATCAGGGCGTTTCCGAAGTCATCGGGGAGGGCATCGGCGAGTAGCGCCGGCAGGCGATGGAATGTCGGCTCGGGCAATTGCGGGAACACGTAGGGTCCGCCGGTCGCGGGCATGATCCCCGGGGCGAGCTCGATGCCGCTCGCGGCGAACTCCGGGTAGTACTCGAATACGTAGTAGCCCAGGCCGGGGTCGAGCGCGACGGCCCCGACTCGCTGGCCCCAGGCGATAATCTCGACGGCGTCGACGGGGTAGTAGACCATGTCAGTGCTCCCCGGAATCAGCGGTGGATGTGGTGTCGGCGTCGGATGCCGCGCTGCGGGTGCCGTAAACCCGGCTGCGGGCGGGCGTGCCGGAACGCAGCAGCGCGATCGGACTCACGGTGATCGGTGGCGCTATCGACCCGAGCCAGTCGGTGAGGCCGAGGGCGCGAGCGACGTGCACGATGGTTTTCAGCGTGGAGCCGCGGCCGTTCTCGAGGTTCTTGAGCGCGCCGAGGCTGGTTCCGGCGCGAGCGGCGAGGGCGGCCTGGTCGAGGCCAGCGCCGATGCGCGCGGCACGGAACTGTGCGCCGACCCGCGCTTCCCACTCGTCAGTGGAGAGGGCTGCCGGATGGGCCACTCGGTTCGAGTTGTTCGGTACAATGACCATGAATATAGCTTTTCACGGTGATAACCATTAGTAAAGACATATTTATGGTCGTTGTGCCGAGCAACTTCGACGGCGTGCCCGCGACTACAGGCGCTTGTGGTCCACCGGCAGCAGGCCTTCGTCGACGAGTTGCTCCGAGAGTCCCGCGCCATCAGGCGCGTATACCCACGGCGCGGCCGAGCTGTCTTCGTGCTCGGGCTTGCTGCGACCACCGGCGAGCACGGCCTCACTCGTCGACAGCTGCCGGATGGCGACGGCTGCGACATTCTGCGGGTGGTTGTCGTTGAACTCGCCGTAGATCTCTTCGTCGTGCTGGCCGTCGTCGCCGACGAGCAGCCACTTCACGCCGGGGAACTCCTGTGACAGGCGCTCGAGGCTGGCCTTCTTGTGCTCGCGCCCGCTGCGGAACCAGCGATCGTGGGTGGGCCCCCAGTCGGTGAGCAGCAGCGCGCCAGAGGGGTAGAGATTGCGCTCGAAGAACCGCGTCAGGGTAGGGGCGACGTTCCAGGCGCCCGTGGACAGGTAGATGACCGGTGCTCCCGGGTGGGCCTTGACCAGGCGCTCGTAGAGCACGGTCATCCCCGGCACGGGGCGGCGGGCGTGCTCGTTCAGGACAAAAGTGTTCCAGGCGGCGAGGAACGGGCGGGGGAGCGCGGTGACCATGACTGTGTCGTCGACGTCTGAGACGATGCCGAATTCCGCATCCGGCGCGACGACGAACACCGGGGCGAACACCGGGTCGGAGTCGCTCGTCGAGATGGAGATGGTGTGCCAGCCGGGTTCGAGATCGACGGCGACCCGCTGGTCGACGACCCCGCCGCGGTCGGCGCGGACGCGGGTCTCGACTCCGCCGATGCGGATGATGACGTCGACGTCATCGACCGGGATGCTCAGAAAGCTGCGCCAGCCGCGCACGCTCTCGTGGGCGTACTTCTCGAGCAGGCCCGGGCGAGTGAGCACGACCCGGCACAGAACACGGACCCAGCCGGTGGCGCCATAGCCCGCATAGGGCACCACGGTGGTGGTCAGACCACGCCGGCGACCGAGGCGCTCGCGCAGGTCATGCACTGCGTCTTCCATGCGCGCAGCACGATGGAGGATCGGCGTCGTGACATCCGAGACTGCGGAAGAGCGTGAAATCCGACCCATTGGCCCAGTCTGGCATGCTTCGCTGCAAAGAAATTATTCACAGATTGCTCGAATACATGATTTGGTCAGCCAAAACAAAGTATTCTCACTGATAATTGATCTGTAATACAAAAAGTCGGGTTTACGACTCGGCCCGAGTCTTATACGGCTCACCGATAAACGCGAGATAGTATTCGCTTCAAGAAGATCCCTAGGAGTTAACGTGAGTGCAGCAGCCCTTGCAGAAGAGACGGCCATCGGTTCCCTCTCGCTGCGAAACGAGCCGGTACAGGCGCGAAGTGCAGCAAGGCTCACGGGCCTTCTCGACGCCGCAGCGGCAGTTATCGACGAACTCGGATACGAGCGACTCACTACGGCCATGGTCGCCGAGCGCGCTGGCGCGTCGATCGGTACCGTCTACCGTTACTTCCCTGACCGCATCGCGGTCCTGCAGGCACTCGGTGCCCGCAACCTCGACCGCGTTCTCTCGCGTGTCTCCGACGAGATGCTCAACGAGAGCCACTCCACCTGGACCGAGTCGCTCACCGCGGCATTCGAGGTTCTCAAGGATGCCTTTGGCAACGAGGCCGGCTTCCGTTCGCTTCGTGTCGGTGACGTCATCGACCTGCGCCCGGCTCCGAACCCCCGCTCCTACAACTCGATCGTCGCTGAGACGATGCACGAGGGACTCGTCAAGCGCTTCGGCGTGACCGACTCTGCCGAGGCGCGTTTCGCGTTCGAGGCAGCGATCGAGATCTCCGACGCACTCGCCGCCCGCGCGTTTTCGACCGAGCCGGTCGACGAGAAGTTCCTCGAGGTCGCCCGCGACAGCACCTACGCGCTGCTCGCCCCGCACTTCGGCGCCGCTTCCTAGCTGCTCCCATCACCGGGGAGACCCGGTGGCGACAAAACAGGCTCACCCTTCGGGGTGGGCCTGTTTTGCTTTGTGGCTTCTTTTATCTGCTTCCGGGCGTGCTGTTGTCCCGGGCCTCATAGGGGATCACGACGGATGCTGTGACGCTTTCTGTGCGAAAGCGCAATATCTCGTAATCCGGCGCGATCGGGAATGACAGTGCCTCCGAATACTGTTTAGCTGTTGGTCTGGGCTTCGTGTCCGGCATGTGTTGATCCGTAAACTTACGAGGAATGAGCCGCTGGGCATGATCGAATTCCGGTCCGTGACAAAACAATTTCCCGACGGAACCGTCGCTGTCGATGACTTCAACATCGTCATTCCGTCGCGCAAGACGACTGTCTTCGTCGGCTCTTCGGGCAGTGGCAAGACGACACTGCTGCGCATGATCAATCGCATGGTCGACCCGACTTCGGGGGCGATCGAGATCGATGGCGAAGACATCCTGTCGAAGAAGCCGGTCGCGCTGCGCCGCAGCATCGGCTACGTCATGCAGAACTCCGGCTTGCTTCCGCACTTCAAAGTCGTCGACAACGTGGCTACGGTTCCCGTGCTCAACGGCGTGCCCCGCAAGCAGGCCCGCGCGCAGGCTCTCGAGCTGCTCGACACGGTCGGCCTCAGCCGCGACATTGCGAACCGCTACCCGAGCCAGCTCTCGGGCGGCCAGCAGCAGCGCGTCGGCGTCGCGCGCGGCCTCGCCGCCAACCCGAACATCCTGCTCATGGACGAGCCGTTCGGTGCCGTCGACCCGATCGTGCGCGCTGAACTGCAGCAAGAGACGCTGCGCCTGCAGCGCGACCTCGACAAGACGATCGTGTTCGTCACCCACGACATCGACGAGGCTTTCTTGCTCGGCGACCAGGTCGTCATCCTCGAGAAGTCGGCCAAGATCGCCCAGGTCGGCAGCCCGACCGAGATCATGTCGAACCCGGCATCGGAGTTCGTCGCCAACTTCATCGGTGTCGAGCGGGGCAAGCGCGCTCTCTCGATCAGAAAGACCGAGTCCGGCTCGATCCTCGTCGACAGCGAAGGTCGCGCCGCCGGGGTGCTGGTCGCCGAAGAAGCGCAGCCGTGAACTGGGTCTTCAACAACCTCGACCTAATCCTGGAGCTGTCGATCCAGCATCTTCGGCTGAGCATCCCGCCGATCATCATCGGCTTCGTGATCTCGATCCCGCTCGGGTACCTCGCTTACCGGTTCAAACTCACCCGCGGACTGCTGCTCACGGTCGCCGGGCTGCTCTATACGATCCCGTCGCTCGCCCTCTTTGTGATCCTGCCGCCGCTGCTGGGCATCAGCTTCCTGAGCGAACTCAACATCGTCATCGGACTCACGATCTACGCCGTCGCGATCATGGCCCGCTCGGTGGCGGATGCCCTCGAATCGGTCGACCCGGCCATCCGCCAGTCGGCGACGGCCGTCGGCTTCGGCAGTTGGCGCCGCTTCTGGGTCGTCGAGTTCCCGCAGGCTGGCCCGGTGATCCTCGCCGGGCTGCGCGTGACGGCCGTCAGCACGGTCAGCCTTGTGACTGTCGGCAGCCTCATCGGCATCCAGAGCCTCGGGTACCTCTTCACCAACGGGCTGGCCAGGCAGATCCTCGCCGAGGTCTTCGCCGGCCTGATCATGGTCGTCGTCATCGCGCTGCTGCTCGACGCGCTGCTCTCACTCATCGGGCGATGGCTGATGCCCTGGGCGCCGCGGCGCACCAAGGTCTCCAAGGTCGAGATCCAGCCCGGCGTACACGTCGAGACCCAGGGACTGAAGGTGCAGTCGTGAACCTTTTCTTCGACGCCCTGGCCTGGATCTTCTCGCCGGACCGGCTCACCGGCACCAACGCACTGTTCGTCCGGCTCGGCGAGCACCTCTTCTATACCTTCATCGCTGTGGTGATCGCGGCGATCATCGCCGTTCCGATCGGGTACCTGATCGGTCACACCGGACGCGGTCGTGAGATCGCCATCGGGCTCTCCGGAGCAGCCCGGGCGATCCCGTCGTTCGGACTCATCATCCTTCTCGTCCTGCTGATCGGAGTCCTGCAGGCACCCCTGGCCGCGATCATCGCGTTTGTGCTTCTCGGCATCCCCTCGATCCTCGCCGGCGCGTACGCCGGGCTCGAGTCAGTTGACAGGCGCACCATCGACGCGGCGAGAGCCGTCGGCATGACCGAGTGGCAGATCCTGGTCAAGGTAGAGATCCCGCTCGGGCTTCCCCTTCTCATCGCGGGTTTCCGCGCAGCGACCCTGCAGATCGTCGCGACGGTGACCCTTGCGGCCTACGTCGGCCTCGGCGGCCTCGGTGTCTACATCATCAAGGGACTCGCCCTTCGCGAGTTCGACCAGATGCTCGGCAGCGCGCTGCTCATCGCGGCGCTCGCCCTCGTTCTCGACGCGCTGTATGCAATTTTGCAGCGCGTGGTGGTGCCCCGCGGCGTTGCTGCCGGACGCACCCTCGACGTCCGCACGAGATCGTCCCGATCCCGTGTGGCAGCGGAAGTATCCGCACCACAGTAGTTACATCGCTACACACATCTCCAGAAAAGAGACACAGAAATGTTCACAGCAAGGAACAAGGGCCGACTCGCCATTGGCGCAGTCGCGGTCGGGGCGGCATTGGCCCTTTCAGGGTGCGCAACGGGCGATCCGCTGGACGCCGGGGAACCGAGCGGGTCGGCCAGCAGCGAGACCATCGTTGTCGGTTCGCAGGAATACCCCTCGAACGAGCTCATCGCCGAAATCTACTCGCAGGCCCTCGAAAACGCCGACTTCACGGTCGAGCGCAAGTTCAACATCGGCCAGCGCGACGCCTACCTCCCCGCCCTCGAGAGCGGTGAAGTGCAGTTGTTCCCGGAGTACACCGGAAACCTGCTTCAGTACTACAAGCCCGACACCACGGCGACCAAAGCCGAC
>Ga0247736_10000785_pt1 | contig 10693 bp, 6 predicted proteins | sample UWRJL193509B2_FD_180935 | JGI IMG/M metagenome (GOLD analysis project Ga0247736, IMG submission 180935) | Plant litter microbial communities from Arlington Agricultural Research Station in Wisconsin, United States - UWRJ-L193-509B-2 | ecosystem: Environmental > Terrestrial > Plant litter >...
GGCAAACATACCAAAGATGGCAGATAATCCCATTACAATGTGGAAATGCGCAATAACGAAGTAAGTATCATGTACGTTGATATCCAGCGTTGAATCCGCTAAAATGATACCCGTTACACCACCTGTTACGAAAGAAGAAACCAACCCGATAGAGAATAACATCGCAGGTGTGTACTGAATGTTTCCTTTCCATAAGGTAGTAATGTAGTTGAAGGCTTTTACCGCTGAAGGAATAGCAATCAATAAGGTCGTAAATACGAATACAGAACCTAAGAACGGGTTCATCCCTGTTAAGAACATATGGTGACCCCATACGATAAAGGATAAGAAACCAATCGCTAACATCGAACCGATCATCGCCCTGTAACCAAAGATTGGTTTACGGGAGTTGGTTGAAATAACTTCTGATGAAATACCTAAAGCCGGTAATAATACGATGTATACCTCCGGGTGACCTAAAAACCAGAATAAATGCTCGAATAATACAGGGCTACCACCAACGTTATCCAACGGACGGCCACCAATATAAATATCAGATAAGTAAAAGCTTGTTCCAAGGCCCCTATCGCAGATCAGTAATAATACACAGGAAACCAATACCGGGAAAGATAAGATCCCTAAGATAGCCGTGATCAATAAAGCCCAGATCGTTAAAGGCATACGTGTCATCGTCATTCCTTTGGTACGTAAGTTAATGATAGTTACCACGTAGTTGATACCACCTAATAAGGAAGACACAATAAACAGGGTCATGGATATTAACCATAGGGTCATCCCTAATTTAGAACCGTCCATTGCTTCAGGCAATGCGGATAAAGGAGGATAAATTGTCCAACCACCTGATGCAGGCCCATGTTCAATGAACAAAGAAGATAACATCACACAGCTCGAACCAAAGAAGAACCAATAAGATAACATATTCAGGAAGCCTGAAGCCATATCACGTGCCCCTATCTGGTAAGGAATCAGTAAGTTTGCAAAGGTTCCGCTTAATCCACCGGTTAATACAAAGAATACCATGATGGTACCATGTATGGTAACCAAAGCCAGGTACATATTAGGATCCAGGATACCATCTTTACCCCATTTGTCACCTAACATTGCGTTAATGAAGGCAAATTTTTCGCCAGGCCATGCTAACTGCATACGGAAAATGATCGACATCGTCATAGCAATTACGGCCATGATAACGGCTGTAATTAAAAACTGACGTGAGATCATTTTATGATCCATACTAAATACATACTTACTTACGAAACTTTCGTGGTGCTCATCATCATGTGCGTGAGCATGATCGTGATGTCCTGCGTGTTCTAATGTTGCTGTGTGATCGTGTGCCATTTTTCTTTATATATTATATTACAACAATGTTTTTATTTATTTTGCCTCTTCTGTTTTTGCAGCGATTGTTTTAACTGCTTTTTGTTTTGCAATCCATTCATTGTAGTCTTTTTCAGTATCAACTACGATGGTCATTTGCATGTTATAGTGAGAAGTTCCGCAGATCTTATTACATAATAAGGTATAGTCAAACTCTACAGGATCCTGTCCTTTTAAAGAACGCGCTTTATTGATCCCTGCCATTAACTGGATCACATAAGGATCTTTACGCATGTCTGCAGTCGTTTTGTTTGGTGTAAATTTAAATTCGGTAATCATACCCGGTACACAGTTCATTTGCGCACGGAAGTGAGGCATGTAGGCGGAGTGAATCACATCACGTGAACGCATTTTAAATTCGATCTCTCTGTTAACAGGAATATGAAATTCATTTTTCACAATGATGTCATCATAACCCGTTGCATCCAGCGTATCCATCCCTACAGAGTTTCCTCCATCGATCTGGCGGTAATCTGTAGAACCCAATACTTTATCTTTACCTGCGTAACGAGCTGTCCAGTCGAACTGTTTAGCATATAATTCAACCGTTACTTTGTTAGGATCGGTTGATCTCTCTGTAATTTCGTTCCAGTATTTTAAACCGAAGATGATGATGAAAGCCAATACAACAGCCGGTACAATGGTCCAGGCCATTTCTAAGCGGTTATCATGAGCAAGGAAAGTAGCTTTGGTATCTTTTTTCCCGGAGTATTTATAGGAAAAATAAAATAATGCAGCGTTAGTAATTAAAAATACAAACGTGATCAGGTACATATTATAATCCCATAATACATCTATTTTTAGTCCGTGTACAGAAGCTGCACCAGGTAAGCTGTTGTCATTCCAGCGCTCTACCTGCCAGAAGAAAAAAGCGAAGAACACAAACATAAATGTCAGCATCATTTTACCATTAAAGGTATTATCACTTTCGGTGACATTCCATTCTTTGGTTTTCTTAAACTCACGCGATAGCTCAATAACTCTCATTAACTGATGTACAGCAATGATCAAAAGTACAAGTCCGATTAAAATTAATAATTTCATATGCAGATATTTATTGTTGTTTAGTTGTCATACGTTTAACTATTCCGGTGTTCTGAAAAAGCTAAGGCGTATGGCTTCAAATTTAGTTCTTTGTTAATGTTTCTGTTTAGTATTAGATAGAGTGGTGTAAGCTTTCTGACATGAAAGGGTGATTTTTTACCGCTAACGGACGTTTAGAAAGATTGGTCAACACAACGTAAATAAATAATCCCAGGAAAAACAAGAATGTTCCAAGTTCCATCCAGCCAAGGCCTGTCCATGCATGACCCACAGTGCCCGGCATTACCACCATAATGATATCCAGATAGTGACCGATGAAGATAATAGTACCAACAAACATCAGGAAGAAGAAGTTACGTTTGCTATCGCGGCTCATTAACATGATCATTGGGAAAGCAAAGTTTACAAATAAAACAGTCCACATTAAGGCTTTATAAGATTCCCAACGTGTCTGGAAATAGATTACCTCTTCAGGCATATCTGCATACCAGATCAACATAAATTGTGAGAAATATAAGTATGTCCAAAGGAAAGAAATAGCGAACATCCATTTACCCATATCATGTACTGTACTTTCAGTAACAAACTCCAGGTAACCTAATTTTTTTAACCAGATAATCAATACAGTAACAGTGATCATGGCGCTAACCCACATTCCAGAGAAGATATACCAACCCATCATCGTAGAGAACCAGTGTGTATCAATACTCATGATCCAATCCCATGCAGAAGTAGAAGAGGTTACAGCAAATACTACCATGAACCAGGCGCTTAATTTAATGTTTTTCCAGTGGAAGCCTTTTGCTTCTTCAGCACCTAACTGATCAGCATCCAAAGAGTTTTTACGTAATTTCCAGGTAAAGAAAACCCATGCTACCATGTATAAAATAGTACGGATCCACCAGAATACTCCAAAATAACCTATTTTACCGGCAATAACAGCGTCATAGTTTTCAGAACCTTTGGTAGCAATACCTTCTGCCATCCATGGGTAAATAGTGTGTGCATGAAACTGTCCTAAAATAAAGATTAATAATAAGAAGGAAAGACCAACCGGTAAATACCAGGTTACCGCTTCAATAACGCGTTTAATAGTTGTAGCCCAACCTGCTTCAGCAGCATACTGTAAACCAAGGAAGAACGCAGCTCCCAAAGCAATGGCCATAAAGAAAAATGACCCTACAAATACATTTGCCCATGCACGGGTTTGGTGATAATGGTGATCATCAGGCTGTTTATCAAACATAAACATACAAATGATAGACACTAAGCCAATGGCCATCAAAATAAATGATGTCATTTTTGCTTTAGAAGGTACTACGAAATTTAGTTTATCAGTGTTCATATGAAAGATTCTGTCGTATTTAAAAACTCGTTTATTTAATTGCTTTTGGTTGTACTGCTGCGGTTGCTTTTGTGCTGTCAACAGCTACTTCTTTTGGTCCCTGTAATTTTTGTACGTAGTGTACTAATTTCCAGCGTTCGTCCTGTGTTAAAATGCTTGCGTGATTTCCCATTAAGCCTTTACCATAAGTAATGGAGTGGAAAATTTTACCTTCCGGTAAGTTTTTCAATGCTCCGTTATACGCCGGAGGCGCACCCGGTAATTTTAAACCTACTTTACCATCACCGGCACCAGTAGCGCCATGGCAGTGAGTACAAAATTTACCATATAATGCTTCACCTTGTTTATCCACATCAGCTGTTAAAGCAATAGGATTTCTTAAATATAAACCGGCTTGCTCATAACCTTCTGGCGTATTTGGATACACGTAAGGGATATAGCCACGGGCAATTGTTCCTTTTACAGGTAAGTATTCGGTAGAATAAATAGTATCTCCATCAACAACACGGGTACCATAAACCTCTACAGAAGGTGATACATACATATCAGGCATAAACTCCACACCGGGACTGTTTACATCCTTTTTTCCGCAAGACGCAAAACCAACCAGAAGTGCTAAAGCCGTTGCGCTGAATAATGCGGATGTTATGTTTTTATTAGTTCGTTTCATATATAGATAACGTTGTTTTTATGTTGTTATATGTTATAGCCTGTTTGTCTTTTATTCCTTTTTGGTAGCAGGCTATTTCATATCAAGCAAAGTGTATTTGTATCAATTAATAAGCTGGTTCGATGTGAATGGTTCCTTTGTAGTTAATTTCTTCTGCACCTGTAGCGCGTAAGATCTCATCTGCTTTTTTAGATTGTTCATCATTCAACTCTAAATAGATCATAAACTTATCGTCTGTAGTACGTGGATCTGGATTTTTAGGGCGTGCGCCCGGTACTAACATACAACGTAACAGGTAAGTAAATGCCATCCCGTGAGCAGCACAAAATACGGTTGCTTCAAAGGTGATAGGAATAAACGCCGGTATATTAAAGTAATAAGCCCAGTTTGGTTTACCACCAATATCATTTGGCCAATCGCTTACCATCATATACCACATCATTAAGGTAGCCAATGATAAACCGGTGATACCATAAATGAAAGCGCATATCGCCAAACGGGTACGTGGTACTCCAACAATAGGATCTATTCCGTGAATAGGAAACGGAGTGAATACATCTTTAATACGGATACCGGAAGCACGTAATGTTTTGCATCCCTCTAACAAAGGTACTTCGTCAGAGTATATTCCATGTATAATTTGTTTAGTTGCCATATCTTTTAAATACTATATTTTATATTTTGGTGCAGGTTTTAATGTGCGTGCTCGTGTTTTGCAGCTAAATCTTTATGTTCCTGTCCTGATGCTTTTAATATTGATTTTAATTCGGCCTGTGCAATTACAGGGAATGTACGTGAATACAATAAGAATAATGTAAAGAACATTCCGATGGTTCCTACAAAGATGCCCACATCAACAAATGAAGGCGAGTAGGAGTTCCAGGTTGATGGTAAATAGGTACGGCACAATGTTGGAACGATAATTACAAAACGCTCAAACCACATACCGATGTTAACGATGATGGATAAAAAGAACGTGAAGGCAATGCTAGTCCGTAATTTTTTGAACCAGAATAATTGCGGGGATATTACGTTACAGGTCATCATGATCCAGTAAGCCCATGCCATTGGCCCTGTAGCCCTGTTTAAGAAAGCGTATTGTTCCCATTCAACACCTGAATACCAGGCTACGAATAACTCTGTTAAGTAAGCCACACCTACGATAGAACCTGTAACGATAATTACGATGTTCATGTACTCAATATGTTTTACAGTTAAGTAGGCTTCCAGTTTATATACTTTACGTACAATAATCATCAGCGTTAATACCATGGCAAAACCGGAGAATACCGCACCCGATACGAAGTATGGAGGGAAGATAGTTGTATGCCAGCCTGGTACTACAGAGGTAGCAAAGTCAAAAGATACAATAGAGTGAACCGAGAATACTAAAGGTGTAGATAAACCTGCCAATACTAAAGATACTTCTTCAAAACGACTCCAGTGACGTGCGCTTCCACCCCAGCCAAAGCTTAATAAAGAGTAAGCTTTTTTCATGCGTGGTTTAATAACCCTGTCGCGGATCATTGCGAAATCAGGAATTAAACCGATGTACCAGAAAACGATAGATACAGTAGCATAAGTAGATACCGCAAACACGTCCCAAAGTAACGGTGAGTTAAAGTTAGGCCATAATGAACCAAATTGATTTGGTAAAGGGAATAACATGTAATCCAACCATGGACGGCCTGTGTGTAAGGTTACGAAAATCGCCGCACATAATACCGCAAAGATGGTCATCGCCTCTGCAGAACGGTTAATTGCCATACGCCATTTCTGACGGAATAATAATAATACAGCAGAGATTAATGTACCGGCGTGACCAATACCAATCCACCATACGAAGTTAGTGATATCCCATGCCCAATCTACACCGTTATTAGAACCCCAGGCTCCAATACCAACGCCAATTGTGTAAGATAAACATCCTATACCCCATGTAAATCCTAATACAGAAATAGTAAATAAAACATACCATAGTCTGTTTGCTTTTCCTTCTATGGGCGCAATGATGTCGTTTGAAATATCCCGGTAAGTTTTTTTACCAATGATCAACGGTTCCCTTATCTGTGATTCTGCGTGCATATTATTTTAATTCAGAATTTATAATTTTCGTTTTTACTTATTGACTATGAATGATGTTCTTCAGTATGTGCTGCTGCTTTCTCATTATGAGCAGGGCCATGATCTTCATGATGGTGAATGGCTTCATCCTGGTTTCTTACTTTTACCAGGTAAGATACTGTAGCTTTCACACCAATTTCCTCTAATAAGAAGAAATTCCTGTCATCATTACGTGTTTTAACGATTTCAGCTTCTGTATCATTTAAGTCACCAAAAGTAATACCACCTGTAGGGCAAGCTGATGCACATGCTGATTTAATATCTCCGTCTTTTAAAGCACGGCCTTCTTTTTTAGCCTGTAATTTACCTGCCTGGATGGTTTGTACACACATAGAGCATTTTTCCATTACCCCACGGCTACGAACCACTACATCCGGATTCAATACCATACGGCCTAAATCCTGTTGTGCAGGGTTAATATCTGCGAAATCAGTATTACCGTTATAGTTAAACCAGTTGAAACGACGTACTTTGAAAGGACAGTTATTTGCACAGTAACGGGTACCGATACAACGGTTATACGTCATCATGTTCAATCCTTCTGTACTGTGAGAAGTTGCCAATACCGGGCAAACTGTTTCGCAAGGTGCGTGGTTACAGTGCTGACACATCATTGGCTGGAAAGTTACTTTCGGGTTTGCCGAAGGGTTTTCCATATCAATGTACATTTTTTTAGTAGCCAGTAATCCTTCTGCCTGAGCGCTTTCTTTTGTTACGTCTGAACTGTAGTAGCGGTCAATACGTAACCACTCCATACTACGGGTTTTTGCAACTTCTTCTTTACCAACAACAGCAATATTATTTTCTACCTGGCAAGCTACAACACAAGCTGCACAACCAATACAGGTTGTCATATCAATTGTAACCCCCCATTTGTGGTTCATACGAGGATGATCATCCCAAAGATCCACTTCACCTACCGGTTTTTTACCACCGCCATGCATTGGCAACATTGCCGCTGGATTCCACTCTTCTTTTGGTTTGTTTTTGTATTCTTTTAAAGACACTTCACGCAACAATTGTTCTTCACGACCCATAATGGTGTGTTGAATTTGCGTTGCTGCAAAACGGTGAGTTCCAACAGATCCTCCGAAAGAAGCTGAGTAAACCACATTCTGGAATGTATCATTGATAACAGACACAAAAGGGAACGCATTATGCCCCACATTGGCTGCTACTTTTAAACTTTCTGCTGTACGGCCATAACCTAAAGCCAGACCAATTGTACCTGGTGTTTGGCCCGGTTGAGGATATACAGGAACTTTAATAGTTGTACCGTTTACAGTTAATTCAACGATAGAACCATCAATATCCTGACGTAACATCTGGTTAAGGTCTTTCTTAGCCACGTCTAAAGGAGACATGGTAATGTAGTTATCCCAGGTTACTTTAGAAACCGGATCAGGTAATTCCTGTAACCATGGGTTGTTACTTTGGTTACCGTTACCTAAACCTACTTTTTCATAAATCACTAATTCAAATTCGCTTCCTTTAGCTGAAGTAGCCATAGAAGCTGCCTTGTTATAATCTGCTGTAGGAACCGTAGTTTCAACTGCTACAGGCATTACTTTAGCTGAAGGTACTGTTTTTGGAGCCTGTGCATGCGCTAATGTATCGTTCTCAGCGGCAATTTCTGCGGCTAAGGATGCAACACCGGCCATAACCGGTTTTCCTGTAGAGTCAATAGCCATTGGCTCAACCGGCATATCTTTGTAAACCGATACTTTTAATACCCCATCATGTAAGGTATGTGCCCAGAATGTAGCAAAATCAAGGTATTTACCTTGTTGAGGGAAAATATGGTTATTCCAGTATCCTTGTAAATAAGATAAATAATCCGATTTAATTCCTGACCATTTCAATAAAGAATCCTGTGCCTGACGGGTTCCTTCGTGACGTGGTGCAGAAAAGATTGGTTGGATAGTTGGTTGTTGTAATGAATAATGACCGCGTTTTGGCTCAGCATCACCCCATGATTCAAGGAAGTTGTGATCAGGACAAACTACATCTGCTAAAGACGCTGTTTCATCCATTGCCTGTGCAAAAGAAACTTTTAAAGCTACTTTAGCGTAAGCCGCGTTAAATTTAAGTGCTGCCGGAGCAGTGTATACAGGGTTACAGTTATACGTAATTAATGTATTTACTTTTCCTGCAGCCATATCAGACACTAAGTCAATAAAGTCTTTGTCGTCTGCCTGTTTTAATTTGAAATAATTATCGTTATCAACAGTGCTGCCGTAGTTATTCAGCATTTTGTTGATCCCTGCAACTAAGGTCTGGCAATGTTCATCATTAGATCCGCAAACCACTAAAGAATGGCCTTTGTTATCTAATAATTCTTTTACTGCTTTCTTAAGACCTGCTGTAGATTCTGCGATCATTAATTTGCTGTCGGCAGAAACAGAAGCATTTCCTGTAGCCGAAGCAACTTCATTAAACATGGCAGTTAATACTTTACCATATTCAGAAGGCTTAACCATGTAACGGTAATCGGCGTTAGCACCTGTTAACGTTAAGTTTGCCTCAAACTGAAAGTGACGGCTCATATCCGTGTTTTCACGGGATACTTTACGTCCTTTAGTATATTGTCCTGAAAATTCAATCGGGTTTAACCAGGTTCCTAAGAAATCACAGGCAACACCTACAATGGTTTTTGCTTTAGAGAAATCGTACGAAGAAATAACCGATTTACCGAATACATTTTTATTAGCTTTTGATAATGCCGCATAAGAAATGGCATCATAAGTAACGTGTTTCGCACCAGGGTGTTTTGCAATAAATTCAGCAATAACCGCTTTGGTAGAAGGGCTGATAATAGTAGAGCTTAAGATAACGGTGTTACCGCTTGCTATCCCTTTAGCAACTGTATCATCTGCATTTTTCCAGGTAGTTAAATTTTTCTTTAAGTAAGGTCCGTTTAAACGGGATCCATCATATAAACTTAAAACGGATGCTTGCGTACGGGCTGTTGAAGCGCCATTCGTAACTTTTGATAATTCGTTACCCTGTACCATGATCGGACGGCCTTCGCGTGTTTTAACCAACACAGAAGCGTAATCGTGTCCATCATAAAACGTTGATGCGTACCAGTTAGCAATACCAGGAGTAATTTCTTCAGGTTTTACAACGTAAGGAATAGCTTTATTTACAGGGGTTTCGCAAGCTGCCAATGCAACTGCTGCTGTAGAGAATCCCATTACTTTAAGGAAATCACGACGGCTTGTTCCCTTGCTGTCATCTTCCTCAGTTTTACCGGCTAGGAATTCTCCTATTGGTAACGGATCAGCAAATTCGTTTTTTTTGCTTTGTGTAAATTCAGGACTTTCTGTTAGTTCAGGCAATCCTTTCCAGTATTTTTTTGACATAGTCATCTGTTATATTTCTAATTACCGGTTTCTTAAAATTAATAGTGACATTTTGCACATTCAAGTCCACCAATTTTATCAACTGTAAACTTAACGTCGTATTGTCCTTTGTATTTTTCTTTTAAAGCTTTGTGCAATCTGTCGTAGTAAGGATTACCTTCCATAGCCACTTCTGTTTTTCTGTGGCACTCGATACACCATTTCATGGTTAAAGGCGATTGTTGTTCTGCAACAGTCATTTTCTTAACATCACCATGGCAGGCAGCACAATCCTGTTTACCAACTACTACGTGTTGAGAGTGGTTAAAGTAAACGTGATCAGGAAGGTTATGAACTTTGATCCATTTTAATGGATTTTGTGGTTGATCGTAAGCAGCTGTTTTAGCGTTGAAACCGGCTGCTGCATAAATTTTAGCAATTTGTTCTTCAGAACCTGCATTATCTGTTTTGCTGATCCCTTTGTGGCAGTTCATACAAACGTTTACGGAAGGAATACCTGCGTGACGTGATTTTTCAACCGTGTTGTGGCAGTATTGACAAGCAATTTCGTTATCGCCTGCGTGAATTTTGTGAGAGAATTTGATTGGTTGCTCCGGTTTGTATCCTTTTTTAGTTTCCCAGTTGTAGTATACACCAATATCGAAACAAGCATTCCAGCAGGATTTCATTCCTATAAAACCAATCACGATCACAAATACACCCACTAAACGGCGGTGACCGCTCATCCATTGTTTTACTTCTTGTCCGAAAGTCATATCAGCATTT
>Ga0247736_10000791_pt1 | contig 10649 bp, 9 predicted proteins | sample UWRJL193509B2_FD_180935 | JGI IMG/M metagenome (GOLD analysis project Ga0247736, IMG submission 180935) | Plant litter microbial communities from Arlington Agricultural Research Station in Wisconsin, United States - UWRJ-L193-509B-2 | ecosystem: Environmental > Terrestrial > Plant litter >...
GCAAGGTCAGAATTCTTCTTGGCCTCTGCCATATCCAGGTCGTTCTGAGAAACAGTTCCCGGTGTTTTACTGGTTTCTACTAAACGATTATAGTTGGCATTGCTTGCCGCATACGTTGCTTCCTGCGATTTTAAACGCGATTCAGATGCAGATAACTGAGATAATAATTCGGGAGCTTCCAATACCATCAGAAGCTGGCCTTCCGTTACCTCAGAGCCGATATCTACTTTTAATTCCTTCACAAAACTTGTGACTTTGGCATATATATCCACTTGCTGGTAAGCAATGAGCTCACCGGGAATCTGGATTGCTGTAGAAAATTTATCTTTCTTTAATGAAAAGGTTTCCGGTATGACAACTACTTCCGGTGAATCAGAAGTTTGTTCTGTATGCTCCGAAGAGCCGCAGCTTATTAAGCCTAATACTAAAGCGCCTGATAAGGCCATGGTGATATGTTTGATAGAGTTCATATTAATTAGTTGAAGTAGGTGTGTAAAATTTACTGTCTGTGTCTGTTGGATCAAGCGATGGAGATTGGGTAGTGGTTTTGCCCTGCACCCATGCAAAAATGGATGGCAGGATAATCAGTACGGCAAAGGTTGAAAATAATAATCCGCCAATGACAGCTCTTCCTAAAGGAGATACCTGCTCACCGCCTTCGCCGTGTCCAATGGCCATTGGGAGCATGCCAGCTATCATCGCTACACTTGTCATAATAATAGGACGAAGCCGTAAGGAGGCCGCTTCTCTTGCTGATTGAAGAGCATTGCCATTTTTACGGCGCAGCTGTTCGGCATTGGTAATAAGAAGTACGGCGTTGGCAATGGACACACCCACCGACATAATAATACCCATGTAAGATTGCAGGTTTAATGTAGAGCCGGTAAGCGTTAGTAATAAGAGAGAGCCTAACACTACAGCCGGAACCGTGGTTAAAATAACAAAGGATACTTTAAAGGATTGGAAGTTGGCTGACAACATTAAAAAGATCACAAGGATAGCTACGAGTAATCCCGATTGTAAACTGTCTAACGTTTCGCTCAGTACTTTTGTCATCCCTATGGGTTCAATAAACAGACCACGTGGTAATTCTCCCAGGGAGGCTACTACTTTTCTGACATCCTTACCGGCAGTTCCCAAATCTTTACCATTAATGTTAGCAGTTACCGAGAGGTAAGGCATTGCACCAAGATTATCATTTTCGCCATAGGTTACATCAGGCGTAATAGTTGCCACATCACTCAGGATAGGGCGGTTCGTATTTCTGAGCAAAGGAATCTCATTCATGTCATCCAGGGTTTTCATCTGGTTTAATGGCACCTGTACCTGCACATTATAAGATAGCCCGGCCTTTTCATCTATCCAGATATTTTTTTCCGTGTAACGGGATGAAGAAGTAGAGGCAATCAATGAACGGGATACATCATTCATGTCAACACCCAATTGCGCGGCACGTGTTCTGTCGATATTAATATTTAAAGCGGGATATTTTACAGGCTGCGCCAATTGAACATCTCTCAGGTAACTGATCTTTCTAAGCTTATCAATGATTTTATTGGCATACTCTTCGTTCAGCTTTTTGTTTTTTCCGGCAATACGCACTTCTACAGGTGTTGGTGATCCCTGGCTCAGTACTTTGTCTGTTAGTTCTATAGGCTCAAAAGATAACTTAAGATCCGGTTCCAGTTTTTTCACGCGCTCTCTGACAATATCTTTAAACTCATCCATATTATGATGGTAATCTTTTAAACTCACTTGTATAACAGCCTCATGAGGCCCTGCCATAAATAAATAGATGGGGCTTACAGAAAACAAGGAAGGGTGTTGACCTACATAAGAAGAGGTAATGGCAATATGCTCTTTACCTACGATGTTTTCAATCTCTTTTAAGACAGCAATGGTTTTTTCTTCCGTGCGTTCTACCCGCGTTCCTTCTGGGGCCCTTAAGCGCAACTGGAACTGACTTGAATTTACCTTCGGTAACACATCACGGCCAATAGTGCTTAAAAATAGAACAGCTAAGGTGGTAATTGCAAGTAAATACCCAATAGTTACGGATTTACGATAAATTAAAAGCCTGTCAATAAATTTCACAAACCTGATCCTGACTTTCTCAAAGCGGCCAATCTTGCCATCATTATCAAGGTCTTCTCTTTCTGATAAAACCTGTTTTTGTTCTGTAGCGTCATGACTGGTTTCTGAAGGAGTAGGATGTATGTGTGCATGTTCTTTGGTATGTGCTTTCATTAACCAGTTAGCCATGATAGGTACAAACGTTTGTGACAGTAAAAAGGAAACGATCATTGAGAATCCAATGGCAAGGGCCAATGGTAAAAATAAAGCACCCGGTATTCCAACCATGGTAAAGGCCGGAGCAAATACGGCAAGGATACAAAACAGGATCAGTAATTTGGGAAGGGCAATTTCTTTACATGCATCCCATATTGCCTGGGCTTTTGGTTTTCCCATATCAAAATGCTGGTGAATGTTTTCGATCGTTACGGTACTCTCATCCACCAGGATCCCAATAGCCAAAGCCAATCCGCTTAACGACATAATATTGATCGTTTGCCCGAAAAGCTTTAAGAATAGTACACCCGCAATAATAGAAGTAGGAATCGTTAAGATCACGATGAACGCTGCGCGCCTGTCACCTAAAAATAGTAATACCATTAAGCCAGTAAGGATGGCACCAATAATACCTTCTGTTACCAGGCTTTTAACAGAGTTGATCACGTATACCGATTGGTCAAACTCATAAGATAATTTGACATCTTCAGGTAAGGTGCTTTGTATCTTTGGAATGGCAGCCTTTAAATTATTCACTACTTCCCAGGTAGAGGCATCGGCTGATTTGGCTATACTGATGTATACCGAACGTTTCCCGTTAATTAAAGCATAGCCTGCATCTACATCTGCGCCGTCTTTTACTTTGGCCACATCTCCCAGGTATAAATTCTGCACACCGCCTTTAAACAAGGGAATTTTTTCAAAGTCCTTCACTTCTTTGATGGTATTGTTTGTAGGTGTGATATAATTTTTATCACCGATACGAACGTTCCCGCTGGGCGCCGTCTGGTTGTTTAAACGAATGGCCTCAACGATCTGGTCAGGTGTAAGGTTATGCGATCTTAATAGTTCAGGGTCTACATTAATCTCTACGGTCCTGATATTTCCACCAAATGGCGGTGGTGCCAGCAAACCGGGGATAGATGTGAAAGAAGCACGTACATACACGTTGGCAAGATCCTGCAATTCATTGTTGGTACGGATCGGGCTGCTTAATACCAGCTGTCCCACAGGTAAGGAAGACGCATCGAAACGAATCACAAATGGTGGATTGGAACCCGGAGGGAATATGGCCTGAGCCCTGTTGGCTAAAGCACTGAGCTCCGAAGCGGCCTGCGCCATATTAGTGCCTTCATAGTACGTCAGCTTCATCAGCGTTAGGCCCTGGATATTTTTAGTTTCAATGGTTTTAATCCCATTGGCAAACAATAAAATATTAACGTAAGTTTTACCAAAATAGGTTTCCATCTGCGTAGGTGTATAGCCACCAAAGGGATGCGCAATGTAAATTACCGGCAGGTTCATTTTAGGTAAAATATCCACCTTAATATCTCTAGTGGCTGTGACACCAAAAAAGAGGAGTCCGGCAACAAGTACCAGGATGGATATGGGTTTGCGGAGTGCAAAGCGTATTAAGTTCATAATTAAGAGAATTGAAAATTGGAAATGAAAAATGGAGAATTAATATAATAGAGCTGAAACGGAATTTAAAATTCTTTGATAAACAATTCAAGATCACCCGCTGCTGCTGCTTTTAAAAGCAAGGCCTGCCATACATTACTATAAGCAATATCCCGATCGGTCTCTGCGCGGTTCAATGTATAAAGGGTTTGAGTAACATCCACAATTGTGGTGAGCCCGTTTTTATAAAGTGCATTTTTCTGATTGTAGGCATCTGTGGCTGCTTTCACCTGCATTGGTGCTTCATTATAATTATCGAGCGCGTTTTTAATTTTGGTATCTGATAAAGCAAGCTGTGCCTTTATTTGCTGGTTGGCCAGTTCATATTCGTTCTGAAGGGCATCAGAAATATATTTCTGTGACTTCACCTGTGCGCTGTTCCTGGCAATGGTAGTAAGGTTCCAGTTTAAACCAATGCCTACTAAATAATTGCCACGTGTAGGAGTAATACCTGTAATATAATCCTGGCTAAAAGCAGTTTGATCTTGTGTATAAGCAGCCTGAAAACCTGATGCCCTGTCCTGGATGATACCAAACATGGAAAGGGTAGGATAGTATTGTCTTCTGAAAAACTTCGTTTGTTCCCGGGCAATATCCATACGGCTTTTATAAAAAGTTAAAACCGGGTGCTCACTTTCTTTCAAAGTAGATGAATTTAAAATGGAAGCCGGTACCCTGCTAACAAATGAACTGTCGAGTTTAAATTCGGTTGGCGTTACACCCATTAAAACAGCCAGTTTGTTGGCCTGCTCTTGCTCTGCATCTTTTGCGCGCGTTAAAGCTATTTTGGCATTGGATACTTCTGCGTTTGCGAGTGATGAATCTACACCTGCAATTAAACCGTTTTTAGAACGGGCAACAGCATTGGTTTTAAAGATAAGCGCGCGTTCCAGATTTTTTTCCTGAGAGAACGTGATCTTTTGATAAGCGAGTAAAGTAAGGTAAGCTGCGGCAACTTTTACCTGGTGCTGAAATTTTTCCTGGGCAAGATCATTCTCATCTCTTTGCAGAGTGGCCTTAGCCACTTTTATTTTTTCACGTGTTCTGCCGAAGGTGAAAAATTCCCAGTTGATATTGGCAAGGTATAAGGCACCAAATGCCGCGTTCCAGTTTTGAGTGTTTAAAGGAAGACCTGATGACGCTACACCGAAACCGCCGAAACCATATAATGGCCCGTTCTGTCCGTTAACTGTTCCGTAATCTTGCTGTGCTGATAATACAACATTAGGAAGGTAATCTCTTTTGCTTTGCTCTACAGAAGCTTTGGAAGCATTCACATAATTTGCCTTTGCCTTAATGGTTCCGTAATTGGAAAGGCCTGCATTTAAGGCATCTTTCATGGATAAGGTCTGTGTTTGGGATAGGCCTGTTTTAGAAATGAGAAGACCAATAAGAATGGCCGCTACGTTAATTTTTTTCATAAGTATAGGAGAAAATCACTGCCTGAAATAAATTAAGTGCAAAATTTTCAGGCAACAAATGTCACAATACCTGGAGAAATAAAAGTATTCATTTCAAACTATTAGCTATTCAAATCAAACAATTTTAATTTTGAATTACTAAAATTTGTTAAGCAATCGTTCTCAGCGTTTTAGGGGTTTGCCTGGTTTGCTTTTTGAAAAAGATATTGAAATTGGAAGGATGTTCAAAGCCAAGGCTGTAAGCTATTTCCGCGATGGAATTATCTGTATGTTTCAGTAAGGCCTTTGCTTCGTTGGCTATTCGTGCAGAAATGATCTCTGTAGTGCTTTTGCCGGTGACTTCTTTCACAGCACGGTTTAGGTGATTGACATGGACAGAAAGCCGGTCTGCAAAATCATGAGGCGTTTTTAATTTCAATGATTGCTCTGTAGAATCAACAGGGAACTGCCTTTCAAGCAATTCAATGAAAAGAGAAGAGATCCTTGAAGCGGCATTGACGTATTTTTCGGAAGAAGAATTAACAGGCTGCATTTTGTGAGCCTCATGAATAATGAGGTGCAGGTAATGATGCAGTAATTCATATTTCTTAACATAGCCGGATTCTACTTCCTGCATCATTTTTTTAAAGATAAAAGACAGGTCATCTGCCTGTTCATTGGATAAATGAAACACAGGGTTCAGGTTTGTATTGTGCAGGGGTGAATTCCTGAAATTGTTATCAGATAGTGACGGAGAGATAAAATGGTTATTGAACAGGCAGAAGTAACCTTCCTGCTTTTCGGAAATCGGTTCCCATAAATGAGGCACCGAAGGATTGTAAAAGATCAATGCTTTTCCTGTAATATCAGTGGTTCCGGTCTCGCTGTGAAAGCGGCCGGTACCAATGATCAATGCTATTTTATAAAAATCCGTCCGGTGAATTTGTGTTAGCTGTTTGCATTTGAACACACCCCTTTGAAACACATTAAAATGTCCCATTTGCGGCAGTAACAAGCGCAGGTTTACCTTATCATGAGGGAAATAATCGCTGTAAAATTCCTGTAGAGTGAGTGTCTTGTCCATTATTCAAAATTATGGATTTCAAACAATATAAACAAAATCGATTTCTAAAAAATTTAGTTGGTAGTTGCAACTAATTCCTGTTTGGTTCAGTAGGGCGTTCCTTAAAGAGCTTGTCAACAATTCCCTGAACTTTTGGACCGATAATTAAAATAGCAGGAATTACCACTAAGTAAGCCATAGCCCATGATTTTAGCCAGATGCCTAAAAAGTGTGAAGTATATCCAATGTTAATGGATATCAGTGTAAAAGAAATAATGCCTGTTGTAACGATGCCCATGATCATCGCAAATGCAATTTTTTGTTTCATGTGATCTGTATTAAAATTAAATCAACACTTATTTTGCTGCTATTAAATGTTGCATGCCATTCATCGACAGTAATGCATTTTCTGGGGAGCTTAAATAGTGCTGGTAAAAATCTTTGGTAGAAGCCACTTTAATTTCATAATGGTTTGCTTCCATATCTTTTACTAATTCTTCCGCTACTGCCAGGGGCGATATTTTGGTTTCCGAAGCGATGTCTTTTGCAAATTCCGTATCTACCAATGGAGGCATCACTTCAAATACCTTTACAGTACTTGTTTGTGAAAGGCTCAGCCTTAGGATCTGCGTATAGGAATGCAGAGCTGCTTTACTGGCACTGTAGGTTGGCAACATCAATCCCGGGGAAAAGGCCACAATGGAGGATACATTAATAACAGCGGCTTCTTTTTGCTGTTTTAAAAGAGGAAGCAAGCTGTCCGTTAGTAATACTGTTGCTAAATAATTGGTCATGATCTCCGCGCTGGCATTTTTATAAGCGTTTGGAGCTTCTCCTAATTTGTAAAGCATCGCTTGCCCTGCATTATTCATTAAGATGTTAAGCGATCCGAAGTCTTTTTCAATGGTCTTAACCAGTTGCTGCACCTGTTGTTCATCGGTTACATCGCAGCTTATAAAGCTGCCGTTTTCAATATACTGAAGTGCTTCTTCCAGTTTTTTGGCATTACGTCCTGTAATGATCACCTTATTGCCTTTTTGGGCAAACAGTTTGGCTGTTTCAAATCCTATTCCTGAACCGCCGCCGGTAATTAATATGGTATTTCCTGTTGTTTTCATGTGCTTTAAGTTTACTGTTATGATTCTTTTTTGAGATTTGTTTTTAATAGATTGGAATAGCCCCTGGCAATTAACCGTGTTCGGTCATGGTTCCAGATCTCGCATTGCGCATTGATCATCTGTTTACCTTTTTTAATGATGCTGGTCTCTGCAATAATAATGTCATGAATGCTGGCATGTGCAAAGTAGTCTATTACATTATTCACGGTGGTGTAAAAATGTTCTTCATTAAAAGAGAACATCGTTGCGCCAATAATGTCATCCATGATGGCCGCTGTTACGCCGCCGTGCAAGCCTCCTACGGGATTGGTCATTTCTTTTCTGATCGTATATTGAAAAGATAGTTTTCCGCGTTCTGCACTTACTACGATCGGTTTAAGCCAATGCATAAACGGAGAAGGCGATTCTGTAAACTCTTTGCCTATATAATTTTGAAGGACTTCTAACTGGTTGTTTGTGTTCATATGCTTGTCTTTTTATTTTTCCATGATCATTGTAACTCCTTGTCCGCCTGCGGCACATATCGAAATAAAACCTTTACCGGATCCTTTTTCATGTAAAAGTTTTGCCATAGTGGCAATTACCCTGCCGCCTGTGGCTGCAAAAGGATGTGCTGCCGCCAGGCTGCTTCCCTTTACATTTAATTTGCTTCTATCTATGCTGCCCAGTGGTATATCATATCCGAACTGCTTACTGAGCTCACTGCTTTCCCATATTTTCAGTGTGGTTAATACCTGCGCTGCAAAAGCCTCGTGTATCTCGTAAAAATCAAAATCCTGAAGCTTTAAGCCTGCTTTTTTCAACATGCGCGTAGCGGCATGAACAGGGGCTAATAATAGATTGTGTTTTGCTTCAACGTATTCAATAGCAGCAAGCTCTGCAAACGTTATATAGGCAAGTATGGGTAACTGGTGTGCTTGTGCCCATTCTTCTGAAGCCAGTAATACACAGGAAGCCCCATCGGTAAATGGTGTAGAGTTTCCGGCCGTGAGAGTTCCCTTTACCTTATCAAAAGCAGGCTTTAATTTGGCTAGTTTTTCTGCACTACTATCACGCCTCAGGTTATTATCTTTTTCCAGGCCCATATAGGGTGTGATCATGTCATTAAAGAAACCCTCGTCATATGCTTTTGCCATAAGGCGATGGCTGTTCAGTGCCAGCTCGTCCTGCGCCGCTCTTGTAATACCGTAATGTTTAGCCGTTAGTTCTGTATGTTCTCCCATCGAAAGCCCTGTTCTGGGCTCTCCTCCGGCAGGCACGCTGGGAATTAGATCTTTGGGCCGGATTTTAAAGAATTGTTTTAACCTCGCGCCAAATGTTTTGGCCCTGCTGGCAGCAAGTAATACTTCCCTCAGATGTTCGCTTACCACAATGGGTACATTGCTTGTTGAATCTACACCACCGGCAATACCAACATCTATTTGTCCGAGGGCTATTTTATTGGCAATGTATATGGCGGCTTCAATTCCTGTATCGCATGCTTGTTGTATATCGCAGGCCGGGGTAGCCGGATCAAGCTGAGTGCCTAATACACATTCCCGCATCAGGTTCCTTTCAGCACTGTGTTTTAAAACCGCTCCTCCGGCAACCTCACCTAATAGTTCACTTTTTAAATGGTAACGGTCCACTAATCCGCTAATGGCGGCTGTCATCATATCCTGGTTGGAGGCAGTGGTATAAGCTGTGTTTTGCCTCGCAAATGGCAGTCTGTTGTAGCCTACTACGGCCACTTTTTTAATTGATCTGTTTGCTTCCATAACTTATAGTATTTATACCAATTGTATATTTCAAATAAAAAAACTAACTGTTTAATTCTGTTGCGATGATAAGCTGGATCCGGTCTATGGCAGAAAATAAATAACTTGGATGATTCATGATCTTTGCAAGCATAATGCCTCCTTCCAGTAAGGTGATCATAGTGTAGGAATAAGCAACGGCATCTGTATGCTTTTTAAATTCACCTGTTTTTTTTCCTTCTTCAATAACAGTACTGAATTTGTTCGCCCAGTTCTTGATGCTGTTTTGTACCGGTTTTTTTAAGAAAGGAAGGTTATCGTCTGCTTCAATGGAAGCATTGAGAATAGGGCACCCGCCTCTTTCAAATATTTTTTTCCAATTCGTCCGGTAGTATTCTGTTAAGGCAAGAAGTTTCTCTTTTGCAGTCGTTTTTCCAAGAAGGGCTTCATCCAGTTTTCTTCCAAGATTACTCACGTTGTATTCATAAACGGCTGCTGCGATCTCATCTTTATTTTCAAAGTTGCCATAAATAGAACCTTTGGTTAATCCTGTAATATCGGTTAGGTCAGATAAAGATGTGCCTGCATACCCTTTCATGTTAAACACGGAAGCTGACTTTTCAATAATAAACTCTCTTGTTTTTTCTGCTTTTGACATCTGCTTTAAATTAAATCCGGTACAAATATACAATAAAATATACCAATCGGTATATTTTATTTCTCCCAAGGAAATATTTCACTTAATTTGGCTTTACAGCAAAGAATTATATTTTGAATTATCACATCACTTATAAGTATATTTGAGCCTGATTAGTTCTTTATATTCAGATCAAACCGGAAAAGGTATTACTTAGCTGTAAATTAAAAGGGAATCGTGTGAAAATCACGAACTGTCGCGCAACTGTAAAGTAACAAACAAGCGTTTCACTGATAGATATTCACTGTCATAATTTATTATGGTGGGAAGGATGGTGAAATGGTTACAAGTCAGGAGACCTGCCTGTTCCGAATTGACACTGCTTTCGCGAAATGAAGCAATAGGTCAGGTAAGATGTATTGATGTACTATTTATTAAAGGATAGGCACATCCTGTGTGCCTCATACATTCTTCTTTCCTAATTAATTTCAAAAGCAGTGTAAATGATGCGGGTTATCAGAACCAGTAACAACACTTAAAAACACAATTAAAAGAATGACACTCGAAGAAAGAATACAAGAATCGGAAACACGAATATTTAAGGCCGTATTTCCCAATACAACTAATCATTATGATACATTATTTGGTGGCACTGCCATGCAGCTGATGGATGAAGTCGCATTTATCGCTGCCACAAGGTTTAGCCGCCAGCGAATGGTGACGTTGAGCAGTGACCGTATTGATTTTAAAAAACCAATTCCCGGAGGCACAATAGTTGAACTAATAGGGAAGGTGACGTATTTGGGCAATACAAGCTTAAAAGTGCGCGTTGAAATATTTATAGAACAAATGTACTCAGATAACAGGGAAAAGGCTGTTAGTGGCGAATTTACGTTTGTAGCTATTGATGAAAACAAAAAACCTGTAAAGGTGTTAAAGTAATGA
>Ga0247736_10000796_pt1 | contig 10622 bp, 10 predicted proteins | sample UWRJL193509B2_FD_180935 | JGI IMG/M metagenome (GOLD analysis project Ga0247736, IMG submission 180935) | Plant litter microbial communities from Arlington Agricultural Research Station in Wisconsin, United States - UWRJ-L193-509B-2 | ecosystem: Environmental > Terrestrial > Plant litter >...
GCCACTCAGCGTTGCGATAAAAATTATCTGCAGAACTGCAAAGATCGCCGGGATCTCGAGCCGGGCATCCTCACCAAAAATCGAGTACGCGATGATGGATGCGACGGCCCAGTCGATGGCAATGGCACCGAGTCTGCGGCCGAGGCGGGCCACCGATCGTGGTCCTGTGTTGGGAAGACCGAGGCTCTCGCCCGGCCATTTCTTCGGGCTGGAAACGGGCGAGCTCATGGGTCTGAGTGTAGTCCGGCACAAGTCCGTAACATCCCCGAAACATTTGTGTCACTGAGGCGAAACCCCTAACGCCTACCCTCGGGAGAGGCTGCACCTGCAGTCGCCCCGTACCAAGCTCATATTGGAGTTCTTCACATGTTCAGTGATTCTTCAGAGGTGCTCAAGTTCATCAAGGACACTGACGTAAAGTTCCTTGATATTCGCTTCACCGATCTTCCCGGTGTTCAGCAGCACTTCAACATTCCCGCCTCCACTGTCGACGAGGAATTCTTCTCCGTCGGACAGCTCTTTGACGGTTCGTCGATCCGCGGTTTCGCGTCGATCCACGAGTCGGACATGCAGCTCATCCCCGACGTGACAACCGCGTACGTTGACCCCTTCCGTACCGAGCGCACGCTCATCATGGTTTTCGACATCTACAACCCGCGCAACGGTGAGATCTACCACCGCGACCCGCGCCAGGTTGCCAAGAAGGCAGAGAAGTACCTCGCCTCGACCGGCATTGCCGACACCGCATACTTTGCCCCCGAGGCCGAGTTCTACATCTTCGACGACGTTCGCTACGAAGTCAGCCAGAACAAGAGCTTCTACTCGGTTGACTCCGAAGAGGGCGCTTGGAACTCGGGACGCGAAGAAGTTGGCGGAAACCTCGCCAACAAGACGCCCTACAAGGGTGGCTACTTCCCCGTCAGCCCCGTCGACAAGCAGGCCGACCTTCGCGACGACATCAGCCTCAAGCTGATCGACGCCGGCCTCATCCTTGAGCGCGCGCACCACGAAGTTGGTACGGGTGGACAGGCCGAGATCAACTACCGCTTCGACACCATGGTGCACGCGGCTGACGACATCCTGAAGTTCAAGTACATCGTCAAGAACACGGCGCTCGAGTGGGGCAAGACTGCAACGTTTATGCCCAAGCCCCTCTTCGGCGACAACGGTTCGGGTATGCACACCCACCAGTCGCTCTGGAACGGCTCAGAGCCGCTCTTCTACGACGAGACCGGCTACGGCGGACTCTCTGACATTGCACGCTGGTACATCGGTGGCCTGCTCAAGCACGCTCCCGCCGTTCTCGCGTTCACGAACCCGACGCTCAACTCGTACCGTCGCCTCGTTCCCGGCTTCGAAGCTCCCGTCAACCTGGTCTACTCGGCCGGTAACCGCTCGGCATCGATCCGCATCCCGATCACGGGCACCAACCCCAAGGCGAAGCGCATCGAGTTCCGCGCGCCTGACGCTTCGGGTAACCCGTACCTCGCTTTCGCCGCGCAGCTTATGGCTGGCCTCGACGGAATCAAGAACAAGATCGAGCCGCACGAGCCCGTCGACAAGGACCTCTACGAGCTCCCGCCCGAGGAAGCAAAGAACATCCCGCAGGTTCCCGCGTCGCTCGGCGAGGCACTCGTTGCCCTCGAGAACGACCACGAGTTCCTCACCGCGGGTGGCGTCTTCACGACCGACCTGATTCAGACCTGGATCGCCTACAAGCGCCAGAACGAGATCATCCCGGCCTCGCAGCGTCCGCACCCCTTCGAGTACGAGCTGTACTACAGCGTCTAACTCGTAGTTGTCTGGCGGCCCGCATCTTCTTCGGAAGGTGCGGGCCGTTTGCGTGCGCCCACGAGCGTTTTTCGGACGAATGAGGGTAAAACTTCTCGCGCATTCGTCCGAAAAGCGCTCATTCAGTGCCGGAGTTGCTCCCAAGCGGGGTGGATGTCGCGGCTTAGGCCGCGGGACGCGCGAGCGGTGGCGGGTGCACGGGCCGGCGGCGCCGCGACAGGCGGCGAACAGCGAGCGGCAAGAGTGACGCCCAGAAGATGAGGCCGAGGCAGTAGCCGGTCATAACGACGTAGTACCCGAAGCTCGTCCACTCGCTGGTTGTGAAAAAGAAGTGAATGACGAATGAGTTGAAGAGCGCAGGAACAAGACTGCCGGGCACAGCGAAGATCGTTCCCATAACTGCCCCGGTTCCGTCGTACGACCAGATGCCGGGAACAGCAACGAACATGCACACGGCGAAGGTGCCCAGGAGGGCGCCAAACCAACCCCAGAACATTTTCTCGCCACGCACGCTCGAGCGATGGCGCCAGTTGCTGCGCACGAGCAGCACGGCGAGAACCGCGGGAAAAACAACATCGACGACGAGGGCGATTGCGATTCCGAGAATGGGCATCAGTCGACATCCATGCAGGGCTGTCCGGGGATCCACTCGAAGTTATAGTCTTCCCAGATCCAGTCATCGACGATGAGCTCGCTGCGTTCGTAATGGAAGCCCGCGACCTCCACCGACGTCCAGTCGGCAGGTGGCTCAAGTGCGACTCCGGAGTACCCCTCGGGCACAACGCCGTACCTAATAACCTCGTTCGACAGCGAGACGGTGTCGTCGTCGGGAATCAGATTCCATTCTGCAAAGCTGTTGGCATCGCCCACGATGTAATCGACGTCGTACGTGTAGATTCCGCTGGGACAGTTCGCGTAATCAACTGTGCCGTCGGGGTTGAGCCTGATTCCGTAGCTAATCGGGGCCGTGCACGACGTGAGCGCAAGGCAAACGATCACTACAGCACCGGCGAGAAGTTTTCGCTTCATACCCCGAGGCTACTGACAATCACTCGGGTTGAGGTCTCGAACCAGTCTCCGTCGGGTATCGATCGGGTAACCGGCGCTACAGCCCGCGCACGGGCTGACGTAATACCGTGCGCAGTTTCTCGGGCGCGACCCTGCGTGGGTCGCCGAGGTAGACCTCGTGATGGCGACCGTTGAAGGTCACACCGTGCTGCGGCATAACTTCGTTGTGCAGGCGCGCGAGGGTCGGCGCTTCGTCGGCGTACGGTCCGACGTGCAGGACCTGCAGCGACCGCCCCTCGTTGAGCGACTCGAGCCTCGGCAGAGTGATGCTCTTGGCGGTGCGCGCCGCATCCACTGCTTCTGGCGTGATCCAGTCGGGCTGCGCGATCATCATCGTCCAGCGCCAGAGAGATCGATCGTTGCGCACGAAGGCGTCAGCGACATCGGAATCCCAGAGTCCCTCGAGGGGTGCAACGACATAGTCGCGACCCGAGGCCTTCGAGGCGAACTTTATTGCGTAACTGAGCCCGTACAGCGCCTCGAGCGCAGGCGGGTAGAGCAATGATGTATTCGGGTCGCCGTGTCCGTCGACCATCAGAAACTGCTGACGCGATACTTCGACGACGTGCCAGTCCCCCGCGCGCGGCGCGTAGAGCGCGCGGAGATCTTTCTTGACGTCGTACTTTGTCACTTCATTCGTTCGCGATCGAGCTTCTCTTGACGAAGTTTGCGAGAGCGGTTCTGCTGTTCGATGATAAACGCGAAGAGCGGCACGACCGAGAAAATGCCAAGCAGTTCTTCTGTTCCACCGGTGCTGATGAAGATGACGTTGAGCACAACGCCCCAGACGATCGCGCCGACGAACCAGACTCCACGCCACCACGGCTCAAAGAGGTAGAAGCGCGTCTGCTGCCAGAAGTTCATGGCGTCGGGATCTTTGCCCGCGTCGGTGGTCATGGTTCGACGTTACAGGCTCATCATGGGGTGAGGACGCGCCGCACTACCGCGGCGAACTCCCGCGTGTGCGACATCCAACCGCCGTGGTCACCGGGAAACTCGACTGTGTCTATGCCGAGCAGCGATGCGAGAGCACGTGACGTGTCAGCGGTCAGCAGTTGTGCCGACTCGGCGCCGAGCCCGACAACGATCGATCGGCTGGTGAGAGCCGAGGCGTCGGGAACGTAGGTGGTTGTTCCCAGCAACTCGTGGCCGAGAAAGCGCGCGCCGTCGGCGGCATCCTGCTCGGGGTTGGCGCTGGGCGGCGGGCCCTCGTCGCCGGGCTCGAACCCCGCGTTCGCCATAAACTTCGCGAACGCAGCGCCGAGTCCGTGCGACCGGTACGTGTCGACGATGTCCTGGGTCGCGGCGCGCTGCTCCGCTGCGTCGGGCAGAAGTTCGAGAAGTGGCGGCTCGTGCGCGATGAGCGTTCGCACCCGGTGTGGATGTCGCGTCACAAGCGCGAGCCCCGTTACCGCTCCCCCGCTCGAGCCGAAAACGTCGGCCGTCTCGATGTCGAGCGCGTCGAGAAGTGCCACGAGGTCGTCGGCGCGGAGGCCGGGCGTCGAGTCCTGTTCGACGTCATCGAGGGTGCTCTGCGAGATTCCGCGCGGGTCGTGGGTGATGACAGTGAAGTCGCTCGCGAGGGCTTCGGCGAGTTGAGTGAAACCACTCGCTCCCATGGGCGAGCCGGTGATGATGAGCACCGGGCCTTTGCCCCTGGTTTCGTAGTACAGAGTTCCGCCGTCGATCTGGATGGTAGCCATGCCGTGCTCCCTCGCGCCGTTGAATGTGAAGCAATGTAAACAGCGTTCACTTTAGCGGCGCGAGGGAGCATTGACCAGACCGCTAGCGCGACGCCAGCAGCAACTCGGCCGCGGGCATCCGCACAACCGGTGCCGTTGTGTTGCTGCCGAGCCCCGTGAGCGCCCAACCCGCTGCGCGCCAGCGGGCCGCGTCGAGGCAGTTGCGGGCGTCGATGATGACGGGTGCCGCGACACGCTCGCGCAGCGCGATCGGGTCGATGGCTGTGAACTCGTCCCACTCGGTGAGCACAAGAAGCACGTCTGCACCGGTCGCTGCCTCTTCGACAGAGTCGGAGTACGTGAGCGTGGGGAACATCCGCTGCGCCGTCTCTGTCGCCTCGGGGTCGTAGATCACGACCTGGGCACCGCGCAAGTGCAAGGCCGCCGCGACGTTGAGCGCTGGCGAGTCGCGCACGTCATCGGTCAGCGGCTTGAAGGCCGCGCCGAGAACGCCGATCCGACGGTTGAGCACCGATCCGCCGCACGCTTCGAGGGCCCTCTCGATGACTTCCTGGCGCTGTGACATGTTGATCTCGTCGACCTGCTGGAGAAGATCGGCCGCCTTCGTGGCGCCGAGCTCACGGGAGCGGTGGATGAGGGCGCGAATATCTTTGGGAAGGCACCCTCCTCCGAACCCGAGGCCCGCATTGAGAAACTGCCGCCCAATGCGCACGTCGTGCCCGAGAGCGTCGGCGAGCACGCTCACGTCCGCTCCCGCGGCCTCGCACACCTCGGCTATCGCGTTGATAAACGAGATCTTGGTCGCAAGAAAAGCGTTGGCGCTCACCTTGACGAGTTCGGCTGTCGCGAGGTCGCAGACAACGATCGGTGTGCCCGCTGCGAGCGGCTGCGCATAGACCTGGCGCATTGTTGCCTCTGAGCGGGGCGAGACTCCCCCGATGACGATGCGGTCGGGGGTGAGTGTGTCGGCGACGGCCTTGCCCTCGCGCAGAAACTCGGGGTTCCAGATGAGTTCGGCATCAATACCCGCCGGCACCGCGTCTGCGATGATTCCGCGCAAGCGCTCTGCCGTGCCCACCGGCACCGTCGACTTTCCGACGATCAGGCCGTCGTGCGTGAGGTTTCGCGCAACGGACGCCGTTGCATCCTCGACGTAACTGAGATTTGCCGCGTTGCTGCCGCGCTGCTGCGGGGTTCCGACGCAGATGAAGTGCACGTCGCTCAGGGCGGTCGCCTCGGCGACGTCGGTCGTGAAGCGCAGTCGTCCGCTCGCAACGTGCTTGCGAATGAGTTCGGGGAGACCTGGTTCGAAGAACGGCACGCGTCCCTCGCTCAGTGCTGCGGCCTTCGCGGGATCGGTGTCGACACCGATGACCTCGAAGCCCATCTCGGCCATGGCCGCCGCATGCGTGGCACCGAGGTAGCCGGTGCCGATGACGCTGATGCGCGGCGGGGTTGTGGGAGTTGTCTTTTTCATTGTGTTTCCTTTCGAGCAATCAGTTGGCGGTGAGGGTGAATCTGCTGGTGGGCCTGTTGAGCCCGGCCTTGAAGGCGGCAAGAGTGTCGGCGCGGGAGTCGACGCGCCAGTCGTTGGTCGCCCGTTCGCCACCGACGTAGCTGGTCACGGCGAGCGAGAACCAGGAGAAGCCGACGATGTCGGAGTTCTCGGGTTTCTCGAGTCCCTCGAACAGGCTCGTTATCCACGTCGCCTTGTGCCCGCCGATCTCGGAGGCCCCGACCTCGGCCAGAATGATCGGCTTGTTGCTGATCGCCCGCAGCTGGTCAAGCGACGGCTTGAATGTGTAATCGAAGCTGAAGTCGTTGTCTGGCTTGTAGTTGGGGCGCAGGTAGCCAGAGAGTCCTACCCAATCGACGTACTTATCGCCCGGATACAGGCCCGAGAGGTGGTCGATCGACTTCTGACTCGACGACAGGTTGTTGATGATGTTGGGCGCCCAGATCCAGATGACGAGCTTGTTTGCACCCTCCTTCTCGAAGATGTCGTGCACGTGCTTCCACACCTTCACGTAGTCGCCCTTGTTGTTGCCATTGACGCTCTCTGACCACGGGTACCACGTGCCGTTCATCTCGTGGTTGAGGCGAATGCCCAGAGGCAGGCCGGTCTTCTTGATGTCGCGGGCGTACTTCGTGAGGTACGCGTCGAAGTCTCCGTCGAGAATCTTCGGCAGCGAGTACTCGGGCTCGTCGACAACGTCGTTGGCCGCGGCAATTGGTCGCGCCTCCCACGTGAGAATCGGCAGCTTCTTGCGGGTCCACGCACTGGTGACGGCATTTGAGCGGAACTTCTCATCCCACCCACCGAAGTAACCAACGGTGTTCGGACTCGACCCGATCTTCTTCGCGGTCGCGTCATAGGTCGCCCAGTTGAACGGCGCCTGCTCCGTGTAGAGCCCGAGGTATGGCGATTTCGGTGCAACAAGAGTCGACTTGGATGGCGCGGTGATGGCGCCAGCGGTCACAGCCGTTTCGGTGGGGGTCTGTGTCGCCACTGGCGCGTCTTTTCGTGAGGCCTTGAGCGCCTCGAGCTGCCCCTCGGTCTTCCAGAGCGCCGCCTGGATCTTGGTCTTCTCAGCTTCAGAAGCCGTGAGGTCGGCGCCCGACGCGTCGAGTTCGCCCTGCAACTCGACGACCTGACTGAGCAGGGCGTTTCTCTCGGCGAGCAACTCGTCTTCACGTGTCGGGCCGACCACGGCATCCACGGCGTTCACCGCGGTGTTGACGGGGTTATTCGGTGAGTTCCACACGAACGCGCTCGTTGCGGCGAGAGTCAGGATGATGAGTGTTGCGCCAGCGAATGTGCCGCGCTCGGTCTTGGAGCTCGATGCCCACCACGCGCGTTGGGCACGGAAACGGGACTTGTTAGAAGTTGACAATGAAGAACACCTCCAGGGCGAAGATCGAGAATCCGATCAGGTAGGGCCATGCGGCCTTGGGGTTGAGTCGGCGGCGCGCGGGAGCGAGCGGTGCAACGCTTGCGGCCGTGCGTCGAGGTGAGGTTTCAACGAGCGTCGCGCCGTGCGGTTGCGGGGCAAAGGAGTCGTGAACAGCCGGCGCACTCAGGCCGCTCATCACGTCATCGTTCGCCGCTCCACCGGCGTATGCGCCGGCACGGGTTCCCCATCCGCTCGCGTGGCCCATGCGGAAAAACCCGAGCAGGCGAATCGGCATCAGGAACGTCGTTGAGACGATGATAAAAATCGGCAGTCGGAAGAAGTCACTCGGCTTCTCGGCGAGGTGTCGAATCTGCCGGATGGCCATGCTGAGCACCGAGGAGACGATCATCAGCGCGAGCACAACGACTATGCCGCTCTGCACCCCGTACTCCCCAAGGATTCCCTCGTAGAAGTTGTAGCCCTGGCCAGTGAAGGCACGGTAGATCCAGCCGGCGATGACTCCCGCGAGCAGGAAGGGAAGAACAATGTCCATGATGAAGAAGATCGCGAGAATCGGTGCGTGTCCGAGCATCCACGGCAGCATCCGCAGGGTGTTGTACTGGCTTCCGCGAGCCCAGCGCAACTGCTGCTTTGCGAGCTTTTTGATCTGCAGCGGGGCATCCGTGTAGACGAGCGAGGTGTGCTGGTAAACGGTGCGGTAGCCCTCTTTGAGTGTGAGGTTCGTGAGGGTGCGGTCGTCGCTCACTTCGAGAAAGACGCCCATAAACCGCTCGGTCATAAACTTCTCCATCACGCGCATCATGATCGAGCGGCGGAAGGCGATTGTGCGACCGGGCAGGCAGCCGACCTGGCCGAGAACGCTCTGCGCCGGCATCGAGTAGAGCGCCCGAGAGTTCTCGAGCCAATCGGCCCATCGGGTGATCCAGCTGCGGGTCGGTTCGAGAATGCGCTGGCGGGTGGTGACTCCGCCGACGCTGTCATCGGCGAATGGCTTGACGAGTTCGGCGAGTGTGCCGTCGGTCCAGACGGTGTCGGAGTCGACGAGAACCGTGATGTCGCCCGTCGACAGCTTTGTGCCGATCATCACCGCGTTGCGCTTGCCGGGAATGGGGGTGTGCACCCAGCGGGCGAGCGGTGCGAACTCTTCAGTGATGCGCTCGAGCACCGGGTTCGGCGCTCCGTTGATGACAACGATGATCTCGCCGGGCTTCTGCTCGACCATACGAGCGAGAACGTCGCGAAAGAGATCTTCTGGCTCATCGAGCACGGGAACGATGACGCTTGTTGTGCCGGTGAACTTTCCGGTGAACGGGCGGTAGCGGCTCGAGAGCACCATCTTGAGAATCCAGAGGGCCCAGATGAGGCCCGAGTAAATGGCAAACATGTAGATCTCGGGGTGGCCCTCGATCATGTGCCTGAGTTGCAGGATGAAGATGAACACGGGGTGCCTCAATTCTTTCGCGGCGGACGTTCTGGGAAGTTGCTCCGCGACTTTGAGGAAGACGTGTCGTTCGTGTGGCTTGATTAAAGACACCTATTCGGGGCACATGCAAGCTCGCAAAACGCGAGCGAAAATCGGTGATGGGCTTTCACAAAGCGGCAGCAGACGATGGATGTCGGCACTTCTGCCGACCGCAGGCGCGCCCCGCGCGCTGCCCCTCAACCCGCTTCGACAACCATCGTGTGACCGGTCACATTCGCACCCAAAAAGTGCAGGTCAGCAAGCGCTTGCCCGACAACTGTTGGCGAAATAGGAGCACCTATCCGGTCAGGGATTTCTCAGAAAGGGTACAAATCCTCAGCGGGTGACAGAAGAAAAGGGGTACAAGACAAACCGGTCTATGCAGGGGCCAAAAACTGCCGAAAAAATGTTTAAGTGTTACGCGCCCGAAACACTATCCGGGCGTGTTGGGGCGTCCAACAGCATGACGAAGTGCTCGCGGCGCAACAGGCGAAGCACTCGTTGCTGAACGAGGGTGAAGGCGGCGAGGCCGGCCGCGACATCCATTCGTTCGAGTCCTTGTATCGGGTACTCGACGCCGTGAAAGAGGATGCTGCAGCCGTTCGCGGCGACGATGTTGCGGTACCAGTCGACGTTCGGGCCGTATGTAAGTTCGATGACAAATCCGCCGGCGACGCGCTGAACGATGATCGGGGTTTCGTACGATGTGCCGCTCTTGCGTCCGACGTGGCGGACGAGCGCGAATGGGCCGGAGCGGCCGCGAGCCACCCCGCTCGTCACCCGGTTGAGACTGTGCTTGAGAACTGTGCCGATTTTCATGGCAGCGAGATTACGCCGTTGTCGGCCTCGTTGGTGGAACTGTTCCGTAAAACCGCTTTTCGAACACCTGGCGGGCGAGGCGCGTTGTGCGCAGGTAGTCCTCGTCGAGAGCCGAGGCCGACCCTGGCGGGTACTCGAGAAGCCGCGCGATGCCCTCGAGCTGCTGGCGATCAGTGGGCAAAACGTCTGCCGTCTTGGAGTTCCAGAGGGTCATCGCTGAACGCGCACGTGAGGCGAAAATCCACGCGTCCTTGAGCTTCGCGGCTTCTACCGGTGTAACGAGACCCTCGTCGCGCGCGGCCTCGAGCGCGTCGAGGGTCGACGTTGTGCGCAGTCCCGGCACCTCGGCGCCGTGCAACAACTGCTGCAACTGAACGAACCACTCAACGTCGCTGAGAGAGCCGCGACCGAGCTTGAGGTGACGCGCGGGGTCAGCCGCCTGAGGCAGCCTCTCGCTCTCAACGCGCGCCTTTATGCGTTTGATCTCGCGAACGGCCTGCTCGGAGATCGCCTCGGGAAACCGCACCTCGTCGGCGAGGGTTTCGAAGGCCTCAATGATTCCGGGGTCGCCGACAGCACCGCGGGCACGCAGCAGCGCCTGTGCCTCCCAGGTGAGCGACCAGCGGGCGTAGTAGGCGCGGTACGACTCGAGCGACCGGACTATCGCGCCATTCTTACCCTCTGGCCGCAGTCCGATGTCGAGGTCGAGAGGCACCCGCAGGTCTTCGGTCAGGCGTGCGAGGGCTTTGACTATCGCCTCCGCCCGCTGCTGCGACTCCTCGTCGGTCGCCCCCGCGGGTCGATAGACGTACATAACGTCGGCGTCAGATCCGAAGCCAAGCTCGCGTCCGCCGTAGCGGCCCA
>Ga0247736_10000797_pt1 | contig 10618 bp, 6 predicted proteins | sample UWRJL193509B2_FD_180935 | JGI IMG/M metagenome (GOLD analysis project Ga0247736, IMG submission 180935) | Plant litter microbial communities from Arlington Agricultural Research Station in Wisconsin, United States - UWRJ-L193-509B-2 | ecosystem: Environmental > Terrestrial > Plant litter >...
ACAGTGAGTCCGCGATACTCGGTCAGCACAACGGCATTCGAGGTACGGAACTTGTCCGTAAGCTCGGCAACCGACGCTTCCTTGTTCGCCATGGCACTCCTTGATGTGTGTGTTGTCGTAGCCCAGCTCTACGGAAACCCCCGTATAAAATACGAAAGCTCCGGCGCAAGCGCACGGAGCTGGTTCCCGGAGGAGCAATTCACACACACCTGCGCTGGCTGTCAAACGATTCGGAAGAACCGGATGAACCTTCGGGCGGCGTATCCTCGCGGGCACGCCACAAACCTGCGGTCTTTGGCTTCGTACAGAGTAACCCGGCTGGCGTGGCATCCGCAAGTCAGCGCCCGGCTGGAGTTACAGCCAGTGCTTCAGGCGGAAGATCGTGAACAGTGTCGCCGAGACGGCCAGCATGACGATGAGGGCGATCGGGTACCCCCACGGTGAGTCGAGTTCGGGCATGAACCTGAAGTTCATGCCGTACACCCCGGTCACGAGCGATGGCGCAAAGAGGATGGCGGCCCAGCCCGAGATCTTGCGGGCTTCTTCTGCCTGCCGGTTCGCGAGAACGCCGACCTTCTGCATGTCGGTGTTCTGGCGCTGGGCGACCAGTGTGCCATTCACGGTGAGGATGTCGCGCAGAAGCGTGCGGAACTCGTCGACGCGTTCGGTGACGTGCACGACGTGGTCGGCGACATCCCGCAGGTACTGCTGCAGGTCTTCGGGGATCTGGTACTTGTCGAAGCCGTTGGAGATCTGGTCGAGGATGCCGACGAGTGGTTGCGCCGCGCGCTGGAAGTCGATGACCTCGCGGGAGAGCTCGTAGATGCGGCGGGAGACCGCCGGGTCACCGTCGAAGACCTGGGTCTCGATCTCGTCGATATCTTTGGCGATGCCGGCGACAACTGGTGCGTAGCCGTCGACCACGGCGTCGAGGATCGCGTAGAGCACGGCTTCGGTGCCCTGCGCCAGAAGTTCGGGTGACTCTTCGAGGCGGCTGCGCACTATCGACAGGTCAGGCGATTCCGCGTGGCGCACCGAGATGAGAAAGTTCGCGCCGATGAAGAGGTGGAGTTCACCGAACTCGACCTCTTCGACGTCGTCGAGGTACCGGGCGGCGCGCAGGACGACGAAGAGAGTCTTTCCGTAACGCTCGAGCTTCGGGCGCTGGTGGGCGGTGATCGCGTCTTCGACCGCGAGTTCGTGCAGGTCGAACTCTTTAGCGAGCGAGAGCAGTTCCGCACTCTCGGGGCGGTAGAGGCCGATCCAGGCCAGGGCATCCGTGTAGCCGTCCAGGGCCGTGTAGGTCTCGTCGAGGCTCGAGAGCGCTTTGACCCGCGATCCGTTGCGATAGATCGCACTGTTGACCAGGCTCGAGCGCGCCGGCGCAACTGCCAGGTCGCGCGATTCTGGTGCCTCGTCCAGGGCCTTGCGACGCAGGCCCATGCCCATGCCCCGGAACGGTTTGCGAAAGTCGGGAGCCATGGTGCAACCGTAACCCCGACGCTGGACTGTGTTGCCCCGATCGGCGGGGAATTTCTTCGAAAGTTCATGCACCGCGCACAGACTTACTTGAAGCATCAACCATCCGGATACACTTGATTCATGCCTGATTCGACCGCGCCCGACCCGGTATCCGGCGCTGCAGCCGATGGGGAGCCGCGCTGGCTCACTCCGCCGCAGCTGCAGTCATGGATGCGGTTCGTCGCTGTGGTCGAGAGGCTGCCCGGCGTGCTCGATTCGCAGTTGCAGCACGATGCCGACCTCAGCCACTTCGAGTACTACGTGCTCGCGATGCTGTCGGAATCACCCGAGCGGACCCTGCGCATGACCGGGCTCGCGGATGCCACGAGCTCGACCCTGCCGCGGCTCTCGCACGTCGTCGCCCGGCTCGAGAAGCGCGGGTTCATCGAGCGCACTCCGTGCGAGACCGACCGGCGGGCGACCAATGCCGTTCTCACCGAGGTCGGCTGGCAGAAGGTTGTCGCGACAGCTCCGGGCCATGTCGCCAACGTCCGTGAATTCGTGATCGACCTGCTGACGGATGAGCAGGTAGCCCAGCTCGACTCCATCTCGGATGCCCTGCTGCGCAAGCTCGACCCCAACAACCGGCTCAACAGCCTCTAGCCCCGGCTCGGTGCCGGCATCGCCACCCCGCCGAAAGCGGGCAGCGACGGGGTGATGTGCGCTTCGGCACCCCGCGGGTGCAGCGGACTTCTGCCTGATTTGTGGTGCCGGTATCGCCTTCTTCGGTGACAAGCGGGCAGCGACGGGGGTGATCTGCGTCTGCGTATCGCGCGGGTGCGTCCGGCTTCGGTGTGATTTCGATACCGGCGCCTCGCTGGCGCTCGGCGGCCTACTCAACCAACGAATTGCGCGGTCCCCGCGAGCCCCACCGCCCACCTCGCCGCTCGCCCCACCGCTCGCTGGTCGAGTAGCTCGGCGAGCGTTAGCGAGTCGCGCGTATCGAGGCCCTATTACGACTCGACACCGCAGCCCCATTACGCTCCCTGCGCCTGCCTGTCCTGAGTAGGCGCGCAGCGCCGTATCGAAGGGTCGAAGGGCGCACGGGTGCCACCTCACGCGGCTGTGGGTAGGGGACTTTGCTGGGGCAGGGTTGCCAGAAGTTGTAAGTACGCCCTGCTTTTGAACCGCATCCGTTGTGGTGTGCGCTTCGGATCGACGTTGCCGGGCGGAACAAGATAGAGCTCTTCCCCACGACTTCCTGACCGTCTGATTTCCCACTCATTGTTGTGCAGCAACAGGTGGTGATGTCGGCAGAGCAGAATCCCGTTCGACACCAAGGTCTTCCCACCGTCGCGTTTCACCCAGGCAATATGGTGCGCTTCTGTCCACGATGCGGGCCTCTCGCAGTCCCCGAACGCGCACCCGCCGAACATCGCCACCAGCACAGCCCGCTGTTTCGCCGTGAAGAACCGCTGGTCCGCGGTTTGGTCGGTTCCGGGCTCAATGGGGTACCCGTTCTCGTCGAAAACGACCCGGTTGACGGTCCCGCAGCTCATCAACTGCTTTACTGTCGCGACGGAGATGGCGTCGTCTTGCCCGTCGATGAACGCGATCCCATGCCCGGTCTCAGAATCGCGGTCGAGTTGATCCTGCGTTACCAGGACAGTGATCTGGGCGCCAGTGTTCCCGAGAATGCGTGACGGGTTGACGCCGGCGCCGGTGCGGATGAATCCCATGATCGTGTCGTGGTTGTAGTTGTCCCGTCGCTGCCGCTCATTAAACGTCGTCGCCGGTGCTGCCGCGGTGGGTGCCTGGTGGCCGTCGGCCGCCTCTTCCGCCTCGTCGACAAACCGCACCAGCTTTGGTGAGTTCGTCCGGTCCCACAAATCCTTCATTTGCGCCGCCGACACGATGTCATGCTCGATGATCGACCTAGCGGACCCGTCCGCGTTCATCCGGAAGAACCAGGATCGCTTCTCGTGCCGTTCCCGTTCCCGCTCGGCGACCCCAGCTTGGTCGACCTGGTCCCGGAGGTCCTTCGTGAATTTCAGCACCCGGTCGGTGTCCGAGGTGAGCGCGAACTCGATCGCCCGAGCAACGACATCCGTCAGCATCTCGGCCGTCACTGTCTGGCTCGGCACCCCGGCACCGAGCCGGATCGCATCCGCCGTCCGAATCGAGATCGTACCGGCCGTCACTTCCCGGACCACGGCTCGCATCCACGGTTCCGCGGCGACGAACAGTTCGCCGGTCGCCGCGTCCACTTGTCCGTTGGCAGCCGCCTCGTGGGCCATCCGCCCGACCCGCACCGCGGTGACGGCTTCCTGCTTGGTCACTCCCGTGATCGACCGCAGCAGGTCTTCGGGGTTCTTCTGCCCCATCTTCTGCGCCAGTCCGAGCCCGCCCATCTCGGGTGCGGACCGCTTCGCGAACACCCCGGCCACCAGGGCGCCCTGGGCGTCGAGCAGCCGTCGCTCTTCGGCGATCGTGGCACTCAGCGCGAAAGCGTCGTCGTCGCTCAGCTGGTCGTAGCGGGCAGCGTCCGTCGACACCAGCGACAGTGCGGAGAGCGCTGTTTTCGCGGTGTCGAGGAGGCTGGAAGTTGTCATGCCACTACTTTGCCAGCTCGAACAGACTTTCGAAAGGGATTGACAATGCTACTTATAAAGGTTCCGAGAAATGCTCCCTGTGGACGAGAAGAGTGTTAGCCAAACGCCCCAAAAAGTAGCGCGAAGACGAGCCGCGCAGGCCGCCAGCGAGGGCGAAGCAGCTTATAGCTCCGTCACGCGCCCGTCGGACACGCGCAGGTTCCGGTCAGTGCGAACGGTGTCGAGCATTCGGCGATCGTGGGTGACGAGCAGGAGCGTGCCGTCGTACGAGTCGATGGCCTGCTCGAGCTGCTCGATTGCAGCGAGATCGAGGTGGTTGGTCGGTTCGTCGAGGACAAGCACATTGACTCCCCGCGCTTGCAAGAGCGCGAGTCCGGCACGGGTGCGCTCGCCTGGCGAGAGTTCGTCGACCGGGCGACCGACGTGGTCGGCCTTGAGCCCGAACTTCGCCAGGAGTGTTCGCACTTCGGCCGTCGGCCACTCGGGAACCAGTTCTTCGAATGCGACAGCGAGTGGTCGGTCACCGGCGAGCAGCGCACGGGCCTGGTCGATCTCACCGATGGCGACGCTCGTTCCGAGACTCGCTGTTCCCTCATCCGGAGCCTGCCTGCCCAGGATCGCGCGCAGGAGTGTGGATTTGCCGGCGCCGTTCGCGCCGGTGATCCCGATGCGTTCGCCCGCGTTGACCTGCAGGCTGACCGGGCCGAGAACGAAGTCTCCCTGCCGGTAGCTGGCATTCGCCAGTGTTGCAACAACCGCGCTCGAGCGTGGAGCGGCGCCGATTGTGAACTCGAGCTGCCATTCCTTGCGCGGCTCGTCGACCTCTTCGAGGCGCGCAATCCGGCTCTCCATCTGGCGGACTTTCTGTCCTTGTTTCTCACTCGACTCCATCGAGGCTTTGCGCCGGATCTTGTCGTTGTCGGGAGCTTTTTTCATCGCGTTGCGCACGCCCTGGCTCGACCACTCCCGCTGGACGCGCATGCGGCCGACGAGGTCGGCCTTCTTGTCGGCGAACTCGTCGTACTCCTCGCGCTTGTGGCGGCGGGCGGTTTCGCGCTCTTCGAGGTAGGAGTCGTAGCCTCCGCCGAACACGCGGTTCGAACCCTGGGCGAGGTCGAGTTCGAGAACTCTCGTGACGCACCGCGCGAGGAACTCGCGGTCGTGGCTGACGAGAACCACGCCGCCGCGAAGCCCGCTGACGAATGCCTCGAGCCGTTCGAGGCCATCGAGGTCGAGGTCGTTGGTCGGTTCATCGAGAAGCACGATGTCGAACCGGGAGAGCAGCAGCGCCGCGAGTCCGACGCGTGCGGCCTGGCCGCCCGAGAGCGACGTCATCAGCGAGTTCTCGTCGAGGTCTGTGCCCAGGGTGAGCCCGAGGTCGGCGAGCTGGGCGGGCAACCGGTCGTCGAGGTCGGCTGCGCCGCTTGCCAGCCAGCGGTCGAGCGCTGCCGAGTACACGTCGGCGACGTCCACTCCGTCGGCGCGTGGTTCGGTCTCTCCGAGGGCCGCTGCAGCGGCATCCATCGTGAGAGTTGCTTCGGCACAGCCGGTGCGACGACCGATGTAACCCGCAATGGTCTCCCCCGGAACCCTCTCGTGTTCCTGCGGCAGGAACCCGATGAAGGCGTCGGACGGGGCGAGCGCCACCGACCCGGCCTGCGGCTGGATGACCCCGGCGAGAATGCGCAGCAACGTCGATTTGCCGGCACCGTTGACCCCGACCACACCGACTACATCGCCGGGGGCGACCGTCAGGTCGAGGTCGTCGAAGAGTGTGCGGTGTGCGTAGCCTCCGGCGAGGCCCTTGGCGACGAGTGTTGCTGTCATGGCTCCAGTGTGGCAGCCGGCGTGGTCAGTGTGATGAACGCGCTCAGCTGCGCGAGCTCGGCTGCCGTCGCGGGCAGGTAGTCCACGAGCGCCGGCGAGTAGACAAGGAACGACGCCCACTGGGCACGCGAGATCGCGACGTTCAGGCGGTTCTTCATGATGAGGAACGGCATGCCGCGCGGAACGTCGGCCGGGGATGACGCCGCCAGTGTCACGATCGAGACGACGGCCTCCTGCCCCTGAAACTTGTCGACGGTTCCCACTCGGACCTCGCCGAACCCGGCCGCATCGAGTGCCTCGACGACGATGCTCACCTGGGCGTTGTAGGGAGTGACCACGATGATGTCGCGCTCTGTGAGCGGGTCGTTCACCCGCTGGTCGGAGGGGTCGCTCCAGCGTCGGCCGAGAATGCCGCTGACCAGTTCGACGATGCGCTCGGCTTCTTCGACCGATGACGTTGCGTTGTCGATGTGGTTGACGTGCTCGAGGTGCAGTCCCGCCTGCAGCCCTTCGAGTGCGCGTTTGCCCGCCGAGGGGTGTGAACGCAGGGCGCCCTCGTAGGACAGCGTCGAGACCGGAAGCGTGACGGCTTCGTGCATCCGCCTGCTCTCGGCGAGAAAGTACCCGAGCTCGGCCGGCAGAACGTCGTGCCCGGCACTGATCCAGCCGAGTGCCGACTGGTTGATGGGCTCCGGATGCGTGCCCTGGCTCACCTGCGGAAGTTGCTGCGGGTCGCCGAGAAGCATGAGATTTCGCGCAGACACGCTGGCGGCGATCGTGTAACCGAGCGAGAACTGGCCGGCTTCATCGATCACCAGGAGGTCGAGCGAGTGCCGTGGCACCTGGTTGGCGTTGCTGAAGGTCCAGGCCGTGCCGCCCAGGACGTAGCCGGTCGCGGCGTTCCGCGAAGCAAAAGCCGACTGTTCGCCCGACTTCAGCGCCGTGTAGGACACCGGCCCGGTGCCTGCCTTTGCGACCTTGCCGACGAGAGCGCGCGGCAAGCCCGCATCGACGATGCGATCGAGCACGTTGTCGACCACGGCGTGCGATTGTGCGACGACGCCGACCCGCCAGCCGTGGTCGCGCACGAGGGCGGTGATCACGTGTGAGGCGAGGTAGGTCTTGCCGGTCCCGGGTGGACCCTGCACCGCAAGGTAGCTCGAGTCGAGGTCGAGCAGGCTCGCGATGACAGCAGCCACGGGGTCATCGGACTCCGCCAGGCGACCGGAGCGAGTGCGCGGCGGCACCCGCCGCAGAATGTCGACGACCGCGTCGGTCGGCCAGTTCTGTTCACCGTCGGCCAGGGTCGAGTGGGCAGCCGAGACGATGGCGGCACCCCACTCGGCGATCGCGGCGACCTGGGTGCCGGGGCTGGGTGGCGGGGACGGCACAAGGGCGCTCGGCACGAACTTGTGGGGTGCGGCATCCGCGGGGAACGTCTCTTCGAGCAGGATGTCGCCGTCATCGAGGATCTCGAGCACGCGGGCCGTGGTGAACGGCCGCGAACCGGGGTCGGCGCCGGGCACAGTGAAGGGGCCGGGGTATTCATAGACGACAAAAGGCGAGTCGCCGGCCTTCAGGCTGCTGCCGGGCGCGAGCTGTCCGCGCAACCGCAGGTGTCGGCGGTCGAGTCGCTGGCGACCTTCACGGTGCCAGTCGCGTTCGACTCGTGCTTTGTCGACGATGAAAACATCGCGGGTGTCGGCCCACTCTTCGAGCGGGTTCACCAGACGGGCGAAGTGCTCCCACCAGAAGCTCTTGTTCTCGCGGCGGTGGTAGTCGATGGCCGCCGCGGCGAGCGCCAGGGCGGTGGAATCGTCGCTGCGTTCGAGGTCGAGCGGGTCACCGGCGAGTTCTTTCAGTTGCTCATGCAGCAGCGACGGTTCACCGAGGTCGAGCTCTTTCTGCAGAGCCGTCAGCGTGCCCGGGAAGACGCCCTTCTGCGCGGCGAGCGTGAGCAGCCAGTCGCGCAGGCGGAACGTCGAGACGCAGTCGTAGCGGTTGTAGTCGGCGATCTCGTCGAGAATGCGTTGCGCTTCGACCAGGTCACCATTGGCGGCGAGCACCTGGGACTCCGCGTAGGCGGTGATCGAATCCCCCGCGGTCGTGACGTCGCTCTCGCGCAGGTCGCTGCCCATGTAGAGGGGCTCGAGTTTTTTGAGCGAATACGATCGCGACCCGACCCGCAGGCTCTTGCGCACGAGCGGGTACAGGTCGACCAGCACGTTGTCGCGCAACAGGCCGTCGACAGCTTCTTCGCCGACACCGTGCCTGGCCCCGAGTGAGAGCAGATGGGTTCGTTCATACGGCGCGTAGTGGTAGATGTGCATGCGCGGGAACTGGGCGCGGCGCACCTCGACGTAGGTGAGAAAGTCGACGAAAGCCTGCCGCTCTTCTGCGAGCGAGTGGGCCCAGAACGGCACGAATGTATCGTCGGTCTCCACCACCCCGAACAGGTAGTCGATTCCCCACTGCGGGGTCGCTGCCCTCGATGACGCTTCGAGGTAAAGCGGGTCTCCCTCGAAATCGAAGAAGATGTCACCGGCGTCGGGCGCGGGCAGGGCGGCGAGCGCCCCGGCGAAGTAGAGGTCGATCTCGGGAGCGGTGCCCTCCGGGTGCGGCCGCACCTGCAGCTCGGCCTGCCGGCGCATGCCGGCGAGAGTCGCATCGGCGATGCCCGGAACGCTTCCGGTCGACACGGCGAGGGCGTCGATAGTCGTGATCCCGGCGTCGAGAAGCCGGGCGCGCTGAACGAGGCGCATCCCGGCCACCAGCAGCACGTCGCGGTGCTCATCTACTTCGGCCGAGCAAGTGTCGCAGCGCCCGCAGATCGTGTAGCGCTGGTCGCCCCAGGCGACGGGGTTCGGGTCAGCGAGCCTCTCGGCGATGATCTGGTGCAGCCGCTCGCGACGGTTGAGGTAGACGGGAAGGATGTCGGAGAGCCGGTGCTCACTCTCGGTGCGGTCGCCGAGAACCAGGCGCACACTCTCGCCGGTGGTGACTCCGATGCGTTTCAGTTGCTCGCCATAGGCAGCGAGTTGAAGCAGGGCTGTCACCCGGGCCGACCGCGCGAGCTTGGTGTCTTGCACTTCGTAGATGCCGTCACCCAGGTGCACGATGAAGTCGGCGAACCCGACAAAACTGCCATCGAAGAACGTAGCCTGGAAGACGACGTCGGCTTGATCGGCAAAGGCCCGCGCTGTCGCCGCCGCTGCAGCCTCGAGCGACTCGGTGGTCAGCCGCCCCGGGCGTTCGATCTCGACCACACCGGCACCGAACCTGTCGATGTACTCGGCCAGGACCCGTGCTTCGTGCTCGTCGCCGAGCTTGCCGGCCCGCTGCAACATCGGGTCTGGCTTCTCGTCGACCCGGTCGATGCGACCGAGTTTTGCATCGAGGGCGCGCAGGAAGGCGAACTCGCAGTACGACGCGTTGGTGAGATCCGTCGCGCTCGTGACAACTGTGCCGCCCAGTAAAAACACGCGGTTCCTCCAGTGCGTTCCGGTGTCTCGAGGTTAGCCGAGACCGCCGTCATCGGCGGGGAACACCCTCTTGTACGAGCGACCGTCGTCGAGCGTGACAGTCTCTGCACGCAACTGGCCACGAGTGATGCGCAGATAGACGGCCTGGGCGCTCACCCCGAGCTCCTTCGCGAGCTCGGACACCGACTTGCCCGGAAGGTCGGTCGGCACACTGCTCGGCCGGGCCGAACGCTTGCGGCCGGCCTCGTGCCGGGCTGCGATCTCGTCGTCCGTGCCCTGCCAGCGCCACTTCGCCGCCGCCGTGCCGAGTCCGGCTGCTTCAGCGATCGACGCCCAGGTAGCTCCCCCGGCCAGAGCTTCACGAACGGCGACGAGCATCGACGGTTCGGCCTCGAGCGCGACCGTCAGCATGCGGATGTCGCTCACCCGGGTGAGGGCATCCGGAAGCTCCCCGGCCACCTCACCCCGGGCGAGCTGGGCGAGTGCGGCATGGGTGGCTGCAGAAAGATACGGCATGATGCGCCCATCGTAGCGGCGCGCATGAGGGGTCAGGCGTCGATCTCGCTCGACCCGTCTTCGCTCACGGTGATGCGCAGTTTGGCGGTGATCTGCTCTTTCATGGTGTCGACGTGGCTGATCAGGCCGATGGTGCGACCGCCCGCGCGAAGGCTGTCGAGAGTGCTCATCGCGATCTCGAGGGTGTCGGCATCCAGCGAGCCGAAGCCTTCGTCGATGAAGAGCGTGTCGAGGGTGATTCCGCCCGACTGGTTGGTGACCACCTCGGCGAGCCCGAGGGCAAGGGCAAGAGATGCGAGAAAGGTCTCGCCGCCCGACAGCGAGTGGGTCGGCCGGGAACGACCGGTGTGCGAGTCGAGGATCGACAGGCCGAGCCCGGAGCGCGCCTTCTTGAACGCCAGCGAATCGTCGTGCTCGAGCAGGAACCGCCCTCCGGTCATCACACCGAGGCGGGCATTGGCCGCCTTCACGATCTCTTCGAGCTGGGCGGCGAGTACGTAGGTCTCGAGGCGCATGCGGCGGGTGTTCGGTTCGGCGCCGGCAACGGCATTCGCGAGATCACGCAGTGTCGTGAACTCGGCGGTGATGGCCGCCGCGGCGTCGAGGCGGGTGTGCGCCTGCGCGGTGAGGCGCGCCGCGCCCTTCACGCGCTCAGCCAGTTCGGTCGACCGGGTCAGCGCTTCGTCCCTCGCGACCCGCGCCAGGGTGCGCGCCTGCTCG
>Ga0247736_10000799_pt1 | contig 10608 bp, 8 predicted proteins | sample UWRJL193509B2_FD_180935 | JGI IMG/M metagenome (GOLD analysis project Ga0247736, IMG submission 180935) | Plant litter microbial communities from Arlington Agricultural Research Station in Wisconsin, United States - UWRJ-L193-509B-2 | ecosystem: Environmental > Terrestrial > Plant litter >...
AAATTGATTGCCGCCTACCCAATTACCGTAGCGCCAAACGAAGCACCTAGCCTTGCTAGAGGCAACGTGCTGTATAAAGCACAATGCGCCACTTGTCATGGCGCAACAGGGGATGGTAATGGTCCGTTGGTCGCAAATCTGGAACCAAAACCGATTGCATTTACCGATGCAGAACGCGCACATTCAAGAAGCTTGATGGCGCTGTTTCAAGTGGTATCGCAAGGTGTTGAAGGCACTTCAATGCCCAGTTTTGCAAATCTTACGGATGATGATCGCTGGGCTTTAGCTTTTTTTATTGGCAATATGTCATACGACGATGCAGCGCGGGCACGTGGCAAAAAACTCTGGGCGGCATCGCCTGATATTAAAAGCCATTTTCCAGATCTAGCGGCTGTCACCACATTGACGCAAGATAGCGTTGCTGAAAAAATATCCGTCACTGATGCGCACGACATTACCGCTTATCTTCGCAGCGAACCAAATGTAGTTGCAACAAACTCAACGTCTGATCCTCAATCATCGGGTGTTGCTTTATCGCGATTACGTTTATCTGAAAGTTTAGCGGCGCTACATTCTGGCGACAGAGCCACTGCGATGAAACTTGGTTTATCTGCCTATTTAGATGGTTTTGAGCCGCTTGAGCCAGTCATTGGCGCACGTAATAAATCGCTATTAATCGCCGTTGAAGGCGCAATGTTGGCTTATCGCTCTGCCATATCCAAAGGTTCAGTTGCAGAAGCAGAAGCCGCTGCAGAAAAATTGAATAAGCTTTTTGCGGATGTCGAAGAAGAATTAGGTAAAAAACAAGTCGACCCAATGACAACCTTTATTGGTGCGCTAACTATTCTGCTGAGAGAAGGCGTTGAAGCACTGTTAATCGTGATCGGCATTATTGCATTCCTTAAAAAAGCAAAACGGCCCGATGTGTTGCGATATGTGCATTCAGGATGGATTAGCGCATTGTTTGCTGGAGCATTAACGTGGCTGGTCGCTACGTATTTAGTCACCATCAGTGGCGCAAGTAGAGAGGTGACAGAAGGCGCAGGATCCATATTCGCCGCCATTGTTTTACTTACGGTCGGATTATGGATGCATCAAAAAAGCAGCGCTGGAAGATGGCAATCGTATCTTAACGAAAAGCTATCTGCCGCAATGTTCAAGCGTTCAGCATGGGCGTTATTCGCACTGTCATTTATCGCCGTTTATCGCGAAGTATTTGAAACAGTACTGTTCTATTCTGCACTAGCAGCAGATGGCAATGGCGGCGGTTTATTAGCAGGATTTTTAACCGCGATTTTACTTTTAGCTATCATCGCGTGGTTATTGCTACGTACCAGCGCCAAAATGCCAATCGGTAAATTCTTCTCTATCACTTCTATTGCCGTGATGATATTGGCAGTGATTTTGATGGGCAAAGGTTGTATTGCACTGCAAGAGGCGGGTTGGATTGGTGTTACGCCAATTATTGGGCCGCGCATTCCACTACTCGGCGTTCATCCAACAGCAGAAACCGTATTTGCGCAGATTGCCGTATTGATTATCGTAGCGGTTGGTTTCGGATGGAATTATTGGACGTCTAAAAACGTACCTAGAAACGTGTAGAGATTGCAAGCAAGCCCTGCTTAAAATTTGAATGCCTGTAATAGCAGAACAAAATCAGTTCTGCTATTACAGGCGTTATCGAATTAAGTGCTGTGTTAACCTTTAAATATTGCCAAAAAACGCCTGGTTAAAAGCATTGGCAAACGCAGTACAAACCCGATAAATAAACGCGAATACATCCAAGTTAATAATAGGTTATCGCGTAAATATCTAAAATGCGAAACGCCACCTTCATTAATACTGAAATAGCGCACTGGTGCTGGCAGATTCACCACTTTAACGCCGCGCCAGCTTAATCTAATCGCCGCTTCTGGATCAAAATCGAAATGGCGCATCCACGGTTGAAAACGCATGACTTGTCTTAACGGCTCAATTGGATAAATGCGAAACCCAAACAAAGAGTCGCCGATACCCGCCCACAGAGTCACTACATTCGCCCACCAGTTAGATAGTTTGCGGCCTTGTACGCGGATATTTGGTGCGTTTGCATCAAATATTGGCTTACCCAAAATCATCGCATTTGGTTGTTTTAATGATTCTTGCATAAAGCTCGGAATCAAATCCGCAGGATGTTGTCCATCCGAATCCATGGTTAACACATATTGATAACCTGCTGCCGCAGCCAAATCTAGCCCATGCAACACTGCCGCGCCTTTACCTTTATTTTCGAGCAGATGAATCACCTGTAAACCCGCATCTGCTTCCGCCATCTTTTGCAAAATAACTTCGCTTCCATCTGTGCTGCCGTCAATCACCACCCAGACTGGATTCCAATATTGGCGCGCCGCATGCACTGTTTCGACGACTTTTTCGCCTGGATTGTAGCTCGGTATTAAGACAATATGGCTAGATGAAGCAATCATGGCGAAGTAGCTCCAGCTGAATTAATGTCAGCCATAATTTTACTTTCATCCCCAATGTAAGGCGATAAATCAAAATTTTGACTAGGGTTTTGCACGGTAGTACGCGTTAACACCTCAGCAAAATACGTTTCAAGTTCTGCCACGAATTGATGTGTATCTTGTGGCGGATTAAAACGCTTGCCCAGCTTTATTTTGTAACTCACTGGCATATTAGGTTTACGAAATAAAGGCCAGCCTTTGCTCAAATACTGCGAGTTTGTTTCAATCAAAACCGTTTGTACTGGCACTTTTGCCTGCATAGCAATTAATGCGATGCTACCTTTTAACGCATTAATCGGCTGTTGGACTGTGCGGGTTCCCTCAGGAAACAGCAATAGGTGACTGCCCGTTTTAAAATCTTCACTCGCTTGCATCACCATTTGACGTATCGGTTCATTGCGAATATAACGCGCCAAGCGTGCGCCTGCGCCTAAGAATATATTATTCATTAGATCCGCTTTCATCACGCAAGCCACATTTGGTAAACGCGAGATAATCATCACCGCATCTAACAAACAAGGATGATTCGGCGCAATAATTAATGGTGATTCATTTTTTAATGCATCTAGCTCGGATAAATCAAAACTGCAGCGCTGCGATAAACTTAGGCTGGCGAGATAAGCGCGAAAAGAAAGCATGATGACATAACGACCAAGACGGATCGCATAACGTTCTGGCAAAAGTGGGTACAATATTGTCGCCACCAATGTCCAGCTTAAACTTAGAAAACCCAGCCAAAATAAACCAAGATACAGCACAAAATAATCGTAAATGGTGAGCAATATCTCTTGTGCAGATTTCATCTTCATAATGCGTTTGACGCTTCTAATATTTGACCGGCGGTTGCTTCAATTTCCAGCAACAGTTCTTGCCGACAGATATCTGCTTGAATAAAAACCGCTTTTATTGCGCCGCCGATATAGCGCTGCATCTCACTTTGCACGGCTGATAAATCGGTCGCATGGCGAATATACACTCTAAAATAAATATCATGCAGATTGAATATCGGCTTGCCTAACACGCGATTCGCTTCAGTGATAACGGCTTCTAAATTCACTAAAGTTTCGTTGGTTTGCGCAACCACATCCGCCACATGCAGCGTTAAATGGCCCACGATACTGGCCGTGCCAGAGATAAACAACAGTGAATTTTGCGCAGTGTGCAATAAAGTCGCGCGCGAAAAACTGGGCGTGCGCGGGCCATATTCATCAGGATATTCAAACGCATTGATTTGGCGTGGATTCTGTATGGCGATCGGCGCCTCACGCCCCAATAAAAACGCGATAGTTAATGGACCGTCTGCTAAACCTAACGCACAAGCTGCGGGAAGCTGATCGCCGATTCCATTCTCATAAGCCAAAAATGCATCTTTTCGACCCACATTAAACTCACGATAACGTTCTAAATGATTATTTATATTAGCGTTTGTACCATTGATATCCGCCATGTAATTCCAGAATCGATAAACATGCGGATAATCCAGCGCTTCCATCAGTGCGAATATCTGGCGATACGCAGATTCTGTAGCCGCTTGCAACGAGCCCTCTTCTGGCAAGCAGATGACACCAAACAATAGCTCATCATTGAATCGATAATGAATTGCACCGCGTTTATCGCTTTTGAATTGTTTATTCTGCGATAAATCCTGATGACTTAACCATATTTCCACGGCAATATCTGCACCGTCCAAAACTGGTGCCTGCAATTGAAGATGCGGAATTTCAAGCGCTTCTACAGTATTTGAAAGCACAGGCGCACCAAAACTAATCAAACCCAGCGCGCTATCATTCCAAGATTTTGGCTGTTGATTAATCTCAGAAAAAGGCAGGTATGCCGTTTTAATATCCATCAGCAAAATCACTAATCTGATGCCATTCTTGAAATAATTTGTGTTGCTATATTTTGGACTGCCAGATTGCGGATTTGCATGATCTAAGTTTCCTTATAATTACCGCAGGATTATATCGCATCGCTTCTTATCAACACAGTAACTTATCAACACGCCAACTTAATTTAAGCCACTTTTAACAACTCAATTTGAATAGGAATTTTGTGTCATTTAACAGCCTCATCATACTCAAATTAAAATCATCAACTATGTTCGCTAATGCACATAAGATATTTTCTAAACTATTCATAATTGCTTAAATCCAGCAACTCAATAATCAATTAAGGCAATCATGTTTGCGCGTCAAGATAAGAATTCGGAAATTATAGTAAAGATGGCAGTGAATTTGGCCTTAAAAAATGATTTTCAGCTAGCTAGGCAAGTGATGACGGAAGCAGGTATTTCTTTCAAAATAATCGAAAGAATTTTGTATGAACCAAAAAATATTAGAAAAACCGATTTAACATAAATACTGATTTAACCCATAAACTTAACCAATTAAATTAACAGAATATAAATAATTTAAGTATCCATTTCCGTACCAGAGGCACATGATGCAAAAAAGAGAAAATGTATTATTTGATCAAATCGTCAATAAAGGTTTGGTGATGAGCAAGCTTAAAGGTCGTGAGCAAGCCATGCATATGATGATCAAAGAAGGCCTGCCAAGAAGTGTGATTAATAGAGTTCTAATTCAAAAGGTAAATGTCAGAAGTTCTGATTGGCAATAAATTAACATTCGGGTTAAGTTAACCCATCAGTTACATGACTTTTTAACGTGTGCGTCATCATAAAAAGACTTTAGGATTGCTACCTAAAGTCTTTTTTATATTGAGAAGTCTTATCTTCTAATTAAAGTACATATTGATGATCGTCCCTTTGGTTTTTTAATCGACAGTGAATGTCTGCAAAAAATTGTAGTTAAGCGAACATTTTTTCTCAATTCTAAATGGTAATCTTATTGAGAATTATTTTCATTTATGAATTATAATCCCTGCTTTTAAACTATCGTGTTTCATTCGGGGAAAGTCATGCCATTAAAAAAATTAAGGAAATTTAGTCGATCAGGCCCGTTATTACTAACTTCTGCATTAATCCTTACATCAGGATACGTACAAGTAGCTTATGCGGAAGAAGTACCTGCGGTGCCAAATAACGACGCTTCGAAAGCAAATAGTACAAACGAAAAAAATGCTGAAACATTACCAGAGGTTGCAGTGACAGCTTCTGAAGAAATTGATGGAAATCTTTCGAAACCTTATGCAGGTGGACAAGTGGCTACAGGCGGCGGGCTTGGCATTCTGGGTGTAAAAAGCATCATGGATACGCCTTTCAACCAAACAAATTACACTGCTCAAACGATTGATGACTTACAGGCTAGATCACTAGCAGATGTGTTGATTGCTGATCCTTCAGTTAGGCTCTCAAGTGCAAGAACCAATATCAATGAAGATTTTTCTATTCGTGGCTTTCCTGTATCAAGTGCTGATGTTGCGCTTAATGGCATGTATGGACTGTCTCCATACTTTAGAACCCCAGTTGAATTTGCCGAGCGAGTTGAAGTATTAAAAGGCCCAAGCGCTTTATTGAATGGTATGCCGCCAAGTGGCAATATTGGCGGGAGCATAAACCTGATTCCTAAACGCGCAGGTGTAGATCCTTTAACTCGAGTGACGGGTAGTTTTATTTCCGATTCCATATTTGGTGGCCATGTCGATATTGGTCGCCGTTTTGGTACAAATAAAGAATTTGGCGTGCGTTTCAATGGCGCTTATCGTGACGGCAATACTGCGCTTGATTTGCAAAAACTGGAAGAAACGCTTGGCGCTTTAGGTTTAGATTACCAAGGCGAGCGTTTTAGAGTTTCAGCTGATTTGATGTATCAGCAACAAAATATAGATCGAGTCACTCGGCAATTTTCAACTGGGCCTGGACTCACTAATATTCCTCATGCGCCTGACGCTTCAACAAACTACCCTGGATACGGTTATTCCAAAATGAAAGACCGTACTCAAGTGATTCGTGGTGAATATGATATTTTGGATAATTTAACGGTTTACGCGGGATATGGCACGAGAACTAGCCGATTGGATGCAGTCGCTGGCAATCCTAATATATTAGACACGGCTGGTAATTTTTCATCAGCGCCTGCTTGGCAATTATTAGATGTCGACTCAAGATCTTTGGAAGCTGGTATCAGAACAAAGTTTGATACGGGATCTATTGGGCATACTGTCTCTTTAGGTGCAACTAAAGTTACACAAACGCAATCGATTTTCTTTGCCAATCCATTGGCAGCAGCAAGAATATCCAATCTATATGATCCTATTTACAGCAATACCCCAAGCACATCTGGCATTGCTACCAATAGAACAAAATTTGCAGGCACTCAACTAACAAGTTACGCACTAGCCGATACAATTTCATTCCTGAAAGACCGCATTCAAATTACATTAGGCGCACGTCATCAAACGGTTGAATATCCCACTTACCAATTTGGCACTGGCGCAAAAATTGGTCGTGACTATGACGAAAGTGCTGTCACTCCTGTAGCTGGCATCGTAGTCAAACCGTGGGAAAATGTATCCCTTTATGCAAATTACATTGAAGGATTGAGTCCGGGAGCTACTGCGCCAGCAAACACAGATAACGCAGGTCAAACTTTCTCACCATTCAAGACTAAGCAAAAAGAAGTAGGCGTCAAAGTTGATTGGGGCAAAATCGCCACGACAGCAAGTTTGTTTGAAATAGAACGTCCAAGCACTTTTACGGCAAATAATGTTTTTGGTGTAGATGGTGAACAACGTAACCGTGGTCTTGAGCTGAATGTATTTGGTGAAGTAATCGATCATGTTAGATTGCTGGGTGGTCTTGCTTACACTCAGGGCAAGCTAACAAAAACGGCTAATGGAACTTTCGATGGAAACTATGCGATATCTGTTCCAAAAATACAGGCGAATATCGGGGCTGAATGGGATACCCTATTTATTTCTGGCCTGACATTAACGTCAAGAGTCATTTATACAGATAAGCAATACAACGATCAAGCAAATGACTTGTCGATTCCAAGTTGGACGCGCGTTGATATTGGCGCACGATATGCGACAGTTATTCAAGATAAACCTGTCGTTTTCCGCGCCAATGTTGAAAACTTATTTGATAAAGATTACTGGGGCTCTTCCAACACACCCACTGGTGGATTGCTTTTTATAGGCGCGCCAAGAACATTGTTAATGTCTGCCACGGTAGATTTTTAAAAATTAAATTGTTATTCGAGTGCCTCTAATTTTTAATTAGGGGCATTTTTATTTTACAAGTAAATTTCATCAAGGGTTTGGCTATGAATATACGTCTATGGTATCTAATCCATAAATGGACAAGTTTGATTTGCACTATTTTCCTGTTAATGCTTTGCATCACAGGGCTTCCGTTAATTTTCCATGAAGAGATAGAGCATTTAAGTGGAGAAATAGAAGCGCCGGAAATGGCAGCAGATACTCCTGCTGCCAGTATGGATGCTGTGGCAGAAGCGGCTAGGAAAAGGCGTCCTAATGACGTCATTCGATTTATGTTTTGGGATGCTGAAGACCACCCAAACATGACACATATATCCATGGCTAAAAGCCTGGATGCGCCTCCCGACGAGTTTCAAACGGTTCTAGTCGATTCCCGAACGGCAGAAATATTAGATGAGCCATTATCAGACCATGGTTTTATGTATGTCATGCTCAAGTTGCATGTGGACATGTTTGCGGGTTTGGCTGGTACATTATTTCTAGGCTTAATGGGGCTTCTTTTTGTAGCCGCGATTGTTTCAGGCATTGTGCTGTATCACCCATTTATGCGAAAACTAAATTTTGGTACGGTACGTAAAGATCGTAACCTGCGCTTGAAATGGTTAGACGTTCATAATTTACTCGGTGTCATCACTATCGTATGGGTTTTAGTGGTTGGCATAACAGGCTCCATTAACACGCTAAGCCAGGTCATTATTGGACTTTGGCAACGAGATCAAATGGCAGAAATGCTAGCGCCTTATAAAGGTTTGCCGCCTCCAACATCGCTAGGTTCTTTAGAAGCGGCATTACAAACTGCCCGTTTGGCTGTTCCTGACATGCATATAAGTTTTGTGGCATTTCCTGGAACTATGTTTTCTAGCCCTCACCATTACACAGTATTTTTAAAAGGCAATACACCTGTTACCTCGCGCCTGCTCAAACCTGCATTGGTGGATGCTCAAACCAGCCAGCTGACTGATAGCAGGGAAATGCCTTGGTACGTTAAAACCCTTTTACTTTCTCAACCCTTGCATTTCGGTGATTATGGAGGTCTGCCGCTCAAAATACTCTGGGCGCTACTGGATGTATTTGCCATTGTTGTGCTGGGTAGTGGCGTATATTTATGGTGGAGCAGACGTAAAACAGCTGACAAACGTATTAGTCAGGTAGAGCAATTGCATCGCGATTATGCAGTAGATCTAAAGGAAGCAAAATGAAAACCACATGGCAGATTTGGGGTGTTCCTGTATTGATGGCCATCCTTACAGTATTCGGATTGCTAGCGGCCTTGCTTGGCGTGGGTATCTGGCATTGGATTTCATGGGTAGCGCTGGCAATACCTGTGTACTTGGGATTCCACCACTGGATGAAAAAGTAGATTTGTAACTTATTTAAAACTGTGCCTAACTTTTAATACTTAAGATTCGCAAATCATCAACTTTGGCAGGGAAGAAATAGCGACTCGATCTAACTCATAAGTTGGTCGCTATTTAATTTTAATGAATCTTTAGGTTAATGCGTTTTACGTTCTTTACTATTTAAACTATTGACCAAATCTGCCATACCGTAAGGCTTATTAACAAAAGAAAAACCTTCCAAATCACCATGTTCTGATTTCAAGGCTGGCAGTGGATATCCCGAACAAAGCACAATTTTTATATCAGGCAGATGTTTTCTAACGGAACGCCCCAAGGCAATACCACTTACCCCATTTGGCATGACTACATCGCTGAATAAAACATCAATATTATTATTGCCTTCTATCAAATTGATCGCTTCAACACCATTGATAGCAGTCAGCACGTTATAGCCCATTAATTTAAAAAGTTCGGCTGCTGTGTAAAGCACATCTGGATCATCATCTACGATTAACACGGTTTGATTATTGTTGCTCATCGCATTCCCTTTAAAGCTATTTAAATTGCTGTTAGAGTCAGACTCTACAACCTGTTCGACTGCAGGTAAATAAATATTTACAGTGGTGCCTTTTCCTTGCACGCTTGTGATTGTCACTTCGCCACCAGATTGTTTAAAGAATCCATATACCTGACTCAGGCCAAGCCCAGTTCCCTTGCCAATATCTTTGGTTGTAAAAAAGGGTTCAAATGCTTTTTTCAACACTTCTGGCGACATGCCTTCACCCGTATCTTTAACTGAAACCAGAACATATTCGCCAGCATCCAAATGTTCGACATCGTTTTGTTTCAAGATTACATTTTTGGTTTCAATACACACTTTACCGCCTGCAGGCATTGCATCTCCTGCATTCACAAGTAAATTTAAAAGAGATGTTTCAAAACCAGCTGCATCCATTTTTACATTTTTCAAATAAGGATCTAACCGAATTTCACATTCCATTTTTGAATTGCCCGCCTGTTTAAGCAGTAATTCGAAGTTGTCGATCAAGTTATTAATATTATGTAGCTCAGCTTTTAAAGGCTGTCTGCGCGCAAAAGATAAAAGTTGTTGTGTGAGTGTTGCGCCTCGAGTGACCGCTCTATGCATGGCTTGCAATAATGCTTTATCATTTTGAAAGGCATCTTTCATTCCCAAAATATTTAATCCGCTGGAAATGACTGCAAGCAGGTTATTAAAATCATGTGCTACACCACCCGTAAGATTACCTAAGGCCTCCATTTTTTGAGATTGAGCAAGTGCGGCATTCGCATTCTCAAGCTCTTTAATCGCCGCTTTTTTTTCTGTAATATCACGCGTGATTTTTGCGTATCCGACAAGCATGCCTAAATCATTACGTATAGCGTCGACAATCACATGCGCCCAAAACCTCGTACCATCTTTTCTTACGCGCCATCCTTCTTTCTCAAAGCGACCTTCACGTGAAGCAATATCCAACGCTTTTGCAGGAAGCCCCGCTGCCTGATCTTCTGGAGTGAGAAAACGGGAAAAGTGAGTGCCAATTACTTCCGCCTCTGAGTAG
>Ga0247736_10000800_pt1 | contig 10605 bp, 10 predicted proteins | sample UWRJL193509B2_FD_180935 | JGI IMG/M metagenome (GOLD analysis project Ga0247736, IMG submission 180935) | Plant litter microbial communities from Arlington Agricultural Research Station in Wisconsin, United States - UWRJ-L193-509B-2 | ecosystem: Environmental > Terrestrial > Plant litter >...
GTCGAACTCCCCACCGCCCACGGTGACCCGGACGGGGTTCGCGGCGACGGTGGCGTCATCCAGAACATCGGCAAACGGCGCGAGCGGTTCGGTTCCGGTGAGGTCGGAGAGGTGACGACCGAGCAGTTCGGTCGATTCGACGCCGAAGTGGTGAGCGGCGTTGTCGCTGATCGAGACGATCTGCCACGACGCGTCAACCGCGACCAGCACTCCGTGCGGCTGCACCGAGTCGGGCCGGCGGATCGGCTCGCGGGCACACTCGATGAGACGCTGTTGCTCGGCGCTCGATACTCGGAGCGGAATCCCCACGTTCATCCTTCGGAAGGGAGAGCGCACGGGACGGGACTAGGCCGATGCGGGTCTCGATATTCCTAATGTACTGGGCAGTGGCGACGCTGGCATTCCCGGCTGCGTGCAAGAAATACTGCACAACAGCTTGTCAATGCACTAAATCCTGCCTAGAGTGTGAGCACCCCGGATGGAAGCCCATCCCCGCACTCAATGAAGAGGAATGCTGTGCTGACCCACGTCGATCACATCGATCTCAAAGTCCCCCATCTGGAGAGCGCTGTCGCGTTCCTCACCTCCATGGGTCTCATCGTCGTCCGGCGCACCGATCCCGAGAGGGGATCCGTGGAACTCGCCCTTCCCGGCCCGGGTCAGGTCGTCTTCGAGCTCCGCGAGGATTCCACCCTCACCAGCACGACCCTCAACCACGTCGCCTTCCGCAGCGATGACTCGGCCACGGACCTCGACGCATTCGAGGCCGCTGGCATCCCGGTGCTCAAGCGCCATGCGTTCATCGCCCACTCGGGCCGCACCATCTCCAATACCGCCGACCCGTCAGGTGTCACCTGGCAACTGACCGACTGATCGAGGGATAACGACATGCGCATTGACACCCACGCCCACTTCACGACCGCCCCGCCCCAGCTCGAGGCGTACCGGGGTCGCCAGCTCGCCTCTGCGAACCGCCCGACCAAGGGCAAGATCACGATCAGCGACGACGAGATCCGCCATGCCCTGGTCAAGCAGTTCGCGGCCATGGACGACGCCGGCACCGACAAGCTCATCTTCTCGCCGCGTGCCTCCGGCATGGGGCACGAGGTCGGCGACGAGCGCATCAGCCGCTACTGGACCGAGCACTGCAACGAGCTCATCCAGCGCGCGTGCGCCCTCTACCCGGACCGGCTGATCCCCGCCGCGCAGCTGCCGCAGTCGCCCGGCGTGAGCCCCGCGAACTGCATCCCGGAACTGGAAAGAACCGTCAAGGACATGGGATTCGTCGGCGTCAACGTCAACCCCGACGTGGCCGGCGGCGGTCAGCCCTTCACCCCCGCGATCAGCGATGAGTGGTGGTACCCGCTCTGGGAAGCGGTCGTCGAACTCGACGTCCCCGTGCTGCTGCACGCGACCTCCACCGTCAACCCGGCGCTGCACCTGAACGGCTCGCACTACACGAACTCCGATTCGGCCGTGGTCTTCGACCTCGCCTGGTCCAACCTCTACGAGCGCTTCCCGACTCTCAAGATCATCGTGCCCCACGGTGGCGGTTCGGCGCCGTTCCAGTTCAACCGCCACCGCTCGCTGCACGAGCTCGCCGGCAAGCAGCCGTTCGAACAGGCGGTCAAGAACATCTACTTCGACTCGGCCATCTACGACCGCGACTCGATGGAGATGCTCATCCGCAAGATGGGAGTCGACAACGTTCTCTTCGCCGCGGAGATCGTCGGCACCGCCAAGGTCGTCGACCCCGAGACCGGCAAGCCCTTCGAGAACACCGCGTCGTTCGTGGAGGACATCGAGTGGCTCACGGCGGAGGACAAGGAGAAGATCTTCGCCGGCAACGCTCGAAAGCTGTACACCCGCGCCAACTTCTAGAAACACCCGCATGTTATGCAAAGGAGCATCATGAGTATTGGATTCCAGGTCCTTCCCCGCAGGAGGGCCGTCTCGGCCGACCTCGCCGCCCGTTATCGTGACGTGCCGGTGTCGACCGTCAGCGACTCGATGAACCGACTCGCGGCGGGCGGTGCCGAGCTGCGACCGATGCACGCGGGTGCCGTTATGTCCGGTCCCGCGATCACCGTTCGCACCCGCCCGGGAGACAATTTGATGGTGCACCTCGCCCTCGACCTCGCCCAGCCCGGAGACGTCATCGTCGTCGACGCAGGCGGCGACCTCACCAACGCGATCATCGGCGAGCTCATGGTGATGCACGCGACCACCCTCGGCATCGCCGGCATCGTCATCTTCGGCGCCATCCGCGACAGCGGGGCACTCCGCGAGCAGGACCTGCCGGTCTACGCGACCGGCGTCACCCATCGCGGCCCCTACAAGGACGGCCCCGGCGAGATCAACGTGCCGATCTCGATCAACGGCATGATCATCGAACCGGGTGACCTCGTGATCGGTGACCCCGACGGCGTGCTCGCCGTGCCGTTCGCCGACGCCGAGTCCGTGCTCGAGGCGGCCATCCGCAAGAACGAGTCGGAACTCACGTCGGCCGTCGCCTTCCAGGCCGGCACCAGCCCCCGCGCCCACATCCGCGAGCGCGCCATCGCGCTCGGCGCACACTTCGCGGAATAGCCATGAGCTTCGAACCGTCCACCTCCCCGGAGTCCCCCTCCGGAGTCGGCGAGCTCATCGACGAATTCGCCGATCCTGAGAACCTGCCCGTCACGACCGGCTACCGCATCGCGAACCAGGTCGCGGGCGCGCTCGTCACACTTCTCGGCGGCGGGATGACGGCCGGCGGCCTCTCGCTCGGCCTCACGATCGCGGGGGTGCCCGGCCCCGGCCTCTTCCCGACCATCATCGGCAGCGGCATGTTCGCGCTGGGGATCACCCTGTTCGTGCTGGCCTCGATGGGACGGCTCGATCGGAGCTTCGACACCGAGGTGCCGGACCGCGCCGGCGTGCGGCGCATCATCATCACCTCGGTCGCGACGGGCGTGTTCCTCTGGGCTCTGCTTTGGATCGGCTACCCCCTCGCCATGTCGCTCTACGTTCTCGCCCTGCTGCGATTCGTCGGCGAGCGCAAATGGCTGAACAGCGCGATCATCGCCGTGGTCTTCGGCTTCGGGTCGTGGGCGGGCTTCAGCCTCGGTCTCGGCCTGCCACTGCCGGGCTCAGCGCTTCCGTTCCTCCAGTCGATCGGACTCTGACATGGATACCTTCGGACAGTTGATGGCCGGCTTCAGTGCCGTGCTGTCATGGGAGAACCTCCTCCTCGCCTTCATCGGCTGTGTGCTCGGGATGCTCGTGGGCATCCTCCCGGGATTCGGTCCCGCCGCCGCCGTGGCGATCCTGCTTCCCGTCACCTTCGCGCTCGGACCGGTTCCGGCGATCATCATGCTCGCCGCGATCCTCTACGGGGCCAGTTACGGCGGCACGATCACGGCGGTGCTGCTGAACGTGCCCGGGGAGACATCGTCGGTGGCGACCACCATCGACGGCTACCAGATGGCCAAACGCGGCCGGGCGGGTGCGGCGCTGACCATCGCGGCCATCGGATCGTTCGTGGGCTGCATCGTCGGTCTCATCGGCTTCGTCGTCGCCGCGCCGCTCAGCCGGTTCGCGCTCGCGTTCGGGCCGACCGAATTCTTCGCGCTGACCATCCTGGGCCTCAGCCTCGTGATCGGTCTCGCGGGCAAGTCGATCGTCAAGGCGCTCATCAGCGCGCTGTTCGGTCTCGCGATCGGCATGGTCGGACTCGATCCGCTCACCGGCGTGCCGCGCTTCACCTTCGACCAGGCTCCCCTGCTCGACGGCATCAACTTCATCGCCGTGGTGATGGGCCTGTTCGGAGTCTCCGAGCTGTTGGCCACCGTCGACCACTCGAGCAAGTTCGGGCGCGCCCTGCCGGTCGGCAAGATCTGGCCGACGCGCACCGACTTCAGGCGCTCGGTCGGGCCGATCCTGCGTGGTGCACCGCTCGGCTTCTTCTTCGGGCTGCTTCCGGGCTCACCGGGCGCCGCGACATCCTTCGCCTCCTATGCGATCGAGAAGGCCGTGTCGAAGCGCAAGTCGGAGTTCGGCAAGGGCGCCATCGAGGGCGTGGCCGGACCGGAGACGGCCAACAACTCGCTGGCGATCGCCGGGATGATCCCGCTCTTCACCCTGGGCGTGCCGACCTCGGCGACCACCGCGATCCTGATGGGCGCCTTCATCGTGAACGGCCTGCTGCCGGGGCCACTGCTGTTCCAGAACAACCCCGACATCGCCTGGACGATCATCGCGAGCATGTTCGTGGGCAACGTCATCCTGCTCATTCTGAATATTCCCCTCGTGCGGGTGTGGGTCGCGTTCCTCAAGACGCCGTTCCCCGTGCTCTTCGCCGTCGTGTTCGGGTTCATGATCCTGGGCGCGTACACACTCGACGGCAGCGTCTTCAACATCGGAGTGCTGCTGATCTTCGGCGTGCTGGGCTACTTGATGCGCAAGATCGACATCCCGCTCGCCCCCATGGCGCTCACGATTGTGCTCGGGGACCTCATGGAGAGCAACCTGCGTCGTGCCCTCGCCATCTCACGGGGCGACGCGGCCGTGTTCATCGAGAGCCCGATCTCGCTCACGCTGCTCATCATCGCTGCGGTGGCCATCGTCGCCTCCATCGTCGGACGCCAGCTCGGGCAGAGGGCGGCAGCCCGCAAGCTCCTCGCCGAGCGGGCCGACACCGCCGTGGCGGAGGAGAAGGCCTAGGCCTTCTTCCCGCCGCGGCGTGCGAGCTGCTGCATCAGCGCGTAGTCGAGGGCGTAGGCGACGGTCGCCAGCACCACAAAAACGCCGTGCTTGAGGTCGGATCGCGGCACAGCGAGCACATATTGCGCCGTCGGCTGGTAGGTCAGGATGGGCTGGTCGGTGACCAGAACGACGGTCGAACCCTGGTCGACCAGGCCCTGCTCGATCGCCCGGATGACGTCGTACTCGCTCGAGAGGGTGAAGAACACGGCGATGTCCTTCGGTCCGACATTGGCGAGCTGGTGAGCCAGCTCCGTGCCGGTCTCGTGAACCACGATGGACGGAATCCCGAGCAGCGCCATCTTGCGTGAGAGGAAGTCTGCGAGGGGTCCGACGAGCCCACTGGCAACCACGAATACACGCTCGGCGGCGAGCAGGGCGGCCATCGAGTCATCGATCGTCTCCTGCGAGATGTTGTCCTCGAGCTTCTGCAGCACCTCCACCTGGCCGCGGATGACGCGAGCCAGCGAGGCTTCGTCGCCCTCGGGCTGTGGGCGGGAGATGTGGCTGTGGCCGAGACTGTCGGCCGCGAGATCGAGCCGCATGGACAGGTAGCCGCTATAACCGAGCTTCTGGGCGAAGCGCACAACCGTCGACTCGTGCACGTCCGCGCGCTGCGCGAGCTGCGATGCCGTGTAGAGCGGGGCACCGTGTCGGTCACCGAGGAGGATCGCTCCGATCCTTCGTTCGGCATCCGTGAGGGTGGATGGAGCTTCCTGCAGCGCTTCTCTGAATCCCATAGCTCGTATTCTCCGACATCACGACGTTGTGGCGTTGACCAAGGCACTTGACATGCTACGCATGATTCCTGCACTATGGACATGTTCTGCAAGAAAAACATTCATGCTGTAGCTCAGTGACGAGCGCGAGACCCGCGACAATTGTCGGAGCAGGCTCGATCTAGGAGAGATTCAATGAAGAAGCTCATCATTACCGCCGCCGCCGCGGGAGCCCTGCTGCTCGCCGGCTGCGCACCCACCCCTGCCGCCCCCGCGGGCGAAGAGGTCGACTTCCCCAAGAAGGGTTCGAACATCGAGCTCATCGTGCCGTTCACGGCCGGAGGCACCACCGACATCACCGCACGCGCCTTCGCCACGGTGCTGGCCGACGAGCTGGGTGTCAACGTCGAAGTGATCAACACCCCCGGTGCCGGCGGGCAGATCGGTCTCACCGCGCTCGCGGCCGCCTCCCCCGACGGCTACACGATCGGATTCACCAACCTGCCCTCCTCGATCCCCACCTATTTGGTTGAGAACCGCGGAGCCACCTACGACGCCGAGAGCTTCGTGCCGATCGGCAGCCTCACCCGCACGACGAACTACATCGCGGTGAGCGACGCCAGCCCGTACGAGACGCTCGAAGACCTTCTCGAGGCAGCGGGAGACGCCCCCGGGTCGATCACCGTCGGCGTGGCGGGAGACGACGAGCGACTGGGCGTCGAGGCAGCCGCGGCGCTCGCCGACGTCGAGTTCAACGTCGTCCCATTCGACGGAGGCAGCGAGAAGACCACGGCGCTCCTCGGCAACCAGGTCGACGTCATCATCGGTGGCGGCACGACCGTCGTCCCCGGCGTGAAGAACGGCGACTTCCGCGCCCTCGGAATCTTCGGCGGAGAGAAGGACCCGTTCCTCCCCGACATCCCCACCTTCACGTCACTCGGCATCGACATCGACATCAACGGCTTCCTCGTCGTCTCCGCACCGGCGGGCACTCCCGACGCGATCATCGCGATCTTCGAGAAGGCGGTTGAGGCAGCGGTCGAGGACCAGACCTTCCAGGATCTCGTCAACGCCGGCTTCCAGGAGCCGCAGTTCCTGGGCAGCGCCGAGATCAGCGACGTGTGGAAGGGCCAGGAAGACACGTTCCGCGAGCAGCTCGCCGCCGAATAGTCCCCGATCGACCCGATGGTCCGGCGCCTCTCCCGAGGTGCCGGACCATTCCCCTGAGAGGGACAGCATGAGCGAGAAACGCTGGATGTGGCTGGTGTACACGCAGGCCGCCCTGCTCCAGGTGAGCTGGATCGGCGCCCGACTCATGATCGGCTTCGCCGCCCTGCAGTTCACCTCCGACCCGTTTCTCCTCGCGCTCGTAGCCGCCTCCTTCGCCCTGCCGGCGATCGGGCTGGCCCTGCCGGTCGGGGGCGTGATGGATCGCTGGGGTGCCGGGCCGCTCGTGGTTGTCGGAACCACCCTCGTGGCCCTGTCCTGCGTCGGCGCCGCTCTATCGCCCGGTCTCGTTGTCCTCATCGTCGCGAACACCGCGCTGGGTCTCGGGCAGTTGCTGTGCATGGTCGGGCAGCAGGGCTACATCGCCGAGCGCGCGGCCGGGACATCCCTCGACAGTGCGTTCGGTGGCCTGACCTCGGCCATGTCCGTCGGGCAGCTCGTTGGGCCTGTCGCCATTGCCGGCGTGGCCACGATCGGGGCGGTGTCCGCGCTGCAGCCCAACACGCTCATCGGCCTGCTCGGCTGCGCGGCATTCGCGGCGATCGTGCTTCCCCTGGGTCTTTCCCTCATCGGAGGGCCGCGCACGCGGAGCACGGCGCCTCGTGCCCGGCTCTCCACGATCGCCGCGACGGTGTTGCGCACCCGCGGCATGTGGCGTGCACTTGTGGTCAGCGGGGTGGTTCTCGCGGCGGTGGACCTGCTCTACGTCTTCCTGCCGGCGTGGGCCGTGGAGAACGGTGTATCGGCCATCGCCGTCGGGTGGTTGCTCGCGCTGCGCGGTCTCGTCGCCGTGGTCAGTCGCCTCGGCATGGGCAGGCTGGTCGCCGCGATGGGACGACGGTGGCTCCTGGTGATCTGCCTCACGCTCGGAGTGATCGGGTTCCTCGCATTGACCGTGGTAGAGGTGGTCGGGGCGGCCATCGCCATGCTCGCCCTCGGTATCGCGCTCGGGCTTCCCCAGCCGCTCACCATCTCCTGGGTGGTGCTGCGCGCACCCGCGAGCATCCGGGGCGCGGCGCTCGGTCTCCGGGTCACCTCCAACCGCGTGGTGCAGCTCGCCCTGCCCCTGCTGGTCGGAGCCGCGGCCGCTCCGCTCGGTGTCGCCGGCATGTTCCTCGGCTCCGCAGTTGTGCTCGCCGGCGCCGCGGCCGTCACCCTGACCGCAGGGGATACGCTCGGCGATGTGCCCGACGCAACGCGACCCGAATGAAGGAGGCCACCATGTTCGCGGTGAATCAGACCACCCTCGCGGTGCACAACAGTGACGACCGCTTCCCGGTGCGCCGGGTGTACTGTGTGGGCCGAAACTACGCCGACCATGCACGGGAGATGGGCAGCGACCCGGACCGCGAGCCTCCGTTCTTCTTCTCGAAGCCCAGGGATGCCGCGTTCACCGTTGCGGAGGGGATCAGGCCCGAGCTGCCGGGTGTTGTGCCCTATCCCCCGCTCACCGGCAACCTCCACCACGAGGTCGAGCTCGTCGTCGCCCTCGGGTCCGGTGGCTCGTCAGTGACACCGGAGCACGCGCTCGACCTGGTCTGGGGCTACGGAGTCGGTGTCGATCTGACGCGCCGCGACCTGCAGGACGTCGCCAAGAAGACAGGCCGGCCGTGGGAGACGGCGAAGGGCTTCGACGCTTCGGCGCCGCTCGGATTGCTCGCTCCCGTCACCGTAACCGGGCACCCCGCGGCCGGTCGGATCAGCCTGAGCGTGAATGGCGAGATTCGGCAGGAGGGCGACCTGGCCGAGCAGATCTGGAGTGTGCCGGAGGTGATCAGCCATGTGTCGGGATTCGTCGAGTTGGCCGCCGGCGATCTCATCATGACGGGCACACCGGCCGGCGTGGGCCCGCTCCTTCGCGGTGACCGGGTGCTCGGATCGATCGACGGTGTGGGCCTCGTCGACTTCCACGTGGTCTAGCGGCTGGTCAGGGACCTTTCGGCAGCTCGCTTCGGCAGCACGAGCAGGGCGAGCGCGAGGACGATGAGCCCCGCAACGAAGAGGAACACCCCCCACCACGACGCGACGGCCCACACGATTCCGGCCAGCCACCCGAACAACCCGGACCCGACGTAGACCGCGATGTTGTAGAGCGAGGTGGCCTGAGCCCGAGCGCCGGAGGCCGTGCGGCCCACTCCCGCAGAGTTCACGGAGTGCGCCGCGAAGAAGCCGAACGTGAAGACCACCAGCCCGGCAACCATAACGACAATGATCGGGATGAGGGTCAGCGCGAGGCCCACGAGCATCAACCCGCCGCTCGCCACCACCACCGTCGACCTGCCGAATCGGGAGACCACCTGGGCAGCCACGCGTGACGACACCGTGCCCGCGATGTAGGCCGCGAAGATGAAGGAGACGAGAAATGCGGAGATCCCGAACTCGGGCGCCTCGAGGCGAAAGGCGAAGAAGTTGTAGACCGCGACGAATGAGCCCATGAGCAGCATTCCCTGTCCGTAGAGAACGAGGAGCGTGGGATTCCGCAGGCTGGTTGCCACTCCGCGGAGCACGTCGCGAATCGTAGGGGGCGTCTCTCGCGAGTAGCCCTGCGCCCGCGGCACGATAAGGATGAATGCGACCGCGGACAGCGCGCACGCGCAGGCGACCGCGATCAGGCCGCCTCGCCAGTCCAGGATGGCGGCGACTGGTCCCGCAACCAGCCGGCCGAGCGCCCCACCGATCGTCGTGCCGGAGATGTAGGCCGCGGCGGCGATAGCACTGAATCGGTGGCTGACCTCATCGTGCAGGTAGGTGATGGCAAGCGCGGGCAGACCGCCCAGGGCCAGACCCAGCAGCGCCCGGAGCACCAGAAGTGCCTCGAAGGAAGGCGCGAAGGGAATGAGGAGGCCGATCGCGGCCGATGCGACCAGCGCAATGGTCATCGCCGAGAGCCGTCCGATGCGGTCGGCGACCCACGACCACGGCAATAGGGCGAGCGCGAGGGCGATGGTGGAGACGGAGACCGTCATTGCGGACTCGGCGGCGGTGATGCCGAACGAGCGCTGGATCGCCGGCAGGAGGCTCTGCGGCGCGTACAAACCGGCGAACGTCGCGAAGCCTGCGAAGCCGAGAGCGGTCAGGATGCGGCGGTAGTCACTGGATCCACGGAAATGACCCTCCCAGACACCAGTCGGTGGAACGGAAATGGGTGAGGTCGAGAGCACACATCCACGGTAGAAAGAATCAATACATAGCACCAATGCAATTGTGATAACTAAGTATGCTCATCTGATATGTATGACATCGCTTTCCGCCGGATCCTCGCCGAGTTGGCCGTCTTCCACGCCGTCGGGGCGACCGAGCAGGTGACCCAGGCGGCCGAATCCCTGGACATGCCACAGTCGAGCGTGAGTCGATCGTTGAGACGGCTCGGCGAACTCCTCGGCATTCGGCTTGTGGTCCGCTCCGGTCGAGGGGTGCGTCTCACCGAGGCCGGCAGAACGCTCCTCCCCTATATAGGCCGCGGGCTTGCCGAGATCGAGGCCGGCCTGAGCCTGGTGCAGGTCAAGGCGCCGCGGCTGGGTGGAAATCTTCGGCTGGCATTCCAGAACTCCCTGGGCGGCGAGGCCGTGCCGCGGGCGATCCGCCGCTACTCCGCGCTTCGTCCTGACGTGACCTACTCACTGCTTCAGGGCAACCGTTCGTTCTGCGTGGAGGCCGTCGAGAACAACAGCGCGGATATCGCGCTCATCTCCCCCGGCGTCTCGGAGGGTTCGCCGCTATCCGGAGCGCGCCTGTGGGATGAACCGCTGGTCCTCGTAACGGGCATTCGCCACCGGCTGGCCGGTGAGGACGTGGCGACGGTCGACATGCTCGAGGACGAGACATTCATCATGTTGACCCAGGGGTCGGGCCTGCGCGCCGAGGTCATGAGCCTGTGCAGGAAGGCCGGCTTCGAACCCGCAGTCGGCTATGAAAT
>Ga0247736_10000801_pt1 | contig 10602 bp, 12 predicted proteins | sample UWRJL193509B2_FD_180935 | JGI IMG/M metagenome (GOLD analysis project Ga0247736, IMG submission 180935) | Plant litter microbial communities from Arlington Agricultural Research Station in Wisconsin, United States - UWRJ-L193-509B-2 | ecosystem: Environmental > Terrestrial > Plant litter >...
ATTCCAGGTAATTAGTTAACCAGAAAAATTTTGGTAAGGTATTGTAAACAGTGACTACCGGAATTTTAGGACTCACAATTGTTCCTTCCGGTAAACCTTTTACCACTAATGGTAAGTAGCCTAAATCATGAAGTTCTGCAATGTGCTCCACAGGAATGCTGTCTTTACCAAGGGCATTATCCATGCGGCGTTTGTAGTCGGCCATTATTTTTTCTTTGGGCACATTGAAAAAACCTTCATTCCATTGTTTTACAAGGTATTCTTTTACAAAATACTGTAATCCAAAAAATACCAGTTTATCGTTATCTGCCAGGCGTGATTTACGTGGTGTAAAATTAGAGTAAACCATTTCTGTTCCTAAAGGGTATTGTCTGCGGTGATCTGCTTTATAAAAGTCGATCAACATTAATGGGTTCATGTTCATAAGGTACGTTGTTTTATAAGGTTAATTATTTCGTTAAGTGTATTTACTTGTTTGATGTTATATTTCTCACAAACGATGTCTATGTTTCCTTTTCTCCAAAAGCCATCGGGGCAGCACACGACCAGTTTTCCTGTTCTGGCAAATAAGCCAAGTTCCAGCATACTTACAGGTGATTTGGTTTCAGGTGAAAAGTAGAAGACGATCATGTTTGCTGTTTCAAGGGCATCCAGTTCCCAATTGACCTGTTCGCTGAATTGTTTATTTTCTTTATCTTGTTTCCAGCTTGCATCCCAATCGTTGCGGCGTGGGTTCAGGATACAGAGGTCTTTTTCATACTCAAGTGCTGCCTCTATGGTTTCCTGCCAGTTTTCGGCAATGCCCATTTCAATGGATCCTGCAAGGAATACCGAGAAACGGGTTTCAATTCCTGAGAGGCTGTGTGGTGGTTTAATGATCATCATGCTATTCCTAATCGTTTATTAATGAATTCTTCCTTTAAGGTGATAATCGTTTCGTAAGGCACATTTAAGTCATTGAGTTGATTAGCTTTTACACTTTCATATTCGCGATGAGCAAATGCTGTTATATCTTCAATCTTAGTAATCCATTCTGTGCAAAAACGTTTGAGGATATCTCCTTTCATACCCAGTTGAATGGCTTTTCTTTCCTGTTTAGTTCCGTGTGGATCATGATCAGGATCCCATTGCAATCTTACTTCTGTTTTTTCCAATTCACTTTTCCATTCTTCCTGTGTGTCATAGAAATTTTCGGAGTAAGAAGAAATGGTAGCATTCTTAAGAATCGTTTTAAAATGTTCCAAGGGTAAAGTGATAGCAAGGATGCGTTGTTGATGTTCTTTTGAAGCCCATCCGGCACGGTACATCATCCACAGAAAACCAGGTTTAATCCATGACATGCGGTTGAAGCTATAGTCTGGTCCTCCGAACCTTTGATTTTTTACTGCATAGTTGGCAATCAATGGATTAAAAGCCTGGTACACAATGATGTTATCTCCATCTGTTTGTCCAATGATCTGTCTGCCCGCTTTGGGCAATCTGTTAACCTGATCAGTATATTTTTCTAATTTCATTTTATTAATTTTTGTTTCTACCCTTTTCATTCGGGTGAAGTGTTTTTACACTATCGCTTTGCCAGAATTGTTTGGTCTCTATATCTATGGCTGTTAGTTTTCCATAAAAGCCTGCGCCGGTATCAATGTTCCACACATTGATGGCATTCATTGGCGTCTCTACATCATAATGAAGAGTAGGAGTGTGCCCTATGAAAATTTCACGAAATAATTTTAACCGTTTTGGATACAACAACGAGTTTGTTTCAATACGTGTATCCATCGTCAGTGCCATTTCCCATAAGGTTCTGTCCCAGTAGCAGTTTGAGGTGTAGGTCTCTTTTTCAGGGCCCTGCATGGAAGAATAGCCTGCATGGATAAATAAATTATTATGTTCATCGATATGGTAATTCAACATGCTCTCAAAGAACTGTAGATGTTTTTTTCGCAGCTGTTCTTCAAATGTTCCGTAACTGGCCATTGTTTCTTTACCACCATTCCTGAACCACACTTCATTGGCCTCGCCCGTTTTTAACCATTCTTCGCACCAGGTATCATGATTGCCTCTAATAAATAGGCATTGCTGTTGTTGGCCAAGTTGCATTAATAGTTCAATTACCTGGCACGACTCACTCCATCCGTCTACATAATCACCTAAAAAGATAAGTTTGTCTGCGCTAGTAACAGCCGCTCTTTCGAGTACCTGTTGCAAGGCGGTGTAGCTACCATGTATATCTCCTATGACTAAAGTTCGTGTTTTCATTTTATTATTTTGTACATGACGTCTGTTCTCAAAACGTATTTGGTCCCTGACAGTATTTCTTCTCCAGAATGCTTGATTCCATGGTAAAATACTAATGCTGTTCCTTTCTTCGGTTTGACATCATGATCTTGAAAAGTTGTATGTCCGCCTTCAAAATCATCGTTCAGATAAACCATAAAAGTGAAGTAACTGCATTCTTCTTCATTGCGTATATAACTACCATCAATGTGTTTTTTAAAACGCTGTCCCGGTTCATATTTATAGAAACGAAACATTTCATTAAAACCCAGAACTTCACTATTTTCGAATTTTTCTACGGCAAATGGTTTAAATTTTCCCCAAAGACGATTTGCCAGATCGAAATCAACAAAAGTGATCCTTGAATTGTTTCTGACTGACTTCAGCATTACTTCTTTACCATAAAACTGAACCTTGGCATCTTCGTAGCCTTTTTGTTCACTCCATATAATGAGTTCATCACACTCTTGCGGAGTAAAAAAATCTTCTATGAGGTATAAGAAAGAATCCAGATTTATTGTGTTCATGATCTTTTAGAATTGAATGTATTTTGCAGGGACATGATCACACAACCATACACCGTTTTTTGATAAGTAAAAGGGATGGCCGTCTTTATGCATCTCTGCTGCTTTTATTTTTAAAATAAGTGGTTTTCCTCTTCTGCTTCCCACTTTCACAGCTGTTTCCAGGTCTTTACTTAAATGAACATGCAGTCGTTGCATTTTTTGCAAGCCGGTTGTTTTAATGCCTTCTATGAATTTTTCGACCGTTCCATGGTATAGAAACTCCAAAGGTTCGGTTGCTTCAAATTGTAAATCCACATTAACTGTATGTCCCTGGTTTGCCCTGATCTTTGTATAATCGTCATTAAAAGCAAAACGTTGCTTGTCGTTAGTAATGACTACTTCTTCCAGTGTATCAAAATCCAGACTGGCGTTATTGTTATTGCATTTTGCTATCAGTTCATCTACATCTACCCAGCCGTTCTCTTCCATTTTTAAACCTATCTCTTCGGGTTTATGCCGAAGTACCAGGCTTAAAAATTTACTGATATGTTTTAAATCTTTCATTTTTAATTGTTTATTTTATCTCTTACTTCCATTAGTGCAAAACCGAGTAGGTTTTCTCCCTTCCATTTCAAAGGATCCTTAGCATCTGCATGGTCTTCCGCCAGGCCTATTCCCCAGATGGGATCTACCGGACTTGCTTCTACCAATACTTTGCTTCCTGTTTGAAGTAAGAACTGTTTTAAGTTATTATTTTGCGAGAATTTTAAATAGTTTCCCTGCTCAACTATAGTGTATTTGTGTTTATCCCAAAGAGCGGCATCAAAGTTTCTGATTTGTCTTCCTAAGTCTTTCACGTCTTTGGGAGATGTTTTAGCAATGATCTTTTCAGCGATTTCCTGATCATTGAATAGTCTGGCTTTGCCGGCCATCATGTAATGCTCCGCTGTTTTATAAACAATTCCGTCTTCTTCAAAATCGGCAGGCCACCACTGGCTCATGCAGGTTTTAATAATAGAGCCGTCTTTGGAAGGTTGATGCCCCCAGAAGAAAAGGAATTCTTTCTGTTCTGTTTGCTGTATGGATTCAATCGTGTGTTTCATTTTAAAATAAATTATACTGTTTGTAAATCGCTGTATCAGCTATAGTTCCTATAGAATTAGAGCTTCCTACATGTTTAAATCCGGCTTCTTTTAAACGGTCTAAGGCATTATGACTAAAAATACCATGTGATGCAATGAAGTAAAGCTCACCGGCATGTTTTGCTTTTAGGGCTGCTGCCAACTCAATAAACGTACGCCCGCCATCGCAAATGTCGTCCACAATTAAACATGCTTTGCCATTCAAGTCTTCCGTATTCACATCGCTTTTAATGATCTGCCCGGTGGAAAGGTCACGTACTTTGATTCCTGTTACGATCTGGCCTCTATATTCCAGTTGCTGTGCGAGCTTATCTATTTTTTTGTAAGCCCCGATGTCTGGTGAAACCAATACAAAATCAGACAGGTTAAACTTTTTTAATAAGGCTTTTACCATATCATAATTGGCTGTATTGCTGCAATTGTTTAATAACGCTACAGATACATCGCTATGTGCATCAAACACAATTACTTTATTTAAATGCAGACTATTAATGATATTTGCGAACACTTTGATAGATAAGGGCTCTCCCGGCACCATAACCCTGTCCTGCCTTGCATAGGGAATATAAGGAATAAATGCTTCAATGTAATTCACAGACATGTTCCTTAAAGCATCTACAGCCAGGCAAAGGTTCATGACATCATCGGATGAGTTCAATCGGGTATTGATTCTTATTTTATCGTCTTCCGAAAACGTTGTTAGAAATTTCACATGGCATTCGCCACCTGCAAATTTTTTTAGCTCTACCTGTTCGTTTGTTTCAAATAAGTGAATAGTTTTCATGTGATTATGGTTTAAAGTTCAAAGTGAAATCCTTTTTGTGTTAATTCTTTATAGTTTTTTTTATCGAAGCTAAAGAACTGTGCGGCTTTCCTGGCTACGTTCTGTTCTTTCTCATCCAATGGTTTCAGCAGGTTCATCCCTAATATTTTTTTCCTGAAATTGCGTTTATCAATGGTAGTTTCCAGGATCGATTCATATACGTTCTGCAACTGCGTTAAGGTAAATTTTTCTCCGAGTAATTCAAAGCCTATCGGTTGATAAGATACCTTTCCTTTGAGCCGTTGAATAGCCATTTTCACAATTTTACCATGATCGAACGCCAGCTTTGGTAATTTGGATAATTCAAACCATTCTGCCTTAACGGTATCACGACCGGCAACCAGTTCGTACTGGTGTTTATTAACTAACGCATAGTAAGCCACTGATACGATCCTTTCACGTGGGTCCCTGTCAATATCACTGAAGGTATACAGCTGTTCAATGAACGTGTGCCTGATGCCTGTTTTTTCCAGGAGGATCCGTTTAGCACATTCTTCAGAGGTTTCGTGCATAAATACAAATCCGCCGGGTAAAGCCCATTTATTTTTAAAAGGATCTTTTTCACGTTCAATCAACAGGAGTTTTAATTCTCCACCGTCAAATCCAAAGATCGCACAGTCTGTTGCCAGTGCAGGCCTTTCGTAATCGTAGTGGTATTTAGTGTTTGATTTCATTCTTAGTGTAAATTATACACAAAGATATATCTTTTATTCATACATGGCACATCCATAGTGTAAAAAACACACTTAAATGAGCTAAAGTATTGATACTCATTTCTTTTAATTTATGCCTCTGCATGTTTAAAATTTAAATACTCAAACTATTTACAGGACCAGAGTGTGTTGACAGATCTAATAGCAGGCTTCGACTTTATAAATAGTTGTTTTATTCCAAAAACCGTATTATGACACTGTTTTGCAAAACCGGATGTTGTAATATAGGTTGTTACTTTTTATAAGCGGGGTAATTATAAAGGTATAATCCATTAAACTGATGCAGCATGAAAACACTTATCTACTTTTCAGAAATCGATCGCAAATTTTACAGCTACTTCTTATTGTTATTTTTCTCAGGCTGTTTATTCACTTCTTACGGACAGATCATCCATCAAAGAGCTCACACGATCAGGCAAGAGAATCCACTGCCAGGTTATATTGAAATATCTGCTGATAAAACGGATGCTCATATATTGGTGAATGTGATCTATAATGCGATCCCGGATGGATACCATATTACCTTTACAAAATCATTTATAGGGACAACAGTAGCAAAAGTTGAACAGCAAATGAATGATGCTATGGAAAGTCTGTTTGCGGATGCAGGACAATTAAATCTCTCAAAAAAGGATATGGTAGCTGATGTAACGGCCCTTGATCCCATATTCGATTTTACGATACAGGATAACGTAGAAACGTCTGCACCTTCCGGTTATAAAGTCACTGAAAACATCATGTTTAATATTAAATCTGTGCACACCCTGAGGCAGCTATACAAAATTTGTTTGCAGCATTCTATTTATGATATTTTAGATGTACAGGCATATTGTAAGAACAGTAAACCGGTTTACGATAGTTTGTATGATAAAGCGGTTGCTATTTTAAACCGTAAAAAGGAACTGTGTACAAAAATAGGATATGAATTTTCGCAAGGGTATGCTAAATTCGAAAATAGAAAAGAAGTTGTTTATCCGGGAGAGCGGTATTTAAAATCGTACATAAGCAATGCCTCTGCATATAAGCACCACCTCTCGCAAAATTCAACTATCAAACAGGAAAGAGAATTGGATGTGGACGATTATTTTACCTATAATTTAAAGGATGCAGATTTTGTATTTCATACAGATGAAACGGTTCCGGTCATACAGTTTTACTACCAGGTAGATTACCACTACCTTAAAAAAGATACAGAGAAAGAAAAAGAAGACAAAGAGAAACAGAAAAATGAGCTTGCCACAAAAGGTCAGACACTCATTTACATTATTGATAAAAAAGGCAACCTTAAGAAAATAGATGTTGGTGATGAGGAAAAAACAACAAAGTAGTTAATTTACTTAGGAGCAGATATAACACTACAATACCAGTTCTTCAAACAGGCGCAGAGCGGTTACCTGCAGGTCGTTACATAATCCCGGATGCGGCCGTGAAGTTTGTATCACGGAGCTCCGTACGGCAGTTAGCCAGCGGAAGCGGGAAGGAAGGTCCATTTGTGCAATTGGTCCGCAGTTCTCATTGCCAAGTGCTATTTTTTCAAAGGAGTGTAAGTTGATCCTGATCTGGTCTATGTCTAAATCTTTTGAAAACAAACGGAGCTTTGGCTCGTCAATAGCAAAGTGCACTTTAATGAATTTTTCTTTTTTGCAAAAAAGTATAATACCTGCGTTGAGGAACTCCTCGCGTTCTACCTTAGGCAGAATGCGAATCACAGCATATTCATATAAGTGTTTCTCTTGCATGTTGTGCTTCTTTGGTGAAAATTTCAGAATGGTTCAATCGTGTTGTCAGAAACTGAAAATAGGTTTCTCTTAATGCTTCCGGGCTTTCCTCTGTATCTCTCCATTCGAGCCATTCATCCGGAATGAGGGTTACAATAGCGCGGATTTTTTCTTTGGTGAGTTGTTTGCTGTATTCTGTATTGACTTCATTCAGCTTACTTGCCTGTGGCAGGAGAACGTGTTCTTTAATATAATTAAATGGACTTTTAGCATGAGTATCGATATTGGTCCATGAATGTTGAAAGGATAAGCAGGCACCATGATCGATCAGCCAAAGTTCCTTATTCCAGATAAGCATATTGGTATTGCGGAAGGTACGGTCAATATTGGTAATGTATGCATCCAGCCACACAATTTGCGAAGCCAGTTTAGGATCCACTTGTGTCACAACAGGATCAAAAGTAATAGCACCTGATAAAAAGTGAAGTGCAAGGTTTAAACCTTTACTTCCTTTTAAAAGATCCTGGATCTCCTCATCTCCTTCTGTTCTCCCGAATGCCTCATCCAGGTTGGCAAAAACAAGCTCGGGAATTTTCAAACCTAAAGCCCTGGCTATTTCACCGCCAATTAATTCGGCGATCAGGGCTTTAACGCCATGCCCGTTGCCTTTAAATTTTAAGACATATTTAAAATTATCGTCTGCTTCTGCCAGTGCGGGCAAAGAGCCTCCTTCCCGTAAAGGCTGTATATAGCGCGTTACATTAACGGTTCTTAACGTGAGTGTATCTTGTGTCATCAGATCTAATTACATGAAACAACAAATTGTATTCCGGCAGTAAAGGTAGTTATTTTTATAAAGACCCTGGCGATTGGGTAATTGATGTCTGTAATTTCATAAAGTAATATAAATGCATTGTAAATTCAACTACTTTTAAGGACATTCGTGATCCTGAGTTCTTAATTAAAATTACACCAATGACTATACAACCCACGGCATCCCACATACAGGTTGCAGACTATAAACCTGAACACCACGCACGTTTCCGGGAGATCAATGAACAATGGATCACCCGCTCTTTTACAATGGAAGAGGAAGATTGGAAAACGGTAAATGACCCGGAGGATTATATCCTGAAAGACGGAGGGAAAATTTACATCGCATTATTAAATGGCTACCCCGTGGGGACCTGTGCCTACCTTAATTTCGGTAATGGTGAATATGAAATGATAAAAATGGCTGTGGATGAAACTTACAGAGGATTAAGTATTGGGAGGACAATTTGTGAAGAGTCTGTAAAGCGTATGAAAGAGCACGGGGCAAAAAAAATTATTCTTTTTTCCAACAGGGAAGGTTCCGCAGTTGCCATTTCGATGTACCGTAAATTAGGATTTACAGAAGTGCCGCTTGGTACCTCTGAATTTGCACGGGCGGATATTAAAATGGAGTTGGTATTTTAATAAAATGTGTTTTGAAAATGATCATTTAGTGAAAATATGTTAAGGCTAAAAACTTTTTATGTGAGGCTATGATATTATCTGTACTTTAGTCATGCTCTTTTAAAAACCCGGTAGTTTTAGCTAACTGACTAAACACATTAGTTGAAATTTATCCGGGTTTTTATGAGAGACAATCTTTTCACACCAGGCTCTATCATAGGTATAGGGCTTTTTTTATGGAATAAATTTGTTCTTGCTATTTATTTTGTGCTTCGGCCTTTGGCTACGGGTGTGGCTTTCCATGGATCGTCGGGCCAGGCATGTTTTGGGTAGCGCCTTTGCAATTCTTTTTTAACTTCATGATACGTGTTGTTCCAGAAACTTTTTAAATCGGTAGTAACCTGTACGGGTTTGTAGCCTGGCGACAGTAAATGCAATACTGTTTTGATACGACCCTGGTTAACGGTTGGTGTATCTTCCAAACCAAACACTTCCTGTAAGCGAACAGCAATAACCGGGGCAGCCCCATTGGCAAAATACTCAATCCTGATCTTTGAGCCGCTTGGCACTTCAAGTTTCCCTGGTGCCAGCTGATCCAGCATTTGTTGTTGATCCCAGTTGAGGGAATGTAACAGGCATTCAGCAAGATCTGTTTTTTTAAGGTCTTCCGCTTTTCTCACTTCTTTTAAATAAGCACCCAGCCAGTCTTTGGCAGTAGCTAATAAATGTTCTGTTGTAACGGTGGGCCATTGTTGATCAGTGTTCCATTGACGGAGGCTACTGATGCGGTTTTGTAATTGTGTAAACTGATCTGTGAAATCCAGCAGGCTTTCGCCTTCCGTTTTAATAGCATAACAAATAGCATCCAATACTAACTGTTCATCAGGCTTGCTTAAAGGCTTTGATTGCAACACAATGCTTCCTATTTTGAGTTCGTTCAGGCAGATAAGTCCGCCTTTTCTCGTATCCCAGCTAATGTGCTGTTTTTCTTTTACGAGGTGGATCAAATCTTTTGGATTGAGAGGAGCAGCCATAAATATTTTTCCAAGACCATCCCTCAGATCCATATTGGCAACAGCGAGCCAGGGTTCATGTGCCAGATCGTCTTTATGACCTGCTGTGGCGATCTTTCCGTTGGCCAGTTGGAACTGTGCATTGTTTCCGGGCTTGGCAGAGGCAATGCGTTCAGGGTAGGCGTAGGCCAGCAAAAGCCCTGTTTCAAAAGGATCTACAGGACTATTATCCGCATCAAGTTTTAATAAATGACGGTAACTCGCTGCATTTTTTTCAATGCGTTTAAATTTAGCATTGAAGGATTTATTGCTCCTGGCCCTTCTCAGGGCTTCGATCCGGAGGTTAAGGTCAATACCACTGTCTTTTGGTAATGGGTCGCGCTCTTCCAGGATCCCGGCAATATCACAACCTAACTGTTTCATGCTTTCGGTTTCTGCAAGCAGGAGCATGTGCGCAATACGCGGATGACAAGCCAGTTGATGTACCTGTTTACCATGCTCCGTTATCTTTCCATTATCAAGAGCGCCAATTTGTTGAAGTGTATCATAAGCCTGTTGTAAAGCGCTTTTTGGAGGAAGTGTCAGCCAGCACATGTTGGTAATATCATCCGTTCCCCATTTGGAAAGTTCCAATACCAGGGCACAAAGATCAGCTTCCATGATCTCAGGAATACGATGTCCGGCCATACGTTCCTGTGTAGCATTTGTCCATAAGCGGTAGCACACGCCGCTGCTTAGGCGCCCTGCGCGGCCTGCACGTTGGTCGGCGGCATCTTTTGAAATACGTAACGTTTCCAGACGGGATAATCCGGAAGCTGCATCAAAACGTGATCTGCGTCCGAAGCCTGAATCCACTACAATGCGGATGCCTTCAATGGTTAAGCTGGTTTCGGCAATGGAAGTAGCCAGTACTATTTTTCGTTTGCCATATTTGTTTGGCATGATCGCGGCATACTGTTCGTTCTGAGGCAGCATG
>Ga0247736_10000803_pt1 | contig 10595 bp, 6 predicted proteins | sample UWRJL193509B2_FD_180935 | JGI IMG/M metagenome (GOLD analysis project Ga0247736, IMG submission 180935) | Plant litter microbial communities from Arlington Agricultural Research Station in Wisconsin, United States - UWRJ-L193-509B-2 | ecosystem: Environmental > Terrestrial > Plant litter >...
GCCCGTGCGCTGGTAAAAAGCATTCTTATTTTATAGATATATGCTTTACGCGTTTTGTGTTGAACCTTATTTAGTTAAGCCAGCATAAATGTGATTGCTTGCGCCCTTTTTGTACTTACTAGAAAGGGACATTATTTTGTCTTTTGATTCATTAAATCTACACCCAACCATTTTACGTGCAGTGCTTGAAGCAGGCTACGAAACACCAACTGCTGTACAGGCACAAGCCATTCCACCCGCTTTAGAAGGCCGTGACATCATGGCTTCTGCTCAAACTGGTACAGGTAAAACAGCGGCATTTACATTGCCAGCACTTAACTTATTAGCGACACCGCATGCATTGAGTAGCCGTGGTCCACGTATTTTAGTATTGACGCCAACTCGCGAATTAGCAGCTCAAGTAAACGAAGCAGCGCGTAAATATGGTAAATATATTCGCGCACGTACAGTCAGTATTGTCGGTGGTATGCCTTACCCATTACAAAACAAATTACTCTCACAACCTTTAGATATTTTAGTCGCTACACCTGGCCGCTTTATTGATCACATGGAACGCGGCCGCATCGATTTAAGCCGTTTGCAAATGTTGATTTTGGACGAAGCAGACCGTATGTTAGACATGGGCTTTATGCCAGATGTAGAACGCATCTGCGAAGCTTTGCCTAAAGAGCGTCAAACACTATTATTCTCAGCCACCTTAGATGGCATCATGCATATTGGTAAACAATTTCTAACTAATCCAGTCACGCTACAAGTGGCTGGTCAAAAAGAAAAACATGCCAATATTGAGCAACGCATGCACTTCGTCGATGACATGACACATAAAAACAAATTGCTTGAGCATTTGTTGATTGCGCCAGACATGAACCAAGCGATTATCTTCACCAGCACTAAACGTCATGCCGATGTATTAGCAGAAGACTTATACGCAGCTGGCCATAAAACAGCCGCTTTACATGGTGACATGACACAAGGTGCGCGTAACCGCACATTGACTAAATTACGCCAGGGCGATGTCAAAGTATTAGTAGCAACTGATGTAGCAGCGCGCGGTATTGACGTGCAAGGTATCAGCCACGTCATCAATTACGATTTACCAAAATTTGCGGAAGATTACGTGCATCGTATCGGTCGTACTGGTCGCGCTAATAATAAAGGTATCGCGATTTCATTTGCATCGAATATGGACCGCCATTTATTGCGTAAAATTGAGCAATATACTGGTCAAAAATTAGACGCAACTGTAGTTGAAGGCTTTGAGCCAAAACGCAGTTTTAGCACTGGTTCTGGCAAAGATGGCGCAAGACGTAGCAATGGTGACCGTAGTGATCGTGGTGGCCGTAATGAACGTTCTGCACACAAACCGGGTGACCGTGCTGGTTATCAATCACGTGATAATAATCGTGGCAGTTTCGGCGATAGAATCATGGGCGAAAAACCAGTTGGTGAAAAAACCTATGGTGCACGTTCTGGCGGTTTTAACGACCGTAACAAAGAGCGTACACATGATGGCGCACGCCCTGCTCGTTCATTTGGTGATCGTCCTGCTTTTGGCGATAAACCAGCTTTTTCTAATTCAGACCGTCCAGCACGTAACAGTGACCGTTTTGCTAATAGCAATGAAAACCGTGCAGCGCCTTCACGCGAAGTGGATGGCAATAGCCGTAGCTATACTAAAGATACAGATATGCAGTTCGCACGCGAATTAAGCAAAGGTTTCGGCGGCAAAACTGGCGATAGAACAGGTGCTCCTAGATCTACTGAAAATAGATCAACAGAAAACAGGCCTTATGCCCGCAAACCAGATGGTAGTTTTGGTGACCGACCAAACCGCACGGAAGGCTCACGTTCTGCTCCGCGTGGTGATGCACCACGCAGCGCAGCGCCAAGAAGCAACACTGGCGAAAAGTTTGGCAATCCACGTCCGCGTCCAACGGGTGATCGCCCTGCACGCAGTGGTGGCGATTCTACACCACGTCGTCCACGTAGCTTTGTATAAGAAACTCAGTTAAATGGATACAACTACTGAACCCATTATGTTTGATGCACTAGGTCTCGCTGCACCGCTGTTAAAAGCGGTAAGCGAAACTGGCTACACAATACCAACGCCGATTCAGGCCAAAGCCATTCCATTGGCTTTGCAAGGTTTGGATTTGATGGCTGGTGCACAAACAGGTACAGGTAAAACGGCGGCATTTGCGCTGCCGATTTTGCAAAAACTATTACCTTTTGCTAGCCCTAGCACTTCTCCCGCAAAACACCCTATCCGTGCATTGGTATTGACACCAACTCGTGAATTGGCAATTCAAGTGGAAGAAAGCATTAAGGTTTACGCTAAATACACACCACTTAAAAGTTTAGTGGTGTTTGGTGGCGTGGATATTAAAACGCAAACACCGCATTTAAAAACTGGCATCGAAATTTTGGTCGCAACGCCAGGCCGTTTGCTTGATCATGTTGAGCAAAAAACACTGAATTTATCGCAAGTACAGATTTTAGTATTGGATGAAGCGGACAGAATGTTAGACATGGGTTTCATGCCTGACTTAAAACGTATTTTGGCTTTATTACCAAAAAAACGCCAAAATTTAATGTTCTCTGCAACGTTTTCAAATGAAATCAAGAAATTAGCTGATGACTTTTTAACCAATCCGACACTTATCGAAGTTGCGCGTAGTAATGCGACTAATGATAATGTGACTCAAAAAGTTTATTTGGTTGCGCAAAACGATAAACAAGCATTGTTGACGCATTTATTAAGTGAATCTAATAGCCAGCAAGTGATTATTTTCACCAAGACTAAAATCACTGCCAGCAAATTAAGCCGCGCTTTGCAAAAAGAAGGCATTACTGCTGATGCGATTCACGGTGATAAAAGTCAAAAAGAACGTATCGAAGCTTTAAATGCTTTCAAAGCTGGCAAAATCACAGCTTTAGTGGCAACAGATGTGGCTGCGCGTGGTTTAGATATTAGTGATTTACCAATGGTGATTAACTACGAAATACCGAATGCACCGGAAGATTATGTGCATCGTATCGGTCGTACAGGTCGCGCTGGCGCAAGTGGCGTGGCGATTTCTTTGGTCAGTGAAGATGAAGAAAAGTATTTAGTAGAGATTGAAAAACTGATTAAACGCAGTGTTGAAAAAGTACAAATTGATCCTGCAGTATTAGCAAAAACGACTCGCCAATCTGGTTCTGCAAAATCTAGTGCAACTAGTACTAAAAAAACTAATTCCATACAAGATAACGACAAACTTGAGTCGAACCGCCATGCTGCCAAGCCGCGTCAACATACGCGTAAACCATCAAAAGATCCTTGGTTTGATAAACCTTATGAGCCAACTGTCCAAAAGGCAACGCATAGCGAAGCGCGCTTCCCCAGCAATTCGCGCAAAACGCCCATTGCGGCTTTATTAGGTGGGTTAAAGTTAAGCAGTAGAACGGTTCAAAAGTAAAACGATTCAAAAATAGTGAAATTTAAAGCGTTAAGTTTGTTGAATCAAAAACTTAACGCTTTTTTATGGGTAACTTTTGTATAAAAAGGTTGTTCTAATGAGTTTACCCCCTACTTTTTAAACCAGGTTTCCATTTCTTTCGCTTCTAATGGCGGCGAATAAAAATAGCCTTGTACTTTTTTGCATCCGCTTGAGATCAGAATATCTGCTTGTTCTTGATTTTCTACGCCTTCTGCTATCAAATCCAAACCCAACGCCTCACCCAAAGCAACAATCGCCTTAACAATCACACGATCTTCTTCACTATTGACCAAACCATCAACAAATGAACGGTCAATCTTCACTTCATCTACGGCCCAGCGTTTAAGGTACAACAGCGATGAATGGCCCATACCAAAATCATCTAGCGAAATCTCAAAACCCAAGTCTTTAATTAATCGCATATTATTTTTAACGATATCCACTTCTTCTAATAGCGCATATTCAGTGATTTCAATGCATAACATAGACGGCGTAATATTATACTTTGCTGGTATCGCACTCAGTATTTTGATTAGATTATCTGAACGTAAATGGCGTGCAGAAATATTAAACGATACACGTGGTAGTTTGAATTTCTTATCCAGCCAAGCGCGCATTTGCTTGCAGGTTGCTTCTAACACCCATTCGCCGATTTGATTAATCAGTGAAGATTGCTCTGCGATCTTAATAAATTCTAATGGCGGAATCAGGCCACGTTCCGGATGTCGCCAGCGAATCAATGCTTCCATGCCAATCAATTGATTATGCGTATTTTCCAATTGCGGCTGATACATAATAAATAGCTGTTTTTCTTTCAGCGCATTACGAATGCCATGTTCCATTTCTAACCATTGATGCGCAATAAAATTCAGGTTGGTCGTGTAAAACTCAAAATCATTTCGACCATTTTGTTTAGCGCGATACATGGCTAAATCGGCATAAACCAACAACGTTTGCGTGTCAGTCGTATCATCTGGATAAACGCTGACACCAATACTGACCGTACTATAGATTTTTTGTTGCTGCACCTCAAACGGGACAGAAAATGCCGCGATGATGTCTCGCACGAGACGATGGCCATCTTGCGGAGAAGCGCCTTCCATAATCATCACAAACTCGTCACCGCCCAGCCGGCATAATACATCCGTTGCGCGCACGCGCTCTGTGATGCGCTTAGTCGCCATAATCAACAACTGGTCACCCACTTCGTGTCCCAGCGTATCGTTAACCATTTTAAAATGATCTAAATCAAAAAACAGCAGTAAAACTTGATTACCAGTTCGTGCAGCTTTTGTCACAGCATGTTCTAAACGCTGCCTAAACATACTGCGATTCGGTAATCCAGTTAACTCATCATGCGAAGCCAAAAACTCTACTTTGCGGCTTAACGCAATCGTTTCGCTCACATCACGACCTACGCCGCGGTAGCCCAAAAAATTACCATTATTCGCAAATACAGGTTTGCCAGAAACGCGCAAATAAACCAGCTTGCCAGTTTCATCGGTAAAGTGCACAACATAATCGGTAAAGCGTTTATGCCCTTGCAAGGTTTTCAGCATTTCGTTAGAACTATGGCTGTGACAAGCTTCTGCCAAATCGGTCAGGCTGTAAAAACTTAAGCCTTTTGGCCCGCCAGTGACTGCGAAGATTTTTAAATATTCATCTGATTCCCAAAACCAATCGGCAGAAGCTTCGGCGAAATCTCTGAATCGCGCTTCACTGGCGATGAGTTTCTCTCGCTCTTCACTCAATTCAAGGATTTTTTCATCCAGCTTGCTACGCACGCGGTCGGCATGTTGTTTATCTAATTTAAGCGGGCTGCCGCGATACAATCCGCGGCTTCTGGGCAAGTCAGTTGGCTCATTCGAATGTAAAACCTCATCAATAATATCCATTAACTCAGGCATTAACATTGGCTTGATTAAAAACTTAGTCGCGCCGAGTGATAAAGCAAACTTTCTGTCTTGCTCAGATGTATACGTGGCTGTGTAAAAAATTAGCGGAATATGCTGCAGGTTTTGATTCTGCTTAATGGCGCGGCATAAGCCGTAACCATCCATTTCGGGCATGAGGATATCTGAAATAATCAGATCAACATCTTGGGTTTGTATATGCGATAACGCTTTTAAGCCATTATCAAAGCTAGCGACTTCATAGCCTTTTGCCGTTAATACGGTCTCTAATAATTGTCTAGAGTTCTCATCATCTTCCACGACTAAAATTTTCACGCAACACCTCACCTTGTTATTTTTTTTGTTTTTATATGTTTATTTTTGACTCAAGCTATTCTATTGTTAATTACCTGTTCGATTTGTTGAATTACTAACATAGGATCAATCGGCTTTTCAATATAACTGGTACAACCTGCCGCCAATAGTCTTTCTCGGTCGCCCGACATCGCATAAGAAGTCATGGCAATGATGGGAATATTTTTACCTGCTGGATGTGCCCTGATGCGTTTTAGCACTTCCAAACCGTTAATATCAGGCAATTGTATATCTAAAATAATGAAATCTGGCGGAATTGTGGTTGCCTGTTTAACGCCTTCTAATCCAGTCATCGCAAAACGCGTTTTATAGTTCGCCTCTTCCAAAATAAATCGAATCAATTCTAGATTATTTTCGTTATCTTCGATAATTAAAGCGACTGTCATGATTGTGATTTCCCTAATGGTGACTCATCCAAAATAGAAGGCGTTTGCTCCAGCTTAGTTTCTGAGATTTTGGCAGGGATTTTAATGGTAAAAATACTACCTTCATTTATTACGCTTTTTACCTGCACCGTTCCGTTAAGTAATTGTGCCAATATTTTACGGGTTAAGTACAAACCTAAACCTGTGCCCAATGTTTTGATTTTCAATGGCGAATCAATACGTTCAAACGGTTTAAATAATTGTGCCAAATCTGCTTCGCCGATGCCAATGCCCGTATCTTGTACGCTAATCGTCAGCCAATCGCCTTGTGCAGGGATTTTGAGTAATTCTGCTTTGATATGCACAGAGCCTTTTACCGTATATTTAACCGCATTGCTGGCAACATTAAGAATCACTTGATACAAGCGCTTGCGGTCAGTTTCCAGTTGCAACCCTTCAGCACAATCTATCGTCACCAATAGATTTTTTTCAGTGACGATATGCTCAATCGCTTGCTCAATTTCGGCTAATAATGGCATTAACTCAAATTGCTCAATATGCACCTGTAAAAATCCCGCTTCAATTTTAGAGATATCAATCACATCGGTAATCAGCGATAACAGATGTTTAGCAGAATGATAAGCGCGACTTAACTGATCTTTTTGCTTGAAATTCAATTCGCCTGACATGCCCTGCAACACCACGCCCAAAAATCCAATAATCGAATTTAATGGCGTACGTAACTCGTGTGACATTGAAGCCACAAACATGGATTTGATTCGGTCAGCCGATTCGGCCGCTTCACGCGCTTTAATCAAGCTTGCTTGCAGGTTTTTTTGTTGAGAGATATCTAGTGCAATTGCTACCAGCTTGCCCTGTTCACTTGCATTTTCGCCTACCGCGCCGATTGAGCATTGGTATTCATATTTTTCACCATCCGCATTTTGCAACAACAACTCAATGGCGCGAAAATTTCCCCCTTTCATTGCGCGTGCTGCAGCGGCAATGGCTTTTCTACGCGATTCCTTTGCGACGATTAACTCAATAAAATTTTCGCCAATCATTTCCGCTTTGTTATAACCGGCTGCATAAACCGCTTCTGGATTGGCTTCGATAATCAAACCTTTGTTATCAATAATCAAAATAGGCAAAGGCGCATGTTCGACCACATAGCTGTAGCGTTTTTCACTTTCTATCAGTTTTTTAGCGTTAACTTCTAACGCTCTTTGCTTGCTCATATCCTGGCCGATAGAAATAATCACCGGATTATTGTCATCATCAAGCGCCATGCTGCGCGAAATGGATAAATCTGCCGTGCTGCCATCGGCACAACGCACCGACAATTCTTGCCCTTGTATCTTTTCTCCGTAGGCAATCTGTTTTTCCATCTGAATCAATTGCTGTTTATTTTGTTTGGTCGCAAATAATTCCTGATGCGTTTTGCCTATCGCAAATTCGCGGCTGTAGCCAGTGATGCGTTCTGCCTCTGGATTCATCTCAATAATCTCATTGGCAATATTCATATACAAAATGCTCACTGGCGCACGTTCCACCAAAAATCGAAATAATTTGGCATTGTTTTCAATAGAGGCAGTGCGTTTTTGAACAATGGTTTCCAGATTTTTTTGCTGATGCGATAAATCTGCTTCAACTTGTTGACGCTTTTGCGCTTCTATCGTCAATCGCGCTAAATCGGTAATCGATCCGACGAAATTTTGCTCATCAATTGTCCATTCGCGCGCGCCATTCACATGTTCATGGCAAATCACGCCGATCATCTGGTTATTCAGCCAAATCGTGCCATCTAATATCGCACCGATATGATTGCCCTGTAAATATTCTTTAGTTAACTCTGCTGTCGCTGGATGACGATGCACATCATCCACATTGAGTACCCGGTTTTGCCTGAGAAACTTGAAATACTCAGGTAATTGATCTGCGATTAACGGTTGTGATACCGTATGCATTTTTTGCGATTTAATATACAAACTCAAACATTCAAGCTGTTTAAAATCGTCACTAAATCGCCAGATACTGACGCGCTCAACGTCTAGCGCCTCCGCCGAAACTTCGGCAATCTCCCTAAATATCGCTTCTGGATTTTGCCAATTACCCAATTGCATAGAAGCTAAATGCGCCAAACTGGCATTTTGGCGCTGCAAACGATGTTCACTTTGCAATAGCTTGTCTTGTGCTATTTTTTTATCAATATTTTGAACATGCAGTTTGTTAATCAGTTTTTCTAGTTGTTTGCTACGTTTAAGGTTGCCAAACAAATACCCGCCATACAAAACAAACACAAAAAAACCGGCGCTTGCCCATTGCACAAACCGCTGGTCTGCATAGTATTGATAGGTAATAACCAGTTGCAAATACAAAACGAATAGGCCGCTGACAAACAGCAGCCCAATCATTAAAATTCTTTTAGTAGGAAAAGAGATGCGCTTATAAAGGGTTTCTAAGCCTTGATTAGGCGTTAAGAATTTTTGCGTAACTTGCTTTTTAATGCGCCAGTTTAACCACAACAAGCTAAACAAAATCAGCGAAAGTATAAAAAACAAGACTAATGTGATTTGCAGTTTGTAAATAATTAGCCAATGTGTTTGAGAAAAAAACACTTGGTTGATTGCTGCAAATACAAATGGGGATTGTGATAAATCAGTGACAGGATTTGAATCGACAGGTTGTGATGAATTACCCGATTGTGAAAAAGCCAAAACGGGCAATACCAAGAAAAAAACCCAGCTTAAAAAGCTAGCTACTTTTCTGAAGAATTTGTTTTTAGGTAATTTGCTATTAGACAAGCGAACCCCCTGACGCAACCTGTTATTTTTAATGACTATAACAGTTAGATGGTTTATTGGCTAATTTTCAATGTTTTCAGTGTATTAACACATTAATCACTATATTTATTCAGCAACAAAACTAGGATTTGAATCTTAATTTTTATTTGAGATAGTTTTAATAAAACGTTTACTGTGGCTCACGATTACGCATAAAGTCTGCCACACCATATAATTGTTCAGCTAATTTTTGCATTAACAATTCATCCATTTTTAATATTTGCATGGCTTTTATCATGCAGTACATCCATTGGTCGCGTTCACTCTCACCAATACTAAACGGCAAATGTCTGCGGCGCAGAAATGGATTGCCAAAACGCTCTATGTAAAGTTGCGGCCCGCCTGTCCAGCCGGATAAAAACATAAATAACTTTTCACGCGAGTTGGTTAAATCGGCTGGATGCATGGCGCGAATGGTCGCGGCTTTAGGGTCGCTATCCATCACATCATAAAACGTGTCAACTAACTGGCGAATCGCAGCTGTACCGCCCTGTTCGCCGCCTAACAATGTATAGAACGTCGATTTGCTGCTACCAGCTTCTTGTATTTTATTGATCATTTATCTTTAAACTTCACCGAAATCAGAAAACAATACTTTCGGAGTAAATACTTAACGGGTCGAATTGCTTGGTTTTACTAAACTTGCCGCCAGCTTTGCCCGTGCTCTGGCTTCATCCGTATCTTTGCCAATTGCCAACGCCACACCCATTCGACGGCGTGCAAAAGATTCTGGCTTACCGAACAACCGAATATCGCTCCCAGCTACGTTTAAAGCAGCTTCCAGCCCATCGTATTGCAAGTTAACACTATCAACGCCGCCATAAATAACGGCACTTGCGCCGGCTTCTTTCATGCTGACATCTACGGGCAAACCCAAAATAGCGCGCGCATGTAATTCAAACTCGCTCAATCGTTGCGAACACATCGTCACCATACCAGTGTCATGCGGACGTGGACTCACTTCGCTGAACCAAACCTGGTCATCTTTAACGAACAATTCAACGCCAAATAGCCCAAGTCCGCCTAAGCTATCAGTAATCGTTTTACCAATATGCTGTGCCGATTTAAGTGCGTTGGCCGTCATTTTTTGCGGCTGCCAGCTTTCGATATAATCGCCGTTTTTTTGCACGTGGCCAATCGGCTCGCAGAAGTAAGTTTGCGTTTCACCCGCTGCGTTTTTTGCGCGAACGGTTAATAAAGTAATTTCATAATCAAAATCAATTTGACCTTCTACAATCACCACACCTTGATTCACGCGCCCGCCAGTTGCGGCATAATCCCAAGCGGCTTTTACCTCACTGGCTTGCGTGATACGCGATTGGCCTTTACCACTGGATGACATAGTCGGCTTAATAAAACACGGGTAACCAATGGCAGCTCTGCCAGCATTTCCATCAATCGCGGCTTGTAATTCGGCTTCGCTACGCGCAAACGCATAAGGTGAGACAGGCAATTGCAACTCTTCAGCGGCTAAACGACGAATGCCTTCGCGGTTCATGGTGAGTTGCACAGCTCTAACGGTTGGTATAACTGTCGCCAAGCCTTCATTCTCAATATCAGCCAAGGCATCGGTATTCAGCGCTTCGATTTCTGGCACGATAAAATGTGGATTCTCTTTTTTGATCAATGCTTTAAGTGCGG
>Ga0247736_10000804_pt1 | contig 10561 bp, 7 predicted proteins | sample UWRJL193509B2_FD_180935 | JGI IMG/M metagenome (GOLD analysis project Ga0247736, IMG submission 180935) | Plant litter microbial communities from Arlington Agricultural Research Station in Wisconsin, United States - UWRJ-L193-509B-2 | ecosystem: Environmental > Terrestrial > Plant litter >...
AGAAACTCGGCAAACGAACCCCCGAAGAGCTCGTGAAGTCGATCACCGGCGTCACCGGCCGCGAAGCCGCCACCGCGGTGCGGGTCGGGAGGATGGCACTCGAGGCCGCCACCGACGGGCAGATCGATTCGTCGACCGGTGAGGTGTTCGTCGCAGCAGAACCCTGGATGCGGGCAGTGGTTCGAGAAGTCACCGCGGGGACACTGTCAGTGCAGACCGCAGACGCGATCCGGCTCGGCGCAGGACGCCCCAGCGACACCGTGACCGCAGAGATGCTTTCAGAGGTGGTCACCCGGGCGATCGAGTTCGCGCTCACCTCCGACACCGACCGGGTGCTGAAGTTCACGAAGGATCTCCGCGACCAGGTCGATCAGGCGGGCGTGGCGGAGCGCGAACGGCAGCGGCACGAGAAGCGATCGTGGGTATTCCGGATGAACGCGGACGGGTCCGCTAGGTCGATCATCGACCACGACATCGTCTCGGCGGCGCAGATGAAAGACCTGTGGGACCGGACGAACTCACCAAAGCTGGTGCGGTTTGTCGACGAGGCGGAAGAGGCGGCCGACGGGCACCAGGCGCCTACCGCAGCAGCACCGGTGACGAGCTTTGATGAGTGGCAGCGTCGCGACAACTACAACCACGACACGATCATGGGGTTCATCCGCACTGGGGCAGGCGTCGACCCGTCACGGATTCTCGGCAACACGGGTGCCCAGATCACCGCGCTCGTCACCCAGGAGCAGCTCGACAAAGATACCCAGACCGGGCACGGGGTGGCGTTCATCGACGGACAGGACGACGCCATCTCCGTCGCGTCAGTGAAGAATCTGATGAGCTGCGGGACCGTCAACCGGGTCGTTTTCGACGAAAACGGGTACCCGATCGAGCCCGGAACCGACCAGACCGCCGACCAGCGGTTCTTCACGGCGAAACAAAGGGCTGTGTTGGTAGCAATGTTCGGCGGGTGCGCGTTCGGGGACTGTGAGAGGCCGGCGTCGTGGACTGAGGCGCACCATATTGCGTGGGTGAAGCGCGACGGCGGGAAAACGACGGTTTCGAACGGGATCCTGCTCTGTCGACACCACCATTTGCTGTTGCACAACAATGAGTGGGAAATCAGACGGTCAGGACGACGTGGGGAAGAGCTCTATCTAATTCCACCGCCAAACGTCGATCCAAGGCGGACACCACAACGAATGCGGTTCAAAAGCCGCGCCTACATACAACTTCTGGCGAGCCTGCCGCAGCAAAGTCCCTTACCCACAGCCGCGTGAGGTGGCACCCGTGCGCCCTTCGACAAGCTCAGGGATCGTAGAGAGGACTGCGGTGTCGAGACGTGCATGGGCCTCGATACGGGCGGCGCTCCTTCGTCGCGTCGTCCTACTCGACCAGCGAGCGTGGGAAAGCAATCACTCTCGCCGGTTGAGTAGGTCGGCGAGCGCCAGCGCACCCGTATCGAAACCACACCGAAGTCGGATGAACCGCGCGATAGGCAGACGCAGATCACCTCTGTTGCCGCCTGCTTGTCACCGAGGATCTCGACACCGGCACCACAAATCAGGAAGAAGCCGGCTGCACCCGTGGGGCACCGAAGCGCAGATCACCTCCGTCGCTGCCCGCTTGTCACCGAGGCCGCGGTGCTTGCATCCCACCGAAGGGTGCAGGGTCAACCGTGAGCCAGGAGCTCCAGCGCAATAACCGCACCTCCGAGCGCTGTGAGCATCACGATCGCGAGCAACTGCTTCACGAAAGTCAGCCCTGCCCGGCGCACGGCGAGCAGCACGATCACCGCGAGCGTCACGACAAGCGCGCCGATCGCGACCCGGGCCGCGGCATCCGCATCGATGATTCCGAACGAGGCCAGAGCGAGGGTGATCCCTGGAACAACGAGGCTTCCCAGTGCACCGAAAGCGACCCAGAGCAGATGGCCGGTCTCTGCCCGGTTGGGAAAAGTGCGGTGCACCGTGAGGTGCGACAGGATGTCCGACACAAAGCCGGCGAGTGTGATCCCGGCCACACCGATGATGAGCGAGATGTTCGCCTCGGTCGGATCGAAGTGCTCACCGTGCGCCCGCACGGCGAGCAGGATGGCGAGCCCGGTGAAGGTCGCGTAGACGCGCTCTTTGAGTCCGGCCGCCAGCTCGTCGGGAGTACGGTTCGGATCATCGAGTTCATTCCGGCGTCTGCTCACCACCTCAGGCTATTCGGTGCGACTAGTGCCAGCGATGATCCTGGATCGTCATCCGCGGACCGAAGGTCGGCTTGCGGAACCCGCTCACCTCGATCAGGCGCATGATGCGCTGCCGCTGCCCGGCCCATGGGGCAAGCAACTCGAGCATCCCGTCGTCATCGACCGGCTTGCCGATCAGCGCCCAACCCACAACCGCGGGCAGGTGATAGTCGCCGACACTCGGGGAATCCGGATCGCCGTGCGAACGCTGGGTGGTCTCGGCTGCCGTCCAGACACCGATGCCGACGATCGAGCGCAGACGACGGGCGACCTCGGCACCACCACGACCGAGCGCGAGAGTCCGCTCGAGCGAATCCGCGACCGGCGCCACCCGCATCACCGTTGCCGACCGCTGGGGTCCGACCCCGGCCCGGTGCCACTCCCAGGAGGGGATCCGCCGCCACACCTCGGCGGCCGGGAAGACCCGCATTCCCTCGGGCGCAGGCCCGGGAGCGACCTCACCGTATTTGGTGATGAGCACCCGCCAGGCCGCTCGCGCCTCCTTGCCGGTGACCTTCTGCTCGAGGATCGCGGGAAGCACCGCTTCGAAGACGGCATTCGTGCGCAATAGCCTGAGCCCCGGCGCCCGGCGCAACGCGTCGGCGAGGAAGGGCGTCGACGACACGTCGAGCCCCGACCAGTCATCACCGTGACCACACAGCTCGGGAACTCCTGCAATCGCCAGCTCGGCACCGGCACCCCAGGCCCGGGCGTGCACGCCATCCGGCAGCTGCTCGAGACGCAGCGTCGCCGTTCCCGAGGGAGTCCGCAGCGTGCGCCAGACGATAGCGCCGTCCCAGCGCAGGGTGGGATCGAGATAGCCGCGACTTAGTGGACGGAGAGTTTGCTTGAGATTCAGCGGATGGCGCGGCCGGTACACGGTCTCGACGACCGGTTCCCTGCTCAGCGCCTGCTCCATCCTTCGAGGGTACGGGTCGCCCCCGATGTTCGCTGGGCCCGAATCGACCTGCCGCAATACAGACAACGCTACAGATTCTCGCCCTGTCTGGGCGCGCGCTGTGAGTATCCATTCGAGCCGCATAGTCGCTAACTCGCTTAACCGACCAAAAAGCCCGGATTTACGGGGTAGAACGGGCAGTTTTGCCCCGTTCGGGGGTGGTTCTTCCCAGCTTTCGGGTCTACGATCGCCTGCAGATTGCTCCCCCGAAGTGCGACCCGAAACGCACTGGCAATCATCGAGGATCCCCCACATGCCTACCCGAAATCCTTCAGCCGCGCCTGCCCGCCGCCGACAGTGGGGTGCTGAATCCAGCACCACGCCACTGCCCACAGTGCACGTCAAACCTTCTGACCGACAGATCGCGCTCAGCCGCCTGGCCATCGTCATCACGGTTCTGCTCTGGGTCATATACGTCGTGTCGACGATAATCCGGCAGTTCATCGAGACGGCCAGCCAGAACTTCCAGTTCACGATGGAAGCGGTGTCCTACCTCGTCGTCGTCACCTTCCTGACGTTCTCCGCGTTGATGTACCTCATCGCTCGCCAGGGCGCACTCATCAGGTTCCGCGATCACGTGCGCGTACCGCGCGCCGAACTCGATCGTCACTTCGGCGTAAACCACTCGACCCTCACCGCGCTCATCCCGTCGTACGCCGAAGAACCCCACGTCGTTCGGGCGACACTGTGGTCCGCTGCGCTTCAGGAATACCCCTCGATGCGTGTCGTGCTGTTGCTCGATGACCCGCCCACCCCGAGCGACCCCGCAGTCGCGGCGAAGCTCGCGGAATCGCGAGCCCTCACCGCCGAGATCACCGAAGCGCTCTCTGCTCCCCGCGCCCGCTTCAACGACGCCCGCCTGAACTTCGAGCTCGACACCATGGAGCAGGAGGCGCCCAGTATCGACGCCGTGCGCCAGCTCGCCTACCAGTACTACTGGGCCACCGACTGGCTCGAGACGATGGCCGAAGCCGAAGTACTCGACGACCACGTCGACGAGTTCTTCGTCGCCCAGGTGCTGCGCGGCCTCGCGGCTGAGCTCGCTCTCGTCGGCGACGCACTCACTGCCGCCGCAGAAAATGAAGAGTCTCCCTCGCTCGAGCGGATGAACCAGCTCTACCGCCGCCTGGCCTGGACCTTCGACGTCGAGCTCGCGACTTTCGAGCGCAAGGCCTACGCATCCCTCTCGCACGAGGCCAACAAGGCGATGAACCTCAACGCCTACATCGGTCTCATGGGTGGTCGCTACCGTCGCGAGACCACTCCGAATGGCGTCGTGCTCCGCCCGGTCGCCCTACCGGAGCCCGCCGACCTGGTGATCCCGGACTCGACCTTCATCCTCACGCTCGACGCTGACTCGATCCTGCTTCGCGACTACTGCCTGCGTCTGGTCTACCTGCTCGAGCAGCCGGAGAACTCCCGCGTCGCCGTCACACAGACGCCGTACTCGTCGTTCCGCGGTGCCGGCACACGCATCGAGCGTCTCGCCGGTGCGACCACCGACATCCAGCACATCCTGCACCAGGGGATGTCGCACTACGGTGCCGCCTTCTGGGTCGGCGCCAACGCCGTCATCCGCAAGATCGCCATGGAAGACATCGTCGAGGTCGAGCACGTCGGCGGATTCGAAGTGAAGCGATACGTGCAGGACCGCACGGTCATCGAAGACACCGAGTCGAGCATCGACCTCGGAACCCACAACTGGACGATCACGAACTACCCCGAGCGCCTCAGCTACAGCGCGACCCCGCCCGACTTCGGTTCGCTCATCGTGCAGCGTCGCCGTTGGGCCAACGGTGGACTCCTCATCATGCCGAAGTTCTGGCGCCAGGTTCGCGAACGCCGGGCCCGCGGCGAGCGCGTGACACTGACCGAGATCGCCCTGCGGACGAACTACATGACGTCAATCGCCTGGTCGAGCTTCGGCCTGATCTTCCTGCTCGCGTACCCCTACGACTCGCGCCTGCTCAGTGTCGTCGTGCTGCTGGCCGCCCTGCCGTACTTCCTGTCGATGGGCGCCGACCTGCGCCAGACCGGCTACCGCTTCAGCGACATCTTCCGGATCTACGGATTCAACCTGATCCTGTTGCCGGTCAACCTCGCCGGTGTGCTCAAGTCCATCGAGCAGGCCGTCACAGTCAAGAAGATCCCGTTCAGCCGCACCCCGAAGGTGAAGGACCGCACCGCGGCTCCCCTGCTCTACGTCGTCGCCCCGTATGCGATCGTGGCGTTCTCGGTGCTCACTCTCGTTCGCGACATCTCGGCCGGCAACTGGGGCAACGCGGCATTCGCGTTCATCAACGCCACCCTCGCCATGGTCGCGATCCTGCTCTACATCGGTATCTGGAACTCGGTTGTCGACATCTGGCTCGGCATGACGTCGTGGCTGTTCGTTCCCGTGAAGGCACCGAAGGTCGCCAAAACCGCGAAGGTCGAACCGGACGTCCCCGCCGCACTCGACTGGCGCTCCGTGCTCTATCAGGGCGACACCGGCACCTCCGATCCAGGCCGCGACGCACCGCGCAAGGATGTCGCCTCGACCTCCCGGAGCACGCGCTCCGCCTCCCCCACCCCCGCGACCCTGGCATCCACGGACGCGACCGAGCTGTCGTCAACGACGCGCTAACGAAGAATTCCCCCACACATGACTACTTCTGAATCTGCTGTTCGCCCTGCCCGCACGCGCCGGCTCTCCCCGCTGCGGGTCGCCCTCGCCGTCATCGTCACCACTGCTGTGGTCGCGGGTGGTGTCGTCTTCGCGCAATCCTGGTGGTCGCAAGCCACGACGACAGTCGCCAAGTCCTGGTTCGCCGGGTACGTCGATGTCACCGCGACTCCCTCGTATGCGTTCGAGGTGCCCGTGAGCAAAGCAGCGCGCGACGTCGTACTGTCGTTCGTCGTCTCCGATGCCGACGACGCGTGCACTCCGAGCTGGGGCTCGGTGTACACCCTCGATGAGGCAGCCACCAGCCTCGACCTCGACCGCCGGGTCGCGCGCCTCGAGCAGCAGGGCGGCGAAGCCATCGTCTCGTTCGGCGGCCAGGCCAACAACGAACTCGCGACCAACTGCACCGACCCGAACGCACTCGAACAGGCGTACGCGAGCGTTGTCGAACGATACAACTCGTCGACCATCGACGTGGACCTCGAGGGTGAAGCGCTCACCGCGGCATCCGCAACCCGTCGCGCCGAAGCCCTCGCGACGCTGCAGGAGACCCGGCGTGCCGCCGGTAAACCTCTCGCGATCTGGCTGACCCTCCCGGTGACGCCCGACGGCCTGACCACCGATGGCACCGACGCTGTTGCGGCCTTCCTCGCCGCCGGGGTCGACGTCACCGGCGTCAACGCCATGACCATGGACTACGGCGACAGCCGCAGAACCGCCACTATGCTCGACGCCTCGACGGCTGCGCTCACCGCGACCCACCGCCAGCTCGGCATCCTGTACAAGACGGCCGGCATCTCACTCACCGACCGCACCCTCTGGGCCAAGATCGGTGCCACCCCGATGATCGGACAGAACGACGTCGCCGGCGAGGTCTTCTCGTTGGCAGCAGCCACGTCGCTCAACGCCTGGGCGACGAAGACCGGGCTCGCCCGCGTCTCGATGTGGGCGATGAACCGCGACGCGACCTGCGGACCGAACTACGCCGACGTCACCCGGGTGTCGGATGCCTGCAGCGGTGTCGACCAGGGCGCGGAGTCGTTCGCGACAGTGCTCGGCAAGGGGCTCACCGGTTCGCCCAACGCGGGCGGAGCCACCAAGACCACGTCGGAGCCGGTCGCGGCCGAGGTCGAAGACGACCCGGCGACCAGCCCGTACCCGATCTGGGACGAGTCGTCGACCTACCTCGCGAAGACCAAGGTCGTCTGGCACCGCAACGTCTACGAAGCCAAGTGGTGGACCAAGGGCGACCTGCCCGACAGCCCGGCACTCGACGCCTACGAGGTGGCCTGGACCCTCATCGGACCGGTGCTCCCCGGCGAGACCCCCGCCCCGGTCGTAACGCTGCCCGCTGGCAGCTACGACGACTGGTCGGGCAAGGCCGTCTACGAAAAGGGCGACCGCGTGATCTATGCGGGACTCGGATTCGAGGCCAAATGGTGGACACAGGGCGACAGCCCCGAAGCCGTGTCGTCGAATCCTGACGCTTCACCGTGGACCCCGCTGACCGACGACCAGATCGCGGCGGTCATCGCCGACCAGGCGAGCACCGACTAGAGCGCGTAAAATCGCGCGGGTGGCTGTTCCCAAGATCCTGCTCTTCTACGTCTTCACCCCGCTTGCCGACCCGGAAGCAGTGCGGCTGTGGCAGCGCACGCTCTGTGAGTCGCTCGGGCTGAACGGTCGGATCCTGATCTCGGCCGACGGCATGAACGGCACTGTCGGCGGCGAGCTTTCCGACGTCAAGAAGTACGTGCGTGCGACGAAACAATTCGCTCCATTCGCGGGCATCGACTTCAAGTGGAGCGAAGGCACTCTCGATGAGACCGGCACGCCAGCCGACTTCCCGCGCCTGTCGGTGCGGGTGCGCGATGAGATCGTGAGCTTCGGTGCTCCCGGCGAGCTGAAGGTCGACGGGAGCGGCGTGGTCGGCGGCGGAACCCGGTTGACCCCCGAGCAACTGCACGAGCTGGTCGCCGCGAAAGAGGTCACCTTCTTCGACGGCCGCAACAAGTTCGAAGCCGAGATCGGACGCTTCACGGATGCCGTGGTTCCGGACGTCAGCAACACCCGCGAATTCGTGGCCGAGCTCGACAGTGGCAAGTATGACCACCTGAAGAACGAACCCATCGTGACCTACTGCACGGGCGGCATCCGCTGCGAAGTGCTCTCGTCGCTCATGGTCAACCGCGGCTTCACCGACGTCTACCAACTCGAGGGCGGCATCGTGAAGTATGGCGAGACCTACGGCGACACGGGACTGTGGAACGGATCGCTCTACGTCTTCGACAACCGCATGTCGATCGACTTCAGCGACGACGCCGCCGTGATCGGCCGGTGCTATTCGTGTGGAAGGGCGACCAGCCACATGCAGAACTGCGGCGAGCTCTCTTGTCGCGAGCAGCTCGTCGTCTGCGAGGAGCACGCCGCGTCGACGGCGTGCGCGGTGCACGCTGCCGAGCTGGCCGTTCCCTGAACTGACGTCGCTTAACGACGCAACGCCCCGGCCCGAAGGCCAAGGCGTTGCGAAGAAGGCTTAGTAGGTCGTGACCTGGCAGGCACCGGGGGTGGCTGCACACCCGGCTGCAACAGCAGCCGAGATGATGATCGCGAGCACGATCGGCCAGACGACCGAGATGATGATGCCGGCGATTGCGAGGCCGTTCTTCTGTCCGGCGCCACGGGCCTGGACGAGGCCGACGATGCTCAGGATCAGGCCGAGCAGCGGGATGAGAAAGGCGAAGACGACACCGGCGATGGTGATGCCGCGGCCGACGCGGACGGGCTCGGCGGGGGTGTACGGGGCTGCAGCGGGTACTTCAGACATGGTTTCTCCTAGTGGAACTGAAAGTGAAGGTGCTCGTGGGTGACTCTCCCCCACCGCTGGGGAAGCTCGTCGCCCGACTCTACCGGCAGTTTCGTGACGAAAGCGAGCATTTTGGGTGCGCGCGTCGGCACATTCAGTGAATACGGCATGATGAACTCATGAAGATCGGCATCCTGACCAGTGGTGGAGACGCACCCGGCCTCAATGCAGTCATCCGCGGTGTGGTCTACACCGGGCTGCAGACCGGAAAATGCGAAGAGTTCGTGGGCTTTCGCAATGGCTGGAAAGGTGTCGTCGAGAACGACGTCGTACCGCTCGGTCGCCACCAGATCATGGGTATCCACAAGCAGGGTGGAACGATCCTCGGCACCTCACGCACCAACCCCTTCGAGGGCAACGGCGGCCCCGACCGAGTGCGCGCTGTCATGGAAGACAACGGCATCGACGCGATCATCGCGATCGGAGGCGAGGGAACTCTCGCCGCAGCCAAGCGCCTGACCGACGAGGGCATCCGGATCGTCGGTGTTCCCAAGACTGTCGACAACGACCTCGACGCGACCGATTACACCTTCGGTTTCGACACCGCGGTGCAGATCGCCACCGACGCCATGGACCGCCTCCGCACCACGGGTGACTCGCACGGCCGCTGCATGATCGCCGAGGTCATGGGTCGCCACGTCGGCTGGATCGCCCTGCACTCCGGAATGGCGGCGGGCGCCCACGCGATCCTCATTCCCGAGCAGAAGACCAGCGTCGACCAGATAGTCGAGTGGGTCACGTCTGCACGTGACCGCGGTCGTGCCCCGCTCGTCGTCGTCGCCGAGGGGTTCGCCCTCGACTCGATGGATGACGCACACAGCGAGCGCGGACTCGACGCTTTCGGTCGCCCACGACTCGGCGGTATCGGCGAGTTGCTCGCCCCGCTGATCGAGGAGCGCACCGGCATCGAGACCCGCGCGACGACCCTCGGTCACATCCAGCGCGGTGGAACACCGAGCGCGTACGACCGTGTTCTCGCGACCCGCCTGGGCATGGCGGCCCTCGACGCCGCCATGGACGGCCAGTGGGGACACATGGTCGCGCTGCGCGGAACCGAGATCGTCACGGTTCCGTTCGCGGATGCCCTCGGAACGCTCAAGGTCGTGCCGCAGGAACGCTACGACGAGGCGCGCATCCTCTTCGGCTGATCCTCTCTCAACCCGTTTCAAGGATATTTTGCGCCCGTGCGCGATCCTGCCGCGAGTTCGGGATTCGTTTCGCAGAATCTCCTTGAAACGGGTTAATTGTCGGGGCCCTGAGGTGCGGGCGGGGGCGGCGTGCTTGGATTGATGCATGAGCGATGCTGCTGAGAAATCCGCCTGGCGCGGCCTGGTCGTCACCGGCGGCGAAGCCACACTGCGGGACGACCTGACCGACGCCTATCTGATGCCCGGGGATGTCACGGTCGACGTCGAGTACTCGAGTATCAACTTCAAAGACGGCCTCGCCCTTACCGGCAGACCCGGTATCATCAAGGCCGACGAACTCATCGCCGGTATAGACCTGGTGGGGGTGGTTGCGGCATCCGACCACGCCGGCTGGCAGCCCGGCGACCGGGTCATACTCAACGGCTGGGGAATCGGCGAGACCCACCACGGCGGACTCGCCGAACGCGCCCGGGTGAATGGCGACTGGCTGGTGGCGCTGCCCCCGGCCTTCAGCCCGAAGCAGGCTGCGGCGATCGGCACCGCCGGGTTCACCGCGATGCTCGCCGTTCTCGCGATCGAAGAGACGGCTGCGCGCGCCGGCGCGGATGACGAGATCCTGGTGACCGGGGCTTCCGGCGGTGTCGGGTCGATCGCGATCGCCCTTCTCGCCGGGCTCGGCTTCTCGGTGACAGCA
>Ga0247736_10000805_pt1 | contig 10554 bp, 9 predicted proteins | sample UWRJL193509B2_FD_180935 | JGI IMG/M metagenome (GOLD analysis project Ga0247736, IMG submission 180935) | Plant litter microbial communities from Arlington Agricultural Research Station in Wisconsin, United States - UWRJ-L193-509B-2 | ecosystem: Environmental > Terrestrial > Plant litter >...
CCTGCATTTGCATAGAGAATGTATCCGGTGTAACAATCATGCCTGGCTCTTCAAGATTAAAGCGTACGTCTTCCCGTGGCAGGATTCGGTGGTACATCAGAACCCAGAGTTTTGGGTTTGCTTGGTGGCTTCTGTGCGGCCCAAACTTATCGGCGAATCCCGCTGCGGCAGCTTTAAATAGCGGCTTTATTTTACTGACCATCTCACTATCTCAGGAATTGTTTTACATACTGTTTAAACTCAAACAGCGCTGGATTCAAGTCATTAAAGCGATTAATTTCATGACGAGTATGCAGAAAATCCGGAATACAAAACTGTAGGCAACGATTAAGCTTTTGTCGTTTGGTGTAATTCGACTTGAGATAAATGTAGAGGCTATCCAAGTCACCCAACAACCAACGTAAGCGTTGACCAATTTTATAAGTAACTGGTGGCACTAGTCCAAGACCCAGTTCATTGCTGACCATAAGAGCTGGAAAATCTACCCCTGAATCTATAGCTAACTGCAATGATCCCCAAAATCGTGTGTTTACCTCCATCAAATAAGCTGTGCCGTCTTCCGCAATACGAAATTCGACCATTGCCACGCCATGCCAATTGGCGCCGGAAAGTAGTTTTTCGGCCTGAGCTTGCAGGTCAGCGTTTGGCGAAGCGCTTTCGCTCAGCACGCTAACGCCTCCTTGGGGTGGCTTTTCACGCAAACGCTTGTGAGCGAAAAATACGACAGGCTTTCCATGCTGAAATAGACAGAAAATACCAGCGCCAGACCCTGGAATAAACTCCTGAATCATAAAAGGCGAAGTCTCTAGGTAAGGCGATTTTGCCAGTGCGCTTCTTAAATCTGCATCATTATGGAGAATACGCACTGCGGTACTTATCCATCCATTGGTGGTGTAAATTTTTGACAGACAGGGTTTAATAACACAGGGGTAATTGATAAGACTAGTGTTTAATCCACCACAATTTGCATACCAGTCAGATTTAGGTACCGGCATATTAAGTTGTTGAGCCAGTTTGACCAGATTTCCCTTGTCGGCAATTTGCATGACGTTATCGTAAGAGGCGAAAGCTAGTCGAACTTTGGGCAATCGTTTCTCGTTCATTAATAATAATTGGCTGGTGACCTCGGTCACAGGCAGCACCAGTGCAAAGTCGATTTGATGGGTTAGAGTATTAATCCAAGAAATATAAGCTTCGGGTGCTTCTACAGGATTCGGGCTTACAAGATACTGATTCGAAAATGCTGAGCAGCCTGCCAGAGCCTGAGTTGTAAAATCGGCGGTGCTGATGGTGACGTTTGGAAGTTTACCTAGCGAGCGGATTACGGCCAATGCGCTTCGTTGTCCTGCATCAAGAATTAAGATGTTGGTCATATTGCTGCTTAGCTGATCCTTGAAGAGGGCATTGGAAACGAATAATAGCTGATACTACCGCAGGTTAGTAATAGTTTTTGGCGCGCTCGGTAACACAAGATCGCGTAAATTTTGCAATGTTACTAGCCAATATAACCTCAAGTTTCAGTTAGAATGCGCAGCTGTTCCGTGCGTCCTTCATAACTTCCGATGAGTTAGCTGCGGTGTTGTTTATACTAGGGTGTGGCGGCAATTAAATTAGGGACCACTGAATGTCTGTCTGTCATAAAAGTATACTGCACGCAATCGATACTACCGGCCCAGGTGGGGCCGAAACGGTATTTCTCGATCTTGTGGAAAAGTTGCGCATTGATGGCTATCAAAATTATGCCATCATCAAGGGGCCGGGGTGGGTGGAGGATCAATTAAAGAAAAGGGAAATTGATTACCACATCATCAAGCCCTACGGTTTTTTATCGATTCCTTATTATTTTGACCTTCTAAAAGTCATTCGTCGGCGCAATACCCGTTTGGTCCATGCACACTTGCTAGGCTCAACTCTCACCTATTCAATATTGGCCCTCTTGGCTCGTATACCAGTTGTGGCCACTCTCCACGGCCGGGTAGATGTAAATCCTAACGAACGATTTATGGCTATCAAAAATCGTATTATGAAGATGGGGGTAACCAGGCTTGTCGCAGTAAGTCGAGACCTTGCGTCGTACATAGCTACGCGCAAGCTTTTTAGGCAAAAAGACATTCAAGTCATCTATAACGGTATAGAGGAATCTCGTTACGGTAAGAGTACTAATCAAAGTTTGCGAGCGAAATTAGGGATTACTAATGAAGCGATTTTGGTGGGTTGTTTGGGTAATGTGCGTCCCGCTAAAAGCTACGATGTTTTAATACGCGCAGCGGCCTTGCTATTGAGAGACGAATATAAGGGGCGAGAGTTGCATTTTGTCGTAGCTGGCCACCAAAAACCCGACCTAATGGCGAAGTTGCAAGATTTAATTCAACAGTGTGGCATAGAGGATAAAATCCATTTCATCGGCTTCCATGACAATACTGCCGAGTTTTTGGGACAGTTGGATTATTTTGCTCTTTCATCTTCCTCAGAAGGTTTTTCAATTGCGACCATTGAGGCTATGGCGACAGGTTTACCCGTAGTTGTTACCCGCTGTGGCGGACCGGAAGAGATTATTGATCACCAAAAGACAGGTTTGTTAGTTGACGTAAATGATCCTCAAGGTCTTGCAACAGGTCTCAAAATGCTTATTGATAATAGGCAATTATCCGATGAATTGGCTGGCGCTGGAAGAAAACATGTAGAATCTGTCTTCTCGTTCAGCGCAATGCTTGATTCATATTCAAAAGTTTATGTAGATTTTATCAAGTAATTTTAACCCAGCTCCAAGCCACTTAATGAATGCGTGATTTTGGGATGTTATTTTTGCTTACCTTCATTTTTTGACAGAGGACTTCACGTGTCATTGCGTCTTTACGTTAAAAAACGCTTCGGTTCGAAAAGAGGATTGCTATCTTTGGCAATCTCAGAGGGCAAGCACAGGCTCGGCTTTTATGAGCGCTATAAAAAAATAGAAACTCAGAAAGTTAAGCGTTTGGTTTTTATTTGCTCTGGTAATATTTGTCGCAGCCCTCTGGGCGAAGCTGTTGCGAAATCGTTAGGCATTTCTGCTGAGTCATTTGGGTTAGATACGCGTGGTGGGGATCCTGCGGATTCTCGCGTAATACTCTATGCATCAAACCGAAAACTTGATTTGAGCGCACATCGTACCAGGCGTATATCAGAATACTCTCCTCTTGAAGGTGATCTGCTAATAGGCATGGAGCCTATGCATCTAAAGCGACTGAATGAGTTATTTGGTAATCAAATTCAAATGACGTTAATGGGGCTGTGGTTGACTCGCCCTGTTGTGTATCTGCACGATCCTTTCAATACCAACCCCGACTTTTTCAATAGTTGCTCTTCGTTAGTAGAATCGGCCTCACGGCAATTGGCTGAACGTGTAAAGATGGTAATTCAATGAAGCAATCATTGCCGCAAATCAATGATTTTTATGCATTCAAAATTGGCGCGATGTGGAATTACTGCAGAGGCCAACACTTCTCGTTCTGGATGATTTGCTGTTATTTATTTGTTGAATTTGTTCGGCCACAATCAATTTTCCCTGCTTTAAATTTTTTGCCATGGGCGATGCTTTTCATCTTATTTTCAGCGGTTGGAGCGTTTCTTGATAAATCTGTTTCTTGGGTTTCCGTCTCAGCTAATAAGTGGATGATTTTGCTATCTATAACCGTAGTAATATCAGTAGCTGCAGCTTTTTATCCAGAGATCTCCAAAAAGCGGTTCATGGATTTTTTTAATTGGGTAATTATTTATTTTTTAATTATTACGATTGTAAATACTCGTGAGCGGTTTTACATTTTTTTGGGTGTGTTCCTAGTATCAGCGGCAAAAATTGCAATAGGAACATCAAAAGCTTGGGCGTTCAGGGGGTTTTCTTTTACATCGTGGGGTTTGAGTGGCCCTCCAGGTTTTTTCCAGAATTCCGGCGAGTTAGCGATTCTCATGCTTATCTTATTTCCTTTAGCCTACTATCTGTATATTAATACCAAGGGAAGAGTCGGTGTGTGGGAATCTCGAATTTTATTACTAGTCTGGATTTGCCCTGTTCTCACAATATTGGGCGCGAGTAGCAGAGGTTCCCAAATTGCGCTGGTTGTGGAGTTACTCATAATATTTAGGAAAAGTTTTTTTCGCCCCAAAGCATTTTTTGGTGTGCTATTTCTTTGCTACGCGCTATATCAGCTTTTGCCAGACGAGCAAAAGGAACGATTTGCGAATATGGGGGGGGACAAAACCTCTCAGCAGAGGCAGCTTTATTGGGAACACGGCTGGGATATGATGAAAGAGCATCCTTTAACCGGAGTAGGGTTTTTTAATTTTAGTCCTTATTACGAGCGCTATTTTTCCCACGATATGCTTTATGAGTTCGCAGAGCTGCCACACAATATTTTTATTCAGGTTGGTACCGACGTCGGTTTTATCGGCCTAACTTTTTTTATAATATTAATTATCCTATGTTTTATTGAGCCATTGAAAATTTTGCGGATGAAAGAACTTGATCCCGTTTTTAAAGGCATTGCTGCGGGCCTGGCGGTGGGCGTTTTAGGATTTTTTATCGCGGGACAGTTTGTAACAGTCAGCTACTATCCATTTTTATGGATAAATCTTAGTCTAATTATGGCGCTAAAAAATATTCTGGACACAGATAAAAAAAGGCTTTCTGGTCGCGTAATCCAAGAGTGAAATATTTTTAAAGTGACAGCTTAGGTTTTTGATAGCATGGCTTTTAGATAATGATTTTGAAGATCATTCTAGCCAAAAGATGTTTGAGAGAATCTTCTTAAATTTACGTCGCTCACGCTGACGAACAAACACGTTGTTGTGGTGATATTGAGATTAATATAGTCACAAATAAAAGCCTTTTGTCAATCGACCGTAAGTGTGTAAAGAATTGGAGGCTGGAATGTATTTAGGCAAAATAATAATAATAATTTTCAAAGGCATTAATTTTTTCTTAAGTTATTATTTTACTTTTTTTCTCAGAATGAGAGGTTGTTCTATTGGCTTACGCCTTATTGTCAAAGGATTGCCGGTTGTCGATATCTCTCACGGAGCAGCTTTAAAGATCGGAAATAACGTTTTATTGAACTCTCAAAATCTCGACTACCATGTAAATATGTTTGCACCCGTAAAGTTATTTGCGGACAGGAGTGGTGCAACAATAAAAATTGGTAATAATACGAGAATACATGGATCATGTATTCATGCGTATGAGCTAATTGAGATAGGAGAGAATTGTTTGATAGCCGCTAACTGTCAAATTTTTGATGGAAATGGACATGATCTGTCGTTTGATTCTCCTGAAAATCGTATAAAAACTAAGGGTTTAAGCAAGCCTATACGTATTGGTGATAATGTTTGGTTGGGTACTGGTGTCATTATTTTGCCGGGTGTCACAATCGGGAGTGGCTCTGTCATAGCAGCTGGTAGCGTTGTTAGAAATAGTATTCCGGCTATGGTAGTAGCTGCTGGCAATCCCGCAATTATTATAAAAGATTATAAATGATTATTTTTTGTTTACTTTATGAGTAGACTTAGCAAAAAGTAAATTTTTTAAGCTTATCAATGTGCCCAATGATCGCCCAGTGAGATAAAGTATATCAATTAGATATATAGATATTAGGTCAAACGGACGAGTATATTTTGTCTTGCTTCGTAACACTCGTTTATAGGTTAGAAGAGTGGGTGATAGTAGTGCTATCGTCAGAAAATATATATTAACAGTTTTGAATATAGTCAACTGAATAAGCGTTACTATTATGCTGATAAGAAATAGACTTGTTAGTATAAATACCTTATCGCGAATACTATTTTTGAAGTTGGTAGCGTAATCTGATGAATGCCATATTTGTCGTCTGATGAATGGAATCACTTCGGAGGGATAGCCTAGGTGAACGACGCTTAAAGCAGGGTCAATTTCAACATTGTAACCGTCACTTCTTAATCGGTATGTAAGGTCACTGTCTTCACCTGAATTAATTTTTTCATCGAATCCTGCCACAGATAAAAAAGTACTTTTGGGAATAAAAATACTGCCTCCAACTAGGGTCGTTTGATATATCTGAGTTCTAGAATTATTTAATACCCAATACTTCTCCAGCCAAGACGGATTTTCACGCATTAAATATTGACCGCCTAAGACCAGCTTCGAATTATCCTCCAATCGCTTTATACCAATAGATATCCAATCGGTGTCAACAGTGCAGTCTGAATCTATAAAAATAATATATTCTCCAGCTGCATGTGAAACTCCTAAGTTTCTCAATGCCCCAACTTTAATATCCTTTTTAATATAGATGTGAATGGGATACTGCTTTGCAATTGAAATGGTTTTATCACTTGAACCATTATCAATCAGGATTACTTCAAATGAATCCGAAGGATAATCTGATTTAAATATGGAATTGAGGCAATCACCTATATATTTTTCCTCATTAAATGCTGGAATAATTATGGAAACCTTAGGTTTGATTTTTGTCATTTGCAATCCAAATCAGATTCTTATTATTTTCTTCAGAAGAAAAGAAAATTTTAATTTTGTATTGCCTTTAAAAATATTTATTAAAAGGTAGTAGGTTTTCTTTAGTTGCTGATAGCTCATATTTTTTTTAAGATTATAAAGTCGAACTAAACCCTTTATCTCGACAGAACTTCCATTCAATAGTGGAAGGCAACCATTTTTTGCGATGCTGATTGGGTGGACTATCGAAGAAAAAGATTTTTTTAAAAAATTCACTTCTAATATTCCTGACTTCAGTAGGCGCTTGTCCCATGATAAATCAAAAATAAAATTTCCTAGAGAATAAGCGCAGAGAAAATTTTCAGATGATTCAATCTCATAGAAGAGATGGGTGTGACTTCCGATTACAGCACGAACTCCGAGTTCTTTTAATTGCGTCGCTATTAATTTCTGGGCGTCCATAGGTTCTGTGGAGGATTCGGATCCCCAATGCAATAACACTATCAAGTGATCGACTTCAGTAACGGCGATACGCACCCTAACCATAAAGTCTTCGTTGAGGCGTTGATAAATGTTCTGATTTTTGAAAGTATTGTCAGGGACATCTGATGCACATAAAAATCCAACAGTTATTCCATTGCACTCAATAATTTCGCAGCTTTGATTCGCTAGACCCAATGGTTTAATATTATTTTTCTTTATTTCCTCGACTGTTTCAAAAAAGACCTCTTCGCCATGTTGCACACTATGGTTATTCGCGATTTGCAGATAGCGGAACTTGGCTCCAGCTAATACAGCAATATCTGTAGCCCTACCGATTAACGCCATTTCATGTAAATTGGTTGATTTTAAATCTCTAGCGGTTACTGGGGACTCCAAGTTTCCGATCACAGCATCAGCAGAATTAAAGAGTCCCCTCACTGATTTAAGAGGGTCATGATTTTGAAAGTAGGTTTTGGGTCCATTGCCTATGGATGTGTAATATTCCCCAAGATTTATGTCACCAACAAAAAATAACTTCATGGCGTTTAACCGCGCGTGATTTTTGAAATAACAGATTTTAATTTACCATTTTTTGTTTTTTCAATAACATCAACGTATTTTATATCTACCTGCATTTTCTCACTTGTCCTCATTTTAATATTTTGCACTAGCAAATTCGCGTTAAATTTTGCTGAATTTGCAGCATTTAATTTAATATTTACTAACAGCTTGTCTATGTGAGTTTGAATAATTTGCGATTGCTCTACTCCCTCAACACCCTTGAATGCGGGATCCATTCTACCGATTTTTCGCCCCTCAGGTGTCATTACTATATCGTCAACTCGGCCCTCAATTCTATCAAACACGTAATTTGTATCGGTTGACGAAATTTCCACAATGTCTCCGATATCATAACGCAGTAAAGGCATAGCAAAATTGAGCAGCCCTGTAGCTATCACCGAGTATGAATTGTCAAACGCATGTTCTAACTCCACTACCGAATATAGCGGTGGCACAAAATATTTATTACCTTTGGAGAAGGCGCAAATTGCCATTTCTGTACATCCATAATTGTCTAGTACTGGTGCTTTAAAGAAAGATTCAATTGCATCTTTTGCTTCTGCGGAAAGGTTCTCAGATGAGGTCAAAATAAATTTAGGTTTAAAACTAAGTTCTAGATTTTGATCACGCGCTAACGATTGTATTTGAAATATTGCCGAAGGGTAGGCATCAATAAATTCTGGCTTCCATTTATTCAGCGCGGAAATGTACTGGCTGATTGTAGCTTCAGAAATAAAATAGGAGGATAAGTATTGTGTTCGATTAAAATAATCATAGCGGTCCGGCGCAGCTTCAACATTTCTGTAAAGTATTCGTCCGGCAAAAATGGTTTTCTTGGATCTATAGTGACAACCAAAGCTTCGAAGTACGAGATCAAAAAGATGGTAGTTTAATTGCCTTGCTTCAGGCGACGACAGTATAGTTAAGGGCGTTCCGCTGCTACCACTTGTGTTGAGCTTTATAGTTCCTCTTTTAAAGGAAGGATGGCGTGAAATAAATTCGTCACTGTTTTCCAAAAATATTTTTTTTGTTAGTTTAGGGAGTAGTTGCGATAAATTTTCAGGCGCCAAATTCTGCACGTTAACATTGATTAAATAAGGTTTGTAATAAGGCACATATTTTCTACAGTGTTCTAACAGCTCGCGAAGTCTAATTTTTTGCTCAATGAGTTGAAACTCTGTAGGGCGCTGAAAAATGTTTTCGTTGAGAGTGTTATAGGGAGCAATAATTTTTTTACCAAATCTCTGTTTATACATTACGGCGCCATATGCGCTTAATGCTAGATTTTGTATTGCGGGTGGAAGAGACAAATATGCAGTGCTTAACATGCTAAATTCAACCTAAGAGATTCTAACGGTGTAAAATATTGTTTCAATTAAGTGCTCTAACATTGTAAGAAAAGAAGGGCTGGCGCCGTTGTTGTCATTAAACCTTTACGTCACCTATTTTTCAAGCGGGGCGCACACTCGAGATTCGAACGCAGTAAAAAAATTTTTTTTATTAAAAATTTATCTTTCAGTGGGAAAATAGGGAACAGGAGCACATAAATGGATATCCAGCTCACTAAAAATTGGCTTATTAAGCGCTAAACTACTATATTTGTATGTTGTTAAAGTACTGTATGCAGTGCTGAATTTGAAGTCATTAGCTGGCTTGTTGGTTAATTTATTTAAAGGTGAAGAGGATGAAAAGTCATATTTTACACAGGATTTTGGCTTCTGCTGCGGTGCTTTTTTTTGCAGCCGGCTCATATGCAGAAGTTATCGGCCGTGATGATTTTGAGACAGGCACTGCGTCGAGGTTGTGGACGGGCTTCGAATATGCCAGCGTCGCAGACTTGCAAGAGACTGGTCGAAGCGGAAAGGGGTTAAAATTTACGTTTATTGGTAACTCAAGTTCGACTGTAGATGCTACCTCTGAGGCACGGTTTGACCTAGGAGCGATATATACTGATATCTCAATTGAATACGATCTTTTCATCCCAACTAACTATAGCCACGTAGTTCCGTCTGATAGGGCGGATAACAACAAATTCTTTCGTCTTTGGCAGAAAACATACGGTGATATAACCACTGGCAACCAATTAGGTGCGTCTATGTTAGCCAACTCGGGCGGCTCTGTATTAGGCACCGACTACCAAATGTTTCCTGGTTGGGGTACCTCTACCGCTATTGTTCAATATAAAAGTTTTATAACATCTGCTGATCTTGGTAAATGGCATACAATTAAAATATGGGTGAAATCTGGTGCAAGTTTGGGTGACTATGGATTCATCAAAATATATAAGAACGGAAATCTGATAATCGAAGATAAAGGTCTACCTGTTATAAATAAACTTACTCAAGGATGGCGTTATGGGTATATCTTGGGGTGGTCAAATTCAGGTTTCCGCCAAACTACTAACCTATATGTGGATAACGTTGTAATGTCTGTAAATGCATCGTTAAATCCGCCAAAGGCGCCTACATCTCCATCTATAACTAAATAGCTTAACCCATAAACCCCTTTTCCATTAGTTCCTGGAAAGCGGTGTTGGATCGCATTAGTTCATTGTAGGAGCCCTGCGCAAGGATTGCGCCGCTATCAACAATACATATCTTGTCTGATAATTTAATTGCGGCTGGTCTGTGCGAGATAACAATAGTAAGAATCTCGTTTTTTAATCTCCCTAATAGAGACATTAGTTCAAACTCAGACTCTATGTCCAATGCACTCGTTGGTTCGTCTAATATCAGAACTTTATTATTTCTATAAAGTGCTCTAGCTATACCAATTCTCTGCCTCTGACCTCCGCTAAGTAATTTTCCGTCTTGTCCTAGGCGGGTATCAAATTTGAGTGGTAACTTGTCAACAAATTCAAGTGCGTTTGCTTGGCGCAAGGCATCAGATACTTTCCTAAGGTCAATATTTTCTTTCTCTGCCCCAAACGCTACGTTGGCTGTAACTGAGTCGTCAAGAATGAAAATGTGTTGAGGGACGTAGCCGATACTGTGCTGGTAGCTTTTAAAGATGTTGCCTGAAAGTGGTTGCCCATCAACGTAGATTGC
>Ga0247736_10000807_pt1 | contig 10543 bp, 10 predicted proteins | sample UWRJL193509B2_FD_180935 | JGI IMG/M metagenome (GOLD analysis project Ga0247736, IMG submission 180935) | Plant litter microbial communities from Arlington Agricultural Research Station in Wisconsin, United States - UWRJ-L193-509B-2 | ecosystem: Environmental > Terrestrial > Plant litter >...
CGTGAGCGTCACCGAGGTCGCCGACCACTTCGACGTGTCTCCGGAGCAGATCCGTGATGCCGTGCGTCTGATCGCGGTCTCTGGCGTGCCGGGGGAGACCAGCACCTACCAGTACGAAGATCTCTTCGACATCGCCTGGGACGACTTCGAAGACAACGACCGGATCGTGCTCACCAACCCAGTGGCGATCGACGACTCACCGCGATTCTCGGCGCGCGAGGCAGCCGCCCTCATCGCCGGCCTGCAGTATCTGTCGTCGTTGCCCGAGAATGCCGACCGCGACGCCGTGACGTCGCTCATGAACAAGCTCTCGAACGGCGCTTCAGCGCAGCCGAGCCAGGTCGCCGTCGAGGGGAACGACTACGACGAGACTCTCGCGCTCATCCGTGAGGCCGTCGCGAGCGGGGTGCAGCTCGAGCTCGACTACCTGAACTCGCGCGGTGAGGGAGAGCGACGCCGCGTCGACCCCCTTCGCGTCGAGTCGATGGACGCCGACTGGTACCTCCGCGGGTGGTGCCACCTTCGCGAGGCCGTGCGCACGTTCCGCCTCGACCGCATCTCGAACCTCGTCATCACGACCGAGCAGGCAAGCCACGCCGCAGCGGATGTCACTCTTCCCGACACCCTGTTCGAAAACTCCGCCGACGACCTCATCGTCACGATCGAGGTCGCGAGCGCCGCAATCTCGCTTCTCGCCGATTACATTCCCGACGGCGCCGTGCGCACCGAGATCGACGGACGGATTCGCACCGCCGTGCGCGTCTCGCACTACCACGGGCTTAAACGGCTCATCGGAAGCATGCCGGGCGTCGCCACAATCGTCGAACCGGAAGAAGCTCGACGCATAGTTGCCGAGTGGGCCGCTGCCGGAGCTGCTCGCTACGAAGAGTAGTAGATCGACCCGAACTGCCCACCGTGGCGGCGTGCAGGTAATTGCCACCGCAGAGGGCTAAAATAATCTGAATACGTGCACGACAATCTGAAGGAGCGCCCTCATGGCTGCAGGTCTTGCCTCACACTGGTGGGTCATTCTGATCATTGTCGTTCTGCTTTTCGGAGCCCCGAAGCTTCCCGCCCTCGCGCGCAGCATGGGTCAGTCACTCCGTATTTTCAAGAGTGAGATCAAGACGAACGACGATTCGTCGACAACTGCCAATAAGACCGGTGACGTAACCGGCAGCACCACCGGCAACGTCACGACGACCTCGTCGACGGAGCCCGGCGACACCACGACAAAGCCCTAGGTTCCGTGGCCGCGCGAAAGAAGCGAGGCTCGAGCGGCGAAGGGCGAATGTCGCTCGGCGAACATCTCATCGAGCTTCGCAAAAGGCTGTTCATCGGTGGCGGAGCCATCATCGTCTTCGCCATTGCCGGGTGGTTCTTCTCGCAGGGCGTCGTCGACCTGATCCGCATTCCGATCAACGAGATCGCCGCATCTCGCGACGCCAAGATCGTCTACGGCACGGTATCCGGGTCGTTCGACCTGCGCATCCAGATCTCGTTCATGCTCGGAATCGTCGGATCGAGCCCGATCTGGCTCTATCAGGTGTTCGCTTTTCTCGTTCCCGGCCTGACCGGCAAGGAGAAGCGCTACACGTTCGGTTTCTTCTTCTCGGCGGTTCCGCTGTTCTTTGCCGGAGCCGCCCTCGGCTGGATTATCTTCCCCCGCACCGTCGAACTCCTCGTCGGCTTCTCGGCCGAGCAGGACGCCATCTTCCTTGATGCAAAGGCCTACTACGATTTCGTCATCAAGCTCGTTCTCGCCATCGGCATTGCCTTCGTTCTGCCGGTCTTCCTCGTGCTGCTGAACTTCGTCAGCGTGCTGTCGGCGAAGGCGGTTCTCGGCGGATGGCGGGTCGCCATCCTGCTGATCGTGGTGTTCACCGCGCTCGCGACCCCCGCATCCGACCCGATCACGATGCTGCTGCTCGCGGTGCCGATGGTCGCGCTGTACTTCGCCGCGGCCGGCGTCTGTTGGCTTCACGACCGCCGCGTGGCCAAACAGGCTGACCTGATCGATGCCGAACTCGCGGTGGCCGGCGAGTGACCGCCGAACTCTCGCCCGCCGAGCGTTTCGCCGCCGCAAAGCAGCGGTCGCGGCATCCGAAGCTCGAGGCGTTCGTCGCCAGCCTCTCGATCGATCTCGACGCGTTCCAGCGCGAAGCCTGCGCGGTGCTCGAAGACGGCAACAGCGTGCTCGTCGCTGCCCCTACCGGCGCCGGAAAAACGCTGATCGCGGAGTTCGCGATTTACATGGCGATGCAGCAGTCGCACGCGAAGGTCTTCTACACCGCGCCGATGAAGGCGCTGAGCAACCAGAAGTTCCAGGAGCTGCAGGGCGAGTACGGCCCGGAGAACGTCGGACTACTCACCGGCGACACCAACATCAACTCCGGCGCGCGCATCGTGGTCATGACCACCGAGGTGCTGCGCAACATGCTCTACGCCAACTCCGACCTCCTGACCAACCTGTCGACCGTCGTGATGGACGAAGTGCACTTCCTGGCCGACCGCTTCCGCGGAGCGGTCTGGGAAGAAGTGATCATCCACCTTCCGCAGTCGGTGCGTATGGTGTCGCTCAGCGCGACCGTCTCGAACGCCGAGGAATTCGGCGACTGGCTGCAGACCGTCCGCGGCAACACCGAGGTCATCGTCTCCGAAGACCGCCCGGTGCCGCTCGAACAGCACGTGCTCACGACCACCAAGCTCGTTGACCTTTTCGACTCGTCCGGGCTCGCCGCGACGAACCGGGTCAACCCGGAACTGCTTCGCCTCGCGGCTGGCGGCGCACGCTCGAACGGCGGACGTTCGGGCGGCCACGGTCGAAGCCACAACCAGGCCAGAAGGGGCTTCCAGCAGGGCAAAATGGAACGAGCGGCGATCGTCGAACTTCTCGGCGAACGCAACCTGCTCCCAGCGATCTTCTTCGTCTTCAGCCGCATCGGTTGCGACCAGGCCGTCAAACAAGTGCTTCGCGCCGGCGTTCGCCTCACCCAGAAGCACGAGCGGGAGCAGATCCGCGAGATCGTTGAAGACCGCTGCCGCTCGATCCTCGACGAGGATCTCGGCGTACTCGGGTACTGGGACTGGCTCGACGGCCTCGAGCGCGGCGTCGCCGCCCACCACGCCGGCATGCTCCCGGCGTTCAAGGAAGTCGTCGAGGAACTCTTCCAACGCAAGCTGGTCAAGGTGGTCTTCGCCACCGAGACTCTCGCCCTCGGCATCAACATGCCCGCGCGCACGGTCGTGCTCGAGAAGCTCGAGAAGTTCAACGGCGAGGCACGTGTTCCGATCACGCCGGGGGAGTACACGCAGCTCACCGGCCGCGCCGGCCGCCGCGGCATCGACGTCGAAGGGCACTCGGTCATCCAGTGGACCGAGGGCCTCGACCCGCAGGCCGTCGCCTCGCTCGCGTCCCGGCGCACCTACCCGCTCAACTCGAGCTTCAAGCCGACCTACAACATGGCCGTCAACCTCGTCGACCAGTTCGGTCGCGACAAGACGCGCGAGATTCTCGAGACCTCGTTCGCGCAGTTCCAGGCCGACCGTGCCGTCGTCGATCTCGCCCAGAAGGTGCGCAAGCAGCAAGCGTCGCTCGACGGCTACGCGCAGTCGATGAAGTGCCACCTCGGCGATTTCGCCGAGTACTCGACGATTCGCCGCGAGCTGAGCGACCTCGAGAAAAAGGGCGCTGGACGAGCGGATGTCGAGTCCCGTGCGTCGCGCGAACGTCGACAGCACCAGCTGACCGCCCTTCGCCGCCGTCTGAAGCAGCACCCGTGCCACTCCTGCCCCGAGCGCGAAGCCCACTCCCGCTGGGGAGAGCGGTGGTGGCGCCTGAAGAAGCAGACCGATCAGCTCTCGGCACAGATTCGTGGCCGCACGGGTGCCGTCGCCAAGATCTTCGACCGCGTCACCGACGTGCTCACCACCCTCGGGTACCTCGAACCGGGAGAAGACGGGCTGCCCCAGCTCGCGCCATCCGGTCGAATGCTCCGCCGCATCTACGGCGACCGCGACCTGCTCGTCGCCGAATCGCTCAACCGCGGATTCTGGAACCAGCTCGACGCCCCGTCGATGGCAGCGATGGCCGCCGCGCTCATCTACGAACCCCGCCGCGACGAGGGAGTGACGAGCGAACGGTACTTGCCGCAGGGCAACTTCCGAGAGGCGCTCGCCCAGACGGAAGATCTGTGGAGCCGGCTCGACGACCTCGAGCAGGAGAAGAAGCTGCCCGGAACCCAACCGCTGGCGACCGGCCTGAGCCTCGCGATGTACCGCTGGGCGAAGGGTGCGCGCCTGGATTCTGTGCTGTCGGACGCCGACCTGGCGGCGGGCGACTTCGTGCGCCTCGCGAAGCAGACCATCGACATGCTCGACCAGCTCTCTGTCGTCGCAGACTCGCCGGTCGGGTCGACCGCCCGAACGGCGCTCGACAGCATCCGCCGCGGAATCGTCGCGTACTCCAGCGTCGCTTAGGCTTCTTCAGTGCGACCGACCCGAGCTCCTCTTTTCCCGCTGTGGGTGGCGCTCGTGCTTGCCGCCGCAGCCGGACCGGTGCTCGACGCCGGCTTTCCCGATCTGGGCATCTGGCCGCTGACCTTTGTCGGAATTGCCCTGGTTCTTGTTGCCCTGATCGGCCGAAAAGCCGGCGGATCCCTGCTCGTCGGAATCATCGCCGGTCTCTCGTTCTACCTCGTGCATATCCAGTGGGCCGCGCTCTTCCTCGGAGTCGTGCCCATGGCCGCGCTGTCGATTCTCGAGGCGTTGTTCTTCATGCTCGGCGCGCTCGCGATCGGCTTCGCCTACCGCTGGATCCCACGGGCGTTCCCCACCGCACTCGGTCGCCTGATCGTGCTGCCAGTGGCCGTAGCCGGGCTGTGGACGGCTCGGGAAGCGTGGGCGAGCGTCTGGCCGTACGGCGGCTTCGCGTGGGGGAGAGTGGCACTCTCGCAGTCGGAGAGCCCTCTCGCCGGCCTGTTCTCGTGGATCGGTATTTCCGGGGTCAGCTTTCTCATGGTCTTCACCGTCGCGTTGGCCATCGAGGTCGTGCGACTGCCCGACAACCTGCAGCGGCTGCGCGGCTCGGCCGTCGTCGTGACGGTTGCGACCGCCCTCGTCGCCTTCCCGGCATTCCAGGTGGTCGAGAGTGGCACGATGCGTGTTGCAGCGGTGCAGGGCAACGGCAAGGCCGGCTACTTCGACGAGCGCGAGTACGGCGACCTTCTGCAGGCGCAGATCTCGGCGACCCTCCCGCTCGTCACCAACGAGGAAGAGGTCGACGTCGTTGTGTGGCCAGAGGGCGGCACCGACATCGACCCGCTAGAGAATCCATCCTCCGCGCAGGATTTCGACTACTTCAGTCGCGAACTGAGTGCCCCGATCGTCACCGGCGCCATCACCACTCGCGACGACAAGGTCTATAACAGCTCGCTGCTGTGGGAAGTCGCACCGGGGGACTACACGGGTTCAGCCACCGACATCTACGACAAGCGCCACCCGGTGCCGTTCGGAGAGTACGTGCCGAACCGCGACTTCTGGACGCCGTTCGCACCCGACCTGCTCGCGATGATCGGCCGGGACTACACGCCGGGAACAACGGATGCCGTCTTCGATATCAACGGAATCGTGGCGGGCATCAACATCTGCTTCGACATCGTTGACGACCAGCTCATGACCGAGTCGGTCGAGGACGGCGCCCAGATCATCTTTGCGCAATCCAACAATGCTGACTTCGGACTCGGTCCGGACAACTACACCGACGAGGGCGTGCAACAGCTCGCGATCGCACGCATCCGCGCGCTCGAGCTCGGCCGCTCCGTCGTCAACATCTCCACCGTCGGCACCAGTGCGATCATTACCCCCGACGGCGGAACCCTCAACGAACTTCCGGTCTACACGGCCCAGATCATGCTCAACAGCGTACCGCTGAGCGACACCATCACCCCGGCCGTTCTCGGCGGCCGGCAGGTGGAGTGGTTCGTCTCCGGGTTCGGACTCGCCAGCCTGCTGCTCGGCGCCCTGTTCGTGCGCGGTTCACGTAAGCGCTCCTGACAGAGCCCAGACGACGTCGATTAACGAAACAGCGCCGGCAGCTTTCGCTACCGGCGCTGAAAAGAATGCTGGATGCCGTTAGGCACCGATCTTCTGGGTGCCGCGACGGGCCCTCAGTACATCAAGGCGCTCCTGCAGAAGCTCTTCGAGCTCTGCACGAGTGCGACGTTCGAGAAGCATGTCCCAGTGGGAACGCGCAACCTTGGCCTCGACCCGTTCGCCTTCGACGGGCTCGCCGTTGATGTCGAGGAGGACACCCTCGTGACCGGACTTGGCCGACTCCCAGACGCCAGGAACTTCGGCGTCAGCGGCGAAGATTACCTCGAAGGTTTCGCCATCGGTCGTGCGGTATGTGCTCTTTTTTCGCGGGGAAAACTCGACACCCTCTTCGCTCTGTAAGCTTTGGGTTCCCAGTCTCATGCCGCGCAAACTACGGTCCGCCATTGTGTGGCCTCCTTAAAACTTGCGACTAGTACTTAGGTATAAACCCCGTTGCTGGACGAATCCTTTCAACGCGGCGAGAATGAGCGTTCTTTCACAGGACAGTCTCAGGTACCCCGGGGTACAAAGCAGACCGGTCTGTTCAGTTTTCCGGCGCTCCGGAGCGGCTTCGCAGCACGTCGATCGCGATGTCCGTGCGGTCGGTCACGAGGCCATCAACACCGAGGTCGAGCAAGCGGTTCATCGTCGGCGCATCGTTGATCGTCCAGACGTGCATCTCCACGCCAATGCGGTGCAGCTGCCGCAGCAATCGGGGAGTGGGCACAGTGAGACCCATCGCCCGCTCGGGCACCTGAACGGCGTCAGTTCCGCGCAGGGCAAGCCGCAGCAGTGGAGTGAGGCCGATGCGGCCGGCGACGAGAGCAATGGCGAAACGAACGGCGGAGGCAGACGTCGCGACGCCAGCCGGGTAGGCGACCGCCAGGCCACGGAGGGCGCGGCTCCGCCGGGATTCGCTGAACGAGGTGACGAGAACCCGATTCTGGGCGGAAGCTGCGGCGACGGCCGCGATGGTGGGGGCGACGGCATCCGCTGACTTGATATCGATGTTGAATCGCGCGGTGGGGAACGCCGCTAGGGTCTCGGCGAGCGAAGAGAACACGGCGCCGCCACCGAGGTCGAGTGTCGCGAGCTCGGCGAAATCGAGACTGCCGACGGCGGAGGCTGTGCCCGCGAGTCGACCGAGGTCTGGGTCGTGGCTGATCACGGCGACGCCGTCACGGGAGGCGTGTACGTCGGTCTCGAGGTGCGTTGCGCCGAGCGCGAGAGCCGCGGCGAACGCGGGGAGGGTGTTCTCAACGTCGGTGCCTCCCTCCGGAGCAAAGCCGCGGTGGGCGATGATCCGGGGGAGAGGCGCGTCGAAATAGGGCTTGCTGCCGCGGCTGTTCATTCGGTTGAAACGGAGACTACGGTGCCGTCGGCGGCTTCGCGCCGCCCATGAAACCACTCGTGATGCCCTTGAGAGCTTCGGTGAGCTCGGTCGGGATGATCCAGAGCTTGTTCGAGTCGCCCTCGGCGATCTTCGGCAGCATCTGGAGGTACTGGTAGGCGAGCAGCTTGGAGTCGGGGTCGCCGGCGTGAATGGCGCCGAATACCGTCGAGATGGCCTGAGCTTCACCCTCGGCGCGGAGCACCTGAGCACGAGCGTCACCCTCTGCGGAGAGGATCGCGGCCTGGCGCGAACCCTCGGCCTGCAGAATGGCTGATTGCTTGGTTCCCTCTGCCGTGAGGATCTGCGCGCGCTTGTCACGCTCGGCACGCATCTGCTTCTCCATGGCGTCCTGGATGGAGATCGGCGGGTCGATTGCCTTCAGCTCGACGCGACCGACGCGAACGCCCCACTTGCCGGTGCTCTCGTCGAGCACCACCCGCAGCTTGCTGTTGATGTTGTCGCGGCTCGTGAGTGCCTCTTCGAGGTTGAGGCTACCGACGACGTTACGAAGGGTGGTCGTGGTCAGCTGCTCGACGGCACCGAGGTAGTTCGCGATCTCGTAGGTCGCGGCGCGGGCATCGGTGACCTGGAAGAAGACGACCGTGTCGATCGAGACGACGAGGTTGTCTTCCGTGATGACGGGCTGCGGCGGGAACGAGACAACCTGCTCGCGCATGTCGATGAGCGGGCGAAGGCGGTCAATGAACGGCACGAGGATGTTGAGTCCGGGCTGCAGAGTCTTGTGGTACTTGCCGAGGCGCTCGACAACGCCGGCACTGGCCTGCGGAATGATGCGAATCGACCGGAACAGGATGACGAGCACAAAAATGACGACGACAACGAGCAGGAGCAAAAGCACAACCTGTCCGGCCGACGTTCCCAATGAATCGTTCACAGTACGGTTCCTCCTGGTTGCGGGGTGGGTTGCACGACGGCGGTTGCACCGTCGATCGCGACGACGATCACGTGATCACCCGGTTCGAGGGGCTGGCCGGATGCCGCCGGCAGCAGGCGTGACGTCCACGTTTCGCCGTTGGCCAGCTTGACGTAGCCCGTGCTTGCGGCGAACGCCGAGGTGACAACGCCGCTCGTGCCGATGAGCGCTTCGATGTTGCTGAGGGTGGGGTCAGACCCGTGCCGGAGGCGCTTGAGCAGCGGGGGACGCACCCCGAAGATGAGCAGTACGGCGAGCACGGCCGCGATGATGATCTGGCCCCAGATCGGAACGGCGACGAGGCTCGAGACGAGGCCGCCGATGCTGCCGAGGGCGATCATCAGGAAGGTGAAGTCGAGGGTGAACACCTCGATGATAATGAAGATCAGAATCAGCGCCAACCAGACAATCCAGGCGTACATCACCACTGCATTTGCGTCCATGGTCGGCACCTCTCGCGTGTCGGTTGGCACCAACGCTACCATCCGCGTGGAGCGATTGCGTGAGCAATCCTTGAGCAATTTCGGGGCCGTGAGTTGGTAGTCTCGATTCCTGTGAGCAACCCACTGAAGCCAGAATCCCTCTCGGGCAAGCGTGCCCTCGTCACCGGGTCATCCCGCGGAATCGGAGCCGACACCGTCGGTTACTTCGCGGAGGCCGGCGCTCGAGTCGTCATCAACTACCGCAACAAGGAGGCACGCGCGCTGAAGCTCGTGGCATCCATCGAGGCGGCCGGGGGAGAAGCGATCGCGATCGGTGCTGACCTGACCGATGCGGCATCCGTCTCTCGTCTGTTCTCGGAGATCGAGTCACAGTACGGCGGGCTCGACATTCTCGTCATGAACGCCTCAGGCGGCATGGAGAGCGGCATGGCAGAGGACTACGCCATGCAGCTCAACCGCGACGCGCAGGTCAACCTGCTCACGGCCGCGCTCCCGCTGCTCGGCCCCGGCTCGCGCATCGTTTTTGTCACGAGCCACCAGGCCCACTTCATCAAGACCGTCGAGACCATGCCGGAGTACCTGCAGGTCGCTCTGAGCAAGCGCGCCGGCGAAGACGCGCTGCGCGAGCTCATCCCGGCCCTCGAAGAAAAGGGCATCGGCTTTGTTGTCGTCTCGGGCGACATGATCGAGGGCACGATCACGGCAACACTTCTCGAGCGCGCCAACCCCGGAGCGATCGGCGCGCGCAAAGAAGCCGCCGGACGCCTCTACAACGTCGGCGAGTTCGCGGCGGAGGTCGCACTCGCGGCCGTCGAGCCCGTGCCGCTCACCAACACCCGCTACGTCGGCGACGTCACCGACTTCATCGGCAACTAGCCGACGCCAGCAGCCAGGACAATCGCGATGCCTCCGGTCAACCGGCTCACCTCCCGGGTACTGCTGTTCGACCGCGAGAGCCGCATCCTGCTGTTTCTCACCAAGGCGCCCGATACCAGCGGAAGTGCGCGGTGGCTGACACCCGGCGGGGGAGTCGACCCCGGCGAAAGCCACGCGGATGCCGCCGTGCGCGAGCTATTCGAAGAGACCGGGCTTGCCGGCATCGATCTCGGTGAGCCGGTCTGGGCGCACGACTTCGACGTGAAGTGGGATGCCGCCGACCACGACACCGGGCACGCCGTGTTTTACACGGCCGTCGTCGACCGGTTCGAGCCGTCGGACGCCCACTGGACCGATGACGAGAAGGTCGACGTGCTCGAGCACCGCTGGTGGTCACTTGCCGAGCTGCTCGCCACCGACGAACCCTACGAGCCCGCTGAGTTAATCAGCCTCGTGCGGCGCCAGCTGCCATCCTGTTAAGTAGACGAAACCGCTGAAAGGCACCCATGACCACCGACGTTCATACCCTCATCGCCGACATCATCGCCCAGGAAGAGCGCCTGCAGTTCACCAGCTTCAGCAACGCCGACGCCTGGGCTCTCGGGTCGCGCTTCGTCGAGGTGGCCACCGAGCGTTCACTCGGCGTGACGATCAACATCACGCGCGGCGACCAGGAGCTATTCCATGCCGCACTCCCTGGCACGACCGCGGACAACGACGACTGGATTGCGCGCAAGATCCGCACGGTGCGTCGCTACTCCGAGAGCTCGTTCCTGGTCGGGCGACGGTTTGTGGCATCCGACA
>Ga0247736_10000808_pt1 | contig 10542 bp, 5 predicted proteins | sample UWRJL193509B2_FD_180935 | JGI IMG/M metagenome (GOLD analysis project Ga0247736, IMG submission 180935) | Plant litter microbial communities from Arlington Agricultural Research Station in Wisconsin, United States - UWRJ-L193-509B-2 | ecosystem: Environmental > Terrestrial > Plant litter >...
ATCCTCTGCGCGGAGGTGCTCTGCAACGAGTTCACGGTCACCCTCGCCACGATGACCGAGGGACTGATCACTCTCCGTCACGCACAGACGATGGTCGAGACCGCCGCCACCCTCCCCAACGAGCAGCGGCTCGAGTTCGAGGCTCTCGCCCTCAAGAAAGCACTACTGCTCAGCCCGACCCAGTTCGACAAAGCTGCGCGGAAGATCGCGATGAAGCTGCACCCCGAGACTCTGGAGGAGCGGCACGCGACCGCGTTCGAGGACCGCACCAGCTTCTTGCAGCCGGCGGATGATGCGATGGCGAGTTACACGATCGAGAACTCCGCGGTGAACATCTACGGCATCCAGGACCGGATCGAGAAGATCGCTAAAGCGTTGCGGGCCGAACCCGGTGAGACCCGCACCCTCGCCCAGTTGCGGTCCGACGTCGGCGTCCGCCTGCTGCTCGAAGCCGACCTCTACCCAGACTGCTCCGACGACAGCGACGCCAGCACGGCCGAGGGTAATAGTCCCGGCGAGAAGTCCGATTCGGGTCGGAGCTCTGATGCCGTGACTGACTCGGCGCCGCGTTTCCCGAAGAAGCCGGGCCTTGGACGTTATTCCGCGTTCACCCCGTCGGTGCACATCACCGTCCCGGTGCTGTCCATGCTCGGCAGCTCGCAGGAACCGGCCTCCCTCGATGGCTATGGCCCGATTCCGATGTCGCAGGCGGTCGAGCTGGCGGCGGTGGCACCGAGTTTCACCCGCATCCTCACCCACCCCGAAACCGGGGCTGTCCTCTCCGTCGGTCGGGACTCCTACCGGGTACCGAAAGACCTCGCCCGGTGGATCCGCACCCGCGACGGCGTTTGCCGCTACCCCACCTGCGATAGGCCGGCGAAAAATGGGGACATCGACCACACCATCCCCTGGACTCCCGCGAAATGGAGACCGAAGGGCGGGGAGACCAGTGCCGACAACCTCGAATGCCTGTGCGAGAGCCACCACGTCGGAAAACACGCGTTGATGATCAACGGGTGGGGTGTGCCCATCGGCGAAGCCTGGGGTATCGCTCACGAAAAAGACACAAACGGGCACACCACTGGCGTGATCATCTGGACCACCCCGACCGGGCACACCTACCGGTCAGAACCCGACCTGATCATGGAGCCGTACCGGCCGCCACCGGCAGTCGCACCGCCGGAACTCGGCCCGCCAGACGACGACCCCGAGTACTACAACCGCCCGTACTAGCTGAGCTCGGCTGGTCTGTTCCACGAGTCTGGAAACTCAGCGGCCTGGTAGCGAGAGCCACCGAACGCGATGATGCTCAGTCCGATGGGCGGCAGCAACCACAGCAGGAAGAAACCGAACAATCCTGAGCGCCCGAACGCCCGCGCTAGGTCAAAGGCGAGGACCAGCGAGACGATGATGTTGACGATGGGAATGAGCAGCAGAAACAGCCACCAGCCCGACTGCCGGGCGACCTTGATCACGAGGTAGATGTTGTAGATCGGGATGATCGCTCCCCACCCCGGCGACCCGGCCTTCTTGAAGATGATCCAGAGGTCGATGATCAGCAGAACCGTGATGGCCAACGACGCAAAACTCGTCGAACCGTCGGCGGAGGTCGAGTAAGACGTGCCGTCGAAATCGCTCACCCCGGCGTTCTCCTGTTTCTGTCGATGCCGAACGCGGATCAGCCTAGCGAGCGTCGTCGTCGTCTATGACGCCACTCCCCCGCGCAAACGCCCACGCGGGCAACCGGCCGCTCGCGACAACCGTGTCGAGCAACTCGGCCATGCTGTACCCGGGGTCGATCATGCGGGCCTCGTCCACGTAGATCCTCGCGTGCGACACCCGCCCGAGGCCCCAGTTCAGCCAGGCCAGCATGCAGAGCACCGGCAGGCGGTGCTTGCCCTGGGCTGACCGCAACAGCGTTCGCAGGATCTCGATTCCCCGCAGCATCCGCTCCGGATCCGGCCGGGGGCCCGCGCCGAGCATGAGGTCACCGAGAACAGGATCGATGGCGAGTGGGTCACCGTGGGCATTCTGGACCTCGGCGTACAGGTGTTTGCCCGTCGCGTAGCCGGCCGCCCACTGCAGCATGGTCTGGTCGCGCATCGGCGGACCCTGCACGGCGAAGAGCAGCAACGGGCCCTGTTCGTCGAGCTCATCGTCGGTCCAGGCCAGGGCAGTCTCGATGAAGGCCGGGATGTCGTCAAGTGCCGATAGCGCGGGCGACTCGGCCCCGAACCTGCGCCGGATGTCGGCCTTCGACTTCAGGCCGGCCATGATCTGCGCGGCCCTGCGGGAGGCTTCCTCCTCCGGCTCGACGTATGACGCCTGCGACACATGATCGCCGGCAGCGGCCCGCGCATCTTCCGGCACTGTGGCGAGCACCTCCGAATCGAGAACCTCATCCAGGGGACGACCGCCCCGCGGCGTGACCCTGTCGAGATACGACGCCCAGCCATCCGCCGCGAGGCACAGGGCTTCGCGCAACGGCATGCCGACGTGCCGGCACCGCCGCCGCACGACGTCAATGAGTTCCGCGTGTGGAATCAGCGAGTCGTTGCCGAATTCGTCGTCGGTGAAGACGACGGGAACGATCGTCTGCACGTCGGGCACCTCGGCGATAGTGGCCAGCGCCACTGTCGCGAAGTGTTTGAGCAGCTTCGGTGGTCCACTCGGAGGCAGGTCCATGCGCAGCGCACCACACGTGCGTTTGCCGTTGAACAGCACGAAGATCACACTCTGGCGCGGCGTGTAGCCGACGAGGTGCGGAACGAAAGCGAGAAAGTCTGCGGCGGTGTGCGCCTTGATGATTGTGGGCATGGCGCAAGTGTTGGCGGATGCCGCCGGGCGCACTCCAGCGCGTCCCAGCAACTGTGCATAACCACCCGCCGGGTCGCGTGTGGAAAACCCGCGGGTCGCGATTCCACAGGCAGGCCGCACCGGGTGCCGCCTGTGCAGAACGACCGCCTGTCAGGCGCACCTGACAAGCTGGCCTGATGACCGAGACCCGCGCATCCGCTCGTCAGATTCTGCAGACCCTCGTCGGTCGCGACGACGCCGACTTTCACGAGGGCCAGTTCGAAGCGATCTCGGCCCTCGTCGACGACCGCAGCCGGGCACTCGTCGTGCAGCGCACCGGGTGGGGCAAGTCGGCCGTCTACTTCGTGGCGACCCTGCTGCTTCGCCGCCAGGGGGCCGGGCCGACAATTCTCGTCTCCCCGCTTCTCGCCCTCATGCGCGACCAGATCGCCGCCGCTGCCCGCGCTGGGGTGCGCGCCGTCGCGATCAACTCGACCAATGCCCACGAGTGGGGCGACGTGCTCGCCCAGCTCGCGAACGACGAAGTCGACGTGCTTCTTGTGTCACCCGAACGTCTCAACAACCCCGCGTTCCGTGAAAACCAGCTACCCGCGCTGATCCAGCGCGTCGGCATGCTCGTGGTCGATGAGGCCCACTGCATCAGCGACTGGGGGCATGATTTTCGGCCCGACTACCGGCGCCTGCGCGACCTGATCGGGGAGATGCCGGGCGGGGTTCCCGTCCTCGCCACCACCGCCACGGCGAACAGCCGGGTCGTCGCCGATGTGGCGGAACAACTGGGTGGGAGCGTCGAGGGCGTGAAGACCATTCGCGGCCCGCTCGCCCGCGCCTCGCTGCGCCTCGGTGTGCTGCGGCTGCCCGATTCCCGTGCCAGGCTCGGCTGGTTGCTCAGCCATCTCGGCGAGCTGCCCGGCAGCGGCATCATCTATACGCTGACGGTCGCGGCGGCCGAAGACACCGCCCGCCTGCTGCGGGACGCCGGCCACAACGTGCGCGCCTACACCGGCCAGACCGACACCGGCGAACGCGAAGAGAGCGAGGGGCTACTCAAGGCCAACCAGGTCAAAGCGCTCATCGCCACCAGCGCCCTGGGCATGGGCTTCGACAAGCCCGACCTCGGCTTCGTGCTGCACCTCGGAGCCCCGTCCTCGCCCGTCGCCTACTACCAGCAGGTCGGCCGCGCCGGCCGCGCGACCGAGAACGCCGACGTGTTGCTTCTTCCCGGATCCGAAGACGAAGCGATCTGGACCTACTTCGCCACCGCGTCGATGCCCGACCGCGACCGCGCCGAGCGGGTCATCGCCGCGCTCTCTGACACCCCACTCAGCACCCCGGCGCTCGAAGCGAGGGTCAACCTGCGCCGCACACCGCTCGAGCTGCTGCTCAAGGTCCTCGACGTCGATGGTGCCGTGCGACGTGTGCAGGGCGGCTGGGTCGCCACCGGTGCGCAATGGGTCTATGACGCCGAGCGCTATGAGCGTATCGCCGCCGAGCGGATCGCCGAACAGCAGCACATGCTCGACTACGAGCAGACCAGCGGATGCCGCATGGAATACCTGCAGCGCTCGCTCGACGACACGACTGCCGTGCCCTGTGGGCGCTGCGACAACTGCGCCGGCGTCTGGTACCCGACCTCGGTCGACCAGGGGGCGGCGGCATCCGCTTCGGCGAGCCTCGACAAAGTCGGAGTCGCCATCGACGTGCGCGCGCAGTGGCCGACCGGGGCCGACCGGCTCGGCGTGCAGGCGCGCGGCAAGATCGCGGTGGGTGAGCGCGCCGAAGAGGGCCGCGCCCTCGCCCGCCTCACCGACCTCGGCTGGGGCAACACCCTGCGCGAACTGTTCGCACCGAACGCTGTCGACGCCCCCGCGAGCCCGGCCCTCATCGCCGCCTGCGTGCGGGTGCTCGCCGACTGGGGCTGGAGCGAGAGGCCCGTCGGCGTGGTGTCGATGCCGTCCCGGTCGAAGCCGCTGCTCGTCGAATCGGTCGCCCGCGGACTCGCGGATGCCGGCCGCCTACCCTATCTCGGATCCCTGGTCCACGAGGCGGGTGGCCCGACCGGCGACCCGGGCGGGAACAGTGCCTACCGCCTCGCCGGAGTGTGGCAGAAGTTCGGCAGCGGCGCGCTCGAGCTGCCGGGCGGCCCGGTGCTTCTCGTCGACGACCTCGTCGACAGCCGGTGGACGATGACGGTTGCCGCACGTGCGCTGCGGCAGGCCGGCGCGGATGCCGTGCTGCCGTTTGCGCTCGCGCTCCGGGGCTAGACGCTCCCAGCGGGCGACCGGGGTGGCCTGCCACGATAGGTGCATGCCTTTCGCCCGTGGCCGCACCTCGTGATCGACCCAGCCGGGCCGAACAGCCCGCTCATCCTCGGCGTCGTCTTCAGCCTGCTCATTGCGGCGCTCGTGACGAATGCAGTGCTCAAGAACCGCGGTGCCTACCGTCGTTTCGCGAAGCTGCACTCGAGCAGGCTCCGCCGTCGCACGATGCGCAAGTGGCTCATCTCTTCGGTGGCGCTACTCGGTGGCTCGGCGCTCGTCACCAGTCTTCTCGGCTGGCGCTACGTTCCGCTGCTGCTCGCCGACATCGACGCGATCCCGTTCGTCGCCGGCGCCCGCAAGCTATTCGACGCGGGCGGCTGGCTCAGCTGGGGCATCCTCATCGCACTGGTCGTGATCATCGTCGTCGGCGGCACCGTGGCGCTCTTCATGGTCCGCAACGACCAGGAGATCATCACTGTCGGTGACATCCAGGCGATCCTCCCGCGCAACCGCAGAGAGCTTCCCTACGGCGCTGCCTTGTCGATCAACGCCGGGATTTCCGAAGAAATGCTGTTCCGCTTCGCCATGCCCGCGCTCATCTTCGCCTTCACCGGGAACGCCCTGCTCGCCGTGATCGTGAGCGTGCTCATCTTCGGTGCCCTGCACGCCTACCAGGGCGTCGCCGGGGTCGTCGGAACGACCATCATCGGCGCCCTCTTTATGGCGATCTACCTCGCGACCGGCAACATCTTCGTCGTGATCATCGTGCACGCGTTGGTCGACCTACGCTCGCTCGTGCTCATCCCGATGGTCATCAACCGCGTGCACCGCACCTGACCCGGCTAGGCGGCAGCGGGAGTCGGTGAGGGGTCGAGCACGGGGGTCTTGGGCATCGCTATCGCGGCGATGACCGTTGCCGCGGCGGCCACCACCACCGCGAGGAAGACCGTCGACGAGGCCGCGACTATCGACCCGGCATCCGTCTCGCTGCCCCCGCGCTGGGCGAAGACGGCGTTCGCGATCGCGCCGAAGATGGCCACGCCGACGGCACTACCGATCGAGCGTGAGAACAGGTTCGCACCGGTGACGACGCCGCGTTCGTTCCACTGCACGCTCGACTGCGAAGCGATGAGGCTGGGGGTCGCGACGAGCCCCATGCCGAGGCCGGTGACGAAGCATCCGAGGGCCACGACGACGAGGTTCGGCGTGTGCGAGAAGCTCGCGAGAACCAGCGCACCCGCGACGACGAAGGCCATGCCGACCAGGATCGTGGTGCGGAATCCGACCCTCAGGTACAGCCGGCCCGAGAGCGACGCCGCGATCGGCCAGCCGATGGTCAGTGCGGCGAGAGCGAGCCCGGCCACGATCGGCGGTGAGCCGAGGGAGCCCTCGAGGTAGGTTGGAACATACGACGTGAGACCGATGAGGATCGACCCGACACCGACCGAGATCAGGGCGGTAGTGAGCAGCAGGCGCCGGGAGAAGACCCAGAGCGGCAGCACCGGGTCGGTCGCGCGTCGCTCGACCAGGATGAACGCGACAAGCAGCAGCCCGCCGATCACGAATGCGCCGATGCTCTGCGGGGCGTTCCACGCCCAGGCCTGGCCACCCTCGAGAATCGCGAGAACAAGAAGCGCCAGGGCACCGGTCAGCAGGCTCGCGCCGAGGTAGTCGACCTTGTGCGAACGCTTCTCGATGACCTCGTGGAAGTTGCGGATGATGAGAAAAGCCGCCAGCACGCAGAGCGGGATGTTGACGAAGAAGATCCAGCGCCACGACACGAACTGCGAGAACACACCACCGAGGGTCGGCCCGACTACTGAAGAGATACCCCAGACGCTCGCGAGGTAGCCCTGCGTCTTGGCACGCTCGGCCACCGTGTAGATATCACCGGCGATGGTGATCGCCATCGGCTGCACCGCACCGGCACCCAGGCCCTGCACGGCACGGAAGGCGATGAGTGCGGGAACGCTCCAGGCGAACCCGCAGAGCACCGACCCGAGCAGGAACAGTGCGATCCCGATCAGGATGACGGGCTTGCGACCGACGATGTCCGAGAGCTTCGAGTAGATCGGCACCGAGACAGCCTGGGCGAGCAGGTAGATCGAGAACAGCCACGGAAAGAGCGTGAATCCGCCGAGTTCCTTGACGATAGTGGGCACCGCGGTGGCGAGGATCGTCGCATCGATGGCGACCAGCCCGGTGGTCACCATGAGGGCGATGAGGATCGGGCCGCGCTCGGAACGGAAGCCGACGCCGGAAGAGGCAGTGGTGCTGGACAGGATTCTCTCGATTCTGTGCGGGCCGCCGAAGTCGGCACGAGTATTCCAAGCCTCGAAGAGGCTGGCGCATTCCCTTCCGGGCGAAGAACATTCGGGGCCGAGCATTGCCCCCGGGACGAGGGTCATGTTAGGTTCGAGAACGGTCGTGAAAATGAATCGTTTCAGAATTCCGTCGGCGTTCTGACAACGATTACCTATCCCGACTGCACTCGCCGCGACGCTGCGGTCGGGTTCGCCCATATCAATGATGATTGGACACAACCGGTGACTTCTCCCGCACCCGAGCAGAAGAGGCGTTCGTTCTCTCGCTCGCTTCTCGCATTGGCCCTCACCGCCGTGCTCGCACTGCCCCTCTCCGCCATCGCCGCCGTCGCACCCGCGGCCGCGGCAGCCCCGGTGGTCACGCTGACCGGCCTGCAGGTCGAGAAGAAGACCGAGCCGATCGGCATCGACGTCGCGAAGCCACGGTTCTCGTGGATCATCGAGACCGACGCCCGCGGCGTCATGCAGCAGAGCTACCGGCTCACGCTCGCAACTTCGCCCGAGCGCCTCGCCAGCGGCACCTTCGCCTGGGACAGCGGCATCGTCGACTCGATCGAATCCTCTAACGTCGAGTACACAGGCCCGACCCTCGACTCGGCGACCCGCTACTACTGGGGCGTCGACGTCGTGACCGGCGCGGGCTCGGCGAGCGCAACCTCCGAGTTCCGCAGCGGGCTCTACGACGCCGACACCGACTGGGCCGACAGCGAGTGGATCGGCAACCCGCGAGTGCAGGACACCGGCGAGATCGAGATGAACCTCACCGGCGCGAGCTGGATCCACCCGCCCTACTCGGGCGGCAACACCCCGTCGGGCTACTTCCGCAAGATCTTCACGGTCACGCCCGGCAAGACCATCGAGTCGGCGGAGTTCGTCGGCACGGGTGACCGCAGCTTCTCGGCCTTCCTCAACGGAACGCAGATCGCGAGCGGCGCCTCGGTCGACGACGAGTGGAAGAAGGCCGCTCGCGTCAAGGCATTCCCGACCGACGGTGACAACGTACTCGCCGTGCGGCTCAACAACACGGCCAAGGCCTATGGCGCTGTCGTCGGCAAGCTCACCATCCTGTTCACCGACGGCACCACGCAGGACATCGTGACGGATGCCACCTGGCTGTCCACGCAGACCGCGTCACCCGGGTGGGAGACAGCGGGGTACTCCACCGCCAGTGGCTGGGTCGCTGCAGCCGCGCGTACCACCTACGGCGGATCGCCCTGGGGCGAGCAGGTCGTCGTCCCCAAGGCGGCAACCGCGGACTCGCGTTTGAACTTCGACACCGCATCCTGGATCACCGCACCGATCGGCTCGACGAGCCCGTCCAACCCGGTGCCATCGACTTTGTTCCGCCGCACTCTCACCGTGCCAGCCGACAAGACCGTCGCGTTCGCCCAGCTCGCGGTCACCGGTGACCAGGTCTTCCAGGCCTACTGGAACGGCACAAAGGTCGCCTCGAACACCGGCGCCAACGACGAGTGGCAGCAGGCCCGCACCGTGAACCTCACCGCCGCTCCGGGTGACAACACGATCGCGTTCTCCCTCGCCACGAACAACACCCAGTACGGCGGAGTGCTCGCCCGCGTGCGCATCGGCTACACCGACGGCACGAGCACCGACTACGTCACCAGCTCGGGCACCAAGACCCTCGTCTCGACCGAGGCCAATGCACCGGCCGGCTGGAACACGACAGGCTTCAGCGACACGACCTGGGCACCCGCCCAGTCCCAGGCGCTCTACCGTGGCTGGGTCTACGGCGACCGGGTCACCATCCCGAACCTCGCCACCGAAACCGACACGCTCACTCTCGCCGGTGTCCCGTGGATCTGGACTCCGGAGGCCAGCACCAGCCAGGCTCCCGGTGAGCCCCGCGCCTTCCGCACCGTACGCACCTCGCCCACGGGCAAAACCGCCCAGAGCGCCGAGATCCTCATCACGGCCGACGACTCGTTCGCCCTTTCCGTGAACGGCGATCTCGTCGGCGCGACCGAGGGTGCGGTCAACGAGTGGCAGCAGTCCCACCTCTACACGGTCGACCTCGAGCCCACCTCGAACCTGTTCGCCGTGAAGACCACGAACGGCGCCGGATCGGCAGCCGGCCTCATCGCCAAGGTGCGCGTGCGCTATACCGACGGCACGAGCGATACCTTCACGACCGGCACCGACTGGAAGTCGAGCAAGACCGTCGACGCCGGCTTCGAACAGCCCGGTTTCGACGACTCGGCCTGGATCCCGGCAGTGCAGCAGGCTGTCTACGGCAGCGGCCCCTGGGGTAGCGGCGTTCGCGCGCCCGTTCCGGCGCCGAACGCGGCCCCGCTGCTGCGCAAGGAGTTCGCCGTCACCGGTGACGTGCGCACCGCGACGCTGTTCCTCGCCGCCGGCGGCTACGCGGATGTCACCCTCAACGGGGCGAAAATCAGCCGGGACATGCTCTCCCCCGGGTTCACCGACTACGACGACACCGTGCAGTACGTCGCCACCGACCTCACCGACCAGGTGAAGTCGGGCGAGAACGCGATCGGCATGGAGCTCGGCCGCGGCTTCTACGGCATGACCGGCAGCAACGTCTGGAACTGGCAGGCTCCGCCGTGGCACGACGAACCCGTCGTCCGCGCGGTGCTGCATCTCGAATACGCCGACGGAACGACTGATGACGTCGTCACCGACGACTCGTGGACGATCCACGATGGCCCGACGGTCTTCGACGACCTGTACGGCGGCGAGACCTTCGACAAGAACCGCCTGCAGACCGGCTACGACACCGTCGGATTCGACGCGGCCAGCTGGACCCCGGCATCCGAGGTCCGCGGACCCAAGGGTGTTCTCGTGAACCAGCGCCAGCAGCCGATCCGCGTGACCGAAGAGCTGCCCGCGAGCGAGATCACCGAGCCCGTCGACGGCACGTACGTCGTGAAGTTCCCGCGCGTGCTCGCCGGAAACGTCGAGCTGACCGCGCAGGGTGCGGCCGGAGAGACGATCCGCTTCCAGTACGGCGAAAAGCTGCGCTCGAGTGGGCTCGTCAACTTCGACAACAACGGCGGCTTCGGTTCGGGCTTCCAGACCGACCGCCTGGTCCTGGCGGGCACCGGCGCCGACGAGACCTGGGCAGCCCACTTCTCGTACAAGGGCTTCCAGTACATCCAGGT
>Ga0247736_10000809_pt1 | contig 10533 bp, 12 predicted proteins | sample UWRJL193509B2_FD_180935 | JGI IMG/M metagenome (GOLD analysis project Ga0247736, IMG submission 180935) | Plant litter microbial communities from Arlington Agricultural Research Station in Wisconsin, United States - UWRJ-L193-509B-2 | ecosystem: Environmental > Terrestrial > Plant litter >...
GAGGCTGTCGAGGAGCTCGAGGAGATCAAGGACTTCCTCAAGGACCCCGGCAAGTTCCTCGCCGTCGGAGCCCGCATCCCGAAGGGCGTGCTGCTGTACGGCCCTCCCGGAACCGGCAAGACGCTGCTCGCCCGCGCCGTCGCCGGCGAGGCTGGCGTGCCGTTCTACACGATCTCCGGTTCTGACTTCGTCGAGATGTTCGTCGGTGTCGGTGCAAGCCGCGTGCGCGACCTCTTCGACCAGGCCAAGCAGAACGCCCCGGCGATCATCTTCATCGACGAGATCGACGCCGTCGGCCGTCACCGCGGCGCCGGCATCGGCGGCGGCAACGACGAGCGCGAGCAGACGCTCAACCAGCTGCTCGTCGAGATGGACGGCTTCGACGCGAACGCCAACGTCATCCTCATCGCGGCAACAAACCGGCCGGATGTGCTCGACCCGGCCCTGCTGCGCCCCGGTCGTTTCGACCGCCAGATCGGTGTTGACGCTCCCGACCTGCAGGGCCGCAAGCAGATTCTCGAGGTGCACGGAAAGGGCAAGCCGCTCGCCAAGGGCGTCGACCTCGAGGTGCTGGCTCGCAAGACGCCTGGCTTCACCGGCGCCGACCTGGCCAACGTGCTCAACGAGGCCGCGCTGCTCACCGCGCGCAGCAACGCGCAGCTCATCGACAACCGTGCCCTCGACGAGGCCGTTGACCGCGTCATCGCCGGACCGCAGCGACGCACGCGTCTGATGAACGACAAGGAGAAGCTCATCACGGCGTACCACGAGGGTGGCCACGCCCTCGCCGCTGCGGCGATGCGCAACACCGACCCCGTCACGAAGGTCACGATTCTTCCCCGTGGACGCGCGCTCGGCTACACGATGGTGCTGCCGCTCGAGGACAAGTACTCGGTGACGCGCAACGAGCTGCTCGACCAGCTGACCTACGCGATGGGAGGCCGCGTCGCCGAGGAGATCGTGTTCCACGACCCGACGACCGGTGCATCCAACGACATCGAGAAGGCCACCTCGATCGCGCGACGCATGGTCACCGAGTACGGCATGAGCGCGGTTGTCGGCTCGGTCAAGCTCGGCGCCTCGCAGGGCGAGCCGTTCATGGGCCGCGACATGGGTGCGACCCGCGACTACTCCGACGACATCGCGCGCACCATCGACGCCGAGGTGCGCGTGCTCATCGAGCAGGCGCACGACGAGGCCTGGCAGGTGCTCAACACCAACCGCGACCTGCTCGACAAGCTCGCGAGCGAGCTGCTCGAGAAGGAGACCCTCGATCACGTGGAGCTCGCAGCGCTCTTCGAGAAGGTCGAGAAGCTGCCCGAGCGCCCGCTGTGGCTGTCGAGCGACAAGCGCACGCTGTCGGATCGCCCGCCCGTGGCCATTCCCGCCAAGGCGCCGATCGATCCGAGCGTCGTCGACGGCGGAGTGGACTCCGAGCCGCCCACGAAGCCGAAGTCGCGCACGCCGCGCCCGCGCAAGACCCCCGGCGTGGCGACCGCTTAGCGTCCCATGGCTATCGACACCGCACGCATCGAGGCGGCTGTTGCTGAAATCCTCGCCGCAATCGGCGAGGATTCTGCACGCCCCGGCCTCGCGTCGACCCCGCAGCGGGTCGCGCAGGCTTACGGCGACTTCTTCGCGGGACTGGGAGAGGATCCCCTCGATCACCTCGCTGACACCGTGGAACTGGCCGAGGGCCAGCGCGGCGAGCTGGTGCTGCTGCGCGACATCGAGTTCCGCTCGATCTGCGAGCACCACCTTCTTCCCTTCATCGGCACGGCGCATCTCGCCTATGTGCCCGGCACCACGGTGGTCGGCCTCGGCAAGCTGCCGCGCGTCGTCGAGACCCTGGCGAGCCGCCCACAGCTGCAGGAGCGCCTGACCGAGGAGATCGCCGATGCCCTCGATGCCGGGCTTGCACCGGCGGGCGTGATGGTCGTGCTCGACGCCGTGCATGGCTGCGTCAGTGCGCGCGGCGTTCGCCAAGCACGCAGCTCGACGGTGACAATGGCTACTCGCGGATCTTTGAGCGAGCCCATCGCGCGCGCCGAGATCATGACACTGATAGGCACCACCGCATGACCGTCGTATTCGGAATCCTCAACGTCACCCCCGACTCCTTCAGCGACGGAGGGCGATGGTCCGACGTGGATGCCGCCGTCGAGCACGGGATCGAGCTGTTTGAGAGTGGGGCCGACTTCATCGACGTCGGTGGGGAGTCCACTCGCCCGGGCGCCGAGCGCGTCGACGAGGACGCGGAGCACGAGCGCGTGCTGCCCGTCGTCGAGGCTCTCATCGACCGCGGGGTCGCGGTGAGCGTGGACACCATGCGCGCCTCGACCGCGCGCCTTGCCGCCGCCGCCGGCGCCGCCGTCATCAACGACGTCTCGGGCGGTCTCGCCGACGCCGAGATGCACGCTGTCATCGCCAGCACCGAGGTCGACTACGTCGCCATGCACTGGCGCGGTGTCGACCACGCGCTGCCCGAGTACGACGATGTCGTGCGCGACGTGCGCGAAGAGCTGAAGATGCGTATCGCCGAGCTCATCATCCACGGCGTTGACGAGTCGCGCATCATCGTCGATCCGGGCATCGGCTTCGCGAAGAACGCCGACGAGAACTGGCAGCTGCTCGGTCACCTAGACGATCTGGCCAGCCTCGAGAGCCGCGTGCTCGTCGGTGTCTCGCGCAAGCGCTTCCTCGCTGATTTTGCCGCGGATGGCGCCCCCGCCTCTGACCGCGACCCCGCCACCGCCACCATCAGCGCACTCGCGGCGCAGGCTGGAGCGTGGGGCGTTCGGGTGCACGACGTCGCGTCGACGCGCAGTGCGCTCGACGTATGGGACTCCTGGCAGCGGGGGGCTCTCGCGTGAGCGCGAACGACCACATCACGCTGACCGGGCTGCGGGCGTCCGCCTTTCACGGCGTGCTCGAGCACGAGCGCCGCACCGGGCAGGTGTTCGTCATCGATGTGACCGTCTGGCTCGACCTCGAGGCGGCGGCCGCCAGTGACGACCTCGACCTCACGGTGCACTACGGCGAGCTGGCCGAGGAGGTTGTCCACTCGGTCGAGGGCGAGCCGGTCGACCTTATCGAGACGGTGGCGGAGCGCGTCGCGCAGGTCGCGCTGCTGCACCCGCCCGTCACCCGCACCGTGGTGACCGTGCACAAGCCGTCCGCACCGATCACGGTGCCCTTCTCTGACGTGTCAGTGACCATCGAGCGATCTCGATGACGAAAGCCGTTCTGGCGCTGGGCTCGAACCTGGGCGACCGGGGGGCGACGATCGTGGAGGCCGTGAAGCGGCTGGCGCAGGCAGGCGGGGTCGAGGTGACGGCCGCATCCTCTCTGATGGAAACGGTGGCGCTGACGCCGCACGGCCCCGACCCGGACGCGCCTGGCTACCTCAACGGCGTCGTTCTCGTCGACACGACGCTCGCGCCGCAGGCCCTGCTCGCGCTGGCGAACCAGATCGAGGCTGACCTCGGTCGCGTGCGCGGGGAGCGCTGGGCGGACCGCACGCTCGACATCGACCTGATCGACGTCGAGGCGGTTGTTCTGAACACCCCGAGCCTCACGCTGCCACACCCGCGTGCCGCCGAGCGCAGCTTCGTGCTGGCGCCGTGGCTGTCTGTCGATGCCGACGCGATGCTCGACGGGTCGCGCGTGTCTGACCTTCTCGCCAGACTGGAGGTGTCATGACCCGCACCCCTGTCTCGCTGCTCGTCGTGCTCGGTGCTGCCGGCGCGGCGGTCGGCTGGTTCGCCGAGCTGATGCTGGTGGCATCCGGCAGGCCCGCGGTCATTCCGCCGATCACGCTCGGCATCGCGCTCGGACTCATCGGCGTGCTGATCGTGCTGCTCGCGCTGCCGGTGTTCCGGGTGACCCGCAAGGTGGCGGGTGCCCGCGTCGATCCCTTCTACGCGACCCGCGTCGTGCTGCTCGCGAAGGCGTCCAGCCTGGCCGGTGCGATGGTCACCGGGCTGGCCGGCGCGATCCTCGTCTTTCTCCTCACCCGCTCCGTTCTGCCCGCAGTAGGCTCGGTCTCGATGGCGGTCGTGACCGCTGTTGGGGCAGTCGTGCTGCTGGTTGGCGGACTCGTCGCCGAGAAGATGTGCACGCTTCCGCCCGAAGACGACGGTACGAAGGAGTCGCCCGCGTGACGAATGCCACCATCGACGACACCGCCTGGCAGCGGGTCTCGCCGAAGTACGTCATTGTCGACCTGCTCGGCTATGTGATCTCCGGCGTGATGATGACGGCCGTCTCCCTTGTGCCGCTGCTGGTCTTTCGCTGGGACCTCGGCTGGCTGCCACCGGTCATCGTGGGCGCCAGCTCGCTCGTGATGATCGCGCTCACCCCGCGGCGCGTGCGTTCTATCGGCTACCAGCTGCGCGACGACGACCTGCTGTTCAAGCGCGGCATCATGTGGCAGCGCATTGTCGCCGTTCCCTACGGACGGATGCAGCTGGTCGACATCAACCGCGGCCCCATCGCCCGGCTGTGCGGGCTCAGCGAGCTCAAGTTCGTCACCGCGGCCGCGGCCAGCGGTGTCGTCATCCCCGGTCTGCCCGAGCAGGTCGCCGAGGAGTTGAGAGACACGCTGGTGAGCCTCGCCGAGAGCCGCCGGGCCGGGCTGTGAACCCGAACTTCACCGACGGGGAGTGGCATCGCCTGCACCCCGCGACCCCCCTGCTCAAGGGCGGTATCGCCCTTCTCGCGATCATCGGCTTCATCGTCGTGCAGCTGCGCGACGAGCTGATCAACAGCTTCTTCGGCGGCGATAACGACGAGGACCCCTTCGTGTGGCTGCAGCGCAGCGAGCTGTTCTGGGTCGTGATCGTCGCCGTTCTCGTGGGGCTCGGGCTCGGCGTGGCCGGCTTCTACCTGTCGTGGCGCATGCACAGCTTTCGCATCACCGACGAGGTGGTCGAGGTGCGCAGCGGCGTGCTGTTCCGCACCAACCGCAAGGGACGGCTCGACCGCATCCAGGGCATCAACATCTCGAAGCCCTTCATTCCCCGCCTGTTCGGCGCGGCCAAGCTCGAGGTCAACGTCGCCGGACAGGACGCGAACGTGCAGCTCGCCTACCTCGGCACCGTCGCCGCGGACCAGCTGCGCGCCGACATCCTGCGGCTCGCCTCTGGCACGCGGGAGGCTGCCCCCGAGCAAGTCGCGAAAGGCAGCGGCGACGTCATCCGCGATCGGGTGAACGAGCTGCTCGCGCCCGAGCTCGACCCTGCCGCCCTGCGTGCCGAGTCCGTCGTGACCATGAACATCGGGCGGGTCATCGGCTCGCTGCTGCTCGGCGACGGCACTCTCACCCTGGTTATCGTCATCGCGGGAATCTGCATCTTCTCGGGAGTGACAGACGCCCCCGTCTTTCTGCTCGGCGTCATCCCCGGTGCAATCGGCGTCGTCAGCTACTACGCCCGCAAGTTCACCCGTTCGCTGCGCTACACGATTGCGGGCACGCCCGACGGTGTGCGGATCGGGTACGGACTGCTGTCAACGAGCAACGAGACGCTGCCACCGGGCCGCATCCACGCGGTGCAGGTCAGCCAGCCGCTGCTCTGGCGCATTCCCGGCTGGTGGCAGATCAAGGTCAATCTCGCGGGCAAGTCATCGTCCAACGGCACGGGCACCCAGGAGAACACGACGATACTTCCGGTGGGCAACCGTGATGACGTGCTGGCGGTTCTCGCGCTCGTGCTGCCGTCACTGGCCGGTGAGCCGCTGCTCGGCCACGGACTGCTCGGCGAGGCGGGGGACGGCTACACGAACTCTCCACGTCGCGCCGCCGTGATCCGCTGGTTCTCCTGGCGACGCAACGGCATCGCTCTGGCCGACGACGCGGTGCTGCTGCGCAAGGGAGCCATCTGGCGCGAGCTCATCATCGTTCCCGTTGCCCGGTTGCAGAGCGCCGCACTGCAGGTCGGCTGGCTGCGCCGCCGGCTGCGTGTTGCGACCCTGCGCCTGCACACCGTGGCCGGTCCTGTCACCCCCGTGATCGGAGCGGTGGATGACGCGACAGCCCGCGAGTTCTTCCTGTCGCTCACCGCGGCGGCCGTCGACCACGGCTCCCGCGACACGACGCAGCGCTGGCGCGAGCATGGCTGAGCGCAGCGGCCGTCTCGGCATCGGCATCGTCGGAGCGGGCCGCGTGGGCACCGCGCTCGGGGCGGCGCTCTCCGGGGCCGGCCACGCGATCGTCGGCATCAGCGCCGTGAGCGCCGCCAGCCGGGAGCGCGCCGACGCGATGCTGCCGAACGTGCCCGTGCTCGAGATTCCCGATGTGATCGAACGCAGCGAGCTTGTCATTCTCGCGGTGCCGGAGGCAGAGCTGCAGCAGCTCGTGGCCGGTCTGGCGGCGGCCGGCGTGTGGCAGCCGGGGCAGCTCGTGCTGCACACGGCACCCAGCTACGGAGTTGGGGTGCTCGCGCCGGCGACCGCAATGGGCGCGATCCCGCTGGCGGTGCATCCGGCCATGGCGTTCACCGGCACATCGATGGATGTCTCCCGGCTGCACGACACCTACTGCGCGGTGACCGCCCCCGTGCCCGTGCAACCCATCGGGCAGGCACTCGTCGTCGAGATGGGCGCGGAGCCGGTGCTCGTCGCCGAGGGGGATCGCGCGGCCTACGCCGAGGCCATCGCGATCGCGACGAGCTTCTCGACCGCGATCGTGGAGCAGTCGGTCGGCATCCTGCAGCAGCTCGGCATGGAGCAGCCGGGGCGCGTTCTTGCCCCCCTCGTGCGCTCGGCAGTCGAGAACGCGCTGTCGGCGACGGCTGCCGATACGATCGACCTGTCCCAGCTGGAGGAGTAGCACCGTGAGCACCACCCCCGTAGTTCTCGAGACGATTGCAGAACTGCGTGAGGCTCTCAGCGGGCCGGTCGCGTTCGTGCCAACCATGGGAGCGCTGCACGAGGGCCACCTCGAGCTCGTCGACCGCGCGGCGTCGCTCGCCGCGACCGTCGTCGTCTCGATCTTCGTCAACCCGCTGCAGTTCGGCCCGAGCGAAGACCTCGACCGCTACCCTCGCACCCCCGAGGCTGACCTCGAGAAGCTGGCCGCGCGCGGTGTGCAGTACGTCTTCATGCCGTCCGTCGACGAGCTCTATCCCCAGTGGCCCATCGCCACGAAGATCACCGCGGGCGCTGTCGGCACCATGTACGAGGGGCGCTCGCGCCCCGGCCACTTCGACGGCGTGCTCACCGTCGTCGCCAAACTGCTCAACATCGTGCAGCCGGACGTGGTCGTCTTCGGCCGCAAAGACGCCCAGCAGGTCTTTCTCGTCAGCCGGATGGTGCGCGAGCTCAACATGCCCGTGCGCGTCGAGGTTGTCGACACGGTGCGTGAGGATGACGGACTGGCCCTCAGCAGCCGCAACCGCTACCTCGACGACAAGCAGCGCCGGGCGGCGCGCGTGCTCAGCCAGGCGCTCGAGGCAGCGGCGTCGTCCGCTGACCGCGGTGTGGATCCCGCGCTGGCGGCCGCGCAGTCCGTTCTCATGGGCGAGGGGCTCGTCGCGCTCGACTACCTCGTGATCGTGAGCCCGACGACCCTGCTGCCCGTGGACGAGGGCTACAAGGGCAAGGCGATCGTGCTGATCGCGGCAACGGTCGGCTCGACCCGGCTCATCGACAATGAGCCGATACTCTTGACCGCGTGACTGATGCACCCGTAGAGCCCACCGCCGAGGAAATTTCTGAGCAGAAGGCCGTTCGCCTCGCGAAGCGCGACCGCCTCAACGCGAGCGGCGCAGAGGCCTACCCGGTGAGCGTTCCGATCACGGCGACCATCGCTGCCGTGCGCGCGAAGTACGCCGACCTCGAGATCGACACCGCCACCGGTGACACCGTCGGCGTCGCAGGCCGTGTCGTGCACCTGCGCAACACCGGCAAGCTCTGCTTCGCATCACTGCAGTCCGGCAACGGCGAGCGCATTCAGGCCATGGTCTCGCTGGCCGAGGTGGGCGAGGATGCCCTCGAGCTCTGGAAGGAGCTCGTCGACCTCGGCGACCACTTATTCGTCAGCGGTGAGGTCATCTCCAGCCGCCGCGGTGAGCTGTCCGTTCTCGCGAAGGAGTGGAAGATCGCGGCCAAGGCCGTGCTGCCGCTGCCGAACCTGCACTCCGAGCTCAGTGACGAGGCACGCGTGCGCAGTCGCTACCTCGACTTGATCGTGCGCGAGCAGGCTCGCTTCACCGTGCGCGCCCGCGCTCAGGTCAACGCCTCGCTGCGGGCGACCTTCGCGAAGCACGACTTTCTCGAGGTCGAGACGCCGATGCTGCAGACGATGCACGGTGGCGCCTCGGCACGACCCTTCATCACCAACTCCAACGCCTTCGACACCGAGCTCTACCTGCGCATCGCGCCAGAGCTGTTTCTCAAGCGCGCCGTGGTCGGCGGCATCGAGCGGGTCTTCGAGATCAACCGCAACTTTCGCAACGAGGGCGCCGACTCCACGCACTCGCCCGAGTTCGCGATGCTCGAGGCGTACCAGGCCTACGGCGACTACAACCAGATGGCCGACCTCACCCAGGAGCTGATTCAGGATGCCGCTACCGCGGTCTCCGGCAGCACCACGGTCACGTGGGCGGACGGCACCGAGTACGACCTCGGCGGCCAGTGGGACCGCCTGTCGATGCTCGACTCCCTCAATGCGGCCGCCGGTCTGGCGATCACCGCGCAGACCCCGCTCGACGAGCTCGAGGCCATCGCGAAGCCGCTCGGCATCGAGGTGGCCCACGCCATCGCCGGCAAGTACATCGAGGAGCTGTGGGAGCACTTCGTCAAGCCCGGCCTGGTGCGGCCGACCTTCGTCATGGACTTCCCCCTCGACACCTCGCCCCTGGTGCGCGAGCACCGCAGCATTCCCGGCCTGGTCGAGAAGTGGGATCTCTACATTCGCGGCTTCGAGCTGGCGACCGGCTACTCCGAGCTTGTCGACCCGGTGATTCAGCGGGAGCGCTTTGTCGAGCAGGCAAAGCTCGCCAGCCGCGGCGACCTCGAGGCCATGCAGGTCGACGAGGAGTTTCTGCGTGCGCTGGAGCACGGCATGCCGCCGACCATGGGTCTCGGCATGGGCATCGACCGCCTGCTCATGGCGATCACCGGCCTCGGCATTCGCGAGACGATCCTGTTTCCGCTGGTCAAATGAGCGAGAACAAGCCCGGAATCTCCAACGGCCGTCTCGCCATCTGGATCGTTGGCATCGGGGCGGGGCTGTACTTCGTGGTGACCGGACTCATCGGAATCCTCGGCTAGTCAGTCGCGCGGCTTGAGCCGAACGGCCGGGAGCACCGGGGCGGGGAGTGCGCGCCCCGGGTACTCGGGGATCGCACCGAAGGCGCCCGCCGCATCCTCGCCGTGGATCACGTCGGCCTGCCACTCATCGCGGTAGGCGACGATCTCGTCGTGGCTGCGGCCGATGAAGTTCCACCACATGACGATGCTCTCGCCGAAGGGTGCTCCGCCGATGAGCAGCAGGCGCGCGCCGTCCGCGCCGGCGGCGAGTGTGAGTGAGGGCTGACCCGCGTCTCGAAAGGCGAGGTGGCTGGTCGGCAGCGGCTCATCATCGACCGTCAGCGATCCGGTGTCGAGCAGCACGCCGTGCTCGAAGGTGGGGTCGAGGGGCAGCTCGATCGACGCGAGGGCGGGCAGGTCGATCTGGGCCCCGAGAATGGGGCTGAACGCGGTCGCGGTCGACACGCTGCCGATGAGCGACCCGAGAAAGACCCGCACGCTCGCATCACCGAAGGCAACCGGCTGCGGCTCGTAGTGCTCGAAGAAGGGCGCGGTGCCGCGCGTGGCATCGGGCAGCGCGACCCACAGCTGCGCACCGTGCAGCACGGTCGTGGCCGCCGTCGACACCTCAGAATGCTGGATGCCCCGCCCCGCGGTCATGAGGTTGAGCTCGCCCGGGCGCACCATCGCGTGCGCACCCGTGCTGTCGCGATGCTCGATCTCGCCCTGGAACAGCCAGCTCACGGTCTGCAGCCCGGTGTGCGGATGCGGCGGCACGGTCATCGCGCCCGGCCCGCTGACCGGATCCGGCCCGTAGTGGTCGACGAAGCACCACGGTCCGATGAGGCTGCGCTGTCGCTGGGGCAGAGTGCGACGCACGTCCATGGCGCGGGGGCCACCGAGGGGCACGGCGCGCGGCTCGAGGATGCGGCTGCTCGAGAGGCTGTCAGCGACGATCTCGCTGGGGTCCCGTTCGAGATTGCTCACATGCGAAATGCTACGCCGAGTCGCGCCACGCGATCTCCGTCGGCAGCATCGTGCCGAGGCTGGCCGGAGCGGTGCCGTTGACGATGCCGAGAACGACGGATGCCGCCTCGCGCCCCAGCAGATCGGCCGGCTGTCGCACCGTGGAGAGGGGCGGCTGGCAGCGCATGGCCCAGTCGCTGTCGTCGAAGCCGACGATGCCGACGTCGCCGGGGATGGAGCGGCCGTGCTCGCGCAGCACGTCCATGGCGCCCGCGGCGATCGCATCCGAGCTGGCAAAGACACCGTCGATGTCGG
>Ga0247736_10000810_pt1 | contig 10530 bp, 25 predicted proteins | sample UWRJL193509B2_FD_180935 | JGI IMG/M metagenome (GOLD analysis project Ga0247736, IMG submission 180935) | Plant litter microbial communities from Arlington Agricultural Research Station in Wisconsin, United States - UWRJ-L193-509B-2 | ecosystem: Environmental > Terrestrial > Plant litter >...
CGCAGGGAATCGAACCCAGCACCCTTATTATTTCAGGTTTTACCAAAATCGCGGCAAAAGAAAACTTCAAATAAAGCCCTCTAAGCAACGTTCTAACACTCTACTATACACAACTACCAAAGAGGATAGATAGTGTAGCTTACGAAGAATAAACATAGTTAAGATTAATATTATGTTTCTCTGCCATCTCGTTAAATTTCTTTAAGGGGGTAGTTATTGTTTTTGAAGTGGAAAAGAACTTTGAATTAAACTCAGTGATAAATTTACCTAAGTTTTCTGAAAACATAAAAACAAGCTCATCTCCATTTTCATTAGAGAAAGTGACAATGTTGTTATGATTCATTAACTTTTCTTTCATTGTTTTAGTATTCATAATTTTAAATGTTTTTAAGTTGTTAAATCCGCCGCGGAAAAGAAATAAATAAAGAATATAGTATGTTAAGAATACCTTTGATAAATACTATCTCTCCAACCCATAGAAGAGTTACACCAACTATCGTAAAGCTCTTGATAATCTTCTTTAGTAATTCTCTTAATATCCGGTATGTTGGGATAAATGCTTTTTATAGTGCTATATGATTGTCTTTCTAACCAAGGGAGTAAATAAGTTGTTTTCATTGTTTGATGTTTATTGTTATAAATCGCGCGGAAAAAGAAAATTAGCAATCATCATCTACTACAGTAGAAACAAATAAAGAAACTTTATCATTAAGTACTTTATAATCTTTCTCCACTATTTTTAACCTCTTCTGATAATATTCTAAAGCCTTTATAAACGCTTTCTGTTCTGTTTTTGCACGCATAGATATATTCATTCCCCTTATAGTGTCGTAAAGCCAAAACCCATCTTTACTTTCAGGTAGAGAACAACACTAAGTTGAATTAAAATATCTAATTAATGAAAAAAGAAAATATATAAAGAAATGAATTAGAGCCTTATAATAGGAAGTTTTTAAGGAGTAGGGATTTGGAGGGGGTGGTAGTCTTATGTTTCAATTATTTCTGAAAGTTCTAAAATCCTTAGTATTCAAGCTGTTACAAAGATAACATTAGAGTTTTTTATATAAGCGTACATATTATATGTAATAGTTATGAGGGTGGAAATCGTTGTCCTCCCTTTATTCTCTCACATTTATTATACACAGGTTCTAATCTGATGTATAATTACCCTCACATTTAGCCCTTTTTACCTTAAAACTATCCTTATTACCGCCTCTTATGGCAGGAAAATAGTGTTTTGCCTTATACACATGGTAGTTTTCTGTTTCAAAATACAAAGATTTCTTAAACCTGTTAGTTACTGTGTGCCTGTGAATGCCTAATATAGCAGATAATTTAACTTTATCCATTACTATAGTGGCTTCATTAGTTGTTTTGTTTATTAGAGTGTATGCCATTTTATTGATTATTTATACATTGGTTCAGTTCCTTTGTACAAAAATAGATAAAATAGGTATTACTACCAAATTTATAAACGCTTATTCTTTATAATCAGGATATTTCTTTTCAAATTCTTCCTGATGTTTGTTTACAATATCCCTATGTAGCTTATATTCTTTTTCACGCTCCTCACGTTCTATATGTGCCATGTAGATTAACCACTCTTGTATAACAAATAAAGTTATTAAGCTTACTATTGTTATTATTACGTATATCATTTTTTACTGTTTCTTTTTATTTGCCCGCCGTTAAACTGTTCTCCCACTCTATTAAGGCTTTTGTTTCCATCGTCTCCACCTCGGCAACTGTTAATACTTCAGCCTGTACTGCGAAAGATTTTGCAGCATTATATCTATCATATCTTAATTCTACAATAATTTCTTTATCTGTACTAAGTATATCTTTGTATGCTTCTTTTAATAGTTCTATTGGTTTCATTGTCTGTTGTTTTATCTGTTTTCTTTTGCGCGGAATTTTAATGTATAAATGCAATACTGTTCTTTGCAGCGGCTTTACTCTTATACCCCATAAAAGCACCTATAGTTTTAATGCTGTAATCTTCCTGAACTTCTCTCACTGTATAGGCTCTTGGTTCGTCTTCTCTGTTCTGCTCACTTGTAATAAAGAATCTGCCTTTTAATAACCCGCTTTCAATTTTGCTTTTAAAGAAGCTCATAGTTTTACGGTCAAAGAAAAACATCCCTCCTTCTTTGTTACCTCTTTTTACGTCTGCTATTGTCTTCATAATGTTATGCTTTCTTATTGTTATACATCTCACTTAGTTTGTTTAAGTTTTCTGTCTGTTTTTCTTTCGCGGCGTTTATATACTCGTCCTCTGTTTGAGCTTGGGGGTAAATGCCGTTTATTTCAATGTCAACCCCTTGCAAACTTCCTGCCCTGAATGCTTCTCTTAAATCTTTTTCTGTGTACATGATGTTTGTTTTTTAGCTGTTTATCTTTGCCGAATTTAGCACCTCTATTTTAGCAGCATCTAAATGTAGTCTGACTGCCTTAAAAATAGCTGTTTCGTTTGTATTGTGGTATATATCTAACATCCCCTTTAATAAGATTTTATTTTCTTCCTCTAATTCTTTTATGCGCGCTTTCTGTTCAGCATCTATTTGCTTTGCCGATTGAAATTTATATCCCTCTGTTGAATGTCCCATGTTATTCCTCTTTATCGTTAAGCCACTCTTCAAAGCTTCTATAGTCGTTGTTTCTAAATCTATTTTGCGCGCCTTCTTCGAATTCATCCCTTTCTACCTCCTCTATCATATCTTTGTACAATTCGGGTGTTAGCTCTTGTAAATTGTTCATAATTGTTATTTTTTATTTGCCGCGAATTATTTAATATTTATTTCTTTGCGTTTTTATAATGTATTTAAATAGCCTTACAAGCTCGAACAAATCTAAATCTTTTATATCTGCTTCATAACCCTTATAACCTAAATTAATACCATTCTTTGTAACTTTTATGTAAGTTGGGTTGCAGCCTTCTAAAATTTGATAGTTCGTACCAAATCCTGTAATATCTTTAGTGTCCCAAACATATACTTTTATGCGCTCGATAATTTTGTTCTGTATTTTATAAAGTATTTTCATTTTATAAATACATTTAAGTCCATAGCTGTAAGCATGTCTTTAACCATCTTCTTACTTGCTATATTAAACTTATTCCCCCACTTATGGTATATTTTTAAAGTGGCTTTATCTTCTACCATATTACAGATAGTTTCTAAATCTTTTAAATTGCAAACTATTGAAGTAGTCCAGTCTCCTGTAACTAAAAATAATCTTTCGTTATTGTTTATTGTAGTTATCATTTTTTAAATATTGGCAATAATAATATTATTCTGTTTCCTTGTTTGTCGTAGTAGTTTGTAATAATTTCTTTCATTGTTTTATTTATTAGTTTTAGCCTAATCTAAGGTATTAAAATAATCAAATTCTGCCTTTGTTATATAATGGAAATAATTGTCTTCTAAGTTTAACTTAAAACAAGGCACTTTTTCATTGCACTTTCTTTCATACTCTTCTTGTTCAAACATCCCCATTCTGTTATACTTAATTCTATTAAAGTCTATTCTGTTTTTATATGCCTGTTCTACTTTTGCGCCGTTTGTTTTTTGTAGTTCTATCCACTCTTTACGAGTCATTACCCCTTCACTATACCTCATTATAATTTCTAATGATTTCTTAGCTTTTGCTTCCTGTGCCTTTGATATATTTTTCATAACCTATGCGTATTGTGTTAATGCGTTCAATTCTCTTTTTAAACACTTGTCTTTTTTACTGCTGCGTAATATTATGTTATTTTTGCGGCAATATTCTGTAATTGTATAAACTCCCTGAGAAGGAATATAACCTTCAGTTTGTAATACATGTAAAGCTTCAGTTTCATATTGATTCCCGTAGCCATATTGAAAAGGTATAGTTATCACTTTTTCTGTAGGCGTTGCAAAGTTTAAAGTTATAATAGAAGCAAAATAACTGTTACCATTTACTTTATCAAACCATTCTTTTGCCTGTAAATCTATTGTTTGTATGCTGTAATTTTTCATTGTAATATGTTTTAAGATTGTTTTTTTTATTTTGGCGCGGAAAAAGAAATTATAAAGAATGCATCATCAAAGATAATACAATAAACAATATAACTTCTAATAAGATTTTAATTCGTTTGTTGCTCATGGTTAAAGTATAAGCCATTTACCGTTAGTTTTTTCAGCACAATAAAAGGCATTATAACCAATTCTGTAGCCAATTTTATCGTAACCATTAATTGTTGCATACCTTTTTGTAGCTGTCTCACTTAGTGAAATATCTATTAAACAGTCATTACTGTCAAATACACCATATATTTTAGTTTTCATAATAATAAGTTTTAATTTGTGCCGTTTGTAAATCAAATTACCACGCTCAAGGCGAACGGCTTGTTTACATCCGTGCATTACGCACTGACAATGTATGTAAATGAAAATTCCCGCCAAACAAAAAGCTTAGAGGGAATTATATAATAAGCCTAATAAATAGACTGTATGTAATTTCGATATGTATTCTAATCTTATGCTTTACAACGGCTTTAGCAAGGTGTATTAGTAGCCCCATACCGTATTTAGTTTGCCTATCTGCTTTCGGTGCCTACTCACGCCATGACGCTTTTTGAGGAGGATTCAACCCTGTATAGTACCGCTTCACAATAAATCAATGTGCAGGACTTAACGCCCTTATGCTCAACTCTTTAACAAATGTACAACAACTATTTAAATAATCAATGCATCAATATGTTAAAGTTTTGTTAAAATGCCTAACTCTTCAGAATACTCTTAAAGGCTGAGTATTGACGGCTATTACACCGTTTCGGTTATTTATAACTTATTTGAAAGTTTTTATTGACTGTTAGTTGGTTAACATTCCTTAAAGGCATTACAGGATAATATAAAGTGCCTTCATTATACCCTGAAAATTTACAATTTTTATTCATTGTGCCAATTCTGTAACTACGTTGCAGTTCGCTAATAGACCTTCTTTCTGAGGTTTTTAAGTTACTTCTTACGTTAATTTTTTCGTTGATGTTTAGAGTAGTCATAGTGTTATGTTTTAATTGTTCTTATTTGATACTGTAAAGATACAATGAAGTAAGAGAATAACAATACATTAAAATGTTAAATAAATGTTAAAAATTTCAATCTTATAAATCCGCGCAAAAAGGATAAAACAATATATATATAAAATAATCAGTTGATAACTGCCTGTATAATAAAAGCAATAGAATAACATAGATAAACAACAATGTAATATAAGTTAAAAGGCATAAAATAACCCTCTAAAACTTTTCCAAAACAAAGTGGGTTTTAAGGGCTGAAAAATAGTTTGGGATGCTAAGGGAGGGGATGGGAAGGAAAGTGGATTTGTTGGGGAGAGGTGTTGTATATAGTCTATCTGTCTGATACTGTGTGAGTTAAATTTAAAAATATTTATTTTTTAACCCACGTTTTAAACGCTCTTACAGTACTAATTGTTTCCTTTTTAATTCCTGTCAAGATTGATATTTTTCTTTATCTGTCATATTTTTATACTCACCTTCCCTAATTTTTTCTACAATTTCCCAATTCAATACATTCCTTGAAGTATTCCTATTGTTATCTGCATGAGTTACAAATCTACAATTATCTGGGGTGTAGCCTCCTTCACTATCCCCTACAGCCTTTGTTTGAAAAACTTTCTCTTTAAAAGGATTGTAGTAATTAATTAGGCTATTTACTTCTACATCTTTAGGTATCCAAAACAGCATCATTCCAATCACATATAAAAATGTACATAGTAAAGTGAAGAGTATTTGTAATATCATTTTCATACAGTTTGTAAAAATTCGTAAAGTTTCTTATTCCACCGTGCATCATCAAGAGCATTATGGCAATTCTCCTGTTTAGGGTAGTTCGGTTGTTCTTTTAGGTAGCCTACTACTTGCCCTTGATTTTGATAAGCTGTATGCGGGAGTAAGTTTTTACCCTTTTCATCAAGCATCTGTTTCAAATCTTTGCTGTACATAGGAAAACCTTTTGGGAGTCCAATCATTTTACCAAACAGCCAGCAGAAAACAACCCAGTCATAAGCTCCGTAGTATGTGTAAAAATCAGGCTCTTTACTTTTATCGCTTATTTCGTAAGTCCTTGCAAGTTGTAACGGAGATAACCCAGATATATCATCTGAGCCTCCATATATAAAGTCACAAATTTCACTAGCTATCTGGATTCTTGACTTACCATATTTTTTGATAAGTCTTTTAAAGCTTGAATAATTGAATATATTCGTATAGCCTAAACTGTCGCTTTCTTCACACTCCCTTATGTGAAGTTCTTCAAAAATCGGAAACAGTACATTGTCCCTTATCCAGTAAATCTTTTTACCATAAAAACCATTTTGTTTCTCAAACATTGTCTGAGGTGCGTGGTCATAACGTTTCCAAGCTTCTTCAAGATTAAAATCTTTGCTTATAGCATAATATTCACGACCATCTTCAGCAACAACACCGATGCTTATTAGGTCAATAGTCGGCGGCGTTTTACCAAAAAACTTTTTCTTTTGTGTTCCTTCAAGAAATTCTGTATCTAAATAATATTTTGTCATAATGGTTTTTAATTTAAGCAAATATACAAATTACGTCTGACATAAAAAAGAAAAACTCCCACTAATTTAATAATGAGAGTGATTTTGTTTAATATAGCCTTATTTCTTAATTACAGGCTTTCTAAGACATTTTTAAGTAAAAGTGATAGTCTTATATACCTTACATTATTATCGTTCGTTATAAGTCTTTATATTCAATTTGTAGTATCTTATTCAGAATTTTTACATCTACGTCAGATTCCCAAGAAGTTTGACTTTTTATAAACTTGCGAGCGTCCCCTTTAATTTCGTTTAGCGTTAGTTCTGTATCAAACAAACTGTCTTGATTTACTTTGTCTAATTTATATTCCGCTGATTCAAGAAAATCTAAAGTTATCTGTTCAACATCTATAAGATATGTTAAAGTTAAATCAGCTATTTTATTTTTTAAATTCTCTAATTTTAAGTCGTCTGTTAATTCCATTTATTGTTTTTCAAGGGCTTTCTTAACTGTATCCCAACCTACAAATAAATTATAGCTTGACACTAAATTTAAACCTCCTTTTTGATTAGCTATTTCCAATCCCTGTTCCACTGCTAAAATTGCTTCTTTTAATTCCATTTTTAAGAGTTTATTACTACTTTTACATTTAACAACATATTAACTACAGATTTACTATTCTCTAAAGCTATTCTAAGAGATTTAGCACTGTCTATTACATTGTCTTTTATTAAGTTTGATTGTTTATTTTTGGCGGCGTTATACCCCATCCCATATTTTTTCTTGGAAGATTCAAGATATTGATTGTATTCAACTGAAGAGTTCTCACAAATTTGAATTAGAATTGAATCCAAAGTCTTTTTCAAACTGTCATATCCAAACTGAATTTCTTCATTTGCAAATTTCTTTTTCATCTTTCCTGCAATATAACTGAAAGCAGTTCCTCCACCTGCAACCCATCCTTCAGCTAAAGAAGACCTCACAGCACAAATACTATCCTCTACTCGGTGAAATTTTTCTGTATTTTCTACAGGCGTTTGTGCTCCCACAACTATTGTTGCTGCTACACCTTCAAGTCCAGTGATTCTTTTTTGAATAAATTCTTTTTCAGGAGTTGTTTCAAGCTGCATTTTCAACTGCACAACCTTATCCTTCACCTCTTGACTCACTTCTTTTTGGATAAATGTACAACTATTAGCATCCACTATAACTTTATCAGCTAATCCAAAACTGATAGTTTCAGTAGTTCCTTGCACATATACAGTTCCATTTGTATAAAGTGCTACGTCTGCCATTATAGCCTTTCTCATGTTATCATAAAGAGGGCTCTCAACAACTGTTATATTAAAGTTTCTAATTACTTGATGTCTATCCACTAAGTTCAATACAGTGTCGTCGGCTATTCTTTCGCAAAATATAATAAAGTTAGCTACTTCCTGCGTCTCTTTAACTTTATCCATTTGTTTTTTAAGAGCGTCTGCTACTTCTGCGGCGTTAAGAGGTGTAATGTGACCTTCATAAATCAAAACACTTACATTTTCTGCTTCAAAAACTGCCGTTTCTTCATTTGTAATTAGAAAAGGAGACTTCCAACCCTTATCAAGACGCATACCGTTAGATACTCTTAACTTAGTTATAGTGGAATCAAAGTCTTGAGACACATCTATAACACCTTCTCTCCCTGTAGCTTGATAGGCTTTCAATAAAATATCGCCTAATTCCTTGTTATTATTGGCAGAAATTGTAGCTATAGCTTTAATAGCATCTTCATCAACAGGTTTTGCAAGTTTTGCGAGCTTATCTTCAACTTCTGCACAAGCAATATTAATGCCTTCCAGAACTTTAGGGTTGAAATGCGAAGTGTTTTGAAGCATGTACTTAGCTAATACAAGCGTTGTGGAAGTTGAGTCACCTGAGTTTGCTAAAGTGCGAGCAGAAGCCTGTTTTGCAAGCATAGCTCCCATATTCTTCTGTTTGTCTTTGAATGTCACAGAACGGGCTATAGTGATACCGTCTTTACTTATTGAAGGCATATCAATCAAACTGTTTTGCATTAAAGCAAACCCCCCGTTATACCCCATACTCATTCCAACAGCTTCACAAGTGGCTATAAATCCTTCAAGTACTTTTTCACTGTTATTCGTAACTTTCGCCATCGTCTATTATTGTTTCTGTGTCAAGAATTTCTTCTAATTGTTGTTGTTCTTTAATAAATTTTGATTTGTCTTTCAACCAATCTCCTGTTAAATGAGGAAAAACTTCTTGTAATTCCTCATTAGCTTTCATTGAATCGTAAAGTCTTTTAAATCTGCTCATAATGCTGTTTTAAAGTGACTATGAGTTCTTTATATCTTGCTGATGTGACATCGTCAGGAGTTCCTGTGAGAGGGTGCAGGTCTGAAACCTTATTTCTAACTATTTTAAGATAATAATTGTCTTTCACTCTCTCATAAGCTACAAAACTTGCTCCAACAGCCTTCTTCACTTTTTCAAGTTCTGCACTATGCCAATTTGAGTTCGCCATCTTTTACAGAGTTTGTTTGTACAGTTCCTACTTTCTTTGCAATTCCTTTTTCTATGTTGTCTAAGTGTATTTGCTTAAACTGAAATAATAAGTCTAACGCATAAGCACCTAACATACTTCTGTATTGTTGTGGAGCCTGAGAAAAATAAGCATCGGGTGTTGCATAATTAACTACATCCAATTCTACTTTTTGTAACTTGCCTTCTTTATCTGTTACTTCCTTTGCTCTTTTAGCATAGTTGTCGGAGAGTCCATAATGTGTTTCACTTTTCTGTACGTTATCAAAAAACTCTAAGAGTCCTTCTACAAGTTTACCAGGGATTTCTATATTAACCATTTGACCTACTTCGTAAACGTATTCCGTAGGATTTATATTTTCTTTTTTCATTTAGTTTTTTACTTTGAGGTTTTAGATTTCCCGCCACCTATAAATAGAATGACGGGAGTGTAATTTATTTATTAAAAAGGAAGATTATTATTTGGTTGTTCTACACCTTTTGCTTCTTCTTGCTTTGGAGCTGGTGCGGGTGTTTGTTGTGCAGATTTACCCGACTCAAACTTTTCTTTAAGTTCTTTTATTTTTTGAGCGTAGAACTTATTTACAGGTCGAAAATTCCACGAAATTCCCAAGTCAGGGTCTTCATCTTTTTCAGGTGTAGGTATCTCTGTATAAGATATAAATCCTGTAGATAACCCTTTTCCATTTTCTCCTAATTTATTTACGTAATTGATGTAAACATTAAGATTTGTATACTCTTTTCCATTCTTACCTGTTGAAGTAGATTTTTTAACTGTTAGTGTCACTTCTTCTCCAACTTCTGCGGCGTTTAAAGAAGATACTAAGGCTTTAACTTCGTCTGTGTAGTTACCTTTAGCATTTTTAAGCGGAACAGAGACTTTATTACTTTCTTCTCCATCAATAAGCGTAACCTCTAAGAAAGATAGTTTTTTATTCTGAAATTCTACCTCCTTGACATCAAAGTACTTAAGTTCACCTTTGATTTGGTCTACATACTTATGGTAGGTTAATTTATTGTCCGTCCCGTATGTTACTTGAACATACCCTTCTTTTGGTTCTGCGCTTTTTAGATAAAGTTTTCCTTTTCCAAAACTGATTGAATAATTGTTGTAATTTGCCATAATTTGTTGTACGTTTTAATTTGTTTTTGTTGTTGTACTCTTTTGTTTAAATTTATTTTCTGCCCACTCTTTAATTTTCTCCCACCAAGGCCTATTCTGATACCAGATTTGTGCTAAAATATCCCCTGACTCTTCCAAAACTTCTACGTTTAAGCCATTTTTTAAATAGACAACCGAACCTCCGCCTACCCCATCGATACACATCACGTAATCTGACATTCTTATTACACAATCTGTTTCGTAAAAATCATAATCCTTTTCTAAATCAAATCGTATGGAATTAGTTTGTGTTTTTTCTAACTCTATTAATTCTTTTGAG
>Ga0247736_10000811_pt1 | contig 10526 bp, 6 predicted proteins | sample UWRJL193509B2_FD_180935 | JGI IMG/M metagenome (GOLD analysis project Ga0247736, IMG submission 180935) | Plant litter microbial communities from Arlington Agricultural Research Station in Wisconsin, United States - UWRJ-L193-509B-2 | ecosystem: Environmental > Terrestrial > Plant litter >...
GTGGTTGCATTAGCAGCTGGGGACGTGCCGCAACTGCCGGCAGAAGGCGAAGCAGAAACGAAAGTCACGTCCAGAGGAAGAATATCTGTAATAGTGGAGTTCGCTGCCTGGCTCGGCCCATTATTTGGTACCACGATCACATAAGTCAGGTTCTGCCCTGCCGGTACATTGGTAGGATTTGCATTCTTGGTAACAGTGAGATCTGCACGTGGATCGACAATTGAAGTGACATCATCCGTTTCATTAGTATGATCCGGGTCCGCGGTGCCATTAGAAATAACATTCACTGTATTAACGCGCGATCCGCCATTACCGCCTGGGCGAACTTGCACCGTTACAGTTGGGCAAGTGGAACCTTGGGCACATACTGGAATGCTAGCAAAAGTACAGGTTAATTGCCTGCCGGATCCGCCGGATGCTGTATTGCTACATGAAGCTCCCGTTGATACGCCGGGTGAAATAGTTTGCCCGATATACCCCGCTCCTGTTGGCCCTACCGTATTTGTAATCAGGTCTTGCAAAGTATCGTTCAATACGACGGTATTAGAGGTAACAGGTCCTGCGTTCACTACTTCTAATGTATAAGTAAGCACATCGCCAGCAGGTACATTCGGTAGATTGACCGATTTAAGCACGCGAATATCAGCAGAATTGACACCGACACTACTCGTCACGCTGTAACTGGCATTGTCACCATCACCGCAATTTCCTGCGCCCAGATTACAATTTGGAGAAGTAATATTCACGCTATTGGTAAATCCACCACTCGTGGAAACGACCGCGGTCATTCCTAAAGCTGGAGTTGTACCATTCACAGCTAAAGGCGAACCGGAAGTGAATGTACGTTGACAGGTAATGTTTGCTGGACCAGCAACTGGCGCGGCTGGAGAACATGACCAGCCATTCAGGTTATAGCTATTCACTGACATGTTGGCAGGAATAGTGTCGGTTAGTACGATGTCGCCAAAAAAACCGGTAGTTCCCGTATTACTGGCGCTGATATTAAATGTGAACGGTACCCCAGCTACTACCAGAGCAGGGGAAGGACCTGTTTTACTCACACCTAGGTCTACAGTCGGATTCAGCAGGTTGACACCACCATCGCTAGCGGTATTGTTACCTGGGTTAGGATCAACTGGCGTTGTCGAAGAAATGCTCGCGGTATTGCTTACATTGTTTCCAGCACTTGCAACTGTTACGGGTATCGTAATATTACCCAATGCCTGATTTAGGCCAGCAATGCCGCCACTGGGCCTAGTACAGGTAACAATTTGGCCAGCTACACCACACGACCAACCATTCTGGGAAGTCGCCACAGCTCCAATGTTGTAATTAGAAGGAATGCTATCCGTCACCGTAATATTGGTTGGCGAATCGCCTGTATAACGCGGGGTTAGCACAAAGTTAAAGCTCTGGCCGACAGTAAAGTTACCTCCGACACTGCGGGCTTTGGTAATCTGTAAATCAGAACCAGCGGTGATATTTACATTCGCAACGGCTGTATTATTATTAGTAACAGGATCAGAAGCATCTGACGATGTGGCTGCGGGGGAAAGTGTGACAGTCGCGCTATTAGTTACCGTAGATCCACTGCCTGCAATGATGGTGCCCGTAATGTTACCAATAGATTGCGACTCTCCTACTGCGATAGGGCCACTAATATCGCAAATGACTGTTCCAGCATTATTAACACAACCGGCCGGTAAACTGGTGACATTGAAACCTGTCGGCAGTGGGTCTTGAACTCTCAGATTAGTTGCTGGATTAGGTCCAGCGTTACTAACACTCATCGCCCATGAGAAAGAGGATCCAGAAGCTGCCGATGCTGTTGCAGGGGTTTTAGTGATCGAAAAATCTGCACCATTATTAACTGTCGTCTGCTCATTATCCGTGTTGTTGCCTGAATTACTATCAGGCTGTGTAGAAATGACAGTAGCTCCTAGACTGAAAGTGACGGCATCTTGCACCGAGCTACGTAATTGAATACTGAAAGTAGATACACCTGCAGGGCCTGGAGAAATTCCCGCAAGATTCGGATGATTACAGATAATTGGCCCTGCTGAAGGAGCCGGAGTACATGTCACTCCTGAGCCTGTAAATCCTAAATAAGTAGCACTTGCTGGAATGGTATGTGTGGAAACAACTCCTGTAGCAGAATCATCACCATTGTTTTCAATCACCATATTATAGGTAATGATTCCACCTGCTGGTGCGGGGTCTGGTGTATCACTGGTATTGATCACAAGATCAACGGCCGCGACTGCTAAAGTTGGGAATAAAATAATTAGCGATACACACAAACGAAACCATTTTCGCAACGGCATTATCCTAGCAAGAAGCTTAAATCGTAGGATGTAGAAAAGAGTTATAAGAAAGACAGGCAGGCGCGCCTTAAGATTTCTTACCAAGCTAATGGACGAAAACATTGATGTAATACTCCCCTAATGTGCACTCAAAAACTCCCTTCAGAGCTGAGCACGTAATACGACTATTTCCTAAATGCAGGTCACTTTTTTAATTAGTGAGACTATCCGGCATCTTTATAACTAACCGCGCATTTACAATGCGTTAGTTACATTCCCTATTTTTTTATGGTGTTGAAAGTTAATGACTGTTAACTGCATTAGCTTTCTAAATTTGTTTCAAAAAATTATTTCTTGATGTTTTATCGAACAAAAATAAAGCTTTGTTTTGGTTTTCACAATTTCAACGCACGCATTTTAGGAAAAAAAAAAGGCAAAAGCTATATGACTTTTGCCTAAAACATCAAATTTAACAAAAGTTAACAATTGCTCACTTTTCATGAGATGCAATATATATAACTATCAATATTTGAGATTTGAAATTGGTATTTATATGGGCTTAGCAAAAATTGTGTTATTAGAGGGCGACTTAGAGTTAGCATTGATTGTGCAGGAATGGCTAAGTCAAGCTGGTTATGAAGTCGATGTATTTAATCGAGGGTTAGATTTCTTACGTAATTTTCCACTCACACAATACGATCTTTGTATTTTTGACTGGATACTTCCTGACCTGAATGGACCTGATGTTATGAATAGTATTAGATTGAGATACAACAAAGTACCACCCATCGTCTTCTTTACGGCTCATAGTGAAGAATCAGATATCGTGCGTGTAATTGAGTCAGGCGCGGACGACTATATCGTTAAACCTGCCAGTCGACAGATGCTATTGGCACGCGTCAATGCATTACTCAGGCGCTCAGCCACACCGCAGAAAAGCGAAATGTTTTTCGAGCTTGGCAGTTTAAAGATTGACGTCAACAGAAGAGTTTTATTACTGCATGGTGAAGGTGTGAAGCTAACTGATAAAGAGTTTGATTTGGCAGTTTACTTCATTAGAAATGAAGGTTTACTTCTTCCTAGAGCGCATTTAATTAATGTCGTATGGGGTTCAAGCTCTAAAACAAAAACTCGTACTTTGGATGTACATGTAAGTCACGTTCGCAATAAATTAAAACTAATGCCAGAGTTTGGATGGAAACTGACTTCCATATCAGCAAGGATATCGGCTAGAAAGGGTTATCAAATAAGATAAAATTAATGCATATACCTAATTGTTTTGTTATTTTTTTGCAGCGCAATCCTATACGCAGATGTATCTTCAAAGCGAATATGCAAATTTTAAATTAATATATATAGGCCTTATATCTGTTGTTAAGTATCTGATTACGATAGTACAATCTGTGGGGAATTGTCTTTATTATTGTTAATATGTACCATTTTAATGAATCATATAAAAAGTTAAAATTCAACTATCGTATTGCATTAGCTTTAACTTTCTTTTCACTTGCTTATTTTTTCCGCTTTAACTTTTTACCACTGGATAGTGGCGGGCCATTTGTTACCTTCTACCCAGCTATTATTTTAAGTTTTTATTTCTGTGGTGCATTTCTAGGTACTTTGGTAGTAGTGGCTTCTGGATTAATTGGTGCTTATTACTTTATCCCTCCCTACAATCAGTTTTCTCTAAATTTTCAAATACATCCCAGTATTATTTTTTTTACAATCACCTCAAGTCTAATCGGAATTTTCAGTACTCAACTTCAAAGAAAAATCGAGCAACTTAATATTATTCTCGATAATGAACTGGTTGGAAGCATGATAGTTAAAAGTCGTAAAATTGTTTGGTGTAATAAGGCTATGAGCACCATTCTAGGTTACAGCCAAGCAGAATTAATTGGAGCTTCTAAAAAAATACTTTTTGCTGATATTTTAACTTTTGAAGAGTTTGGCCGCGAGGCATACCCACTTCAAAAGAGTGTGCCCTATCGAAGGCAACTTGAGATGAAAAAGGCAAATGGAAGTTATATTTGGGTTGATGTCAATGGAGCAGTTATTTCTTATAACAATAATTTGTCTTTGTGGTTAGTTAATGACATTTCAAAACTCAAAAGTCTTGAGATACAACTCAAAAGCCAGGTCAATTATGATTTTTTAACTGGTCTACATAGTCGGGCATGGTTCATGAATCAATCTGAAATGGAACTCAATAGGTCAGTTCGATATGACTCACCACTTTCGCTATTGATGATCGATATTGATTTTTTTAAACGAATAAATGACACATATGGTCACCAAGCGGGTGATGATGTACTCAAAAAATTTGCAGATATTGGCCGACAATCACTGCGAGGATCAGATCTGTTTGGTCGGATAGGAGGAGAGAGTTTGCTATCTTGCTGCCTGAAACACATAATAACAGTGCACTTCTTGTAGCTGAACGCATAAGAGCAGCTTTAGAAAATACTAATATCTCTTTAGAATCAGACAGTCCAATAATAAGAATAACTGTATCGATAGGCGTGTCCTCATTATTTTCAAAAGAAGAGAGCCTTCTTTTATTAATTAAGAAGGCAGATGAGGCGCTTTATACTGCTAAAAAATCGGGTCGCAACCAAGTATGTTCATTCACCTAATTTAAGTGTCTTCCAATAAGATTAATTGCTTCCTGTAAATACAACCACTGGGGTTTATAATCTGCCACCATCACTAAGTAAATATCATTTTGACGATCTTCTTTACTTTCGAAGCTATCCGCGCTGTACGCAACCTCCCTATCATTTGTAATTTTAGCTATGTATGAACCCATACTTTATTAGAGACTTTTTATTTCTAATTAATCCTGATTTGAAACGCATTGCTCGACAATCTAAGGGTGAAATCACTTTACAAGAATTAGAGTCTGAAGTAATCATTGCAATATCGGATTTTGAAGTTAAATATGAATGTGATTTCGATCATCTTTCTTTCACAGATCAAGACTGGCTGCTTAAAAGACTCTATTTTAAGTTCGTTAAAAGGATAGACCATAAATTCAAATATGCTCACAGGATTGATCAAGAACTAGAGAATGCGGATGGTTCAACTTGGATTACTGAGCTGCCAGCGGAGGAAACCAGTGACCCATTACAGTACGCACTTTTTGAAGAAAGTAATCGAGAAATCGAACAATTACTGGCAGATAGTTATTCTGAAGCTAAAGCCTATGTCATTAGTTTTGATCATTTTAATCAAGACAAAACTGAACTCAGTACATTCTTTAGCATTACTGGTAATACTTTAAACAACAGAGTCAATCTGTGCCTTATTACATGTACGGATACAGCCATCTATTTTTGATGGAGTTGAAAAAATTGATCAATCGTTTTTTCCCTTGTCTGGAGTGAAGAAAAACAAAAAATATCCGAACTTAAATACATTCAAGCCACAATTTCTTTCTAGCTTCGAATATTAATGTCCGAGCTTTCGGTCCAAAGCAGTCATTATGAATTTTGCGATTTCTTGTAAAATCAAATAATGGGATGCTTATAACTTTGCTCATCCAATGTCTCTCCCATTCCTGCCAAGTAAAATGCTAGCTCATCAGGGGTGCCCATTGGAAATGCTTCTTTTAAATAGCTGAGAAAGGCTGATACGCGAGCACTCAGTAGCCGTCGCGAAGGATAGAGCACCCATAGAGCGATATCGGGTCCATTTATATCTCCCCACGCTTTTAATGTGCCCACGGCTAAATCATGACTAACGAGTGACAGGGGGAGGCGTGCGACACCAGCTCCTAAGCGAACTGCATCACGTACCATAAACAGGGACGACAAGCAAAGGACGGGCTCGATGGTAATACTTGATTCTCCCTGTGATGTGGTCATATTCCAGACGGTGTTACGGTCCCCTGCTCTGCTTACTACTGCTGGGACAGACGAATTTTTGTTCAGGCGAATAAAGTTTGGATGCGCGACTACAATTAGTCGGTCACGCATAAAGATTCGCCCAATCAAACTTTCGTCCGGATCGGGGTTAACTCTAATCACCAAGTCATATCCTTCTTCTACCATTTCGACCGGACGGTCTTCTGTTGTCACCTCTAGCCTCACCTTAGGATATTTCATCGAGAATCCTGCGGCCAACTTTCCCATCGCTGCTTGTGAGAAGAGCAACGGTGCACTGATACGCAACCTTCCTTGAGGTATTTCTGCACCAGAGGCAACCGCAGAGGTCGTCTCCTCAAGTTCAATCAGTAAAGCACCGGTTCGCTCATGCAGCGCAAGACCTTCCTGAGTAAGTTTCAGGGTATGCGCTCCGCGTTCAAGCAACCGAATACCGAGACTGCTCTCCAGCTCCGACACCCGGCGGGACAGTGTGGCTTTGGGACGTCCCGTAGCACGGGATGCTCGCCCAAAGCCTCCGTGCTTGGCAACAAGATTGAAATCAGCAAGACCAAGTAAATCCATTGTTCCACCTATGAGACAGTATATCCAATTATAACGTCTATCGGATCACTAATGATATGCCTATTATATGAGCTGTTCCAACTAACCAAAGGAGTAATATCATGACTATCTTAGTTACAGGCGCTACCGGTCGTGTCGGCAGGCAAGTCGTACAACAACTCATAAGACGAGGTGCCAAAGTGCGCGTTCTCGTTCGCGATCCTTCGAAAGCTAACTTTTCGCCAAGCGTGGAGGTTGTGAAAGGCGACCTGCTAGACCTTGACTCGCTGAGGGGTGCATTTTCTGGGGTCAGCACCTTCTTTCTTCTCAATGCGGTAGCTGGAGATGAATTCACCCAAGCACTCATTACATTGAACATAGCACATAACTTAGGCGTCCAGCGGCTTGTTTATCTATCGGTTATTCATAGCGATCGCTTTGCGAATGTGCCTCACTTCGCAGTAAAATTGGGTGCAGAGAGAATGATTGAACAGATGGGGTTCAGTGCAACGATACTACGTCCGACCTATTTTATCGATAATGACCTCATGATCAAGGACGTTATTGTCAACCACGGCGTATACCCTATGCCTATCGGCGATAAAGGAGTAGCTATGGTCGCCGTCAGCGACATTGCCGAGGTCGCAGCGATTGAACTGATCCGTCGCGATTTGGCTCCAGGTAAGTTGCCCATTGAAACCATCAACCTAGTGGGGCCTGATGTATTGACTGGTGGGAAAGTAGCTGCTATCTGGTCAGAAGTATTAGGGCGTCCAGTAATCTATGGCGGTGACGATCCAACCGGGTTCGAGCAGAACATGGGGACCTTCATGCCGAAGTGGATGGCCTATGAGATGCGATTGATGGCAGAGCGTTTTGTAAGCGACGGCATGATTCCAGAAACAGGTGATGTGGAGCAGCTGACTCAGATTCTAGGGCGACCACTGCAGTCTTATCGCAACTTCGCGGCCGAAATTGCTTCTTTGGTCTAACTTACTGTCTCTGGAAGTTGATTTTAGATTCATTTATTCTAATATAAGGGCGGACTATACGAGATCATCCTCTATTAGTCGTCCTGCATTCTGCAGTCATCACATTCTAAACTATTGATTGCTAGTCTTATTATTTGTGGTTTTTACTTGGTTAAGTTTCGCAACTTTAAGTCGCTTATCAGAAAATTTTCGAGCTTTGAATTTTTTGTACCAAATACAAACACCTGTAATTGATAAAGTAGTTATTGAAATACCCATAAACATTACAAAGAGTTTCATAGGCAAACCAAATACATGAGCTGTATGGATCCAAGATAACCAATTCGTTACGATATCCCCAGATTTTTCTAATGAAGGTGTTTCAAGATGTCTCAAAACCCCGCTGTGTGCATCAATATAAAAACGTGTGCGACCTGATTTCGAATTATCATCATTTGATGTTTTTACAATATATCTATACACACCATCATTTTGATTATAGTTGATAGAGGTTTCATTTAAAACTTTGAAGTGGTATTTCAGTTCGGCTTGCTTTGCTAATTCCCGCCCATATTCCCTTGCCTGTATAAAATCTATCGGTGGAGAACTTGAAGGGCTTGCTTTGGGTAAGCGGGAATCGGCATCGTTAAAAGTAAATACCGTACGCATGACTGGACTATATACAGTTTGCAGATTAAATCCGACACTACTCCAAGCAAAAATGAATACCATCGACCATAGCCATAAGCCTCCGGCACGGTGCAAATCAAAAAGTTTTTTGTAATAGCCTGCATGCCAACGAATTGTCCAAGATTTAACCCATCTACTTTTCCAATCAGAAAGCTTATGTGAAGTAACTGACTTGTGTTTGGATGGAAAAGTAAGATAGGCTCCAATGAAACAATCAATTGTCCATAACAAAGCAATTATTCCAAAAAATATAATCCCTAAGCCTTTCAATGCCAGAGAATAATGCAGCCGGAATATGAAAGGCATAAGATTTTTCAATCCTTGACTTACATCTCCCCATAATCGAGCACCCACCACGTCCCCTGTGTAAGGGTTAGCATACAACTCATCATTAGGTAAAAAGCGGTCTAAATCTGATTTAGGATCAAGATAGACCTTTATTGTTTTGCCATGCTTAACTTCTAGATCAACGTAATGAATTTTTGCATTTGGATAATCTAACAATAACTTGTTTCGAAGAGCAAGTGGGTCAATCAATAGCTTATCTTGCTTTAGCACAAAGAAAATTGAGTGATTGATATAGCTATCCAACTCATCGTAGAAAGTAATGATACTTCCTGTTATTCCAGCAATTATTAAGAAAATAGCAGTAATCAAACCGATATATCGATGAATTATTACAAATACGGATCTTGTAGATTTAACTCTGGCGGACATAAATTTATATAATTTGTAATTACTCGGACTGTTATTAAATCCAGGGAACATTGTATGGCTAACAAGTATTTGGGTTGATTAAATACTTCTGGCTAACAATGAAAAAACTAAAAATCGGCAGATACTGACAATAAAACGGTTCTTGGCGCGCCAACGGTCAAACCTCCACGCGCTGCAGAAAGCCAGTAATCATTATCGAATAGATTCTCAATAGTCGCTCTCACGTTTACAGGAATATTTCCACTCGTAAATGCATAGCGCGCACCAAGGTCATAACGGTTCCATGATGGAATTTTTTGCGTATTCTCTGCATTCACATATTGCTGGCTGGTGTGTAGCATGCGAGCTGTAAGCGTTAAACCAGAGAGTGCAGAAATATCCCATTCGCCTGCGAGATTAAATTGTAATCGTGGCACTGCTGGTGCCGTATTGCCATCATTGAAGCCGTTTTCTGTTTTAGTCAGCTTTCCATCAGTCAATGCCAAGCCACCCAATACTCGTACATGGTCGATAGCTTCACCTTGCGTGAGTAACTCAATGCCGCGATTGCGTTGTATTCCATTCATAGAATACCTCAAGGTGGTCGGGTTGATTAAACCACTTGGACGTTCAATCTCAAACGCACTCACTGTGGTGGCAAAGCGACCAAAGTCATATTTCAAACCCGCCTCGCGTTGTTTGGAAACGGCTGGTGCAAACATCTGCCCAGGATTAGACGTAGATCCATCATCTGGCGATCTATCTCCTTGATTGAGCGCTTCAATATAGTTGCCGTAGAAAGACAATTGCGTTGTTGGTCGAATGACGAATGCGACTGCTGGCGTGAGTTTAGATTTATCGTAATGATCATCTAATCTATTGCCTGTATCTGCATCAAAATTTGAGCTGATCACCTGCTGATGCCGCGCACCAAGTGTGAGCTGAACTTTGTCATCTAGCATTGATACCGTATCGGCCAACGCAATACTGCGTAGCCTGGACTCACTACTTTTTGGCACATTTCCGCCAATAGCGATATTCGGTTTCACCGAGTCTTGAGGCGAATAGATGTTTGAAAAAATCGCATTTGACCTGACAAACAACCCACCATACTCCATGGCATAACTCGTTACACTTAGTACAGATTGATGATTTAAAGCGCCCGTATCGAACTTCCCTTTTACACCAACTTCACCTGTGAAGGTGTTGACATATTGTTTAGTCCGTGTCGGCAACGCCCTGATATTTCCCTGCTCATTTGACAGCAACCAACTGGTTTGCAAGCTGCTAAAGTCATATTGCGATCCACCTGCTGCGCCATAAACAGTCCAGTCTGGCGTCAGATCAAACTCCACGCGTGCTGCGCCTGATAATTGATTGCTGTTCCAGTAAGTCCATTTGGGTAGGTAATTGCTTTTTGCATCTGGCGCTGAACCAAT
>Ga0247736_10000812_pt1 | contig 10526 bp, 10 predicted proteins | sample UWRJL193509B2_FD_180935 | JGI IMG/M metagenome (GOLD analysis project Ga0247736, IMG submission 180935) | Plant litter microbial communities from Arlington Agricultural Research Station in Wisconsin, United States - UWRJ-L193-509B-2 | ecosystem: Environmental > Terrestrial > Plant litter >...
AAACTCACCGCGATAGTGAGTTTCTTATTATGGTGGGCGATGAGGGATTCGAACCCCCGACCCTCTCGGTGTAAACGAGATGCTCTAGCCAACTGAGCTAATCGCCCTTACTTGAGAAGATTGTACACGAATTGACCCCTGATTGCAATATTATGCTGCACGAAAGCGGTGAAGCTTTAAAAATGCTCTGTACGGTGGTATAATAAATCGCAATGCGCGCGTGCTGTAATTGGTAGCCAGGCTAGCTTGAGGTGCTAGTGTTCGCAAGGACGTGGAGGTTCAAGTCCTCTCGCGCGCACCAATTTGAAATTATTGTAGTATACTATTGTTATACTTTTAAACGATTCAATTAGTATGGGCACTAAGCGATATATAATCAAAAACCAAAGAACACCTTCAGGTTTCACAATTGTGGAACTTCTGATTGTTGTCGTGGTCATTGCCATACTAGCTGCAATTACTATCGTTGCTTATAACGGTGTTACAAAGCGGGCGGCCGAAAGTGCAATGCAGGCAGGTATAAAGCAAGTCGGTACCTCTATCGGCGTGTACAAGCTTGATAATAGTGTCTATCCCAGTTCGCTAGCTACTCTTGGTATTGATCAATCTCTATACTCTAATAAGGATGCCTTATGGGCTTACACCACAACCGGTGATACCTTTTGTTTATCAACAGGCTCTAAAACTTCATCAGCAATCTTCCATATTTCCGATTCAAACGGTGCGCCAACCACAGGGCTTTGTGGTGACCATACTGTTGGAATGCTAAGTAGCCCAACGTCACCGCCGACAACTACACCGCCAGTAGCAAGTTACCCTACAAGGGATGGCTACACAAACACTTCTACATCGGCTGTCGGTAATGACACAGAGTTCCTTATCGGGTCTATTCCGACTGGTTCATGGATGATGATTGTTTATTCTACCAATAACGCTTCCGCAACACCGGCGGTGCCATCTGGATGGACTACTTTATTGCCAAAGTACACAACAAACTCAATGTACACGCTGATTATAGGAAAAATAAAACAAGCGGGTGATGCCAATCAACAGATTATTACATCAGGTGGAACAAGTTATGAAGCATATTCTAACTCGGTGCTACTGTGGGGGAGTGGGTCTGATGCAGTGAGCTCATGGATAGTGGGAGCTCCCGGCAATAGGGCAAGTAACGCTACTTCAACAACGACTGTTACGCCTACTATTACAACGACGGTTGCTAAATCGCTCGTACTATCAATTGCGCTTGAACGTACTTCTGCAACAGAAACAAATTACACCTCGCTTACCGGTGCTACGCCATGGATATGGATACCTCAATTAACCTCAACGGGCAATACAAATCGCCAACAAACTATTGCAATTGGGTATGAAGAAAAAGACACACCCGGGGTTTCACCCGTCATGACTGTTACGTATCCAAATGTGCAAGCAACAAACGGTATGGGCATCAAGGTTGCCATTCCTCCTAGTAGCTAGTTGCCTTTGACTTTTAACCCCTGTTATGCTACAATTAATGTATAAGGACCTACCGGAAGTAGGTATATTTTTTATGAAAGACCCAAAACAAATTCGAAACGTCGCTATTATTGCGCACGTTGACCACGGAAAAACTACTCTTCTGGACGGCCTACTTAAACAAAGTAATACGTTCCGTTCTAACCAAGCTGAAATGGATCAATCTTTGATTATGGACAGTGGTGACCAAGAACACGAACGAGGTATTACTATTACCGCTAAGCAGACTTCTGTGTATCACGGTGACTACAAAATTAACATTATTGATACTCCGGGACACGCCGACTTCTCTGGAGAAGTTGAACGTACCCTTAACATGGCTGACGGTGTGCTACTTATTGTTGACGCCCAAGAAGGCCCAATGCCACAAACTAAGTTTGTGCTTTCTAAAGCCCTTGAACTTGGCTTGAAGCCAGTTGTTGTTATCAACAAAATCGACAAACCATCACGTCGTATTGATGAAGTAATCGACGAAGTTTCTGACCTATTCTTGGAACTTGCTATTAGCGACGACCAATTACACTACCCTGTATACTACGCAATTGGCCGTGAAGGTAAAGCATGGACATCACTTCCTGATAACCCAGCTGAACACACCGACCTTACTCCGATCTTTGATGCAATCATCAACGATATTCCAGCCCCAACTGTTGAAATTGATAAGCCATTCCAAATGCTGGTGACTTCACTTGCTTACGATACTTTCCAAGGTAAATATGCCATTGGTCGTATTACTCGTGGAACTATCAAAAAAGGCCAAGGCATTGTCCTTATGAAACGCGAAGGTGACATTGTTGCCTCTAAGGTTGATAAAGTATTTGGTTACCGTGGCCTTAACCGTGAAGAAATTGACGCAGCGGGTGCAGGTGACATTGTTGCCATTACTGGCATCGGCGATGCTCACATCGGTGAAACGCTTGCTGACAAGGAAAGCCCAGAAGCACTTCCAGTTATTGACGTTGAAGCACCAACACTTAGCATGTACCTTGGTCCAAACACCAGCCCATTAAAGGGTAAAGAAGCAAAGTACAATACTAGCCGCCAAATTGGTGACCGTTTGCAACAAGAACTTGAAACAAACGTATCGTTGCGTGTTCGTGATGAAGGTATTGGATTTGTTGTTTCTGGACGTGGTGAACTTCACCTTTCAGTTCTTATCGAAACACTTCGCCGTGAAGACTACGAATTTGAAGTTGGTCGCCCTCAAGCGGTCACTATCGAAGAAGACGGTGTTGTAAAAGAACCAGTTGAAGAACTTCTCGTTGAAGTTGGTGGTGAATTCCTTGGTGCTGTAAGCCAAGAAATGGGTGCACGCCGTGCAACCACACTTAAGCAAGAACAAACTGCTTCTGGCGCAACTCGCGTAACTTTCATTATCCCAACTCGGGCTATGATTGGTCTTCGCAACATTCTTATGACAGCTACTAAAGGTACTATCATCATGAACAGCTTGCCATATGGTTACCAACCACTTGGTCCAAAGCTACAACAACTACGTAACGGTGCACTTATTGCAACCGAAGCTGGTGCAACAACTGCTTTCGCACTTGATAACGCCGCTGCCCGTGGAACACTCTATGTTGGCCCAGGTACAACTGTCTACCAAGGTATGATTGTTGGTCTGTACAACCGTTCAGGTGACCTTGATGTGAACGTTTGTCGTGGTAAGCAACTTACCAACATGCGTACTTCGTCAAGCGATGGAACAATTCAATTGACTCCATTTACTGACCTTAGCCTTGAGCAATCAATCGACTTCCTAGAAGACGACGAGCTACTTGAAGTAACACCAAAGAGTGTTCGCCTTCGTAAGCGATTCCTCGACCCTAACCAACGTAAACGTAACAAATAGTTTTCGTTGAATACATTAAAAATAGCTGGCAGTAACTTGCCAGCTATTTTTAATTTTCTTTAGCTTAATATTTGCCATAGCTGTGGTATATAAAAGCACCTAAGTTTATACTTATTACATATGGCGAAAAAGATAATAAACACAGAGATCCTAACCGACCCGCTAAAAACAGCATTGGTGAAAACTGCCGGCGTTCTTCTTAAAACCGGTAAAGATGTCGACGAGAACTTAGGTGAGTTATTGCTTGATGTTCAACGGATGAATGTCTATGGCGATGGCAAAACGTTTGTTGACTTAGTACCAGCGCATCGCATGCGTTCTATTAAAGAAGAATATAAACTTCTTAAAAAAGATCCTGAATTTGATTTACGCGATTTCGTCACGCGTCACTTTTACGATGCAACTGAGGGTGTCTATCAACGTGTTTACGAAAGTAGCCCCGACCACACGCCACTTGAGCACATTGATGAACTATGGACATTCCTAGAGCGACGCAACCGTGTCAGTCGTGGTTCTTTGTTGGCACTTCCACACAAATACATTGTTCCTGGTGGTCGTTTTAATGAGCAGTTTTACTGGGATACGTACTTTATTATGCTTGGGTTGGCATCTTCGAACCGTTGGCGCTCTATTGAAGGCATGATGAAAAATTACACGTTCCAAATTCGCAAATATGGCTACATACCAACCGCGAACCGTTCGTACTTATTAAGCCGTTCGCAACCGCCGTTCTTTTCGCACATGGTAGAAATGTTAGCGAACAAAAAAGGTAAGCAAGTTCTGCGTGATTATTTGCCATATCTTACTGCCGAGTATCGTTTTTGGATGAAGGGTAAGACAAAACTGGCTGGTACTGACCACCTAGCGTATCGCCGTTTAGTTGAAATGCCCGACGGTTCGTTGTTAAACCGTTATTACGATAATAAAAATACGCCACGACCAGAATCATTAAAAGAAGATGTTGAAACAGCCGAGCTATCTGGACGGGTGGATAATAGGCGATTGTATCTTCACCTTCGGGCCGCCGCTGAATCTGGTTGGGATTTTAGTTCACGTTGGTTTATGGACCCATTAGATATTAAAACAATTCACACCGCGGATATTATTCCAGTCGATTTAAACTGTTTGTTGTATCACCTGGAAACAACGATTGCCGATGCCTACAAAGCTTCGTTTAATTTGCTACAAGCGCGCCAATTTAGGCAAAAGGCCAAAGCCCGAAAACAAGCCATTCAAGATTATCTATGGAATGAAGAGCAAGGTTTTTATCGCGACTTTAACTTCCACCATAGTACCCAAACCAGCGTTGCAAGTTTGGCAGGTGTGTTTCCGCTATTCGTAAACCTCGCCACTCAAGAACAGGCTGACAGGGTTGCTGATGTGCTTCGTAAAGACTTCCTACAGCCTGGCGGCTTAGTAACTACTTTAATTGAAAATGGCCAACAATGGGATTCGCCAAATGGCTGGGCGCCACTGCAGTGGGTAGCTATTAAAGGCCTGCGTAATTATGGACACGATGACTTAGCCGATGAAATTGCTAAACGTTGGGTTGAGCTGAATGAAAAAGTCTATGCGAAATCGCAAAAGTTTGTTGAAAAATACAATGTTGAAAGTGCAGATGGTTTAGGTGGCGGCGGGGAATATGTTTTACAGGATGGCTTTGGCTGGACAAATGGTGTCTACGAAGCCTTGAAGCGCAACTTCCGAAACTAAGCTTCGAGTTGGTAGTATCCACTAAGTTTTAATTGGTGTTGTATGACATAGCTGCCAATTGAGGCAACCCACATTCTTTCTTCTTCAACGGTACGCGCTGTGTCTGCAATATAAATTGCTCCGTTTTCTGGTGGAACGAACGGTCGTAATAAATCCATGTCTGGTAATTCAAATAATGTTATACCACTTTGGTCTGGTTCATTGTCTTCGTGGTAGGCAAGCAGGCTATTAACCGTACCAACTTCAATAGTACGCAGATCGGGGAGGGCGCTGAAAATAAGGGTCGCATCGTTATCTATCATGGGGTTTTCAGCAAGCTTAGCGCGGCATTTTCCGCATGGGTGAAGGGTATGCATTTCATGGCCACTTTGCTGGTCGGCTTGGGTTTCACCAACGACCGCGACGATACTAATGACATCTGCACCGATAGTTTTAGCCGTTCGAAGCGCTAATTGCTCGGCGTGCATATTTAATGGGCCATCTTCATTTGTTTTTGCATTAATACCAGGAAGAATTTGAAAGCCGGCATTATGGCTAGTAAGTGCAACAGCGGCTGCACCGACATTAAAGTCACGGTATGATACTGCCAACTCTTGAGCTTTACGGGCACGGTGAAGTGCACTTAAAACATTGGTGGGAATAATTGAACGCAGGAAATCGGCGCGGTTATATTCATTATGAATTTGCGAGTAATACGGCCCGACGCGAACCCCAGGTAGCTCCGCAAAAGCACGTTCCATTTTTTCAGTAATATCCATTAAGGTAATTTAATACTTAAATGAACGCCAAGGCAAGCACGAGCACTAAAAGATTTTTTGATCTTTTAGTTCGTCTGGCAAGAAACCTTTTTGATGTTTGAAGTCAGCTTTCCATTCGTAGCCCTTACCGTAATCTAAATCTTTCATTAATTTAGTGGGAGCGTTGCGTAAGTGAATCGGTACCGGCGCATCTTGGTATTGTTTAGCCAGCGCTTGGGCGTTATGCATAGCATCGGTAGTGGCTCGAGATTTCTCAGATTTGGCGAGGGCAGTAGCGACGTGAAACAAAATGTAATTTGATTCTGGCATACCAACCCGTTCGACGGCTTGAAAAGCATTGAGTGCTAAGCCTAACGCGCCGTTACCAGCTAAACCAATATCTTCGGAGGCAAAAATAACCATTCGCCGAGCAATGAACTTAGGGTCTTCGCCGGCATCAATCATCCGTGCTAAGTAATATAGCGTCGCATCAACATTACTGCCGCGCATACTTTTAATAAAGGCAGAAATAACGTTATAGTGCATATCGCCTTTTTTGTCGTAGCCAGGTAGTCTTTTTTGAGCAGCTGATTTTACCACTTCAATATCCACTTTTTTCGACATGGTTAAGGCAAGCTCAAGGTTACCCAGGGCAACTCGAGCATCGCCACCCGAAAGCTCAGCAATGTAATCAATCGCTTCGTCGGAAATTCGTTTGCCGGCTTTTTCTTCAATAACGGCGTGTTTTAAAATGGCAATAATGTCGTCTTTATTTAATGGTTCTAAAACCAATACACGACTACGGCTTAAAAGGGGAGTGATTACTTCGAAACTCGGGTTTTCAGTAGTAGCGCCAATAAGGGTAATAAGCCCAGATTCGACATGGGGCAAAAAGGCATCTTGCTGGGCTTTGTTGAAACGGTGAATTTCATCAACAAACAAGATAGTACGCAGCTGTAGGTTCCAGTTTTGGCGAGCATGTTCAACGATGCGTTCGACATCTTTTTTGCCACTCGTGACAGCTGAAATTTCAATAAATTCAGCTTGCACTTCTTGGGCGATAAGGCGGGCCAGGGTTGTTTTCCCGCTTCCGGGTGGGCCCCATAAAATAAGGCTGACCGGCTCGCGGTTTTTAACAATTTGGCGAATAATTTCTTTATTACCAAGAAGGTGTGTTTGACCAATCACTTCGTCGAGTGTTTGCGGACGCATTCGTTCAGCTAGGGGAATACCTCGGGACATGTATCTATTATACCTCTAATATAGATATCAGACCTGATATACTAAAAGCATACTGTAAGGAGGTATTTTGTGGACGGATTCGTATTTTTTCTAGTAATTGTTGCCGTAATTTTTGTTTTGAGTGGACTAAAGGTTATTAACCAATACCAACGTGGTGTTATTTTGACCCTTGGTAAGCACACTAGCACTAAACAACCGGGTCTAAGGATTGTTATCCCAATTTTCCAAAAGATGATTCGGGTTGATGTTCGTTCTACACCGCTTGATATCCCTAAACAAGAAGTCATTACACGCGACAACGTCACGGCTAATATTGATGCGGTTGTCTACTTCCGTGTTATTGACGCGCCAAAGGCAGTCCTTGAAACTACTAACTATGCCTACGCTACGAGCCAATTTGCTCAAGCAGCCCTTCGTGATGTTACGGGTAACTTTGAACTAGATGAATTACTTTCAAAGCGTGAAGAAATTAGCTTGAAGATTAAAGAAATCGTTGACGTGCAAACCTCACAATGGGGAATTGACGTTGAAAACGTAAAAATGCAGAACATTGAACTGCCACAAGATATGAAACGTGCCATGGCGAAACAAGCTGAAGCCGAGCGTGAACGCCGTAGTAATGTCATTAACTCACAAGGTGAGAAAGAGGCTGCAAAAGCACTTTCAGAAGCAGCAGCCATCATCTCAGGCACTCCTGGTGCATTAAACCTACGTACGTTAAACACTATCGAACGTATTAGCACCGAACCAAGCCAAAAGACAACAATGCTATTCCCAATCGAATTCATCGACGCAATGCGTGACATTGGTAACGGCCTAAACCGTAAGTAGCCTTGTCAGAACGCTCTACCTCTAGTAAAATAGGATAAGTCCAAATCTTTTGGCTCTTTAGCTCAGTGGTAGAGCGCTGCCCTGAAGAGGCAGGCGTCCCCAGTTCAAATCTGGGAGGAGCCACCAAATAAAATATCCATCCGTAAAGATGGATATTTTATATTTATATGAGCTTTATTTTTTGATTTCTTTTTGGAAGGCTAACAATGCATCGACTGAGTCGCTGCTTCGGTCGTAAACTGCTTGGCCGTATTTATCAGCTGAGATAGTTTCAACTAGTTTTGCGTTATTTTTATTGACGACAGCTGTAAATGCTTGGTAGTCACGGGCGATGGTTGGTGATTTTAAGCCAATGTTTAATTTTGCAGATCGAACTTCAGCTGCTAATTTTTCAGTTGCTTCAGTATTACCGGTTTTTTGGCTTTCGAGTAATTTAGCAGATAGATCGTTTGACTCGGTTGCAAGTTTTGCAAGTTCTGTTCGTGTTTTTGCCATACCTTCAAGTGCATCAGCAGACTTGGTTTGGTACTCTCGGTACTTCTCGGCGTAGGTGTGTGACTTAAGTCGTTTACCAAGTTCAGATAATTTAGTCGATTTTGTTTCTATGTTCTTAACGTTTTGTCTAGCGGTAGCAAGCGAAGCTTCGTCGGTAACAGTAACAATGCTCGTATCAAGGCTATTGTCTAATGCAGCTACTAAGTCTGTCAGCCATGGCTTAAGATCGAGTGTAGCGTAACGCTCGGCAACGGTAGAATAACTATCGTCTAACATTTTGTTGTAACGTGTTTGCAGCGCCACTGCTTCTTTATATTCCTTACTTAGTGCTTCACCTTGAGTTACCTTTTCGAGGCTCGGCTTTTTAGGGTAAAGGTCAAGACGGTCTTTGATATTAGTGACATCCAAAACTGCAGCAAGGTGGGTATTAAGTGCGGTTCGGTACGAAGACGCAGCGTCTTTAGCCTGGTTTGTTAAGTTCGATACGATTAAGAAAGTGGTCAATGCGCCGACAAGAAGCACAGCAGCAGTAATAATGAGACCAATCAGTAACTTCTTACGGGGCTGCTTTGCTGGTTCGGTTGGTATATCGTTAGTTGGAACTGTTGGAGGAGTGACTGGAGAAACCGGCGTAGCCGCAGGAAAGGGGGTTACTGGAGTAGGTTCTGGCGGCGTTGTCTCAATTGGCGTAGGGGTTTCTGGAGTATTTGGATTCACATTATTTCCTTGATTATGTAATATGTTTTACTGCTTATAGTTTACCATATCTGCGATTTCATTTGCTTTTTACCCTCGGTCACGGTATACTAATTCAGGTTATGCGGGTGTAGCTCAGCTGTTAGAGCGCATCCTTGCCAAGGATGAGGTCCAGGGTTAGAGTCCCTGTACCCGCACCAAATAAATTGCACCAGTGAATGCTGGTGCTATTTATTTGGTCTGTGTTTATTGATTTTCTAAGCCTGGACCGAATCAGAAGAAAATAGTCCAGAAGCCCGGCGAGCTTAAAGCGAGCTGGAGTTAGAGTCCCTGTACCCGCATTAATCTAGTCAATATGTCAAATAACCCAATGTGTTTATTTGTGTTATGATCAAAAATAATGAGTAACTCGAACAAGAAAATTATCGTTCCTGGTGGCGTAGATGAATACATTCTAGAATATCCCAAAGATATTCAGAATAAGCTGATATTAATCAGAACTGCTATTCGGGAGCTAGCACCTGACGCCATAGAAACGGTGAGTTATTTTGGCATTCCTGGTTATTGCTACGAAGGCTATGATTATAACGGTATGTTTGCTTGGTTTAGCTATAAAGCTCCGTATGTAAGACTTCACGTTCGACCACCAGCTGCAGAAAATCATATAAAAGAACTTGAAGGCTGCAAAATAACAACGGGTATCATAGGTTTTCCTGAAACATTTGAACTAACCTCCACGCTGATTAAAAAGCTCGTAATGACAAGCCTAGATGAAATGAGAAGTGGCATTAGTAAATAATTTAAGTACTGACCATTATTGTTTCTAGAAGCACAGGAGCTGAAAATTGAGGATCGTTTAATATATAATGTATAAGTTTGAAGAGTGTCTGTTCAGGCGCACCAAATAAAACACCCCAGTATTTACCTGGGGCATTTGAGTTGAGATAACTGAAGGTAACTAAACCCTTCGACTATGGGAGCAATTCCTCAAGAATAGGACTAACAATAGGGATCTCTGGCAATACAGGAGTCTCTGGGTCGTCAACTACTGGAATATCTGGAATAGGGACAACCGGCTCGGTTGTAGTAGGTGTCGTAGTTTCGGTAGGGACAACCGGAGTCACTACTGTACCATTATCCTTCATAGTAGGTTGGGATGCAGGTACGTTATTATTTTTTCTAGTAGTTTTAGATTGTGTCTGCACATCATTTTGAGATGCTTCAGCAGGCTCACTCGTTACTTCTTGGCTTTTTGGCGCTTCAACGATAGTAGCGATATTCGCGCTTGGAACGTGAAGCGGAGCGAAGTTAACGAACAGTGTCATTAATCCCCCGAATCCCGCAATAAAAGCGGCTGATCCGTAAATGTATTTGTTATCAAATCGGAAACGTTTCTTTTGCATTAACATAAGGTACTCCTTGTAGTAATGTTCATAGTTATT
>Ga0247736_10000815_pt1 | contig 10489 bp, 14 predicted proteins | sample UWRJL193509B2_FD_180935 | JGI IMG/M metagenome (GOLD analysis project Ga0247736, IMG submission 180935) | Plant litter microbial communities from Arlington Agricultural Research Station in Wisconsin, United States - UWRJ-L193-509B-2 | ecosystem: Environmental > Terrestrial > Plant litter >...
CTGCTGAATGCACCCACTTAGGCTGTATGGTTAAATGGAATAATGACGAAAAAAGCTGGGACTGCCCATGCCACGGAAGCCGTTTCACATATGAAGGTAAAGTGTTAAATGGTCCGGCTAATGAACCATTAGATCATTTTACCCAAAACAAAAACTTTTTAAATAGTATTTAATTGTTCGATTATGAAAGACAATTTTATTCATCCGGAAGATGCAGGAAACATTGTTTACTGGACAAAAAAATGGGGTGTTTCCATTCAGCAACTGCATGAGGCTATTCTTTATACAGGTAGCCTCAACTCTGAAAAAGTGAAAGCCTATCTTAAAAAAGACATTTGGTATTATTCTCCGGTGGGAGGATTAATCAAATTCTTCAGAACTACATTTAATTTTACTAATTAAGTTTTGAGTATATATGCAAAAAGGCGGTACTAAACAAAAGCTCCGAAAAAAACAAAGCCAGGAATTGCCGGGTAAGGAATCGAAAATGATTCCAGCTCCTGTATTTGATGATGTTACCAAAAAAGGTTCGGATAAGTTGAAAGGAAAGGTCGCTGTTATAACCGGTGGAGATAGCGGTATTGGTAGAGCTGTTGCCATATTATTTGCAAAAGAAGGGGCCGATATTGCCATTATGTATTTAAACGAGCATAGCGATGCCAGGGAAACTAAAAAGCTCATTGAAGAAACTTACGGCAGAAAGTGTATACTGTTTCCAGGTGATATTGCTAAAGAAACATTCTGCATATCCTCTATTAAAAAAATATCAAAAGCTTATAAAAGAATAGACATCCTGGTAAACAATGCTGCCGTGCAATATGAGAATGCTTCTATACAGGATATTACATCAAAAAAACTCATTAAAACATTTGCAACCAATATTTTTTCCATGTTCTATCTTACCAAAGCTGTACTGGATGTTATGCCCGAAGGCGGAGCTATTATCAACACTACATCTGTTACAGCTTACAGGGGAAGTGGGAATTTGATTGATTACGCCAGTACAAAAGGCGCCATTGTTTCCTTTACACGCAGCCTGGCTTCCAACTTAATGGATAAAAAGATCCGTGTAAATGCAGTAGCACCGGGACCAGTATGGACGCCCCTCATTCCTGCAAGCTTTGATTCAAAAAAAACCGCTATGCATGGAAGCGATGCTCCCATGAAACGTGCTGGAGAACCTATTGAAATAGCTCCATGTTATTTACTCCTTGCCTGTGACGATTCCTCTTACATGTCAGGACAAGTGCTTCACCCAAATGGAGGAGAAATAATAAACGGATAATTATGCTGACGATCACTGAGGAAATAAACATTTCCAATAAAAAAATAAAATCAATTGTACACGACGCCGAAAAAAGTGCCGCCGCTGTAAACCTTATATATGTGCATGATACACAGCCAGGCATTAAGCGGGTTAAAAAAGGAAAGAAATTCATTTATCTTTCAGGTACAAAAAAAATAGAAGACGAATCTTCATTATCACGTATCCGGAAACTTGTCATTCCTCCGGCCTGGGAAAACGTCTGGATCTGTTCAATGGAAAATGGCCATTTACAGGCTACCGGGATTGATCTTAAAAAACGAAAACAATACAAGTATCACTCCCTATGGAATTCCCTGAGAAACCATACTAAGTTCTACCGCCTGCATTCTTTCGGGAATTCTATTCCAACCATCAGGCAGCAACTGGAAAAAGACCTTTCAAGACCTGGACTTCCACTGGAAAAAGTACTGGCAGCAGTGGTGTGCCTTATGGAACGCACGAGTATCCGTATTGGAAATAACATGTATGAAAAACTTTACGGATCGTTTGGTTTAACTACCTTAAAAGACAAACATGTGAAGATTGACGGTGCATCGATGCAATTTACGTTTAAAGGAAAAAAAGGCGTGTCTCATAACATCAGTTTGAAAAGTAAACGCCTGGCCTCTATTGTAAAACAATGCCGTGATATTCCGGGGAAAGAATTGTTCCAGTATTATGATGAGCATGGACAACACAAATGCATTGATTCAGGAATGGTGAACCACTACCTCAAAACCATTAGTGGTGAGGATTTTACAGCCAAAGATTTCAGAACATGGGCAGGAACAGTGCACGCACTCATGGCATTTAAAGAACTTGGAAGCTGCGACACCACACTTACCGGTACCAAAAAGAATATCGTTACCGTTTTGGATTCTGTGGCAGCACATCTCGGAAATACACGAACTGTATGTAAAAAATATTATGTGCATCCGGCTATTATTACCCTTTATGAAAATAAAAACCTGCACCGTTACCTGGAAGAACTTAGTGCAGCAGAACATCATACAGAAAAAACAGGATTAGCAACAGAAGAACAACTACTGATGAAGATTCTTGAAAAAGAAGGTTTAACTCTAAAATAAGAAACAATGAGATCATTATGGACTGGCGCAATAGGATTTGGATTAGTAAACATTCCTGTTAAAATGTATAGTGCTACAGAATCAAGCACATTGGATCTGGATATGCTTGATAAAAAAGACCATTCAAACATCCATTTTATGAGGGTAAATGAAAAAACAGGGAAAGAGGTTAAATGGGAAAACATTGTGAAAGGCTATAAATTACCTAATGATAAATACGTGATACTGTCTGATAAAGATTTTGAGCATGCCAGCGCTAAAAAGACAAGAAGTATTGACATTACCAATTTTGTAAAAGAAGAAGAAATTGAAAACATGTATTATGAAACACCTTACTATCTTGAACCAGACAAATCAGGCGTAAGGGCCTATGCATTGCTAAGGGAAGCATTGCTTAAAACAAAAAAGGTAGGCATTGCCACTTTCGTGATGAGAAATAAAGAAACTCTTGCTATTTTAAGAGCCAATGAAAAAGTAATTGTTCTCAACAGAATCCGTTTTCAGGAGGAGATCAGGGACACTAAAGACCTGAAGCTTCCATCCAAAACTGAGGTAAAAGCTGCTGAATTAAAAATGGCGGTTACGCTTATTGACCAACTTTCCGAAAAATTCGATATTAAAAAATATAAAGATACTTATACAGCTGATCTTCTAAAACTCATTAAAGCAAAAGCCAAAGGTACCAAACTCAAAGAACCTGCTTTAAAGGTAGTTCACAGTAAAGCTAAAGATATTATGGATCAATTAAAAGAAAGCCTTTCCATCAAACATAAAAAAGCTTCTTAATAACTGGCACAACATTCCCTATACAATTAACAATTAATTATTAACCATAAACAATCAAATAAAAAAAATCATGACACTTTTAAAAACATTAAACACTGCCCTACTATGTTTGGGATTAACCGTTGCTGCTAGTTCTTGTTCAAACGAAAACAAAGACTCTAAAGAAGTTGCTGAAGAATTAAATGAAGAGAAATTTGACAAGGACGGTGAAAAAGCCGCTGACAAATTAGTTCATGCGTATTCTGCCAATTTATTTGAAATTAAAGCTGCTGAAAATGCTGCCTTAAACGCAACCACTGAAGACGTTAAAAAATTAAGCGCTATGTTGGTAGAAGCTCATACTAAAATGAATGTGGATATAAAATCACTTGCAGATCAAAAAGGCGTTACTCTTCCTTCGGATCTTACAGAAGAACAAAGAAAAGACATCGAAAAATTAGCTGAGAAAACAGGAATCGACTATGATAAAGCGTTTACTGATAAAATGAAAAGCAAACATGAAGATGCCGTTAAGTTCTATGAAAAAACAGCTGAAAAATGTGATGACGCTGAAATTAAAAACTGGGCTGCCACTACAACTCCTGAAGTTCGCTCACACCTTGATATGGTTTTGATGACTGAAAACAGTCTTAAAGACAGAAAATAATCATTAACAACTTTAATTAATTAACACCCAAAAAGGCCTTTCCAAGGCCTTTTTGAGTTTAAAAGATTTTCACTTAAACTTAAATTAAATCAAGGGGGGAATATTTTCCACATTATTCTATAGGTTTAATCAGCTAACTCTTTTAATTACTGTATTTAAGCTATAACGGGGTGGCATTTCTTTATATAACGAAATGTAGACTTTCTCTACAGAACTAACTATGAAAACTATTCAATTACCCTTTTATCTTAAATGTGCGCAAATCATTATGGGCCTTGTGGCTTTTTTCTATATTCTTTATATAGGCCACGACATTATCGTTCCATTAATTTTCTCTACGATATTGGCTATTTTACTAAATCCTATTGTCAATTTTTTCAGCCGCAAAATAAACAGGGTCGTTTCTATATTTTTGTCAATCCTATTAGCAATGGTAGTTATAGCAGGCCTGTTCTATTTCATAGGGTCTCAACTGGCCATGTTCAGCGAATCTTTTCCACTCCTTAAACAAAAGTTCAATGGTTATTTCGCTGATATTATTTCATGGGTATCAGATACATTTAATGTAAGTACACCCAAAATCAAGGCATGGATTGCTAAAACTAAAAATCAGGGAATGGAAGGCGGAGGAGAATTTATCGGGCATACCCTGGTTTCGATAAGTGGAGCACTTGTTGTTTTGTTGCTTGTTCCTGTATATATTTTCCTTATCCTGTTCTATAAACCGTTATTATTGGATTTTATTGCCATGTGTTTTTCATCATCAAAACATACAACGGTAAAAGAAGTACTACAGGAAACAAGAAAACTCATTCAAAGCTACCTGATTGGGTTATTATTGGAAGCAGCTCTGGTGGCAACACTTAACTCTGTTGGATTGCTTATTATTGGTGTAGAGTACGCTATTCTGCTTGGTATTATCGGCGCAATCCTTAACCTGATCCCTTACATAGGCGGCGTCATTGCTATTGCCTTACCTATGATCATGGCACTCACCACACAATCTATCAGCTCCGCTATTGCCGTGCTGGTTCTTTATCTGGTAGTACAGATCATTGATAACAACTATTTTGTTCCAAAAATAGTAGCTTCAAAAGTTAAGATCAACGCATTGGTTTCCATCATTGTTGTGCTGATTGGCGGGGCCTTGTGGGGTGTGGGCGGGATGTTCCTTTCCATTCCCGCTATCGTAAAAGTGATCTGTGATCGTGTAGAAAGTCTGCAGCCTTTAGGATTTCTGCTCGGAGATACGATGCCTGAAATGGGCAAGAATATTTTAAGTTTTAGAAAAACATCTAAATAAGTTCAAATCATTATAACATTCTATGGAAATCTCTACTACTCAAAAACCCTGGTTAAAAAGACTTTATCAGTTTCTACTGGTGCTGTTCCTGGTACCTGTACTTATCTTTGCTATATGGTGCGGGCTTAATATTCGCAAATACTCTCACAAAAGAGCTGAGATCAGAAAGGATTACAGCGAACTTAATAATATTCAATATGGCCTTCTCTCCGTAGATGCCTGGAAAACAAGCATTGTAGAGATCGTGGATACACAGATCCAGCAATTTGATTTCAGCAGCCAGCAGGAAGATACCTTAAAAAAAGAATTGAATAAAATTCTGGGAGCCCTCGTGATTAAAGCGGAAAACATGGTAAACAGGAAACAAACCACCTTTAAGGGTAAGGTTACCAAGTTCGCCGTAAAGAATTTTATTGATGTGGAAGCGTACAAGAAAAAAGTTCCTGAATTCAGCCAGACTATTATGGATGAATTAAAAAAACCAAGCAGTAAAGAACGGTTACGTTTTCTTGCACAAAATAAATTAAAAGAATTTGCAGCGGTTACACACGATAGTATCGATAATACTGCCAAATTACAAACGCTGTTGGATCAATACCATGTAGGTACCACGAAAGAGTTTAATCAAAAAGCCGAAAACAAGATAAACCATCTCCAGGAAAAAACTTACCTGAATACCTTTATGCTGATCGGCTGCCTTACGTTATTTCTTTTATTATGGGTTATTTTCCGTAACCGCAGAAGCATGTATACGCCCCTGTTTACAATGTCTGTGCTCCTTGCATTGATTGTGCTTGCCATAGGATTAGCTGCTCCAATGATAGAAATAGATGCCCGCATTAAAGAACTCAATTTTGAGATGATTGGTAAGCATATGGTTTTTAATGACCAGGTAATCTTCTATCAAAGTAAAAGTATTTTAGATGTGGTTCATATTTTAATTGCAAACGGAAAAGCAGATTCCATATTTGTTGGTATTCTTATCCTCCTCTTTAGTGTCCTGTTTCCGGTAACGAAATTAATTTCTACAAAAATTTATTTATTAGGGAATGATAAATGGAAAAAAAACAAAGTCATTTATTTCTTCGCGTTTAAATCAGGTAAATGGTCCATGGCCGATGTTATGGTTGTTGCCATATTCATGGCCTATATTGGCTTTAAAGGAATACTCGATAACCAAATGGAACATTTGAATGTAAAAACAAAATCACTGGCCACTATTGCTACAAATGAAACTTCTTTACAACCTGGCTTTATTTTGTTTATTGCTTATGTCATCTTTGGATTGATCCTTGGCGTGATCCTCAAAAAAATAACATCTGACGTGCCAATCGGAAGCCGTTTAAAATATTTTGCAAAACGATTACACATCAATAAATTATTCCTTAAAAAGAATAAAGAAACGATTGCAGAGAAGAAATAGATTACTACTTTGTGTGCTTATTGATGAGTTCTACTATTGACTGAACTTTGATAGGCTTAATCAGGTAATGAACATTAAAGCGGTTATCTGTTCGTGGAGAATCAGGATTAGCACTGATCTTAATAATGTGAATGTTCTCATTCACTTTAAAGATCTCCCTTGTTTGTTCCCATCCTAATCCATCCGGCAAATTATTATCAATAATCACCCAATCGGGTTTTATATCGGCAATGCCTTCCAACCCTGTATGTATCGTATGAAAATAACTGACGTTATAGCCCTGGGAAATAAGCATCGTGGATAACAGAAAACACAAATCAGGTTCGTCATCTATTATTACTATTTTAATTATTTCAGAAATCATTTGGCTGAGTATAAATATCTACAATATAAAACCATAATCCACATTATTTTTATTAAAATATGTAAAATAATTTAAACTATGCATGGCATTATATTTTAACTATAAGTAGTATAAAAATAAACGATATACTAATTTAAAATTTAAGATTATGACAAGTGGTGCAAAAACAATTTTAGGCCTTTTAGCTGTAGGTGCAGCAGGCGTAGCAGTAGGGATGTTATTAGCCCCTCAAAAAGGAGCTGATACCCGTAATTCTATCAAAGATACAATCGGTGATTTAAGTGATAAATTAACTGATTTTATTTCTGAAGGAAAAGAAAAATTAGCTGATGCTTCTGAAGAAATCAGAAGTCATGCTAATGGAATTAAAAAAGAAGTTAAAGCAGGTGTAGATAATACTAAACAAGCTTTATCCTAATTTTTAAAATGGTATTCCGGTATCGTGAAAACGGTACCGGAATATTTTAATGATATAATCTTAATCAATGTTATGGAAAAAGTAGGCGAAATTGTAGGTGACCTTTATACTAATACACATGAGTATATTAATTTACAGACAAAATCTGTGAAACTTGAAATATATGAACGTGTAACTAATATTATTGCTAGCGGTATTAGTGGGGGGTTCATTGCTCTTTTTGGCTTGTTCTCTTTTCTGTTTATCAATTTTGGATTAGCTTATTATTTAAGTGACTTGTTTCAGTCACGCACTTACGGTTTTTTTGCCGTAGGTGGATTTTACTTTTTAGTATTAGGGATTTACCTGCTGCTGAAAGATAAGATTGCTAAAAACAAATTAAAAAACAACATCCTGCTAAAGGTTAGTAAAACCATGGATGATTATGATGCTATGTTACTGGAGCAGGAAGTTGTTCATGCCCAGGTAGAAAGATCAGCTGAACTGCTTAAGGAAAATATAGAGGATCTGAAACAAAAAGCGGAAGCTGCAAAAGAAGATTTCAAGAAATTCAAAAGCAACTTTGTAGCGGATGAAGGTTCCCCGGTAGGGCCTAAAATACCGCGGATGGTAATGACAAGTGCCGTTGATTTTATAATGAAAAAAGTTGTTCTTAAAAATTCAGGTTTTATTGTCAAAAATCTTCTGCCTATAGTAGCTAATACATTACTTACTTCAACTGTTTTTAATGAAGAGAAAAAAACCAGTTTACTTGAAAATTTGAAATTAAAATTGTCTAAATTTCTTTAGCCCTTTCTACAGCCAGGGTACGGAAGGTTGTAACCAGGCCCATCAAATCCTTATAGTTTGAAGGCTTTACAAAAAAACCATTTACACCAAGCTCCTTACATTTATTCTTTTCAGTATCATTGCTTGTTGTTGAAAAAACAATGGTTGTCATATCTTTAAAATATTCTTTCACGGATAATTCTTTAATGGCTTCTTTGCCATTTTTTTTTGGCATATTGAGATCTACCACTAATAATGTTGGCAATTTCTCAATGACTCCACTGTCAAAATCCTGGAAATGATTCAATAGCTCAATTCCATTAGAAACAAACACAAGGTCAATATCAAAGCTAATTTCCTTAAATGCTGACTTTAACAAAAACTGATCGTCTTCGTCATCCTCTGCAATTAATATATAGTCCTTATTCATAAGTATAATGATAGCTAAGATACTAAAAATATTTTGCGCAAAAAAACCGTTTCTCTCACATAATTGTAGAATAATTTATACAACATATAAGAAACACTAAAGAAGCGCATTCTCTACCCCACTGTTAATCAGGGTTTTATTAATTTCAGATTAGATTGAGGAAAAAATATACTTGGCATTTCCTTTTATTATATAATGTATATAAACTTAAAACTAAAAAAAATGAAAAATTCAGTTATTGCTATTATAGCATTATTTACATTAAGCTTAGCATCATGTAAAAAAGATTACAATTGTGAGTGTACTAAAACAAGAACTTCAGGTTCATCCTCTTTAACTACTGAAGATGGAAATTATACCTTCAAAGATACCCGTGCACGTGCAGAATCTCGTTGCAACGATCAGGAAGGTACAGGATCTGATGGTCTTGGTGATTACACAAGAGATTGTGATATTAAATAAAAAAAGATTAAGTAACCTACTTACTTAATCCTACTAAAAAGCGCTTCATATATATGAAGCGCTTTTTATGTTTACACCAAATTTACTTTTCCTGTTTACGGTGCTGTAGTTTCTTTTCATGGTTATCTTCTGCTTCATCAATAGAATGCGTAGTATGAAGGTTTTTTTCCTGCCCGGATAAGGTAGCCAGTTTTACATAATATGTTTTAAGAACCTCTATTTCATCTGATGTGAGATCTTCAATGTCTACCAGGCGGTTACTTGCCAGCTTATTACAGGCTATCAGTTCATTGAGTTTTAAATGCAGGGCTTTGGTATCCTTATTTTGCGATTGCTGGATTACAAATACCATTAAGAAAGTAACAATAGTTGTGCTGGTATTAATTACCAACTGCCAGGTATCTGAAAAATGGAATACAGGGCCTGTAACAGCCCAAAGAATAATAACCACGAAAGCGGAAATAAATGCAGCCGGACTTCCTGTTGCAGAAGTTACTTTAGACGAAAACTTATCAAATAATTTTTTCATACTCTTTAATTTTATGTAAATAAAAAACCACCTACATGATAGGTGGTTTAAAGATACTAATCGGAATTATACCGCAATAAAATACTTTTGTCTTTTGAAACAGTGAAATAAACTACATGTGGAACGATAGCCCAAAAGTAGATAAACCGGTGGAGAGGTCTAAAAATATACCGAAATTAGGTGTAACATGGCATTCGCTACCAACATGCAGGTTTCCGTATAGCGGAGAAGCATAATTTCTTACCGCCCTGTCTCCATAATATCCGTTTTCCCAGGTAGTAGTTCTGAAAGCTGCTCCCACAGAAGCAGCTGCATAAAAGTCCCACCTGTCTGAGGCCCTGAATAATTCATCAAAATAATATGTTCCTTTTGCACCAACAGGAATAGTCGTTTCCCTGTAATAGTAATTTCTGTAAGGGTTATCTTTGTTTCCCCAATACCTTTCACTGCGGTAGGAAGAAACAGATACAAACGGAGCCAATGTGAAATTCCTGAACAGGTCAAACTCGTAATTAAGACTTAAAGCCGGGGCTACTGACCCATAATATCCATAGTAACCAATCCCAAATCCAAGGTTAAGGGTTCTTCCAAATTTTTCCTGTGCTGTAATAGTTAAGCCGGATAAAATAATAGTGATGGTGATGATCAAACGTTTCATGATTTCTGATGTTATAATTTAACTGGTATGTATTAAAATAAAATGCCAGGGCATACGCTTTATTTTTTGAGGTATTTAACTTCTTTTTCCTCATATACTACGCGTACTGAAAATAAATTGGGATAGATGCCGTGGCCATGCTTTACCGCATAATTTTTTGTAAACTCAGCCCCAAAATATAAAAGAATAGAGGAATAATAGATCCATAGCAGCAGGATGATCAGTGATCCTGCGGCACCATAAGCGCTGGCGCTGGAAGAATTTGAAAGGTAAAGTCCTATTAAATATTTTCCTAATAAAAAAAGAAA
>Ga0247736_10000816_pt1 | contig 10485 bp, 10 predicted proteins | sample UWRJL193509B2_FD_180935 | JGI IMG/M metagenome (GOLD analysis project Ga0247736, IMG submission 180935) | Plant litter microbial communities from Arlington Agricultural Research Station in Wisconsin, United States - UWRJ-L193-509B-2 | ecosystem: Environmental > Terrestrial > Plant litter >...
ATCGATTGCGCCATTTGTTCGATGTAGGCCTGAAAATCTATTGAGCTGACGTTCCCCGATTGATACATTTTCTGGTGAATGAGGGCCATGGAACTGATACGGTTTTTGGCTTCGTTGATGGTTCTTTTCAGTTCTTCGCTGTCTGTGCGGTTTGCCTGTAGGTTAAGCAGGCTCGACACGATCTGTAAATTATTTTTTACCCTGTGGTGGATCTCCTTTAAAAGGATTTCTTTTTCACGCAGGGAACTTTCAATGAGTTCTTTTTTCTCTTCTGTTTCCTGTTTTTGAGATGCAATGATGTGATTGGCTTTTTTGGTATTTTGAAATCCTCTGTAAAAGGAAAAGGCCAGCAACAGCGCCAGTGCCATACCTATGGCAATAAGCCAGCTAATTTTTTTTGAACTTTCAATTTCTGACTGTTTTTGTAAAATGCCTTTCCGGTAAGTGGCAGCCGCTTCTACCTGCTTTAAGCTATCATAGCTGAACCGCGTTTGCAGCAGTTTTTGGCGGGTTTCGTTTTTAGTTAAGCTATCTGTTACCTGTTTCAATAGCTGCGACATTTCATAGGCATTTTTATAATTCCCTTTGGTAGCAAAAATTTCACTCAGGGCATCGCCGGCCTGTTTGATGTAATGAGCGTCATTAAGCCGTTGCGCCAGGCTTAACAGCCTTTGGTAATAGACTTCTGCCTGTGCCGTATTTTTTTGCCTCCTGTAAATATCAGCTACCCGGTTAAGTGTTTCCAAGGTCGGTTTTTTATCAGCCAGGCTTTCATGAATCACCAATGCTTTTTGATAATACTCCAATGCCAAAGACAGCTCGTTATTTTTTAAATAATAGTTTCCAAGGCTGGATAATGCATTAGAAACACCAGCCCGGTCATGATTTATTTCGGCTGTTTTGAGGTTTTTTAAATAGGTAGTAAGTTCCGTCTTATTATCAGTGGGGGTAACTGTATGGCTGGTCAGCACTTTTGGTGTGTCTGCCAATAGCACGGGCTGTTTATCATTAGGAGGTACAGTGGTGGTTTTTGTGTATTTATCTTTGCTCTTATGATGGTTAGGGTTTTGGTCCTGTAACAGGGAATGGCTTGTATCGCTTACCTGGGCATAATTGCCGGGAGTGATAAACCATAAAAACCACATGATGAGTACCCACCGTTTGCCCATTTCTTTAGCTGTTTACACAAAGATATGTATTTGCTGTTTGGCTGTATGCCGTTTAACCAATTTTATCCCACAAGCTTGTGGAATTATTGAGAACACTTCCTGATACGATACCTGAAAAGAGCCGGCATGCACTGCCCGAAGCGACAATTTACAGGATGATGCAACATTATAATTACTACCGGGAGTGACGATGTTGTACATAAATTTTGTTTTGAAGGGGGGAAGGATATCGCTCTTTTAATAGTACTTTTGAGCGAGGAAAAAAGCTAAACTGTTAACCGGTAGCTGCTTAAAAACTTACATCATCTATGAATACACATTCAAAAAACGCTTTACTGTTTATTTTTATCACACTTTTAATTGATTGTACTGGTATAGGAATTATCATACCGGTTACGCCAAAGCTGATAGAAGAGTTAACGGGTGGCGGTGTGAGTGAAGCGGCAAAATACGGTGGCTGGTTATCGGTAGCCTATGCCGTGATGCAATTCCTTTTTTCGAGTGTTTTGGGGGGCTTAAGTGATAAATACGGGCGCAGACCCGTGTTGCTTTTATCCTTATTGGGATTAGGAATTGATTATATTTTCCTGGCCGTGGCACCAAGTATTTTTTGGTTATTTGTTGGCCGTATGATAGCCGGTGTATCAGGGGCAAGTTTTACAACAGCTTCAGCTTTTATTGCGGATGTGAGTGCGCCTGAAAAAAGAGCGCAGAACTTTGGAATGATCGGCGTTGCCTTTGGTTTGGGATTTATCCTGGGGCCTTTAATTGGCGGCATATTCAGCCAGTTTGGTACACGCGTTCCTTTTTTAATTGCAGCAGGTTTATCTTTATTAAATGCCCTGTATGGTTATTTTGTTTTGCCCGAATCGTTACTCCCGGAGAATAGAAGGGCCTTCGACTGGAAACGTGCAAATCCTGTAGGTATGTTGCTGAATATGAAACGTTATAAATCCTTATTCGGACTCATTGCCATTATTTTTTTATTGAACATTGCAGGGCATGCCGCACAATCTACCTGGACGTATTTTACTATGTTTAAGTTTAACTGGACAGAACAAATGGTTGGCTATTCACTGGCATTTGTTGGGTTATCGATTGGCATAGTACAGGGAGGTTTGATCCGTGTGATCGTGCCTAAGATTGGAGAAGCGAAATCTATTTTTTTAGGGCTTGCATTATACCTGGTAGGTTTTTGTTTATTTTCACTGGCCAGTCAGGGCTGGATGATGTTTGCCTTTATGGTTCCTTATGCACTGGGCGGACTTTCCGGCCCTGCATTGCAAGGCATTATATCCAATAAAGTGGCCGCTAATGAGCAGGGAGAAATACAGGGAGTGTTAACCAGCCTCATCAGTCTTACCGCCATTGTGGGGCCCCTGGTGATGACCAACTCTTTTTATTATTTCACACAGGGCAATGCTCCCGTGCAGTTACCGGCTATCCCGTTTATTATTGGCGCGGCTTTAACGGTTGTTTGCCTTATTATTGCTGTAAAAGCAGTTCCTAAGGCTATTAATCATTAGTATATTTTATGAGTTTGGCGTAGGTTGCCTGTTTTTATTATTACTCAATAAAATGTAAATTTGATTTTTAAACTCATCCATTGAAAACCTTATCACTCCTTATCATACTTAGTTTTTCGGCTTTGGTGCTTCCTATGTGTAAACCATCGCACGCGTATGATAAATACATTAAAGAACTGGATAGTCTTAAAATTGTGGTGGAGCAGGCCATTGACCATTTCAAAACAATTGACAGCCTGCGCTGCTATGACGCTTTTTCCAAACAATATACTTATAATGCTTTTATTACGACGCATGTACAGGATACGGTTTCAAAATCTTCTGCTGAAGCCATGCAAGCTTTTTTTGCAACAGGCAAGCCACTAAATAATTACCTGGCCATGAGGCCTGTTTGGCTTGCAGAAGCCAATGCGCGTGTGAAACAGCTGAGTACTTTATCCACTGATCTTAAAAACGATAATATTGAAACGGCTGAAGCGGTTGAATTTATTAATGAAGAAAAAAAACAATCGGAGAAAATTATTGAGGAACTTAAAGTAAATACCGCGCTGTTAAGAAAACACCTTGACCTGTATGCTAAAAACCTGCCGCTGATAGAAGCCATGATCAAAGAAAGAAATAGCGGACAATTGCCAGAATTGATTAAACCCGAAATAAAACTGCTGTGAAAAAGATCCTCCTCATTGTTTGTCTGATCATTGCTGCCATACCGGGATTGTATGCCCAGAAGGGAAATGATGACCAGCTCGCTATGTATTACTATGAAAGGAAGGAATATGATAAAGCAGTAAGCTACTTTGAAAAAATATATGATAAAAATCCTGATGCCTATTATACCTATTACTACAACTGCTTAACAGAATTAAAAGAATTTGGCAAGGCCGAAAAGATCACGAAAAAACAACTGAAGCGGAATGATGATAATGTGTATTTATATGTGCGTTTAGGGAACATTTATAAGCTGCAGGGTAATCCTGATAAAGAAAAGGAACAGTACAACAAGGCTGTAAAAGAGCTGGTGCCCGAACAGAGTGCTATTTTTGCTTTGGCTCATGCTTTTGAAGATGCTACCCTGTTTGACTATGCCATTGAGGTGTATAAAAAAGGCAGAAAAGAATTCCCTACAACCTACCCGTTTTTTTATGAAATAGCGGAGCTGTATAAAAAGAAAGGCGACCTTAAAGCCATGATCAATGAATACCTTGATGCCATTGATTTCAGGGAAAGTGAGTTATATACTGCACAGGCTAACTTACAACAGTCGCTTGGGTATGATGATAAAAACGGAGGCTTTAATAACCCCTTACTAAAACAGGAGTTACAAAAACGGATTCAGAAAAGTCCTGATAAAGTTGTGTTCTCGGAGTTTTTAATTTTCCTGCAAAACCAGCAAAAAGATTTTGAAGGATCATTTACACAAAGTAAGGCCCTTGATAAACGCCAGAAAGAGGACGGGACGCGCATTATGGAGCTTGCCAAGCTTTGCATCAGTAATGAAAATTATACGGTAGCTGAAAAATGTTACCAATACATCATCAGCAAAGGAAAAGAAAATCCGTATTACGATATTGCCATTATCGAAAAACTAAACACTTCCTTCATCCGCCTTACCTTACAGAATAATCCTCCCGTTACAGAGGTAATGCTTCTGGAAACAAGCATAGAATCTGCGATTAAGGAGTACGGTGTCACAAATATGACCTTGCCCCTGATAAAAAAATCGGCTCTTTTAAAGGCGTATTATTTAAACAAACCGCAGGAGGCGATTGAAAGTCTTGAAAATACGATCACACAGTATTCGTTCGCAAAAAACACATTGGCAGATATTAAACTCGATCTAGGGGATATGAATTTACTGGTGGGAAATATCTGGGATGCGTCTTTGCTGTATTCACAGGTTGAAAAGGATTTTAAATATGAACCGGTAGGGCAGGATGCAAAGTTCAGAAATGCGAAACTAAGTTATTATGCGTCTGATTTTCAGTGGGCCAAATCACAATGTGATGTTTTAAAAGGCGCTACCAGCAAGGTTATTGCCAATAACGCTCTTGATCTTTCTTTAATTATTACAGATGCCATTGGTGTTGATACTAATGATGTGCCACTAAGCATGTTTGCTTCTGCGGAGTTGTTGATCCTGCAGCATCAGTACGACAGGGCAATTGCACGTTTGGATAGCATTAATACTTTATTTAGTGAACATACGTTAGGAGATGATATTTATTATAAAAAAGCAGAAATTTACAAGCGCACGAACCGTTATGCAGAAGCCGAAAAAATGTATCAGAATATTGTAGAGTTTTATCCCAATGAGTTGTATGGCGATGATGCCTTATTTAAAGAAGCGGAATTGAACGAGCGCTATCTCAATAATCAGGAAAAAGCCAGGGAGCTATACCAGGACCTGTTGGTAAAATATCCGGGAAGCATTTACGTGGTGGAGGCCCGTAAGCGTTTCCGTGATATGAGGGGTGATGTGATCAATTAGAAATTAAGTACTATAAAATTAAAACCATGTTCATATATAACGTAACTGTAAGTATTGATAAAGCGGTAGCCAAAGAATGGCACCATTGGATGAAAACCATGCACATTCCGCAGGTAATGGAAACAAACCTTTTTACGGAGTATAAAATGTGTAAAGTACTGAATGTAAATGATGAAGGCGAAACTTACTCAACGCAATACACGTTTAAGAGTATGCCTGATATTGAAGCGTATCAAAAAGAGCATGCGCCGCGCTTACAGGCCGATATGAAAGCGTTGTATGACGGCAAATATGTTGCTTTCAGAACCTTACTGGAAATTGTTTAATTCAACAAATGAAAGCTGTTGCTCTATTTATCATTTTTTTAAGCAGCTGTTACAATTGTATAGCCCAGCAAAAAAACCTGTTGATTGATGTGTTTACGCTAGGGCATTTTAAACGTTATCATATTTCTCAGAATTCGGCTTTTACCTATAAACTAAAAGGGAGCTCCCATAGGCAGACACATACACTGGTTGATATGAGTGATAGTACTTTATATATTGAAACAGGAGAAGCGATCCATTTGACTGACGTTAAAAAAATAATCATCGACCGCTCTAGTTTTCTGACGCGACAGATATCAACTAAGTTTCGGATTGCCGGAGTAGCATATATAGGTATGATTGCCTTTAATAATGCAAGATCCGATGATTCCCCTATACTTGATAAAACTACATTATTGGTAGGCGCCTCCATTTTTTTAGTTGGAGAAATAGCACATGTTGCCAATAAAAAAAGGATACGAATAGGTAAAAACAGAACATTAAAAATAGTAGATTTAAGTTTAAATTAAAATTTAATCATCACTTCTTTATACGAGTCAGGGAGTCCAGAATAGAATCAATTTCTTTTACATAATTAGCCCCTGTGCCTTCTAATCTATAAAGTACTTTATGCGTTTTATTATCGTAAATAACCGTGCATGGATGCGATTGAATATTTAAAGTGTTTTTAAGTGCTTCACCTTTGTAGTAAAGGTTATATTTCAGGTTATATTTTTGTTTGATTTCTTTTATATTTTCCAGGTCTTTATCTGTATCATTTAGAATAACAAAATTGATGTTAGTGTTATTATAGCGTTTATAGAGGTCGTTTAATTTTTGAAGATTTAATAAACAAGGTGCACAGGAAACATACCAAAATTCGAGTAAAGTATAGCCCTGCGTTATATTTTTTGATGAATGAACAGATCCTTGCAAATCAGCATAATCGAAATCGGGAATAGTATTTGAAAGATGATCATTTCCCATGGAATCGGCAGAAACACCTTTATATTCTTTTGCTTTACGAATACTATTCTCATAATTGTCCAGATTGAGCTGTAGATCAGGATAAGTAAAGTATTTAAAATCTTTTTGAGTAAAAGGAATACCGCTAATGCTAAGCTCCATTACATTAAATTCGAAATAAATTCTACGGGTTAATTGGTTATAACATAAAAAAGTATGCTCGCTTAAAAGTTGGCCCAGGCTATCTTTATCATAACCAGGTTCGGTATAGTAGCGTTCAATTAACGCAACATCTCCAATCTTCGTTTTTTTATGAATTCCTGCTAAGGTATCTGTTTCAAGACGGGTGATGTATGCCGCGTCATTTACAAAGAGAGGAATAAGTTCATATTCAAAACCTCCCAAGGGCCGTCCATCTTCATCTAGACTGTTATTTTTATCTACAATCCCGGTTTTTATATTGAGTTGACCATGCTCATTTTTATGTCGGTAGTATAATATACTATCGGCGGATACTAAATTATAGTATAAAGCAGAATCGTATGTATAGGTTAACCGCCCGGATAGGCTGAGCTTTGAGCCATCTAATGAGTTGTGAGTCACATATTTTACATCTATAGTTGTAGCCTGGCCCGATGGATTGGAGCAAGCCGCTACCAATAAGAGCGCAGAAAAACATAAAAAGATATTATATTTCATTAAGAGCGTTTGCATTAATGACAATGAAACCGTCATCGGTGTTTAAATCAATTATATTTGAAGAACCATTTGATTTTTTCTTGGTAACTCTTTTGGCGTGCAATTTGCAAGTTTGGCAATTTTTTGCGATACATTTTGCCGTTATTGTTCCGTCTTTAGATTTTGTTAGATCCGCTTGACACGATGCAGAAGTAGATATTGCTAATGCACATGTGCAGTTGAATTCAATAGTTGTAGCAGTTTCTCCCCCCTCAAGATAGTTTTCAATTTCATGATCAGGTTTGAAAGGAATTAGATACATGTTTCCTGTTGTAGGCGAGTTTATAGTTATATTATTTTCAGGGGATATCGTATGATTAACCTCATCGTCAAATCCATAAAAAGTAGAAGTGTTTTTCAAATCGGGATTATAAGGAACAATTGTGCGATTTAATGTAACATCGTTATCAGCATTTTTTGTAATAATAAGTTGATAAATAACATTCGTTTCAGCATCTTTAGAATAAAGGGTTATGGCAGATAAACGCTTATTTTCAGAATTTGAAGTATTTGTAAAACGGGAATTTGAAGAGTTACTTTTTTTACAACCGACATATAATACTAAGCTAATAATTAAGCCAAAAAGGCAAGCATAAACAATTGAACTACTTTTTTTCATAATAATATTTTTTAATTTTCTGTTCTATTAACATTAATCAAAAATACAGTATCTTAGTAGTGTAAATATAATCGAAAAAAGACTATTTTATATAATAAAAAGACTATTCTAAATATGAGAGATATTAAAAATCAATATTTGAACGTTGCATCCAAGATAAAAAAAATAAGAGAAATAAAAGGATTTTCTCAGGATTATGTTGCTTCAAAATTAGATATTACTCAAAACACTTATAGTAAAATTGAAAGAGGAGAGGCACAAATAACTATTGATAAATTATCAGCTATTTGTGAAGTATTGGAAATTGATTTTAACACATTATTTAACTTCGACGAAAACCTGATTTTTAATAATTGTAATCAAACGGGAAATTTCGGAAACAATAATACACTTGTTTTAAATACACTTGAAAAAATTCAGGAAGTATATGATAAATTAATCCAGTCTAAGGATGCCGAAATAAGTACATTGAAGAATCTTCTGGAAAATTTAAACAAAAAATAAGTGGCTTCACCCGTAAAAGCAAAAAAACATTTAGGCCAGCACTTTTTAACGGACTTAAATATTGCACAGAAAATAGTTAATGCCGTACCGCAGGATGAGCTTGCAATTCTTGAAATTGGTCCGGGAACGGGTGTTTTAACCCAATACCTGATCGAGAGAGATAATTTTACAGCGTTTGATATCGATATCGAATCTATTGAGTTTTTGAAACAAAAGTATCCTCAGTTTGCAGACAAAATTGTGTTCCAGGATTTCCTGGAGGCAGATCTTACACCTTTTGCCTCTAAGGGCAAATTTAAAGTAGTGGGCAATTTTCCTTATAATATTTCCACGCAAATTATGTTCAGGGTATTGGAACATCGTGCCGATATTACCTCCCTGGTAGGAATGTTCCAGAAAGAAGTGGCACAGCGCATTGCGGAGAAACCCGGCTCAAAGGCCTATGGTATTTTAAGTGTGTTGTTGCAGGCATTTTATAAAATAGACTATTTATTTACGGTAAGCGAACATGTGTTTAACCCGCCACCAAAAGTAAAATCGGCCGTGATTCGTTTAACGCGGAATTCTACAGTGGCGTTGGAGTGTGATGAAGAGTTGTTTTTTAAAGTGGTAAAGGCTTCTTTTAACCAACGTCGCAAAACGGTGCGGAATTCGGTAAAAGTACTTAGTGGAAACAGCGTGGTTGAATCTGTATTTTTAGATAAAAGAGCTGAGCAGTTATCTGTACCTGATTTTGTGGCTTTAACCAATGCCATAGCACTTGCCATAAAGAAGTAGGTTTCACCTACAAATAGAAGCGCTTTGCCTTGATTGTTTGTTCCGTAAACACCATAAACTTATTTTTATGTATTGAAAATGAACAGACGTAATCTTATGATCCACATACTGGGTTGCCTGATATTTTTATCGGTGCCTGTTTTATTTTCTCCTGACTTTGGCGAGTTTAAACGTGTTTTTTTTCTAAGGGATTTTACTGTTACCGTGCTGTTGCTGGTGTTCTTTTATGTAAATTATTATTACCTGACTCCGGCATTTTATATTCCTAAAAAATACACGACTTTTTTCGGGTTAGTGTTTTTATGCTGCATTATTATTTTATTGTTGCCTGAGCTTCTTATTCATCACCGACCAATACACATAAAAATGCATGACGACTTTGACCCTACCGGCAAGGGTCCCAGGCATGGCAATCCTTTTTTCTTTTTATTTAACCATCATTTTCTGCACTTTGGTATTGTATTCATTTTCTCAATGCTTTTAAAGATCAGGGAACAACTCACACAAACTGAAACTGAAAAATCCAATGCGGAATTAAATTACCTGAAGGCACAGATCAATCCTCACTTTTTATTTAATACCCTCAACACCATTTATTCGTTATCTATTTTAAAGAGCGATAAAACATCGGATGCGGTGGTGAAATTATCGGATATGATGCGCTATGTGCTGAGCGATGGCAATACCAAGTTTGTATCGCTTGAAAAGGAGCTGAACTATATTTCAAATTACATTGAGCTTCAACGGATACGCTTAACGCCAAACGTAAAGCTGATATATGAATGTGAAGGAAATCGCTTTGATAAAAAAATAGCACCCCTGGTGTTAATTCCCTTTATTGAAAATGCGTTTAAGCATGGCGTTAATTCCGAAGAAAATTCTGAAATTGAGATTAAGATCAACATAACTGACACAGAGCTTGAATTGATGGTGAAAAATAACTGCGTGACAAGTGATACCAATACCTTGAATAAAAGTGGTTTGGGAATTGAGAATACCCGTCAGCGCTTAAGCCTGTTGTATCCTGAAAGCCATAAACTGGACATTACAGAAATAAACCATTGTTTTATCGTACGCCTTAAACTGTCTATCCATGATTAAAGCATTAGCCATCGACGATGAACCCTTAGCATTAAGTGTTATCGAAAATTTTTGCGGACAGGTTGATTATATTGACCTTCAAAAAACATTTACCAAACCTAACGAAGCATTAAAGCATCTTAAAAAATTTCCGGTTGATCTGCTGTTCCTGGATATTCACATGCCTTCTTTATCAGGCTTAGAGTTTTACAAGAATATTGAACAGAACACCATGGTTGTTTTTTGTACAGCCCATGGGCAATATGCTGTGGAAGGATTTAATTTAAACGCATTGGATTACCTGCTAAAGCCT
>Ga0247736_10000818_pt1 | contig 10473 bp, 20 predicted proteins | sample UWRJL193509B2_FD_180935 | JGI IMG/M metagenome (GOLD analysis project Ga0247736, IMG submission 180935) | Plant litter microbial communities from Arlington Agricultural Research Station in Wisconsin, United States - UWRJ-L193-509B-2 | ecosystem: Environmental > Terrestrial > Plant litter >...
GTGACCTTGGGTAGCTGTTCCACCACCGCCGGAACCTTGTCCGCGACCTCTTCTAAAATTATTTTTTACTGAACCTTCTGCAGGCGATAATGAATTTAATTTCATTTTAAAATATCTTTATTAATTAAATTTTTTCTACTGTTAACAAATGCGCAACTGCATTGATCATACCCTGTATTTGCGGAGTAACCTCTTTAATTACAGTTTGCTGTGTTTTTCTTAAGCCTAAAGCCTGAACTGTTGCGCGAGTTCTAACGTTTCTTTTGATGAAACTCTTAGATAATGTGATTTTAACCTGTGCCATATCTTCTTTTTATTATCCGTTAAATACTCTGTCTAATGTAATCCCTCTTTGTCTTGAAATAGCTAAAGGATCGCGCATTTTTGCTAAAGCATCGATTGTTGCTTTTACAACGTTATGTGGGTTTGAAGATCCTTTGGATTTAGCTAATACATCAGTAATACCAACGCTTTCTAAAACAGCACGCATCGCACCACCGGCAATTACACCTGTACCATGAGCAGCCGGTTTAAGGAATACTCTTGATCCACCGAATTTACCGTTTTCAGGGTGAGGAACTGTACCTTTTAAAACAGATACTTTTACTAAGTTCTTTTTAGCATCATCAATACCTTTGGTGATAGCATCTGTAACTTCATTTGCTTTACCTAATCCGTATCCTACAACACCTTTTTCGTCACCAACAACAACGATTGCAGCGAAACTAAAGTGACGACCACCTTTTGTTACTTTTGTTACACGTTGGATCGCAACTAATTTATCTTTTAGTTCGATGTCGGTAGACTTTACTTTTTTTACAACTTCTTTTGACATGTTATGAATGTTCTTTTTATACTAATTAAAATTTTAAACCTGCTTCACGAGCGCCTTCTGCCAATGATTTGATACGGCCATGGTATAAGTAACCATTTCTGTCAAATACGACAGAGCTAAGGCCTGTTGAAGTTGCTTTTTCAGCGATTAACTTACCAACTAATTTAGCTTGTTCAAGTTTAGTTATTTTTGAATCTTTAATAGATTTATCGTTTGAACCTGCAGCTATAAGCGTTTTACCGGTTTTGTCGTCTATTAATTGAGCATAAATACCTGAGTTACTTCTAAACACGCTTAAACGTGGTGTTGAGGAAGTTCCTGTAATGGTTTTACGGATTTTAAATTTAATGCGTTCTCTTCTTTGTTTTTTATTGAGTGCCATCTTTCCAGTTTTTTGAAGATGATTAATACTAATTTAATTATGTTATTTTTTGCTTGCTGATTTGCCCGCTTTACGACGTAAAATTTCGCCTGTAAATTTGATACCTTTTCCTTTGTATGGTTCAGGTTTACGTAAGCTACGGATTTTTGCGGCAACCATTCCTAATAATTGCTTATCAGAACTTTCTAAAGTAATTTTAGGGTTTTGACCTTTTTCAGAAGCAGTTGTTATTTTAATTTCGTTTGGTAATTCAAACACAACGTTGTGAGAGAAACCTAACGCTAATTCCAATAGCTGACCTTTGTTAGAAGCACGGTAACCTACACCTACTAACTCTTGTTCTGTTTTATATCCTTCAGAAACACCTTTAACCATGTTAGCGATTAAAGAACGGTATAAACCGTGTAATGCCCTGTGGCGTTTTTGATCAGTAGGACGGGAAACGTTAATGTTTCCATCTTCTACTTTTACAATAATATCTGAGTCAATAGTTTCTGATAAAGAACCTAATTTGCCTTTAACTGAAACTGTTGTTCCTTTTACATCTACTTCAACTCCTGCTGGAATTGTGATTGGTAATTTTCCTATACGTGACATGATTTTTTCCTCCCTCTAATTATGAAATGTAACATAAAACTTCACCACCAACGTTTAGCTTACGAGCTTCTTTATCAGTCATTACACCTTTTGATGTAGAGATAATAGCAACGCCTAATCCGTTTAATACTTTTGGCATCGTATCAACACCTGAATACTTACGTAAACCTGGTTTAGAAACTCTGTCTAAAGTGCGGATAGCCGATAGTTTGTTTACTGGATTGTACTTAAGAGCTATTTTGATAGTCCCTTGTTTTTTGTCGTTCTCTTCAAACTTGTAGTTTAAGATGTAACCTTTATCAAAAAGAATTTTTGTGATTTCTTTTTTTAGGTTTGACGCCGGAATCTCAACGATTCGGTGGTTTGCGCTAATCGCATTTCTTACGCGAGTTAGGTAATCTGAAATTGTATCTGTCATTTTATTTGTTTTTATATGTTATCCCGCAAGCGGGATAATTATACATTAATACTCTTTTTTAGAAGCTTGATTTGGTAACACCCGGAATCAATCCGAACAATACCATTTCACGGAACGTTACACGGCTGATACCGAAATCTCTCATGTAACCACGTGGACGACCGGTTAATTTACAACGGTTACGCATTCTTACTTTAGAAGAATTTTTTGGTAATTTTTGTAAACCTACTGAGTCACCAGCTTTTTTTAATTCTGCACGTTTTGCTGCGTAAGTATCTACTAATTTTTTTCTCTTAGCATCACGAGCGATCATTGATTCTTTTGCCATCTTATTTTTTTTTCAGGATGTAAATATATTATTTCTTTTTGAAAGGAATACCAAATTCTGTTAATAAAGCATGAGCTTCTTTATCTGTAGGGGCAGAAGTTACAAAAGTAATGTCCATACCCTGGATTTTGCTCACTTTATCGATATCGATCTCCGGGAAGATGATTTGCTCGGTAATACCCAATGTGTAGTTACCACGGCCATCAAATCCTTTGTCATTAACTCCTTTGAAATCACGGATACGTGGTAATGAAGACGCGATCAAACGATCCAGGAATTCATACATTTTATCGCCACGTAGTGTTACGCGAACACCGATAGCTACACCTTTACGTAATTTAAAGTTAGAAATATCTTTAGTAGAATAGGTCGGAACTGCTTTTTGACCAGAAATGGTAGTCATTTCTTTAACAGCAGATTCGATCATTTTTTTATCCGAAACAGCGTCACCAATACCTTGGTTGATGCAGATTTTCTCTAATTTAGGCACTTGCATTGCTGAAGTGTATTGAAATTGTTTTTTCAAGTTTGATACAATTTCAGCTTTGTATTTGTCCTTTAGTCTTGGGGAATAAGTTGCTGTAGCCATTGTTATTTAATTACTGCTTTAGTTTTTTTAGAAATACGTTCTATTTTGTTAGTTTTAGCGTCTACTGTGCGACCAATTCTAACTGTTTTTCCACCTTCAGAAAACATTAAGTTTGAGATATGGATAGAACCTTCTTGTTTAACAATACCACCGTTAGCGTTTTTTGCGCTAGGTTTGGTGTGTTTACTAATCATGTTAACACCTTCAACAATGGCTCTTTCTTTTTTAGTATCTATAGATACAATTTTACCTTCTTGGCCTCTGGATTCGCCAGATATTACTTTTACAGTATCGCCTTTTTTTAATTTTAATTTTGACATTTCTTTCGCTATTATGTATTAAAGCACTTCTGGTGCCAATGAAATGATTTTCATGAATTGTTTATCACGTAATTCACGAGCTACCGGGCCAAAGATACGTGTTCCGCGTATTTCATCCCCTTGGTTTAAGATAACACAAGCGTTATCATCAAAGCGAATATAAGAACCATCTGCGCGACGAATTTCTTTTTTTACCCTAACAACTACTGCTTTATGCACAGTTCCTTTTTTAACGTTACCTGAAGGTAAAGCGCTTTTAATTGTAACAACTATTTTATCTCCTATGGATGCGTAGCGTTTTTTTGTACCACCTAACACACGGATAACAAGAACTTCTTTCGCTCCACTGTTATCTGCTACTGCTAATCTTGATTCGTTTTGTACCATTTTTTCTTAAACTTTTTATAAGTATTATTTTACTTTTTCTAAAACTTCAACCAGACGCCAGTTTTTAGATTTACTCAAAGGACGTGTTTCTGCAATTTTAACAGTGTCTCCGATGCTGCATTCGTTGTTCTCATCATGAGCTACGAATGTAGATGTTTTATTAACGAATTTACCGTATTTAGGATGTTTTACTTTACGCATAACCGCAACTACAATCGACTTTTGCATTTTGTTGCTCTTTACGATCCCTACTTTTTCTTTTCTTAAATTTCTTTCTTCCATTTCCATTTTATTTAGAAGCGTTGTTTCTTTTTGTTAATTCAGTAGCTAAACGAGCAACTACTTTGCGGCTATCGCGGATTTTGATAGGGTTTTCAATTGGTGAGGTAGCGTGGTTTAAACGTAATTTCGTTAAGTTCGCTTTTTCTTCTCTCACTTTATCTTGTAACTCTGCTGTTGACAAGGCAACGATGTCTGTATTTTTCATTTTCTTAAATCGTGTTGATTATACTGTTGCTTCTACGTAATCTCTACGAACAACAAATTTAGTAACAATTGGTAATTTCTGAGCAGCTAAACGTAAAGCTTCTTTTGCTACTTCCATAGGAACGCCTTCTGCTTCGAATAACATACGACCTTTTTTTACCGGAGCAACCCAATATTCAGGAGCACCTTTACCTTTACCCATACGAACCTCTGCCGGTTTTTTGGTAATAGGTTTGTCTGGAAAAATACGGATCCATACCTGGCCTTCACGTTTCATGAAACGTGTAAGGGCGATACGCGCTGATTCTATCTGACGAGCAGTAACCCAGCTTTCATCTAATGCTTTTATTCCAAATGAACCGAAGGCTAATTGATCACCACGTTTGGCGTTGCCTTTCATTTTCATTTTGTGCATTTTTCTATATTTCGTTCTTTTTGGCTGTATCATTTTCTGTATACCTTTTAAATGCTTTTACTTTTTTTAAATTATTTGTCGTTTCTTTTGCTGTTGTCTCTTTTTGGACCACGACCTGCGAATTTTGGAGCAGGAGTATTAGTTCCTGTTTTTTTCTCTTTATCTAAACCGAAGTTTGGAGATAAATCACGTTTTCCATAAATTTCACCCTTGCAGATCCAAACTTTAACACCAATACGACCATAAGTTGTGTGAGCTTCAGCAATAGCATAATCGATATCAGCTCTTAACGTCTGTAACGGAGTACGTCCCTCTTTATATCCTTCTGATCTTGCCATCTCAGCACCGCCTAAACGACCGGATACTTTGATTTTGATTCCTTCTGCGCCCATACGCATAGTTGATGCGATAGACATTTTTGCAGCTCTACGGAAAGAAATACGTCCTTCAATCTGACGGGCAATACTGTCTGATACTAAACGCGCATCCAACTCAGGGCGTTTAATTTCAAATATATTGATTTGAATTTCTTTCTTAGTTACTTTTTTTAACTCTTCTTTTAATTTATCTACTTCCTTACCACCTTTTCCGATAATAATACCCGGACGAGCTGTGTTAATTGTAACGGTAATTAACTTTAAGGTTCTTTCAATAACGATTTTAGAAATGCTGCCTTTTGGCAAACGAACTTTTAAATAGTTACGGATTTGAGTGTCTTCAACTAATTTATCAGCGTAATCTCTTCCGCCAAACCAGTTAGAATCCCAACCTTTAATAACTCCTAAACGTAAACCTATTGGATTTGCTTTTTGTCCCATTTCCTTATATTAATTTTTTTTATCTTCTGATTTAGTTATTGCAGCTGCTCTTCTCTCAGCTTTTTTAGTACTGGCAACTGCAGTACCTACTTCTAAAGTTACGTGGTTAGAACGTTTTCTGATCCTGTAACCACGACCCTGAGGTGCAGTACGTAAACGTTTTGCCATGATAGCACTGTCAACCATTACTGAAGTAACAAATAATGTGTTTTCTTCAGGACGTGTACCGGTTTTTGCTTCGTAATTTGCTATTGCAGATTTTAATAGTTTTTCCAAACGGCCTGATGCTTCACGTGTATTGAATTTTAACACGTTTAATGCTTTATATGCTTCCATACCTCTTACTAAATCCGCAACCTGGCGCATTTTACGAGGTGATGTAGGGCAGCTGTTTAATTTAGCGAAATAAGTACTCTTATTTGCTTCTTTGCGTGCCTCTGCTACTAATCTTTTTCTTTTACCCATGACTTAATTTCTTTATTACTTCTTGTTATTACCTGAATGACCTTTGAATGAACGTGTTGCAGCAAATTCACCTAATTTATGACCTACCATGTTTTCAGTAACATAAACCGGGATAAATTTATTTCCGTTATGTACTGCGAAGGTATGTCCAACCATTTCAGGGTAAATAACAGAACGACGAGCCCATGTTTTAAGAACTGTCTTTTTGTTACTCTCATTCATTTGAGTAACTTTTTTCTCTAAGTTGTGGTCAATAAAAGGACCTTTTTTTAATGATCTTGCCATTGTTTGTTTTTTGGTTATGAATCCCGACAAATGCCGGGACCATTAAACGTTAATTACTATTTACTTCTTTTTTTAATGATATGCTGGTTAGAAGATTTCGCTTTGTAGCGGGTTTTGTAACCTTTAGCAGGAATACCGTTACGAGAACGGGGTTGCCCACCTGATGCACGACCTTCACCACCACCCATTGGATGATCCACAGGGTTCATGGCTACCGGACGTGTACGTGAACGACGACCTAACCAACGTGAACGACCTGCTTTACCGGAGATCTCTAAGCTGTGATCAGGATTAGATGTAGCACCGATAGTAGCTTTACATGTAATCAAAATCATACGAACCTCACCTGAAGGCATACGTAATACTGCGTATTTGCCGTCACGTGCTGTTAACTGAGCATAAGTACCTGCAGAACGTGCCATAGCACCACCCTGACCAGGACGTAACTCTATATTGTGAACGATGGTACCTAATGGAACATCTGATAAAAACATACAGTTTCCTACTTCAGGAGTTGCTGTTGCACCAGACATTACTTTTTTACCAACTTCTAAACCATGAGGAGCAATAATATAACGTTTCTCACCGTCTTTGTAATGAATTAAAGCAATACGGGATGTACGGTTAGGATCATATTCGATAGAAGCAACAACTCCTTCGATACCATCTTTATTACGTTTGAAATCAATGATACGGTATTGTTTTTTGTGACCACCACCGATGTTGCGGATAGTCATTTTACCTGTATTATCACGTCCACCGCTGTTTTTAACTGATGTTAATAAGCTTTTTTCAGGAACGTTTGTAGTGATATCTGAATTATCACTTGCTATTTTAAAACGTTGACTTGGCGTCAACGGTCTGAATTTCTTTAATGCCATTTTCTATGTCTTTTATCAGATTAAATATTAGCGTAAAAATCAATTACTTCGCCAGCTTTTAATGTGACAAAAGCTCGTTTTGAACGGTTTACGCGGCCTACAGCAATACCACGGGTGGTATTACGTGTTTTTACTTTACCAACGTATTGTTGAGTGTTTACTGCATCAACTTTTACTCCGTACATTTTTTCAACAGCTTGTCTTATTTGTACTTTATTGGCGCTTCTATCTACCACAAAACCATAGCGATTCAACTTCTCGGCCAAAGAAGTCATCTTTTCGGTGATGATTGGTTTTATTAATATTTCCATTTTATTTGTTTAATAATGATTCTAATACTTTAACCGAGCTTTCAGAAAGAATTAATGTCTGTGCATTAACAATATCATAAGTGTTTAATTCAGAAGCTGTTACTACTTTAGCACCTTCTAAATTTCGGGACGACAAATATACATTTTTATTTGAATCTCCCAACACTAATAATGTTTTTTTATCAGATAAGTTCAGATTCTTGATTAGTTCAACGTAATTACTTGTTTTTGGAGCATCAAATGTGAAGTCTTCCAATACAGTGATGGCGTTTTCTTTTGCTTTGTAAGTTAAGGCTGAAACCCTTGCCAATACTTTTACTTTTTTATTTAATTTGAAAGAGTAATCGCGTGGACGAGGACCAAATGCACGGCCACCACCAACGAAAACAGGAGACTTCATAGAACCCGCACGGGCTCCACCAGTACCTTTTTGACGTTTCAATTTTTTAGTCGTACGAGAAATCTCAGCACGCTCTTTTGATTTGTGAGTTCCCTGGCGCTGAGCAGCTAAATAATGCTTAACGTCTAGGTATATACTATGGTCACTTGGCTCTGCGCCAAAGATCCCATCTGCTAAATCTACTTTCTTAGCAGTTTTTTTTCCGCTTATGTTTAATATTTCTACTTGCATGATTACTTCTCGATTATAACGTAAGACCCCTTAGCACCCGGAATAGAACCTTTAATTAAAAGCACATTCTTTTCTGCCATTATTTTAACTACTACCAGGTTTTGGATTTTTTTTCTGTCTCCACCCATTCTTCCTGCCATACGCATACCTTTGAATACACGAGAAGGATCCGAAGATGCTCCTAATGAACCAGGTGCTCTTTGACGATCATGCTGACCGTGAGTAGATCCACCAACACCACCAAATCCGTGACGTTTTACTACACCTTGAAAACCTTTACCTTTAGATGTACCAACAACATCTACGAAGTCACCTTCTGCAAACATATCTAATGTGACAACGTCACCTAAATTTTTTGTTTCTTCAAAAGAACGGAACTCAACAATTTTACGTTTTGGGGTTGTTTTTGCTAATTCAAAATGACCTTTCATTGCAGACGATGTGTGTTTTTCTTTTTTCTCATCGTAAGCTAACTGTAAAGCTGTGTAACCGTCTTTTTCATTGGTTTTTACTTGCGTAACCACGCAAGGACCTGCTTCTATAACTGTGCATGGCACATATTTGCCATTGGCATCGAAGAAGCTAGTCATTCCTATTTTTTTACCAATAATTCCAGACATTTTACTTTTTTGTTATTTGTTTTTTACTAATTATTATTTTTTAATTTTTAAGAGAACAGAGGGTTAAACTTTGATCTCAACTTCCACTCCGCTTGGCAATTCTAATTTCATTAAAGCATCTACAGTTTTTGATGATGAACTGTAAATATCCAATAAACGTTTGTAAGCACAAACCTGGAATTGCTCACGCGCTTTTTTGTTTACGTGCGGAGAACGTAATACTGTGAAGATTCTTTTGTTGGTAGGTAATGGAATTGGACCATTCACTACAGCTCCTGTCATTTTCACAGTCTTAACGATTTTTTCAGCAGATTTATCTACTAAATTGTAATCGTATGATTTTAATTTGATTCTGATTCTTTGGCTCATTTTATTTCAATAATGCGATTAAACTTTTTCTTTATTACCTTTTGCTTTTGCTATTACATCTGCAGCTACGTTAGCAGGAGCATCAGCATAGTGAGAGAATTCCATTGTTGAAGTAGCACGACCTGATGTTAATGTACGTAATTGAGTTACGTAACCGAACATTTCAGATAATGGCACTTTTGCTTTAATAACCTGTGAGTTATTTTTAGAATCCATTCCTTCAATTTGTCCACGACGACGGTTTAAATCACCTACAACGTCACCCATGTTTTGTTCAGGAGTTAAAACCTCAACTTTCATGATCGGCTCTAATAATACCGGTTTACATTTTCCTAATGCTTCACGGTATGCAGAACGTGCACAAATTTCAAAAGATAATGAATCTGAATCGACCGCATGGAACGAACCATCAATTAAACGTACTTTTAAATTATCCAATGGATACCCGGCTAATATACCGTTCAACATAGATGCTTTAAATCCTTTTTCAATAGATGGGATAAATTCACGAGGAATTGAACCACCAGTAATTTCATTAACGAATTGTAAATCAGATTTAGCTTTTTCTCTGTCGAAATCAGCATCTACCGGACCTAATACGATCTTAATATCAGCAAATTTACCACGACCACCAGTTTGTTTTTTGTATACTTCACGGTGTTCGTATGTTCCTGAGATAGACTCTTTGTAAGATACCTGAGGCTCACCTTGATTAACTTCCACTTTAAACTCACGTTTTAAACGGTCGATGATGATCTCTAAGTGTAACTCTCCCATACCTGAGATAATGGTTTGACCAGAATCTTCATCAGTATGTACACGGAAAGTAGGATCTTCTTCAGCTAATTTATTTAAGCCCACCCCTAAACGATCTAAGTCACCTTGAGTTTTAGGCTCAATTGCTAAACCAATTACCGGCTCAGGGAAATTCATTGCTTCTAATACGATAGGATGTTTTTCATCACATAAAGTGTCACCTGTACGGATATCTTTAAATCCTACTGCTGCTCCAATATCACCTGCTTCTAAAAATTCAACAGGGTTTTGTTTGTTAGCATGCATTTGGAAAATACGGGAGATACGCTCTTTATTTCCTGAACGGGTGTTCAGTACATAAGAACCTGCATCTAAACGACCAGAGTATGCACGGAAAAAACACAAACGACCTACGAACGGATCAGTTGCAATTTTAAATGCCAATGCTGTAAATGGTTCTTTAACATCTGGTTTACGGGTTACTTCTAAACCAGTATCAGGGTTAGTACCTTTAGTTTCTTCTTTGTCCATTGGAGATGGCATTAATTCCATAACCAAATCCAACATTGTTTGTACACCT
>Ga0247736_10000819_pt1 | contig 10459 bp, 8 predicted proteins | sample UWRJL193509B2_FD_180935 | JGI IMG/M metagenome (GOLD analysis project Ga0247736, IMG submission 180935) | Plant litter microbial communities from Arlington Agricultural Research Station in Wisconsin, United States - UWRJ-L193-509B-2 | ecosystem: Environmental > Terrestrial > Plant litter >...
CAGCGCGGAGGTCTGCGTCGCGATGTCGAGCGCGCGCTGGGCGCGGGGTCGGTTCGTCGCGGGCATGGTGGTGCCCGAGGGAGGCGTAGCGATGCCGCTGTGGCCCTGGACGACCGGACGGTGGGCCTGGGGCGCCGGAGTCGCCACGGGGGCTTCAGGGGCCGCTGAGGGCGTGGTGTTGATCTCGGGAGAGGGGTTGTAGGCCAGTGCGAGGCGCGGGTCCGCCGCGGGCAGTGCTCCGGCGAGGTTCGGACCGGGCAGGTTGGCGAGGGAGGGGAAGGCCGGAGTCGACGGCGGAGCCATGCTCGCCGTCTGGAAGGCGGAGGAGGTCTGCACTCCGTAGGCGGGCGCCTCGGCCGGGGCATCCGGGGCGTAGGCGGGAAGACTGTTGATGCCGTACTGGGCGGGCGTCGGAGCCGGCGCGGTCGCCAGCATGGTGGGGAGCGGGGCGGGCGAAGCGGAGTACGCCGACGCCGGTGCGGGTGTCGGAGCGAACCCGCTGTCGCCCACGATGCTCAGGCGGGGCGGGTTGCTACCGCTCGGGGCGAGCTCGCTGGTCCAGTCGTGTCCGTCGAACCACCGCTGGTGCGGACGCCCATCGGGGTCCGGGTACCAACCGGGTGACATTGATGCAGGGGATGCTGACATGGCGGTTGCCGACTCTTTCACACTCGGGTAGGACGAAAGGGGATCAACGGGGGTTCACCACGGGTGTCTCGCGCGCGAAAACCTGCGATGCAGTGAGTATTGGCACCCGAATTGGGGGGACTCGGGTGTGGACTCATGATAGCCACACCAATGCCCTTAATTCGTCACGATTTCGAAAAATTTTCTGATCAATTTCCGCGGGCAGAAAAAAGGTGCGACGCGGGGCTCGAAAGCCTCCGCGTCGCACCATGATTATGCTGGTCAGTCCAGGAACTAGTTGCTCATGCCCCAGACGCCCCAGTCGGTGACCTGCCAGGAGATCCAGCCGTTCGAGCGCTCAAGGCTGACCTTGATGTCGTACTTCTGGCCGGAGGCACTCGCCGTTCCCTTGCACAGCACGCTCTCGGAGACGAGCAGCGGCGGTGTGGGCGGGCACTCGACGGTCATGGCCGAGCGGCTGATCAGGAACGCGTCGTCCGCGACCGACTGCTCGATCTGCGCCGAGAACACGGCGGGCAGCAGGGCGATGATGAGGCCGGGGATGGCGACGACGGAAGCGATGTGCAGCGCGCCGAGACCGAACCAGACGAGGACCGGACCGATGCCGTGGCCCGTCTCGCGGATGTTCGCACGAGCGCGCATCAGCAGGTAAACGGGAGCGGTGAGTGCTGCCCAGCCCCAGTGAGCCGGACGCTCGTGGCCGGCCTTGCGCATGGCGCGCCAGTCGGCAAATGCGAGCCCGATCACGATGAAGTAGGGAAGAACCAGGATGCCGACGAAGACGCCGAGGTTGTTGCCCATTCCGAAGGCGGTCAGGAACAGCAGGCTCAGCACGAGCTGGAACAACGGCACCATGGCGATGAGCCAGGCCGGACCACTGCTGACGCGGGTCTTGGCTCCGGTGGTCTCCATGTTGAGCAGCTCGGCGGTGACGATCGGGGTACGAGCGCGGGCCGCGCGGCGGTCCGTCTTCGTGCCGAACAGGTTGTCGAGCGAGTTCTCGGTCGCAGCCATGAGCAGCGGCGACGCTGCGGAGCTCGAGTCGAACAGCGAACCGAACGACGGGGTGAGCTTGACCACGTGCTCGGCCTCGGCGTCGGGCGTGAACAGCGCCTGTGCTGATGCGGCGGCCGGCTCGGGGGTAGCGGGCGTCTCGTCAACGGGGGCGGCTGCAGCGCTGGCTGCGGCGCCGAAGGGAGCGCCGGCCGGTGCCGCATCGAAGATGGATGCGATCGGGTCGGGCTCGTCGATCTTGGTGAACGCGCGCGGCGGCTCGAGTTCGCGGAGCGTCTCGGCGGTCGGAGCGACGGTCTTCACCGGCTCGCGGTCGTCACGGGCACGCTCGCGCTCGCGCTCTTCGCGGCGGGTGGGCAGCTCGTCGTCCGCCCAGGCGAACTTGGTGTCCTGCATGACCATCGGCTGGCGTGCGGCAGACGTCTGCTCGGTCCAGGCATGGTTGTTCCACCAGCGGAGCTGCGGGAGACCCAGAGGATCCGGGTACCAGCCAGCGGGAGCGCCAAAAAGGTCATCTTGAGACACGATATTTTCCCCTCGCCCGAAAGTGTGTTCTTTCAAGTCCCCATGAGCATATTGTGCCGCGGGACTCTAGCGCACCCCTGCTGGGTGAAGTCGCACACCCCCAATCTCGGGGGTAGTCGGCCCTTCGACCCCGGCTGGCAATTGGTGCTTTGTGGGGGCTAGAGTCAACGCAGTGGACATCCAGCTCATGGTCGCGCTAGTCATCGCACTGGCTCTCATTTTCGACTTCACAAACGGCTTCCACGACACGGCCAATGCCATGGCGACGCCGATCGCCACCGGCGCTCTCAAGCCGAAGGTCGCCGTGCTCATCGCCGCGATCCTCAACTTCGTGGGTGCCTTCCTCAGTACAGAGGTGGCCAAGACCATCTCCGGCGGCCTCATCAAGGAGGGCGAGGACGGGATCCAGATCACTCCGGCCCTGATCCTCGCGGGCCTGATCGGCGCGATCGTCTGGAACCTGGTCACCTGGCTGCTCGGCCTGCCGTCCTCCTCGAGCCACGCCCTCTTCGGCGGTCTCATCGGCGCGACGATCGTCGGTGCGGGAATCGGCGCGATCGACGGGGCCGTCGTCGTATCGAAGATCCTCATCCCGGCCCTGCTGGCACCCCTCACCGCGGGGCTCGTCGCATTCGTCGTCACCCGCATCGCCTTCAGCATCACCAAGAAGAGGGAGCGTGACGGCTTCAAGAAAGGCCAGATCTTCACCTCTTCTCTGGTGTCGCTCGCCCACGGCACGAACGACGCCCAGAAGACGATGGGCGTGATCACCCTCACCCTCATCGCCGCGAACATGCAGGACTCGGGAACCGGCCCGGCCTGGTGGGTCATCCTGGTCTGTGCGCTGGCCATCGCCGCGGGAACCTCCTCGGGCGGCTGGCGCATCATCAAGACCCTCGGCAAGGGCATCACCGACGTGGAGCCCGCACAGGGGTTCGCCGCCGAGGCCGCGACCACCGCGACGATCCTCGCCTCCACCCACCTCGGATTCGCGCTCTCCACCACCCAGGTCGCCTCGGGCTCGGTCATCGGCACCGGCATCGGCCGCAAGGGTGCCTCGGTGCGCTGGAAGACCGCCGGCCGCATCGCGCTCGGATGGCTCATCACCATTCCCGCCGCGGGGCTGGTCGGTGCCGTGGCCGCCTTCATTGCGAGCTTCGGGATGGTCGGCGTCATCATCGACGTCGTGCTGGCCGTCGCAACCATCATCTTCATCTTCCTGTGGTCGCGTCGCAGCCAGGTCGATGCGCGCCACTTCCACCAGCCTGAGCCGGGCGCGTTCGTGCGTCCCAAGAAGAAGAAGGCCAAGCGCTGATGATCGACTGGGTTGCCTTCGTCACCGTTGTGGTCGTCTCTCTGGTCGCAGCCTCCGTTGTGGTGACGCTGTTCTCGCTCGCCCTGCGCCTCGGCGACGGCACGGAGCCGTGGCGCCGCCGCGCATCCGTCGCCCTGTACGTGCTGTGCGGCGCGTTCGTGCTGTTCGGGATCTACCTCATCGTGCCCGCGCTGCACACGGTAGGACAGTAGGTACCGCAAAACGCTTGCTTGTCGCCCCCGGCGCAAGAAGACTGGCAGTCAAAGGAGACTGAGAGATATGACGACGCACGCGCCACAAGCGCAGCCCGCAGCATCCACTCGCACAGAAAGCGATTCCCTCGGGAGCAAGGAGATCCCCTCCACCGCCTACTGGGGGGTTCACACGGCCAGGGCGCTCGAGAACTTTCCGATCACCCGCCGCGCGATCACCAACTATCCCGACCTGATCACCGCCCTCGCGCGGGTCAAGCAGGCGGCGGCACGCGCGAACGCCGAGATCGGTGTGCTCGAGACGTCGAAGGCGGACATCATCGAGAAGGTCTGCCTCGAGATCGTCGACGGCGCTCTGCACAAGGAGTTCTGCGTCGGGGTGATCCAGGGTGGGGCGGGCACCAGCACCAACATGAACACCAACGAGGTGATCGCCAACCGCGGCCTCGAGCTCATGGGCTTCGAGCGCGGCGACTACCAGCACCTGCACCCCATCGACGACGTGAACCGCAGCCAGAGCACGAATGACGTGTACCCGACGGCGATCAAGCTCGCGATGGTCTTCGGCGTGCAGCGACTGCTCGCCGAGCACCAGCTGCTGACGAAGTCGTTCGCCGCCAAGGGCGCGGAGTTCAACGACATCCTCAAGATCGGGCGCACCCAGCTGCAGGATGCCGTTCCGATGACGCTCGGCCAGGAATTCCGCGGCTTCGCGCACACGCTCGACGAGGATTACGACCGGCTGGGTGAGGTCATCCCGTGGCTGAATGAGATCAACATGGGGGCTACGGCCATCGGCACCGGCATCACCGCGGACCCGCGCTACGCGGAGGCGGTGCGCAAGCACCTCGTCGAGGTGACCGGCATCGACATGGTCACCGCTCCCGACCTCATCGAGGCGACGAGCGATGCGGGCATCTTCATGACGCTGAGCGGAACCCTGAAGCGCGCCGCGGTCAAGCTGTCCAAGATCTGCAACGACCTGCGCCTGCTCTCAAGCGGTCCGCAGGCGGGCTTCGGCGAGATCAACCTCCCGCCGCGCCAGGCCGGTTCCTCGATCATGCCCGGCAAGGTGAACCCGGTGATCCCGGAGGTGGTGAACCAGGTGGCGTTCAGCGTGATCGGCGCGGATGCGACGGTCACCGCCGCGGCGGAGGCAGGTCAGCTGCAACTCAACGCGTTCGAGCCGGTGATCGCCCACTCGATCCTGCAGTCGCTGGCCTGGATGACGAAGGCCTGCTACACGCTCCGCGTCAACTGCGTCGACGGGATCACGGCGAACACGGCGAGGCTCGCGACGCAGGTGGAGTCCTCGGTCGGGGTGGTGACGGCGCTCACGCCGTACATCGGCTACTCGGCCTCGGCGACGCTCGCGCACACGGCGCTCACCACGAACGCCTCGATCGCGGACCTCGTGGTGTCGTCGGGCCTGATGACGCTCGAAGACGTTCAGCGGGTGCTCGCCCCTGAGCGACTCAGCGGCATGACGCCGATCACCTCGGCGATCATCCTGCCGAAGCTGTAGCCGTTACGGGCGGTCGTCGTCCGGTTCGGTCTCGAGCGCGTTGTCGCGTGCGCTGCCGGCCGCGGCGACGGCACGCTCGACGGCGTCCTCACCCTTATCGCGGAGGTCGCCGGTGGTCTTGACGACGGAGTCGCGCACGTCGCCCGCAACGTCGGTGGCCTTCGCGGCGACGTTCTTCGCGGTGGCCGAGGTCTTCGTCGCAACGTCCTTCGCGACCTCGGAGGTCTTCGTCGCAACGTCCTTCGCGACCTCGGAGGTCTTCGCGGCGACGTCCTTCGCCACTTCGCTGGTCTTGTTCGCGACATCCTTGGCCGCGTCGGCGATCACGCCGGGCGCCGCCTTGGCTGCGGCCTCGGCTCGGTCGCGGATGATGGGCGCCTGCTGGCGCGCGTAGGCCTCGACCTCGCGGCGAGCGCGGGCGACCCGAGGGTTCTCCCAGAGCTTGTTCGCCTGCTTCGTGAGGGCGTCGTACTGCTCGCGTCCCGCACGGGCTCCGAGCACGTAGCCGGCAGCGAGGCCGACGAAAAGAAGGATCTTGGGGTTCATGGTCTCCACCCTAGGTCGGGATGACGCCCGTGCAGCGAACGTTCAGCAGGGAGTCAGGTTGCGACCGGCTCCTCGAGTCGCACGTCCGATGCGGCCTTGTCGCTGCGGAGCCCGCGCCAGCTCGCCTGTCGCAGGCGTCCGGTCGCGGTCCACTCCGCGAACTCGACCTCGCCGACGAGCTTCGGGGTGACCCAGCGGGCATCCCTCGCGTCCGCCCCAGGAACGTCGGTCACGGGGCTCGTCGCGCGCTCCATCCGGGAGAGCCGGGGGAGCAGCCCATCGAGCTCCTTCTCGCTGAATCCGGTCCCCACGCGGCCGATGTAGCGCATCCCGTTCTCGTCGGGCAGGCCGAGCAGCAGTGAGCCGATGCGGTGTGAGCGGTTGCCCGCGCCGGGCCGCCAGCCGACGACGACGACTTCCTGGCTGCGGTGATGCTTGATCTTGATCCAGTCGTCCGAGCGGCGACCGGCACGGTAGACGGCATCCCGTCGCTTCGCCATCACGCCCTCGAGCCCGAGGGCGACGCTCGAGGCGATCGCCGAGTCGAGATCGCCCTCGAACGCCGGCGGCACCCGGATCGCACCCCGTTCACCGACCCGATCGACGAGGATCGCGCGACGTTCGTCGTAGCTCCTGCCGGTGAGCGACTCCCCGTCGAGTTCGAGGATGTCGAACACGAACAGCTGTGCCGGCGTCGTCTCGGCGGCCTTGGCCACCTCCGACTTCTTGCCGAGCTTCGCGCGCGACTGCAGCCGCGAGAAGTCGGGCCGACCGGCCCGGTTGAGGGTGACGATCTCGGCGTCGACAACCGCGTTGCCGTTGATCGCCTCGGTGAGCCCGTCGAACTCCGGCCAGGCAGCGGTCAGGTCGTTGCCGTTGCGGCTCAGGATGCGCACCGCCCCGTCGCGCACCTCGGCGATCGCGCGGTACCCGTCCCACTTCATCTCGAACGCCCACTCCGATTCGTCCCCGATCACGCCGGCACTCCCGAGGGTCGCGAGCATGGGGGAGGGCGGGCTCTTCGCCGGCGCCTTCTTCTTCGGGGTGCTCTTCGTCGCGTGGTGCGGGTGCGGCTCATCGGCATCAGCCATCAGGTGGATCAGCCAGTTGTTCTCGGCCCGGCCGTTTCCGCCCGTGTGAATGAGCGCGTAACGGTGGCTGCCGTGCTTCTCCCCGTGCAGGGTCACGATCACTTCCTTGCCGTCACGCCATTTCTCGAGGTCGTACCTGCCGGCGTCCCAGATGGTGACCTCGCCTGCGCCGTACTCGCCCTGGGGGATGGTGCCCTCGAAGCTGCCGTACTCGAGCGGGTGGTCCTCCGTCTGCACGGCGAGGTGGTTGGTCTTTCCGTCGGTCGGCACGTTCTTGGGGATCGCCCAACTCACCAGCACACCGTCGTGCTCCAGGCGGAAGTCGTAGTGCAGGCGCCGCGCGTGGTGCTCCTGGATGACGAATGTCTGCCCGTCAGAGGTCTTCGCGGCGTCCGTGGGCACCGGCTCGGGCGTCTTCGAGCCGTCACGCATCGAGCGGTACTTCTCGAGGCGGTCGAAGCCGGCCATCCGCTCCTCGGTCGGCTCGAGCGAACCGAGGTGCCCCGCGGTGAGACCGGCGAGCGGATCGCCGCGTCGCTTCACCCGCGCGAGCACCTGCCCCATGTCGAGGTGCTCGAGATCCTTGCTCGCGAGTTCGCGCCACGTGCGGGGAGCCGCGACCATGGGCCGCTCCCTCCCGCGCAGCGAGTAGGGCGCGATGGTCGTCTTGTTGCCATTGTTCTGGCTCCAGTCCACGAGCACCTTGCCGTCGCGCAGCGTCTTCTTCATGTCGCTCACCACGAGATCGGGATGATCCGCCTCGAGCGCCCGGGCCAGCTCGTGCGCGACCTCGCTCACCGCCGCCGCGTCCTGCTTGCCGTCCAGTGCCGCATACAGGTGGATGCCCTTGCTCCCGCTCGTGACCGGCATCGGGTCCAGCCCCATGTCGGTCAGGATCGCGCGCGCGAGCCTCGCCACCTCCGCGCACTCCGCGAGTCCCGCGCCCTCACCCGGATCGAGGTCGAGCACGAGGCGATCGGGATTGTGCCGCACCCCGGTGCGCCCGAACTGCCACTGCGGAACGTGGATCTCGAGCGCCGCCACCTGGGCGAGCCAGGTGAGGGTCGCGAGGTCGTTGACCAGGGGGTACTCGTTGTTGTGGTCCTTGTGCTCGATCTCGCGCCGCTTCACCCATCCCGGAGTCGAATCGGACAGGTTCTTCTCGAAGAACATCTGCCCCGGCTTCTCGGCCGTGCCCACGCCGTTCACCCAGCGCTTGCGGGTGGCGGGGCGGTTCATCGTGTGCGGCAGCAGCACGGGTGCGATGCGAGCGTAATAGTCGATGACGTCGCGCTTGGTGGTGCCCGTCGCCGGGTACAGCACCTTGTCGAGGTTGGTGAGCTTGAGTCGGTGGCCGTCGACCGAGACGACTTCACCCTTATCGGAGGCCATTGTTCGATGCTGCTCGCCGCCCTGCGAGATTGCTAGGGGTTGCCGGCACCTCTGGTGCAACTCACGGAATGGGTTTTGACTGGACGGCATGAGAGCCATTTGGAAAGGCGCCGTCACGTTCGGACTCGTGAATGTTCCCGTGAAGGTCTACAGCGCCACGGAGGACCACGACATCGCCCTGCACCAGGTGCACGACAAGGACGGCGGTCGCATCAAGTACCAGCGCCGCTGCGAGATCTGCGGCAAGATCGTCGCGTTCGAGAACATCGACAAGGCGTATGACGACGGGGAGGAGACCGTCATCCTCACCGATGAGGACCTGAAGTCCCTGCCGGAGGAGCGCAGCCGCGAGATCGACGTCGTCGAGTTCGTGCCCAACGACCAGCTCGACCCGATCATGTTCGAGCGCAGCTACTTCCTCGAGCCGGACTCGAAGTCGAACAAGGCCTACGCCCTGTTGCGCCGCACCCTCGAGGACACCGACCGCACGGCCATCGTGCAGTTCGCCCTGCGGCAGAAGACGCGGCTGGGCGCCCTGCGTGTGCGCGGCGACGTGCTCATGCTGCAGTCGCTGCTCTGGGACGACGAGGTGCGCGAGGCCACGTTCCCCGCCCTCGACGAGAAGGTGCGCATCTCGGCCAAGGAGCTCGAGATGTCGAAGTCGCTCGTCGAATCATTCGAGGCGGACTTCTCCCCGGAGAAGTTCACCGACGAGTACCAGGAGCAGCTGCGCGAGTTGATCGAGGCGAAGCTCAAGAAGGGCGACGCGGTCTCGACCGAGGAGACCTTCGGCGAACAGTCGGAGGACGAGGGCGGCGGGGAGGTGCTCGACCTGATGGAGGCGCTCAAGCGCAGCGTCGACAAGAGCCGGGGTGCCACGAAGAAGGCGCCGGCGAAGAAGGCCGCGGCGAAGAAGCCGGCTACGAAGAAGCCCGCCGCGAAGAAGGCGGCCGGCTGAGCTCAGCGGACTCGACCGCACGGAGCGACGTCAGCTGTTGCGCAGCGCGTCGATCAGTTTCGGCTTGGTGAGCTTCGAGTACCCGGAGAGGCCGATCTCCCTGGCCTTGGCGCGCAGGTCGGCGACGGTCCAGTCCTCGTAGTCGGCTGACCTGCCGCCCTTGCGTCCGACCGCCGAGCGGCCCTTCTTCGCTGCCGCGTTGGAGATGCGCGCGGCCTTCTGCTTGCTGTTGCCCTCGCCGACGAGCGTGTCGTACAGCTCCGGGTCCTTGAGGCTGGGATTCGCTGGCATGATCTCAGGCTAGGAGGCGGTTTCGGCGGTCACAACGGGCCGGTCGACCCTTACAGGGAGCCCTCAGCCCGTGCCTCATCGGCGGCCTCGCGGATCTCTCGGCCCTCGCGCACGTCGTCCGCCCTCTGCCGCGCGAGCATCAGCGTTCTCGTGGTGTCCCGCGCCGGCAGTTGGATGGTGTCCTCCGCGAGGATGCCCGCCGTGAGCTGGCGCACCCGCACGAGTTCGCCATCCACCTCGGCACCGATCACCAGGACGAGGTTGGTGATGTAGAGCCAGACGAGAAGGGCGAGGCCGCCGCCGATCCAGCCGTAGACCTTGTCGTAGGTGCCCACCGTCATCACGTAGACCGCGAAGGCGAGTGTCGCGACACCCCACACGACGATCGCGAAGGCCGCACCCCACGACACCCAGCGCAACCGCGAGTGACGTACGTTGGGCGTCGCGTAGTACAGCACGGCGACGATCACGAAGCTCAGGACGGCGAGCACGGGCCACTTGCCCACGTTCCAGAGAGTGAGCCACGGCTCGCCGAATCCCGCGGCCTCGCCGATCGTGCGCACCGCGTTCGGGGTGCCGAGGAGGATCACCGAGATGAGGGCGAACCCGACCATGAGCAGCAGGGTCACGAGCATCATGAGCCCGCGGAACTTCCAGATCGGCCGCCCCTCCTGCACTTCGTAGACGGAATTCACGGCGCGACCGAAGGCCGTCGCATAGCTCGAGAGCGACCACAGGGTGAGGGCGAGGCCGACGCCGAGGGCGAGCCCCGGATTACCGATCGACAGCAGGGAGGTGAGCGGATCGCGAACCGTCTCCACGGTGTCGTCGGTGACGAACTCGCCCACCACGCTCAGGATGTTGCGGATGGCGTTCTCGCGATTGTTGAGCAGCGCGAATGACGATGTCACGGCGAGGGCCGCGGGAAACAGCGCAAGGGTC
>Ga0247736_10000821_pt1 | contig 10448 bp, 12 predicted proteins | sample UWRJL193509B2_FD_180935 | JGI IMG/M metagenome (GOLD analysis project Ga0247736, IMG submission 180935) | Plant litter microbial communities from Arlington Agricultural Research Station in Wisconsin, United States - UWRJ-L193-509B-2 | ecosystem: Environmental > Terrestrial > Plant litter >...
TCACCAAAACCCTATTTTTGTAAACGAGTGGCAAGTGTTAAAATAGCGATTTAGCTTTAATACATTTGCAAAATGTCAACATATCTCACCGCTGCGTTATATAAATTCGTTAGCCTTCCCAATTACACTGACTTACAAGCGCCTATTCTCGCGGCCTGCGAAACACATCGCATTAAAGGCACGATATTGCTGGCAAGTGAAGGCATCAACGGCACGATTGCCGGCTTGCCGGATGACATTCAAAATGTATTGCATTTTTTAAGAACAGAAGCCATTTTTGAAGGCAAGTTTGCGGATTTAGAACACAAAGAATCTTTCGCTGATGAGCATCCGTTCTATCGCATGAAAGTGAAACTAAAAAAAGAAATCGTCACGCTTGGCGTTGCGGGCGTTAGCCCAACCAAACAAGTAGGCACCTATGTAAAACCAGAGGATTGGAATGCGTTAATTAGTGATCCTGACGTGTTTTTGATCGATACACGCAACGATTATGAAGTGGACATTGGCACTTTTAAAGGGGCCATAGATCCCAAAACAACGACCTTTCGAGAGTTTCCAGAGTACGTAGCAAAAAACCTAGATAAAACCAAACACAAAAAAGTCGCCATGTTTTGCACGGGTGGAATTCGTTGTGAAAAAGCCAGCAGCTATATGATGGATCAAGGCTTTGAAGAAGTGTATCACTTGCAAGGTGGCATCTTAAAATACCTGGAAACCGTGGATGAAAAAAATAGTTTGTGGCAAGGCGAATGCTTTGTTTTTGACCAGCGCGTTGCGGTTAAACACAATTTAGAAGTAGGCGAATTTGATCAATGCTACGCCTGCCGCCATCCGCTATCACCTGCAGAAATGTTAAGCGGAAAATACACGCCAGGCATTTCCTGCCCCTATTGCTACAACACCATTAGCGAAGAAAAGCGCGCCAGCTTAACTGAAAGGCAAAAACAAGTGATTTTAGCCAAGCAACGCGGTGAAGCGCATATTGGTGAAAAGCAGAAATCATGAGCTTTGAACCACATGAATTTCAACAAGTGCGTTTGGTATTTTAAATCTTTACAAATCAAGCATTAACAGCTGAAGAAATATCCCAGTTAGCATATAGGCTTACACCGTATGCAAAACAGCCCGAATCAAGCTTACGAAACCTACGAAATAAAATCACGCAGCAAACCTGTGAAACAATTGCCAACTTGCATGCAAGCATAAATGCCAAACAAAGATTACATGCCAAAATTGGCTGGATGATTACATTACGCAGTTGAATAATCTGCAAATCAGTTAGCGCTAGAAGTTTGATACAAATAAAAAAACACCTACTAAATGGGTGTTTTTTATTTGTGGCTAGAGTTAATCGAACAAGTCATCTAAATCCTTTGGAATCTATGTTTATTAGTTTGAAAATGTCCTAATGCCCAAAAAATATACCCTCAAGAACTTGAGTTAGCCAGAAAGTATCAGTAAATTTAGTTTATTAAGTTATCATCGTTTTTCATACCATTTAAAGAAAAATAAACATGAAAATATTAGGTATTCGTAATGCTCCCCAACAACTTAGATATGCAATCTTAGGACTTCAGAATGGCATTTACACTTTATTGAATGCTAGTACGGAGAACATTATTCGCAAGCCTGCTACTGTTGCAGAAACATCTGCACACCTGAAGTGGATAAAAGATGAATTACATAGAGTAATCAGACAAAATCCAGATATTGAACTCATAGCTCTCAAAGTGCCTGAATTCGCTGGGTCGAAAACAATATCAGCTAGAAATGGAGATTATTTAGATGCTATAACATTACTAGTAGCAAATGAATCAGACATTCCCATATCTACAAAACTTTATAGCCAAATGGGCACTAAACGATCATCGGTTTTAACACATTCTGAACAAAGGGTTGGAAAAACTAATAATGCATGGAATGAGCAAATAGCTGATGCCGTTGGCGCAGCATGGAGTGCCAGTAGATGACATTCACTGCTGGCACTCAACTATATAAATTCATATTACAATCAAGGATTGGCGGTGGCAATTTTGGTGAGGTTTGGCTAGCAAAAGACCAGACGTTAAATGCAGAAGTTGCCATTAAAATTCTTGATGGATCAATGGCTTCTGTCGCAGCAATATTAAATGAGGCACATGTCGGTAACAATTGAATCATCAAAATGTAATAAAGGTTCATTATGCAGACGTTATAAATTACTCTGGTGCAGACTTTGTAATAATTGCAATGGATCACTTTCCAAATGGCTCAGTCCTAAACATTTTAAACCCCGCTAACTTCATTATTCTTCCCAAAGCAATATCCATCACAGTTGATATTTTGAGAGGTTTAGAATATTTACATGAACAAAATCTCTTTCATAACGATATTAAACCTTCCAACATTTTATTAGGAACTCAAAGTGAGGGCCGTCTTACTGACTATGGGATATCTTGCACCTCTCCCGGTCTTGTGCCTACTGCCGCACCTAATGCATATATTTTGCATCGTGCGCCAGAAACTACAGTATCCAATAAAATATCTGTAGCCACTGATATTTATCAAGTAGGTTTGACAATGTTTAGGTTGATAAATGGCATTGGTCTGGTAGATGACTTATTAAGCAGAGTTGGAATAACAGAGTTTGAGAGATTAAAATCTTTAGGTAGAGTACCCGCAGACTCTGATTACCAACCTTTTGTTATTAATAGCTTGAAAAAAATAATTACCAAAGCAACTAATCCTAATCCTTCAGAGCGTTATCAATCTGCTTTGGAAATGCGCAGAGCATTAGAAAGATTGAGTTTTTTTGGTTATTGGGATGTTGATTCTAAAGGTGATTTTTTTGGAATTTTGAATAATTATAAATTCGACTTCTTGATTACAAAATCATCTAACGGCTATAGCATAGAATGCTTCAAAGAAAATCTTAGCTCTGGGATAAAAAGAAGAGTAGCAGGCAACTGTCGCAAAGGGATAAATGAGATTGAGATGCTTAAAGCTAAAAAATCATTTATTGAGTCTATTGTAAAAGGAGATCAATAAGATGCAATGCTTTAGCACTTCAAAACTATATAATATTTTTTGATTAAAACCTGGATTGCTGTTTCTCAATCGACCAAATCCACAAACAAAAATACCACCGCAAGGGTGGTATTTGTTGTATTGGTGGAGCTGGCGGGAATCGAACCCGCGTCCGCAAATCCTCCACAGACAGTTCTACATACTTAGCCTTGTTGTTTAATTTAATGTGCAACACACCAACAGACAAGCAGTTTGCACACGAGTCACCTTAAGGTTAATTTTACGCTAAGTAACCCAACGTAAAACGTATCCCGTGTAAATGACGCTGCGATGGTTTTAAGGCCACCCACCCCACGGGAGAGATGGTGCAGCGTCTAGCAGAACTAAGCTGCTAGAGCGTAAGTTTCGTCGTTTGCGACTATACTTTTTTCAGCTGTATTTACGAGGTGATCTGATCCTCGGTATGCCCTGCACTGCTTTGTAACCCACGTCGAAACCTGGTCAGCCCCAAAACAGAATTCAATTATACGCTAATTTAAATAAGCTAATCTGGCTTTATTTGCCATGCAATTGGCTTATTGAATAGCGATTAATTACATTGAATAGTTTTGATACTTAACTACTAAAGTTGGTTCAAAATTATTTATTATGCTCACGCATAATGCGGCCTTTTTCGCGCTCCCAATCCCTGGTTTTTTCAGTATCGCGTTTGTCGTGTTGTTTTTTACCTTTTGCCAAACCGATTTGAATTTTTACGCGCCCTTTTGAAAAATGCATGTCCAAAGGCACAATCGTATAACCTGCGCGATCTACTTTCTCGATTAGCTTGATGATTTCTTCGTTATGCAACAACAGCTTACGCGTTCTAATCGCATCTGGCCGAACGTGCGTAGAAGCTGCGCCTAATGGCGTAATATGGCAGCCGATGATGTAAAGCTCACCACGCTGGATGATGACATAAGCTTCTTTCAGATTGACGCGATTATCGCGGATGGCTTTTACTTCCCAGCCTTCCAGCACAATTCCTGCTTCATATTTATCTTCGATAAAATAATCAAAAAACGCTTTTTTATTTTGGGCGATGCTCATATTGCAAACATTTAGTTGGTTTTAACTTAAAATAGCATTTTACGCTAATAAATAACCACATTCTTTCTATCAGACAAAAAATGATCAGAAGGACTTTTTAGCAGACTATTTACTAAAATGAGTATGTCATTGAAGCGTAAGCTCAGTAAAGTCAGATTTAATTGATAGAAGGAATGAATGAATAAGGTTGAAAAAACGGTTTTAGTGATGCATTCTGCCGCGCAAATGTATGCGCTAGTCGATGCGGTTGAAGATTATCCAAAATTCTTACCTTGGTGCGGTGGTGTGGATTTACTGGAACGCACTGAAACCTCCACCAGCGCGACTTTGCATATCAATTATCATGGCTTGAAGCAGAAATTCACCACTCAAAATATCAAACAATTTCCAGAGCATATGGAAATAAAATTAAAAGACGGGCCGTTTAAACAATTGGATGGTCATTGGCATTTTATTGCGTTGCGAGCTGATGCCTGCAAAATCGAATTTAGATTAAATTATGAATTCGCCAATAATCTGTTAGAAAAAATAATCGCACCCGTATTTAGCCATATTGCCAATACATTTGTAGATGGTTTTGTTGCAAGAGCCGACAAGGTTTACGCTGAAAAATAACGTATTCAGTACACATTGAATATGGATGAAACATTGATTACAGTTGAAGTTGCTTATGCGTTACCCAATAAGCAGTTGATCTTAGTGATAAAAATACCGCAACAATCCACAGTTGAAACCGCGATTCATGCATCAGGTATATTGCAACAATTTCCTGAGATAGATTTAAAAGTGAATAAAATTGGCATCTTTAGCAAGCTAACTCAATTAAATGCAAGCTTGCGGGATTTAGATAGGATTGAAATCTACCGCGCGTTAATTACAGATCCAAAGGTGGTTCGCAGACAACGCGCACAAATGCAGTTAAAGAAAATGTAAAAACACGCGTGAGAAATGAATAAAAGCGTTATTGAATGTGCACTAAAATATACTTAACACTTTATTAATTACAATATTTCGCCATTTCAGCCTGTGCTTTTTTGGCACCTTGTTCCAAGCCTGCATCATCCATATATTCACGTTCGCCCTTTTCATTCATCTTATAAATGCGTCCACCCTGCGAATAAGATTCATAATTGGCTTTTGCTGCTTTGCAGTTTTCTGCTTTTAATTTGGCTTCTGATTCTTTTTCCTGCTTGTTCTTTTTTTCTGCTTCCGCATTTTGTTGACGTATTTTTGCAACAGCATCTTCCGCATTAACTGACGGTGGCGGTGGCTCAACAAAAGTGCGTGAAGGATTCGCTGGGGCCGCTTGCGGATTGGTAACAGTTGATAATGGTTCTTTTCCAGTCGGGCTTAAGATCTTTTTCCCTTTAAGATTTTCGAGTTTGATATTTGAAGGTGGCGGCGTATCGGTATATTGCATTTGCCCATTTTTATCTTTCCACTTATATAGCTCTGCATAGCATAAACTTGGTAGCGCTGCACAAATTGCTAACACCACAATCAAATGGTCAAATTTCATTTCTTTTCCCAATATAGTTATCATTATTTAGCGACAATATCTAACAACATATTTGCCGACATTTCTTATTTTAATAAAAGCTTAACTGAATGATTTTAAGCTTATATTTTTAATTTAAATTTTTATCTAGCTTAAGTCAAATAACGGCATTACTATCCATTCAGTTTACGTAATTATGCTTAATTTAGCTATGAATGGATAATTTTCAACCGCTTTCTTAACACAATTGATTGTTCAACTTTTAATAAGTGTTGCAAATCGGTATAATCTCGTTTTGGAAATAAGGATTACTCATGCGTTTGCTGCAACAAGCTCTTACTTTTGATGATGTTTTACTCGTTCCTGCGCACTCTGTGGTCATGCCACGCGAAGTTAACCTCAGCACACAACTCACCCGCAATATCAAACTCAATATCCCGCTGGTCTCTGCCGCGATGGATACCGTGACTGAAGCGCCACTTGCAATCGCTTTAGCACAAGAAGGCGGTTTGGGCATCATCCACAAAAACATGACGGCCGCTGAACAAGCAGCGCATGTTTCACGCGTTAAACGTTTTGAATCTGGAGTGGTGAATGACCCAGTGACTATTCAGCCACATATGACTGTGCGCGATGTTTTAGCTTTGACACTCAAACACAAAATTTCTGGTTTACCCGTAGTCGATGGCGACAAAATAGTCGGCATTGTGACTAATCGTGATTTGCGTTTTGAAACCAATTTAGATCAATCCATTAGTAATATTATGACGCCACGTGCGCGTTTAATTACAGTGCGTGAGGGAGCAAGCAAAGAAGAAGTGATTCATTTATTACATCAGCACCGCCTAGAACGTGTGCTGGTGATTGATGAAATCGATACACTTAAAGGCTTGATTACCGTTAAAGATATTCAAAAATCGCACGATCATCCGTTTGCTTGTAAAGACAGCAAAGGTAGATTACGTGTTGGCGCAGCAGTTGGTGTTGGCGCTGAAACAGAAGAACGCGTTGCAGCATTAGCGGCCGCTGGTGTCGACGTCATTGTGGTCGATACCGCGCATGGTCATTCGCAAGGCGTTTTAGATCGCGTCAATTGGGTGAAGAAAAATTATCCACACATTGAAGTCATCGGCGGCAATATTGCAACTGCAGACGCTGCAAAGGCGCTAGTCGATTCAGGTGCAGATGGCGTTAAAGTCGGTATCGGCCCAGGTTCAATTTGTACAACACGCATCGTTGCAGGTGTCGGCGTGCCGCACATTTCAGCCATCAGCAATGTAGAAGAAGCGTTGCGTGGCACTGGCGTGCCATTTATTGCAGATGGCGGCATTCGCTTTTCTGGCGACATTTCAAAAGCCATCGCTGCGGGTGCCTATTCTGTGATGTTAGGTGGCATGTTTGCAGGTACTGAAGAAGCGCCTGGTGAAGTGGAACTATTCCAAGGCCGCTCTTATAAATCTTATCGCGGCATGGGTTCTATCGGCGCGATGCAAAAAGGTTCTTCTGATAGGTATTTCCAAGACAACAATGGCAATGCCGACAAATTAGTGCCCGAAGGTATTGAAGGCCGCGTACCTTACAAAGGTAGTGTATTGGCGGTGATTCATCAGTTAATGGGCGGTTTACGTGCATCAATGGGTTACGTTGGTGCGGCAGATATTACCCAAATGCGCGAAAAAGCTGCGTTTGTACAAATCACCAGTGCTGGCATGCGCGAAAGCCATGTGCATGATGTACAGATTACCAAAGAAGCACCTAATTACAGAATCGACTAATACACTTTTTGGCTCAAAAACAGGGTTAACTTGTTAAAAGCTGACTCCGTCATTGATTCATTTATTTAATAAAGGCGACTGGTTTATTGATTAAATCAGTCGCCTCTAACTTTTAGCATTGATAAAAATGTCCCACTCAAAAATTCTCATTCTCGATTTCGGCTCACAAGTCACTCAACTGATCGCGCGCCGCGTGCGTGAAGCGCATGTTTACTGTGAAATTCATCCTTGCGATGTTTCAGATGAATTCGTCAAAAGTTTCAACGCGGATGGCATTATTCTTTCTGGCAGCCATGCCAGCGTATATGAAGCGGAAACAGATTTCGCGCCATCAGCCGTGTTTGAGATCGGCGTGCCAGTTTTGGGTATTTGCTACGGTATGCAAACCATGGCGCAGCAATTGGGCGGTAAAGTCGAAGCTGGTAGCAAACGCGAATTCGGTCATGCTGAAATTCGCGCCCGCGGTCATTCTGCCCTATTCCGTGATATTCAAGATCGTGGCAATGAACAAGGTCACGGCTTAATCGATGTGTGGATGAGCCATGGCGACAAAGTCACAGAGTTACCGCCGAATTTTAAAGTGATCGCCAGTAACGAGTCGACACCGATTGCCGCTTTTGCTGATGAAGCGCGTAAATTTTACGGCGTGCAGTTTCATCCAGAAGTCACGCATACCAAACTTGGCCAAGCCATGCTGGAGCGATTTGTATTAGAGATTTGCCAAGCCAAACCTGACTGGATTATGGGCGACTATATTCAAGAAGCGGTTGCCAAAATCAAGGCGCAAGTGGGTGATGAAGAAGTGATCTTGGGTTTATCGGGTGGCGTCGACTCTTCCGTTGCCGCTGCGTTGATTCATCGCGCAATCGGCGACCAACTGACTTGTGTGTTTGTAGATCACGGATTGCTGCGCTTAAATGAAGGCGATATGGTGATGGATATGTTTGCTGGCCGCTTGCATGTCAATGTGATTCGCGTGGATGCGACCGCGCAATTTATGGGACATTTACATGGCGTAAGCGAGCCTGAAGCCAAGCGTAAAATCATTGGTCGCGAATTCGTTGAGGTTTTTAAAAATGAATCTGCTAAATTAAAAGCAGGTACAGGCGGCCATAAAGGCGCAACGTTCCTTGCACAAGGGACTATTTATCCAGATGTCATCGAATCTGGCGGTGCAAAATCCAAAAAAGCCGTGACGATTAAAAGCCACCACAACGTAGGTGGTTTGCCTGAAACATTAGGGCTGAAATTATTAGAACCATTACGCGATCTGTTTAAAGATGAAGTGCGCGAATTAGGCGTGGCACTTGGCTTGCCGCACGATATGGTTTATCGCCACCCTTTCCCAGGCCCTGGTTTAGGCGTGCGCATTTTAGGTGAAGTTAAAACAGAATTCGCCGATTTATTGCGCCGTGCAGATGCTATTTTTATTGAAGAATTGCGCAATACCATTGACGAAAAAACAGGTCAAAGCTGGTATGCATTGACTAGCCAAGCATTTGCTGTATTTTTACCGGTTAAGTCAGTTGGCGTGATGGGCGATGGCCGCACTTATGATTATGTTGTGGCGTTAAGAGCCGTTGTGACCAGTGATTTTATGACCGCACATTGGGCAGAATTGCCTTATGCCTTATTAGGCAAAGTGTCTAATCGCATCATCAACGAAGTCAGAGGCATCAACCGCGTGGTGTACGATATTTCCGGAAAACCACCTGCAACCATTGAGTGGGAATAAATTTCCCCTTAAATTTTTAGCTTTATCAATAGGTTACGTTTTTCACGTATGATATGATGCGACTTAATTTAAAGACGTAGCTTTGAAAGGGAAGCACAATGAAACGAGCAAAAATTGTTGTTTTGAGTATGTTAATACTGGCAGTTTCTGCCTGCGTCACTGATAAACACGTTTATAACCAACAGCCTCAAAAAATATTTGATGCAGTGAATACTAAATATCCAAATGAAAAAAACACACTGGTATTTATTGACGCACCTCAAGGATTTATCGCGCCGCATTTAGCCAATTGTGCGGTTGAAAAAGGTGTTAACAACGGCAAAGTGGTTGCTATTTTAAGTAGCCTTGCGCTTAAAACCCGCACGGTGATTGTGGCAGGTGAAGATGAATCGCTGACAGGAACTACGTTAGCAAAAGCATTGACTAATAACAAAGAAAAAATAAGTGGTTCAAAAGTGATTGTGATTGGTGCAAAAGATACGCGCCAAGAATTGACCGATTTAGCTGCATATAATGATGTGGCGATTGAATTTATCGATACGCCGATTTAGTTAAAAATAAAGCATACAAAGCCAAGCTTAATATTAAGCTTGGCTTAAACTTTTTGTAAACCGAACTTTTTTATGAGCCGTGGATTTGTTAAGGAAGATGATCTAGAACATGCTGGTACCGATGTGCCCGAAAGGCCGGTTAGTCAGCACGCTAATTACGTCACAACAAATGGTTATAAACAGTTGGAAGATTTGGCAGAAGCGCTGGAAAAACAGCGATTAGATTTAAGTAGCAAAAAAGATGACCAAACGGCAATGCAGCAATTAGCAGTCATTAATCGCGATTTACGTTATGTGGCAGCGCGTTTAGAAAGCGCGATTGTGATTGGAAAAGATAAGCAAGATAACCAAACAGTGTTATTTGGCGCAGTAGTGACAGTTGAAGATGAGGCTGGCGACAGCCATATCTATGCGATAGTGGGTGAAGACGAAGCGGATATCAAAGCCAATAAAATCAGCTACACTTCGCCGCTTGGCAAAGCTTTAATTGGTCATAAATTAGATGAAACGGTTATTTGGCTGCGGCCTGCTGGCAATCAAGAGTTAACCATTACCGCAATACAGTTTGATTAAATATTAACGATATTATTGATTTTTGGGATTAAGCATTTTGAACGTTATTGAAGCCATACAAACACGCCGCTCGATTAAACATTACGATATCAATCACAAAATGACAGAGGCAGAGATTGAGTCATTGTTGTCGCTCGCCCTGCTATCGCCAACTGCTTTTAATATCCAGCATTGGCGTTTTGTCGTAGTGACTGATCCTGTTCTGCGTCATCAAATTCGTG
>Ga0247736_10000825_pt1 | contig 10430 bp, 7 predicted proteins | sample UWRJL193509B2_FD_180935 | JGI IMG/M metagenome (GOLD analysis project Ga0247736, IMG submission 180935) | Plant litter microbial communities from Arlington Agricultural Research Station in Wisconsin, United States - UWRJ-L193-509B-2 | ecosystem: Environmental > Terrestrial > Plant litter >...
TCCTGCCGATCCTGCTCATGGCGATGCTCTTCGGGCTCGCGATGGACTACGAGGTGTTCCTCGTGTCGGGAATGCGAGAGGAGTTCGTCAAGACCGGCGACGCCCGCTTCGCGGTCTCACACGGCTTCGCCAACGGCGCCCGGGTGGTGACGGCCGCCGCGCTCATCATGTTCTTCGTCTTCTTCGCGTTTGTGCCCGAGGGGTCCGGTGCGATCAAACCGATCGCGCTCGGCCTTGCGGCCGGTATCGCGATCGACGCCTTCCTCATCCGGATGACGCTGGTCCCGGCCGTGATGACCCTGCTCGGCAAGAACGCCTGGTGGATCCCGGCCTGGCTGTCGAAGATCCTGCCCAACGTCGACGTCGAGGGCGAAGACCTGCGCGCCCACCGCAGCGCTGTCGAGTGGACCGACGGCCAGGGAGCCGCAGCCGTCTCGACCGAGCAATTCGTCGCCGGAGGGACTGAGGGTGACGCGGATGCCGGGGTCGGCCCGCTCACCGTCACCGTTCCGGTAGGGGCCCTCGCGATCGTCAGCGGTGAGACCGCCGACCGCCGTGAACTCGCCGCCGCACTGTCCGGACGGCTCGAGACCGTCAGTGGCCGCGCCCAGGTCGGTGGCTACCCGCTGCCCTCCGAGGCCTCGAGGGTGCGCGGCCTGGTCGCGCTCGCCGACATCAGCGGGCTCGAACGCAGCGAGACCACGGTCACGGTGGGCGAACTGCTCGCCGAGAGACTCGAGATGACCCAACCCTGGTACCGAATGTGGAGTACCTCGCGGTCGTCGCGAGCGTGGCTCGACCGTATCAATTCGGTGGTCGCCCAGGTCGCGCCCGGTTCGCGACCGAACGTCGCCGTGCTCGCCCGGAGCACACTGCTCGAGCTTCCGCAGCTGGAGCGGGCGATCGCTCTGACTGCCCTCGCCCTGGCCGAAGACACCCGCATAGTCATGCTCGACCAGCTCGACCCGTTCGCTGACGAGACAGAATCGGTCGCCTATCTGCGGGCGCTCGACCTGCTCGCACCGCCGTCGACGACCATCTTCCTCGGCACACCGCTCGCGGCATCCGCAACTGGATCAGGGCCTGTCCACGCCACCGGCACGAACCGCGCGACACTCTCGATTGACCTCTACCGGGCAGCTGCCGAAACAGCCACCACCGGCGCGAAAGGCGGAAACGCATGAGCCAGCACACCTTCTCCAACCCGGCGGCCTCGCGATCGCGGGGCTTCCGGATCGCGGCGATGGCCGCGGTGGTACTCGTTCCGCTCGCTTTCGCCGGGCTCTTCGTCAGCGCGCTGCCGGATGCCGACACGGCACTCGACAGCATTCCCGCGGCGATCGTGAACGATGACACCCTCGTCACCCAGACCGCCGCCGATGGCACCGAGACCCCGGTCTTCGCCGGCCGCCAGCTGGTCACCGAACTCACCGGCGGTGACGGTACCGGGTTCGACTGGACGATCACCAACGAGAAAGACGCCGAAGAGGCACTCAAGGCCGGGACGGTCTATGCGATCCTCACCGTTCCCTCGGACTTCTCGAAGTCGATCCTCTCGGCCTCGGGCGACAACCCGGTCAAGGCAGACATCTCGATCCGTGTCGACGACTCGCACAGCTACGTCACCTCGCTGGTCGCCCAGACCGTCGGGGCGACCATGGCGTCCACCTTCGGCAAAGAGGTGACCAAGCAGTACATCACCGGCCTCAACTCCGGCCTGAGCACCCTCGGCACTTCGTTGGGTGACGCGTCGGACGGTGCATCGAAGATCGCCGATGGCACGGGTGACCTCGGCGACGGTCTCGGCGAACTCGCCGACGGGGCGGACTCGGCGGCGGATGGCGCTGGTGAGCTCGCGACGGGGACCAGCGGGCTCAGCGATGGCCTCGGCCAGCTCGCGAGCGGCGCGGGCTCTGCGGCGACGGGTGCGCAGGCCTACTCGGACGGGGTCGCCCAGTACACGGCGGGAGTCGACCAACTAGCCGACGGACTCGACACGGTCGCCGACGGCACGAAAGACCTGCCAAAGCTCGCGTCCGGCATCACCGACTACACCAAGGGTGTCGACAAGCTGAGCGACGGCCTCGGCGCTGCAGCGGACGGAGCGGCTGCGCTGCCCCAGCTCAGCGCTGGCATCGATAGCTACACCGACGGAGTGTCAGAGATCTCGACGAACCTCAGCCAGGTCTCGGCGGCGCTCGCCGCAGACCCGGATAACCCGGAGCTGCTCGCCTCGCTCCAGCAGCTGAGCGACGCTCTCGCCGATGCCGCGGCCGGCGGAGAGACGCTGAACGAAGGCGCGGCGGGTCTTCCCGATCTCGCAGCCGGGCTCACCGACCTGGCTGACGGAGGTGTCCAGCTCAGCGCCGGGTCTGCGCAGCTGCGTTCCGGAGCGAAGGGACTGACCACCCTGTCGAGTGGCCTCGGAGACCTCGCCGACGGTGCGGACCAGCTCAGCGATGGCTCGGCGCAGCTGCGATTCGGTGCCGGTGAACTCGCCGGCGGCCTGAACCAGCTCGCGTCCGGCACCAGCCAGTCAGCCAGTGGGGCGAGCCAGCTCGCCACCGGTGTCGGCGGTCTCGCTGACGGGCTTGACGGCCTCGCTACCGGTGCGGAGAAGTCGGCGGATGGCGCCGACCAGCTCGCCAGCGGCGGCCAGGAACTCGCCGACGGCCTCGCCAAGGGTGCCGACCAGGTGCCCGTCTCGACCGACGCGCAGGCGAAGGCGACGGCCGAGGTCGCCTCCGACCCGGTGACGTTCTCGCTGAAGACCGACAACGCGGTGAAGGACATCGGCCAGATAGTCGCGACGATCCTCGTGCCGCTCGGTCTCTGGCTCGGTGCCCTCGCGGTGTTCCTCGTGCTCGCCCCGGTCACACGCCGCTCGCTCGCCTCGACGGCGGGGGACCGCCGGCTGGTGTTCTCGACGCTGTCCCGGGCTTCGGTCGTGACCGGTGCCCAGGCGCTGCTGCTGGTCGCGCTGCTGCACCTCGGGCTGCACGTCGAGTGGTCGCTGCTGCCGGCGACGCTGCTGTTCTCCCTGCTCACCGCATTCGCGTTCACCGCGTTCCACTATTTGCTGACCACGGCTTTCGGCCGGGTCGGACTGGTGATCTCGCTGTTCCTGCTGGCGATCCAGGTCACGTCGACGGCCGGGCTCTACCCGATCGAACTGCTGGCGAAGCCGTTCCAGGTGATAAGCCCGTTCCTGCCGCTCACCTACGGAGTCTCGGGAATGCAGGCGATCATCTCGGGCAGCTCGGTGTCGTCGGCGATCCTCGCGGTTGTCGTGCTGCTGGCCATCGGCGTTCTGAGCACCCTGGTCTCGCTGATCGCCATCCGGCGCACCCGACGCGCGTCGGCGCTCGGGCTGGTGCCGGTCACCGCGTAGACGCGATTCCGCTCAGCGGGCCTGGCGCACCTTCGGTGCCCGGGCCCGTTGGGGTTTGCGGGTCGCTGTCGCCGCTGCCTCACGCGCGAAGGCCACGGTCTCGACGAGCATGGCGAGGCGCTCGGCCTCGGTGCTCGAGTGGCCGGTGTGCACTTCGGCGATGAGGGCGCCATCCCAGCCGCCGGCCGCGAGGTAGTGGATGACCTCGGCAACCGGCTGCGTGCCATGGCCGGGAACAAGGTGTTCGTCGAGCAGTCGTCCCTCACCTACGGTTCCGTCGCAGAGGTGCACGTGCCTGAGCCGCTTGCCCATGGCTATCGCGAGTTCAAGGGCATCCCGGGCCGCAACGGCCGCGTGCGAGAAGTCGAGCGTGAGCGAAGCGCAGTCGATGACCGTCGCATCCGGGCTCGGCGAGTGCACGGGCACCCGCAGCGGCCCGAGCGACAGCGAGAACATGTTCTCGACCGCGAGGGTGAGGTCGTAACGCGTCTCGATCTCGAGCACGATTGTGGCGAACTCGCGCGCGTAGCGCGGTTCCCAGATGAACGGCGGGTGCACCACGACCACCTTCGCGCCGACGGCTACGGCGAGCTCGGCAGCGCCCTCGAGCTTCCCGCGCGGCCCGCCACCCCAGACGAACTGGGTGAGGGGCAGCACCGGGGCGTGGATCGAGAGGATCGGAAGATCGTATTTGTGAGAAAGGGCGAGAAGGGTGGCGGCATCCTGGGTCTCGCGGTGCTGCGTCACCATGACTTCGATTCCGTCGAACCCGGCGTCGCGGGCCAGCCGGAAGGCGTCGTCCGCCGGAAGCGGAAAAACGCATGACGTGCTCATTCCGAGTCGTAACACGCTCTAACGGTAAGCGGCGGGGATGAACGAAGTGGTGAACTGCGGATGACCGGGCCGGGTCAGCAGGATGAAGCCGAGCGCAAGGCCGAGTGGTGTCCATCATCCCAACGTCACGAGGGGGCGTCGGTCACGGTCAGCATTGCGAGGATGGACCATGATCTCCCCACGGCAGACCTGGCGCGTGTCGCTGATCTGACCGCCCCGCGCTCTAGAGCCAGTCGCGCTTCTTGAACGACAGGTAGAGCACTCCGCCGGTGGCGACGATCAGGCCACTTGACAGGAACACGCCCCAGCCCGATCCGAAACCGGGAAACAACAGGTTCTGGCCGAAGAACCCGGTGATGGCCGTCGGCACGGCGATGATCGCCGCCCAGCTGGTGACCTTTTTCATGATGAGGTTCATCCGGTTGCCCTGGATGCCGATGTTCGTCTCGACGATGGTCGAGACCAGGTCGCGCAGGGACTCATTCCACTCGGTGACCCGCAGCACGTGGTCGTAGACATCTTGAAAATAGGGGGCCATCTTGTTGTCGAGGGCCTCGATATCGCGGCGGATGAGCGAATTGACCACCTCGCGCATGGGCAGCACGACGCGGCGCAGCATCACCAGGCTCTTGCGCAGTTCGTACGACCGGCGGGTGACTTCCTTGTCGCGCGGGCGGTTGTCGAAGAGGGCGTCTTCGACATCGTCGATCTGGCCGTCGAGAACCTGCACAACATCGAAGTGGCCGTCGACGACGACGTCGAGCAGGCCCCACAGCAGAAAAGCGACGCCGTACTTCGACAACTCCACGTTGTTATCCCAGCGCTCGATCACCTTCGACATCTCGAAGGTCCCGTCGTGCACCGTTACCAGCGCGCCCCTGGTGATGAAGGCCTTGATCTCTGACTTGTGTAGCTCGCCGGTCTCGACGTCGAGCGAGACGCTGTACGCGGCGAGAAAGAAGTGGGTGTCGTACTGGTCGAGTTTCGGGCGCTGGTGGTCGTGCACCGCGTCTTCGACGGCGAGCGGATGCAGCTCTAGTTCTTCTTCGATCGTCGCGAGGTCTGCGGCATCCGGCGAGACGAAATCGGCCCACACAGCGCACCCCGACTCGGTGCGGTAGTCCGAGATGTCGGCGACGGGAAAGTCATTTTTCGCGAGCGCGCCGTCGCGGTACAGCCGGGTTGTGATCATGGGGAGATGCTAGCCGTCGGGCGGCTGGTAAGTTTGATGAGGCTCATCCGATGTCCGGTGCCTGACACCTCGAGCCCGAAAGTAGCGGTTTCATGAACGCGACACCCCACAGCAATCACTCGACGACCGAGCTGGCGCCGAGTGATTCCTCGACGCGCGGCGAGTACGACTTCGTCGTGGTCTCCAACCGTCTTCCCGTCGACCGCGTGACCGACGCCGATGGCAACGCGACCTGGAAGCAGTCTCCCGGTGGCCTGGTCACTGCGCTCGAGCCGGTCATGCGCCAGCGCGACGGTGCGTGGATCGGGTGGGGCGGCCAGCCCGACCTCGACCTCGAGCCCTTCGACAACGACGGTATCCACATCATCCCGGTTCCCCTCAGCGCCGATGAGATCGAGAACTACTACGAGGGTTTCAGCAACGACACCCTCTGGCCGCTGTACCACGACGTGATCGCGGCCCCCGGGTTCCACCGGGTCTGGTGGGACTCTTACGTGCTCATCAATCAGCGCTTCGCCGAGGCTGCGGCCGCGGCCTCGAGCGAGGGCGCGATCGTCTGGGTGCAGGACTACCAACTGCAGCTCGTCCCGAAGATGCTGCGCGAGCTGCGACCGGACCTGACTATCGGGTTCTTCAACCACATCCCGTTCCCGCCCTACGGCATCTTCTCGCAGCTGCCATGGCGCCTGCAGATAGTCGAGGGCCTGCTCGGCGCCGACGTCATCGGATTCCAGCGCGTCGCGGATGCGGGCAACTTCTCGCGCGCCGTGCGTCGTCTGACGAGCCACGTCACCAAGAACCCGCACATCGAGGTGCCGGTCGAGAACGGCCCGAACCGCCGCGTCATCGCCAAGGCGTTCCCGATCTCGATCGACTCGCAGAGCTACGAAGAACTCGCTCGCCAGCCGCACATCCAGGCCCGGGCGAAAGAGATCCGTGAGGGGCTCGGCAACCCGAAGACAGTCATGCTCGGTGTAGACCGCCTCGACTACACCAAGGGAATCGGTCACCGGCTCAAGGCCTTCGGTGAGCTGCTCGCCGAGGGACGCATCGACGTCGAAGACGTCACCCTGGTTCAAGTCGCGAGCCCGAGCCGCGAGCGAGTGACCGCGTACATGCAGCTGCGCGACGAGATCGAACTGACCGTGGGTCGCATCAACGGCGATTTCTCGACCATGAGCCACACGGCCATCAGCTACCACCACCACGGTTACCCGCGTGAAGAGATGGTCGCGCTGTACCTCGCGGCCGACGTCATGCTCGTGACAGCCCTGCGCGACGGGATGAACCTTGTCGCCAAGGAGTACTGCGCCGCGCGCTTCGACAACGACGGTGTTCTCATCCTCAGCGAGTTCACCGGCGCCTGGGACGAACTCAAACGTTCACTCCGCATCAACCCGCACGACATCGACGGCCTGAAGGATGCAATCCTGCAGGCGATCTCGATGCCACGTCGTGACCGTGCAGCGCGGATGCGCTCATTACGCAAGCGTGTTCTCGAGAACGACGTGGCCAAGTGGTCGACGTCGTTCATCGAGACCCTCGGTGCAACACGTGCGTCTGCGGAACCAGCGGAACTCGTGGTCCCCGAACTGGATTCCGATCCGCTCGGTGAGCTCGAGTGGACCGTAGATCTTCGATTCGACAGGAAAGCCGACAAGTAACTCCATGGTCGATGTAGACACCCCTCCCAAGTTCTCCCGCCTTCCCGAGCCCCTCGTGGGTGCGCTGCGCGAGCTGGCGCGCACCAAGAAGCTGCTCATCGCCCTCGACTTCGACGGCACCCTCGCTCCCGAGGTCGACGACCCCGAGCGTGCTCGTGCGCTTCCCGAAGCCCGCGAGGCCGTCTTGCGCCTGCTGGCGATGCCGCACACCCGGGTCGCGCTCGTCTCTGGTCGTTCGCTCGCGAGCCTCGAGCGTGTTTCGCAGCTGCCCGATTCGGCGCTGCTCGTCGGTTCGCACGGGATCGAGCTGCGCCTCGACAACCCGGGTGACGGGCACGACCTCGACGCAGCGGAGCTCAAGCGCGTGGGTGTTCTCAAAGAAGTGCTCGACGAAGTGGCCGACTCGATCGACCAGGTCTGGCTCGAGCCGAAGCCGGCAGGTTTTGCCCTGCACACGCGCCTGGCCACCGACCACAACAGCCGGGTCGCGCACCTCGTTGCCCTGAGCGAAGCATCCGCCGAGCTCGACAACCTGACTGTGCGCGAGGGCAAGAACGTTCTCGAGTTCTCGGTGCGGTCGACCACCAAGGGCGAGGCCATCGAGCACCTTCGCGCCTACACGGATGCCACCGCCGTCTTCTTCGCCGGCGACGACGTAACCGACGAAGACGGTTTTGCCGCTCTCGGTGCCGACGACCTCGGTCTCAAGGCCGGCGACGGGACGACCCTCGCCAACTACCGAGTCAAGGGCCCGATCGAGATCAGCCGTGCGCTCTCCCTGCTCGCCGACCTGCGCGAGGGCGACGTCCACGAGCAGTAGCTCGCTAGCCGGGTAGTCGCCCCGGGCGTTCTTCCGACTGACGTCTCACGAGACAAAGGTGATCCACGAGAGGATGCCGACCGGCAGTGCCGCGATTGTGATTCCGGCCAGTCCAGCGAGTCGATCTATTCGGCGGCCTCTGATGGCAAAGGCAGCCAGAACTGCTGTAGCCAGAATGACTGGTGGTAGGAGAAGCATCAGGACAGAGGCGCTGACGATGTCGAACGGGCCGCAGTAGACCTCGCAGGAAAGGTCAGCGAACGACGGAACATTGCCGATGTATGCGAGGCCGAACACGAGCCAACACGCGAGCGCGGAGACGCCTGCGCGAATTCCCCGGCGATTGACCGCTCGGGCGAGAACGGGCTGCGAATCCATCCGCCGATCCTAACTGTCGGGTCGAGGTCAGGCCGCGCGCGGACCCGGCCTCGCCTTTGGTCTCTGGAGCGCCCGGGTTCTGTGGATGCGATTGCCTCCGACCGGGCGCCAGGTCTGGGTGGGGTCGGCGGCGAACGGCGCCAGCAGGTGCGGGCGGCCGTTGATCATCGCCAGCTGGTAGTCGGAGTGATGGATCCATTGGTGGTGCGCCGGGCAGAGCAGTACCCCATTGTCGATATCGGTGAGTCCGCCGTCTGCCGACCATTCCTTCACGTGATGCACATCGCACCAGGAGGCTGGAGCCCCACAGATCACGCATCCGCCGTCGCGAGCGGCGAGGGCCAGCGTTTAATTAAGCCGCTGACCCGTTCATCCAAGTCGTTGGGCCGTTCATCTCAGTCGCTGGTCGAGTAGCACTACGCGACGAAGGAGCGCAGCGCGTATCGAGACCCGGTTGCGACCCGTCGCAGCGAGGGCAGTGCAACTACCCGTCGCGCCCGGGTATTCCCGTTAGCCGTTCAGTGAGAGCGATTCGGAGGGGTTCGCCAGTCTGGGACTTATCTCCCAGTGCCCGGGTAGAATAGGAGCATATCTGCGGCCTCCGGGTTCGTCCGAGTGCTCTCCAGCGTCGTGCACTTGCCGCACACGCTCTGTCATTCGAACGCACTGGGAGGAAATTTTGTCTGTCCTCCTTGTGCTGCTCGCAGCGTTCTTCATCGGTGCGATAGTCATCGTTCCGCTGACCCGCGTGCTGAAGCGCCGGGTCTTCTACCTGGCCTCGGTCGTGCCATTCGCCGCCCTCGCCTACTCGATCGTCGTCGGCCCCGAGGTGGTCGCGGGACGGGACATCGAACAGACGGTCAGCTGGGTCGAGCAGTTGTCCCTCACGCTGAGCGTGCACCTCGACGTGCTCTCCTGGGCGCTGTCGCTCGTCGTCGCCGGGGTCGGCGGGCTCGTTCTCGTCTACTGCGCTCATTACTTCAGTGACGACGAAGTCGGCCTCGGTCGCTTCGCGGGAATCCTGCTCGCATTCAGTGGCGCGATGTACGGGCTGATCGTCGCCGACGACGTATACCTGCTCTTCATCTTCTGGGAAGCCACGAGCGTCTTCTCGTATCTTCTGATCGGCCACTACACCGGTCGCAAGGCCAGTCGCGGTGCCGCTCTCCAGGCGCTTCTCGTCACAACGCTCGGCGGCCTGGTCATGCTCGTCGGGCTCATCCTGCTCTCGGTGGAGACCGGAACCTCACGGTTGTCCGGCATCATCGAGTCGTCGCCCGAGGGAACGCTCGTCACGGTCGCCGTGATGCTCGTCCTGGTCGGCGCGCTCTCGAAGTCGGCGATCGTGCCGTTCCACTTCTGGCTTCCCGCGGCGATGGCCGCTCCCACCCCGGTGAGTGCCTACCTGCACGCGGCCGCGATGGTGAAGGCCGGCATCTATCTCATCGCGCGGTTCGCCCCGGGCTTCGCTGATACCCCCGGCTGGCGTGAAGTCCTCGTGATCCTCGGTGTTCTCACCATGCTCGTCGGTGGCTGGACCGCCCTCAAGCAGTCCGACCTGAAACTCGTGCTCGCCCACGGCACCGTCAGCCAGCTCGGGTTCCTTACGATCGTCGTCGGCTACGGCATCCGGAACGTCGAACTCGCGGCCCTCGCCCTGCTGCTCTCGCACGCCCTGTTCAAGTCGACGCTGTTCCTCATCGTCGGAATCATCGACCACCGCGCGGGCACGCGCGACCTGCGCAAGCTCTCCGGACTCGGACGACGGGCGCCCGTGCTCGCGATCGTTGCCGCCCTCGCGCTCGCGTCGATGGCCGGTCTTCCGCCGACCCTCGGCTTCGTCGCCAAGGAGGGCGTTCTCACTTCGCTGCTCGAAGACGCCAGCGGCGGTCACCCGCTCGGCTGGATCGCGCTCATCGGAGTCGTCATCGGCTCCGTGCTCACGGCCGCCTACAGCCTGCGCTTCTTCTGGGGAGCGTTCGCCCGCAAGAAGGGCGTCGAGCCGGTCAGCGCGGTGCGCGACAGTTTCGGGTTCGAGGTCGCTCCCGCCGTGCTCGGCATCTCCGGCCTCGTGCTCGGCCTGCTCGCGAGCACGGTCGACACCTGGCTCGTCGGGTACGCCGACGAGTTCCCGGGCGAGGGGGAGAAGTA